>Ga0308160_10000052_pt1 | contig 365758 bp, 327 predicted proteins | sample PhyFR1_FD_201036 | JGI IMG/M metagenome (GOLD analysis project Ga0308160, IMG submission 201036) | Phyllosphere microbial communities from UC Gill Tract Community Farm, Albany, California, United States - DLSLF.R1 | ecosystem: Host-associated > Plants > Phyllosphere > Unclassified | place... | reverse complement strand
ACCCTGCAATCATTTGATTTGCAGGGTTTTAGTTCTCTTTGATATTGTTTCTTGTGATCCCGCTGGGATTCGAACCCAGGACCACTACATTAAAAGTGTAATGCTCTACCAGCTGAGCTACGGAATCATTTTCTCCCTTTCGAGGCTGCGAAGTTAGGAATTAAATTCAATCTTGCAAAAGGTAAATGCAAAATATTTAACAGAAAGTTAACGCTGACATCACAAAACAGGGTTAAATATTTAGAAATCATTTGGTTGAACAAGGACAAAAAAATCACTGTTCGAAAAGATTTAACCACAAATGAACAGGGTTTGATAAAAAATATCTTTCTTTCTCCTTAAAAGCCTTGTACAAACATCATAATTGAAGACTAAGTGACCTTCGTATTTTTTAGCGCTGTGTACATTTATGTTTGAAATTCCCATTTGTTGTAAATAATGTTATTGATTTGTTTATTTCCTTACTTATTTTCACTCTTTAATACATACTTGATTTTTAATGAATATTGAAAATATTTATGGTGAAGATAAATGGGCTACACTTGGGGGTTTTTCACCAATTATTTCTGTCTTTAGCTCTTACCATCCGCTTACTCCAGAGATGGAAGACATTATTAACCGCGATACATTTCCTGTGCATTTTGCCAAAAACAAACATATTGCCTCACCACTTAAACGCAACCGTTACATTTTTCTGATTTTAAAAGGAGCAGTGCATGGCTACCTTAAAATGGGAAATAAAAAAATTACCACCTGGATTGCTGCTGAAAATGAACTGGCAGGAACCATCAGAAATTTATGGGAGAATGAAGCCTCTGATGAATATATTGAAACGATAGATCCGGTATTTGCGATTGCCATTCCGCATGAAATGTCGAAAATGCTTTATGAAAATTTCCCCATCGCAAATTATGTGGGCAGAAAGATGACCCAGATTTATTTTCAGGGCGCCTCTGAAAGGGCGTATATCTGCAGGCTTCCGACAGCGTTAAAACGCTACCAAAGGTTCCTGGTTTCTTATCCGCACCTCATTAACCGTATCCCATTAAAGTATATCGCTTCCTTTGTGGGTATGAGGCTGGAAACATTGAGCAGACTCAGGAACAAGCCTTAATGGTCAGCACCAAAAAATATTAACCACCATTCTAAACGCAGTGAGAATCTGAAATAAATTACCATCGGTGAGCTCGCTAAGGCTCGGTTGAGGGTGACGGCCCCTGGTAAACGCCGATTTAAGCTATGAGAGGTGATATTAATTCAAATCCAGCTTAACATTAAAGATTAAACTAAAAAAGCCATTACGCTTTCATTTAAACGTAATGGCTTTTGTAATCTTTAAAAAATCTGACTATTATTTACTTTTCAACTCATTTAAAATAGGCTTATCCAGGCTGGTTAAGGTATGCTGCTGAGGTTTAAGCAATTCAAAAACCACAATCTCATTTTTCCCTTTTTTCAGCCACTCTGCCGGCAGGTAAATGGTTTGTTGCGGACCAATGCCCCAATATTTACCTAAGTTATGTCCGTTAACCCAAACCAGTCCTTTGCCCCACTGGCGCATATCCAGATACGTATCGGCAACTTTGGTTAAATTAAAGCTGGCTGATTTAAGTGCCGCTGCCGATGGGCTGCTTACTTTAGCTAGTATTTTTTGGGCGTCTATTTTATCAAAAGGTAAAGGATACATTTTCCACGATTTAATCTCCTTACCATTAAAAGTTACATTTTTGGTAATCCCCTTGTTGTTTTTAAGCAGGTAAGGACCAAAGTTGATCCTTCCCAGGTTTTCAACCAAAATATCCAATTGTACATTACCTGCAGGAAGACTAACGGCTAAACTATCCTGATAAAGCCTCCTGTCTAAAACACCAACCAGTTTTTTATTGATGTATACCAGGCCGTAATCGCGCAGTTCGTTAATTTTGATTACGCCTTTACGTCCACCTTTTATGGTACTGCTGTACAGCACAAAACCATAGGGTTGGTTAAGTGCTTCGAAAGTTAATGGTTGTTCACTTAACTTTGGTTTACCGATCAGGCTAAAGATATCAGTAGATCTGGTAAATTTAATGGCTGGCAATGCCGCAGCAGGTTTAGCCGCTGGCACCTCGGGAAGTATCTGGTTTGCCGGTAAATTCCTTTTGATCACTTCGCGGAAAAGCATAAATTTTGGTGTCGCATTACCCGCTTCATCTAAAGGTGCATCGTAATCATAACTGCTGATCTGCGGTTCGTAAGCAGTTGAATCGTTATAGTTTGCACCATTCATAAAACCCCGGGTTGTACCACCATGAAACATATACATATTGATGGAAATGCCTCCTTTAAGTGCAGTATCTAATTTATTGGCATATGTTTTTGGATCTACCTCATGGTGTTTGGTGCCCCACCAATCGAACCAGGCCGGATACCATTCTGGCACAAAATAAGGGCCTTTGCCTTTGTTATACTTGTTGATCAGTGCCCTGATCTGATCAGGATTATCGATCCCGTTAACGCCCGGAAGTAAACCAGCCAGGTGTCCGCCTTCTAATGCAGGAACCGGATCGCAGGTAGAAAGAACACCATCAAAACCGGCATCTTTAAACAGCTGCTCATTAATTTTCAGGTATTCTTTATCGTTTCCATAAGAACCATATTCGTTTTCTACCTGCACCATTAAGATGTTGCCCCCATGGTTAACCTGCAAAGGCGCTAAACGTTTACCAATTTCGGTAATATATTCCTTGTACTCTTTTAAATATTGTGCTTCTTTGCTCCTTACCTGTAAACCTTTAATGTTCTGCAACCAATACGGATAACCGCCAAATTCCCATTCGGCACATACATACGGACTCGGGCGAAGCAATACCCATAAACCTTCCTCTTTTGCAATACGAACAAATTCGGTAATATCATTATTACCAGAAAAATCAAAATGATCTTTCTGCGGCTCGTGTACATTCCAGAATACATAAGTACCAATGGTATTTAAGCCCATGGCTTTGGCCATTTTCATTCTATCGCGCCAGGCTTCTCTCGGTATCCGGGGATAATGCATTTCTCCTGAAATAATCTGAAAGGGTTTGTTATCAAGCAGAAAAACCGAGTCTGCCAGTTTAAAAGTATGCTTACTTTGCGCAAATGCACCAAAGCTGGCAAAACAAGTAATTAAAATTACTTTAATCCATAGGTGTTTTAAGGTAGGTTTCATCAAAAAGGTATTATTTAAAAAAATCAAAAGCATAGTTTTCCCATATCATTTTATAAAATGCTTTACAGCACAAACCAAATGTTATGGATTTATAAAATGAGTAACGTTATAATTTCAAATTAATCAGGTTTAATTGCTGATTACCGTGGTAACAGACTTAGCAGGAATACGCACCTGTTTGGTATCCTGATATTGTTTATAGGGCGACAAATTGTATTGATCTGATGTAACATAGGTTTGTACAGCACTTTGCTTACTTCCCTTTACCTCCATGTTCAGCTCAAGATCATTTTCTGTAGGGTTAACCACTACAGTGACAATCTTTTTATTTTGCTGATAGGATGATACATTAACCTGAGGCAAATCTGCCCCCAGGGTTTTAACCTGAAGCCGCTTACTGCCAGGGTGAATAAAACGGCTATAGTTACCCAGGGCCCACAGCAGTTTACTATCATAAACCTGTCCATCTGTTTTATTTTTATCGATATAAACCAAACCATCCTTATAATCGCCGGTGGATACGCCCAACCACCATTGCCATGAGGTTGCGTTAGATATCACAAGGTCATGATGGATCAGCCTGGCGATAAAAAGTGCTGTAACCATGCCCAGATCACGTTTTTCACCTTTAAGCACCTCATCACCAAGCACGCAATATTCAGACATCCAATACCTTAATCCTTTTATTTGCGCTACGGCTTCGGCTGTTTTCTTACGGACACCAATAAACTTTTCTTCCGGACTGGTGGTAAAATAACTATGAGCAGAAATGGATTGATCTATATTTGCAAGGTTGCCAACATAATTGGGAGATGCCGGATTAAAGAACTGCTGTACCTGGTTTCCCTTCGCACTATTTCCGTTATTATATAAATAATCGAGCTGACCGGCCTCTCCTATCTGTATTTTGGTTTTCATCTGATTCTTAACCAAAGCATCATTAACACCCCGGTAAAGTTGAGCAAGTTCGGTATTGTTGTACGGACAGCCTTCCTGATTATGTTCATTCCATTTCCACTGCGGCTCGTTTGCAGGGCTAAGGTAGTTGAGTTCTATTCCGGTTGTTTTCTCTATTCCTTTAATGGTTCTAACCAGGTAATCGGCAAACTGCGGAAGTTTATCAAAATTCAGGTTGCAGTTTCCATCTGTAGAATAGGCTTTGCCATTTTTGGTAAATAGTACGTGCGGACTGTTTACGAAGCCGATAAACTGCTTTACGCCACGATTTTGGGCTGCTTTTAAAAACCAGGTTTGACCGGGCATTGCGTTCCAGTCATAAGTACCATCAGGCTGCAGAAAAGCGTATTGACGACGCCATTCGTCGCCAATATCGCTTGCCTTACCTTGGGCGGCACTACCGCCTCCAATACTGAAACGCCACATGTTAAGCCCAATACCAAGTGGTTGCCCCGCTTTTGTAGTTTGGGTGCTAAAAAGCAAATCGGCCATCCTATCCTTTTTTTCTGCGGGCCATAAACCTGCGAACTGACAAGTCCATGCATCAGAAGCGCCAAAACCCTCTATGGTTTGGAATGTGATGGCAGGATCTATTTCTATTTTTAGAGGCGTTTCTTGTGCAAACGTTACGCTACCATATAAAAATAAGGCCAGACAGATAAAAAAACGGTTTAGATTGGAGGATGACTTTAACATGTAAACAATTAATTTCTATTTATTAGTAACCTGGGTTTTGCTGCAATTTACCACCTGATGCTAAAATTTCGGCTCTTGGTATTGGTAACCAATAGTGTTTGGTTTCGAACTTGCGTCCGTCTAACGCAACTTTAGGCGTATAAGTAAAACCGTTATTTGTTTTGGTAATCGTCACGCCGCCGGCAGGTTTGTTTTCGGTTACATCCGCAATTTTCCACCTCCTTACATCATAAAAACGATGTTCTTCGAAAGCAAGCTCTACCCTACGCTCATAGCGTACCGCATCGCGCATTTGTGTCTGTGTAAGTCCGATTGCCAATGCAGGCATATTAACGCCTGGCCTCGCCCTCACCATGTTTACAGCATCTCTTGCAGACATGGTAGATCCCGAAGGAACAGCATCAGGTCCATAAGCTTCATTTGCAGCTTCAGCATAGTTAAGCAAAATTTCTGCATATCTAAAATAAATCCATGGTTGAAAACCTGCATTGCCCCATGGATTTTGTAATGGATAGGCATCATTCATGAATTTTTTAAGGTAATATCCGGTTTTACTGGTATTCCAGTTGTCATTCCCATCCTTACTGTCTCTTCCTCCCGGTACAAAGGTTTCTACGTTACGCTCACGGTAGGCTGCGCCATTATACAAAATGGTAGCTGCAAAACGTGGATCACGACCTTTATACGGTTCGTTGCTATCATAACCGGAAGTAGGGTCGGTAATCGGTTTACCGTTGGCCATTTCGTAATCATCTACCAGGTTCTGCATTGGTAAATTTCCGCCCCAACCGCCATAACCGTTAGGCCCGTTTGCAATTTCCAAATGGGTGTGGTTGGCATTTTTGGTAAACAACCTTGCAAAAATAACTTCATTACTCTGGTCAGTTAAAAACAAGTTTGCGTATCCCCCTGTATATATTCCATATTTATTTAAAGAGATCACCGCCTGGGCTGCCGTAACAGCGGCCTGCCAGGTACCTGCATTATACAACGGACTTGCAGCATACAACAGTAAACGCGACTTAAGTGCCAATGCCGCACCTTTAGTAGCTCTACCAATTAACCAGCTGCCACTATTATCTAAAGGTAAATCTGCAGCAGCCTGATCGAGTTGAGCGGCCACATAGTCTATAGATTCTTTAATCGAAGCACGTTGAAACAATGCCGGATCTTGTAGATTGTCCGAAAGTTCAACTATCTTATCGCCCATTAAGACGATGCCGCCGTAGTTTCTGATTAAATCCTGATAACGAAAAGCCCTGATGAATTTAATCTCAGCTATCAGTTGTTTTTTATGTGTTGCACTCATTGAAATTTTAGACAGTACTGATAGCGCGTAATTACATTCTCTGATACCGCGATAACTTCTTCCCCAATATACGCCGGCGCTTCCTAAATTTTCGGGAGCCAGTTGCCCTCTCTGGATCAACCAGGTCGCATCATCATTATTGTAAACAGATTCATCAGTAAAAGAACTCCACATGCTGTATTCAAAACCTCTGCCAAAACCTGGTACAGATCCATCACCTTCTTTATCCTGTAAGCGTGTGCCCAGATACCGGTTGGTTATATAAGCCTCTAATGCTGTCGTATCATTTTCTATGGTAGCAGGCAAAAGAATATCGGTTGGTTCGACGTTTAAAATTTCTTTTTTACAGCCCACCATAGCCCCCGAAACAAGGGATAGGCCTAAAAGTGTTATATATATTGATTTGATTTTCATGATGTTTAAAATTTAATATTGGCGCCTAAATTAATGATGCGTTGCTGAGGGTAAAACTGTCCGCTACCACTGGTTCCTTCGGGATCGTAATCTTTCACTTTAGAAATAGTGAATAAGTTAAAAGCACTGGCATAAACCCTTACTCCAGAAACGTTGATGCGATCTAAGAAGCTGGCCTTAATGTTATAGGCAAGCTCTACGTTTTTAAGCCTTAAGAACGAGGCATCATTTAACCAAAAGGTATTATTAAACTGCCCACCGCTAATGGCATTAGATGCACGGTCGGTTACCCTTGGATAGGTTCCGTTCGGGTTTGCGGCACTAAACCTGTTATCGGCCCAGCTGCTGTAAAAGTTACCTACACTACCTGATTCTGGCAAAACGTACTGGCTTACCTGGGTTTGTCCGGCTAACACCATCGATAAATCAAAGTTTTTATAAGAAGCACCAAGTGTAAATCCGTAAGTAATTTGAGGGATGTTGCTATATGGCGTTCTGGTTTGGTCATCGGCAGTAATTTTACCATCATTATTGTAATCCAGGTATTTAAGATCACCAACTTTGGCCCCGCTAACATGCGGATAAGCATCTAACTCCTGCTGTGTTCTGAATATACCGATGGCATTGTACAGCAGGCCGGCATTTAACGGTCTTCCGGTTTGACGCTGATAATCCAGTGTTCCGCTGGCTTCATCAATAAAAATCACTTTACTTTTAGCATAAGTGAAGTTACCTGATGCATTCCATCTGAAACTTTCGCCGTTATGGTTATAACCTAAAGTTGCTTCAAAACCAGCATTATTCACTTTTCCGATATTTTCTGAAGGTACTAATGGCGTATAGTTCGCGCTGTTATCATTAAATGGATTTACAATACCTGAAGAACCTGGTACTGATGCATTACGGATAGTTAAGATATCAGATCTTTTTTGCTGGAAATAAATGGCCTCAATACTAAAGTTCTTAAACACCGTGGCATTAATACCAATATCCAGCTTTTTGGCTACCTCCCAGGTAATGTTTGGATTTGCCAGTTTAACCAGGTTTACGCCCGGTTGTATGGTTGATGATGTGGCGCCCGGGTTTTGAGCTACAAATCCATTTCCAACCAATACATAATTATCAAAATACTGGAAACCTTTCACATTATCGTTACCCAATGCGCCGTATGATGCCCTGATTTTCAGATTATCAACAAATTTAACATTATCGCTGAACCAATTTTCTTTTGACATTACCCATCCCACAGATGCAGAAGGAAAATAACCATATCGCTTACCCTCAGGGAATATAGATGAGCCATCAATACGTAACTGTCCTTCAAACAGGTATTTATCATCATAGCTATAGGCTAAACGGCTAATTACACTCTTACGGTTATAGTTGGTGCTATAACCCGAGTTGAGATAATCGGTAGCGGCAGCACCCCCTTGTGAAAGTTCGGGCAAATTGGTAGACAGAAAGTTAAAACGTTGTGCATCGAAATATTCAAGGTGGTTTTCGCTTTGCTCATATCCTACAAATGCATTAATATCGTGCAGATTAAAACGACGTGCATAATTCAGCTTGATGTTTGAAGTAAGCAACGACTCATTTTTTTGGCTTTCAGTCAGGGTAGCTCTTTGGTTATTGCCACCCGTAATTACACTATTATAAGTTTGAGATGTAGCATTGTATTGGTATAACAGATAGGGTTTATTGAAACTTTTGGTAAATACATTCGATTTATCAGCCGAGAAAAAACCATCAACAGAAAGTCCTTCTACACCTGGAATAATAAAAGTAGCTCTTAAAATACCATTTAAAACCTGTGTAGGTGATTTACTGGTTCCACCGATATCAGTAACCTGTACCGCAGGATTGGAATTTTCTATACCAGTTGTTGGTAAACCGTTTGGATAATATGCGGCTACAATTGGTTTTGCCCTGTAAATAGACCTAAAAATATCGCCGGCTCCAACCTGAGGAAACACACGGTTTTCTTGTCTGCCCGATACCGATAAACCCAATTTTAGGTATTTGGATACGTTAGCATCTACATTTGTGCGGAAATTATATTGGTTGTACTTGGTTGCACCGTTTTTATAAATCCCATCCTGGTTAATTGTACCTAATGAAACATAGTATTTTACGTCTTCGCCGCCTCCGTTAACAGAAAGGCTATGCTGGCTCTGTAAAGCTGTTTTTTTCAATGTTTGGTCGATCCAATCGGTATTAGGGTACAGCAAAGGATCGGAACCGTTACGAAATTTTTCGATCTGATCTGCCGTGTAAGACTGATTAAGTCCGCCTGAAGGATTAGAATCAAAATTGATTTCGTTCATAATCTGCGCATAAGTAGCGGCATCTGCCATTTTGGGTAATCTTGTTGGTGAGCTAAAACCCTGGTTAAAACTATAATTAATAGTTGGTTTGCCGGTTTTACCTTTTTTAGTGGTTACTAAAATAACACCGTTGGCCGCTCTGTTACCATAAATAGCTGCAGAGGCATCTTTTAGTACCGAAACACTTTCAATGTCATTGGGATCTAAACGTTCCAGTCCACCAATCTGTCCGGGAATTCCATCTACAACGATTAATACATTGTTACTACCAGTGGTAGCCAGGCCCCTGATGGTGATGTTGGAACCGTCATAACCAGGTTCGCCACTTCTGTTGTTGATCACTACGCCGGAAAAACGGCCAGCTAACGAATTGGATAAGTTGGGTTGCGGACTTTTCACCAGGTCGGCTCCTTTTACCTGCGATATTGATCCGGTAAGGGTTGCTTTCTTCTGGGTTCCGTAACCCACCACCACTAATTCGTTCAATGTTTTCGTATCGGCACTCAGCTGAACATTGATGGTTGTTCTATCGCCAACGGTTTGTTCCTGACTGGTGTAACCCACGTAAGAAAAAACCAATACATCAGTTGTGGATACTACACTAATGCTATATTTACCTTTTGCATCGGTTTGAACCGTTTTTTCAGTTCCCTTGATCTTAACTGCTACTCCCGGAAATGGCACTCCGTCACTTGTAACAGTACCCGTTACCACAATCTCGCGTGCCAGTTTCATTTTTTCTGCCGATATAGCAAAGGAAGAGGCGGCTACAGGTAAACTAATTGATAAGATAAATAGAAAAGCCAGTGCTTTAATTTTAAAGCATTTTAAAGGCGAAAATTCCTTCAGATTTTTTTTTCTCATTTGGTTTGCACATTAATATTTGGTTAGCAGATCAGATCTATACTTAGATTAACAGGATGTTGTTATCAGATTTTATAGTGATAGAACTGCTTTATAGGGGGCTAAAGTAGTGCTAACAAACCACATAAAAAGGGTACAAACAATCCAAATTTAAGGGGTAAACAGACCGAAAATGAGCTTAAATGAGGTTTTGAGGCATGTTTTTAGAAACAGGGAGTAAATACAGTTATGGTTTACTTTTTTTACCTGTTGTGTTTACCTGGATATGATTAGAAAATGGCTTCCTGAATTTTTTAATGTACTGTGATGGATTTATATTAAACAATTTATAAAACTGCTCTCTAAAATATTTGGGATCGGTAATGCCTACCAGGTATGAAGTTTCCTGAATGGTTTTATCAGTATTGATAAAAATTTCGGCCGCTTTCCTTAACCTGATGAAACGGATAAAGCCGTTGGCAGACTGACCTGAAATGGATTTAATTTTACGATATAAATTAGATCTCGACATCCCCAATAAGGCTGATAAGGTATCGATATTAAAATCAGGATCCGTAAGGTGCTCTTCTACAATGCGGATACAGTTATCTAAAAACTCCTTATATTCTGCAGAGATTTTAATATGGTTGGAGTTGAGTGTAATTTCATTATAAAAGTACTTTTGCAGTGCGTTTTTACTTTTTAATATACTGGCCACCCTTGCTTTTAAAAAATCCTTATCAAAAGGTTTACTGATATAATCGTCGGCTCCACCTTCTATCCCTTTAAGTTTAACTTCCGGTGCAGAAATGGCCGTAAGTAAAATAATCGGGATATGAGAAATGGAAACATCTTCTTTTATTTTGCTGCAAAGTTCTATGCCCGTCATGCCGTCCATCATTACATCGCAAATCACAATATCAGGTAACAGCTCTTTCGTCATTTCATAACCTTTTTCTCCATTACTGGCTTCATAAAGATGATAATCCATCTTAAAAACCTGTTTAAGGTATTCTCTGATCTCCACATTATCATCAATAATAAGCATGCTTTTTGAATCAATGGTGAGCTGGTTTTCGATTACCTGCCCCTCGGCAGCCTCTACAACTTTGTTGGCACTGATCTCATCCTCTATCAATTCTTTGAACAACGAAGATTCGGTATCCACTAACGCCTCCTCCAATATAACAGCATTTTTAAAATGACTTAAACCACGTAATAAAGCAATATTAAAGGTAGTTCCCTTATTTTCAGCGCTGGTGTAGTTTATAGTGCCTCCATGCATTTCAACAAAAGTTTTAGCCAGGTATAAACCTATACCAAAACCGCCTTTAGCTGATTTATTACCGGGATCCTGATAAAACTTCTCGTACAGTTTTTCTCCGGCTACTTCTACAATACCACAGCCGGAATCTTCAACACTAATGATTACATTTTCCTTGCTGTTATCTACCATCATCTTCACCGTCCCGCCTTCTGGCGTAAATTTTATTGCATTTGAAAGCAGGTTAAAGAACACGATTTCCATTTTTTCGCGGTCAGCATAAAAAGCAATCATCTCATCGGTACAGCTAAACTCAAGCGTTATATTTTTTGACCGGGCCTGGTGTATAAAACAAAGAAATACCTCTTTACACAGATTCACCAGATTTATCGGTGCTACCTTTAACTTTTCGCCATAAGTATCTGCCTTCCTAAACAACAATAGCTGATCAACCAAACTTAACAGCCGCTTGGCATTCCGGTATACAATATTTAAATCGGTAGTATCAACGTTATTATCATTTTTGTACAAAAGTTCTTTAACCGGATTGATAATTAAGGTAAGCGGCGTGCGGAACTCGTGCGATACATTGGTAAAAAAAGATAGTTTCTTCTCGCTCAGCTCCTTTTCTTTTTCGCTTTCGATGTGGGCCAGTTTAATCTGAAATTTTAAATCAGATTGGTGCTCGCGATATTTAAGATAAGCATACACCATACCAAAGAAAGCCAAACCATATAAACAAAAAGCCCACCAGGTGCGGTACCAAGGTGGCGTAATGATGATCTGGAGCGAATTTCCGGTCATATTCCAAATGCCATCATTGTTTGATGCCCTGATCCTTAAGGTATATTTACCGGGATTTAAGTTAGTATACGTTACTTTATGGTCACTACCGCTATAATTCCATTTTTTATCAAAACCTTCCAGAAAATAAGCATATTGGTTTTTTTCTGACAGTGTATAGTTCAGGGCCACAAAACCGAAAGAAAGCACACTCTGATCGTAAGGCAGGGTAATACTTTTCGTCATGTAAACAGGTGATTTTAAAGGGGAATCGTCGCCAGGGAGAATCAGTTTGTTAAAAATCGAAAAATCAGAAAAGTAAACCGCAGGCGCTTCTTTATTATATTTGAGTTGTTGTGGGTTAAAATAAACGATGCCTTTGTTACCTGCCACATAAATTTCTCCTTTAGCATTTTTGCAAATGGCTTCATTGGCATAAACGCCGTCCTTTTCATCATAATTTTTAACCGTGTTGGATACCGGATCGAAAAGCGAAATACCTTGCTCGGTAGTTACCCATAACTTGCCATTGTTATCTTCTACCAGGTCGGTAAAAACATTGCTGGCAAAACCATTTTGTTTTGAATATACCTCGAAAGTATTTGTTTTGGCTACATATTTATTCAATCCATCCCGGGTGCAGATCCAAATATTTTGATGCGAATCCTGATAAAGACGAATTACAATATTATTGCTAATGCCGCCTTTTTTTGAATTATCAATCCTGTAATTCGTAAACTTTTGGGTTTTAGGGTTAAAACGGCTTAAGCCACTGCCGTAGGTTCCTATCCAGATGTTGCCCTGCGCATCTTTTAAAAGGCAGTTTAAATGGTTGTTACTCAATGAGCTTAAATTTTTGGGATCGTTATAATAATGCGTGTAAGCTTTGGTTTTATCGTTATAGATTTTTAAGCCGGCATCCGTAGCTAAATAATATTCGCCATGGTTTACTTCTATCAGATCCCTAAAAACATCTTCATTGAAAAAAATACCCAGTGCAGAACGATGGTGGTGATGTAGAAATTTGTTCTCTTTTTCGTTATAACGGTCAAATCCATTCTCGCTCATTACCCATAAATCACCTTTCAAATCAACAGACAGCTTAATAATATCGTTACTGGATAAACTGTTTAAGTTGTTATTGTGCGAAAGTCTGGTAAAGGAGCGGTTATCCGGATTATATTTATAAAGGCCTTTGTTGCTACCCAGCCAAAAATTGCCCTCATTGCTAATGATTGATTTGATGTCTGCCTGTCCGAAAGGAAGTGAGGTGAAATTAAACTTGTACTGGTTAAAATCGATTTTACTAAGACCATTTTTACCACATAGCCAGATCATGCCGGTTTTATCACGATAAAAGCTTCCATTGGCAAAAAATTCGAGTTTATCTATTTTATCCCATTTATTGAGTTTCGTATTTATCCAAAATATTCCTGCACTTCCGCCTACCAGTAATTTTCCGGCACTTAAACTCAAAACGTTAAACACAGCAGCATTACCTGTATTACCGCTATTGTAAGTGGTAAACATCTCCTTTTCAGGATCAAAACGGAACAGATCGCCTTTCCAATAACACCCGATCCAGATCATGCCCTCATTGTCGATGCAAAGCGTCCAGATGTCATTTGGATTTTTTTGACCGGCGATTTCCTTTTGCATATAATTGGTAAACCGCTTTGTTTTTTGATCGAATTTATTCAGCCCATTGCTCCAGTTGCCGAGCCATAAATTGCCAGACGCATCTTCGGCAATGGCATTCACCGATTTTCCTTTAATGGCATAAGCATTTTTGGGATCGGGCTGATAAACCTTAAATGTTTTTGATTTGCTGTTGTAAAGATTAAACCCATCATCGGTACCTACCCATAATTTGTTTGTTTTATCGATCAGCAGAGACCAGATCTTGTTATTACTGAGGGACGTTTTACTGTTTTCTTTATGGTAAAAACGTTCAAATTTTTCGGTTACCGGATCGAACCTGTTTAAGCCGTTCATGGTACCCACCCAAAACACGCCATGGCTATCCTCTACCATTGCATTGATGTAGTTATTGGTTAAGGAAGTGCTATCTCCAGCGATGTTTACATAAATTTTGAAAGAATAACCATCAAATTTACAGAGTCCGTTTTCTGTACCGATCCAGACAAAACCTCTTTTATCTTTTAGTGCAACAGTGGTATTTTTAGAGGGGAGACCGTCATTAATACCGTATGTTTTAAGTACATAATGTTCCGGAATAGCCGTTTGATCCTTTACCTGTGCTTTGATGCTGCTAAAAAACAGCAGGCATTGCAGGGTAAAACCAAATGCTTTGATAAATTTCATCATTAAAAAGGCAAACAAGTAGCTAAAAATTGGTTAGCGGGTGTAAAGATACAATTTGCCGGGGTATGGTTCAATCCATACATTCCACACCCCCGAAATCGTCATCCTGAAGGATAATTTATTGCCTAAAAAAATATGAGTGACTTAATCATCTGCTATAAAGATGACGATCTTTCTATTGGATGCTGCAAATGGCGACTTCTTTCAGAATCTTTCCAATTGCATTTTTTTTTGCCACGGAAACACAGATTTACACAGAATGAATAAAACTGAGAGTTTACAGTTCTGTTTCTGCAATTGTCTTCATGCAATCGTCCTCCTGAACTTGTTTCAGGATCTATACCGGTAGCATTATTTTGCCACGAAAACATAGCATTGCACGGAGTCAAGAAAGCTAAGATTTCAAGCCAAAGCCCATGCAATCATCACAATGCAATCGTCCTCCTGAACTTGTTTCAGGATCTTTACCGGTAGCATTGTTTTGCCACAGAAACACAGTATTGCACGGAGTGAAGAAAATTAAAATTTCCAGCCAAAGCCTATGCAATCATCACAATGCAATCGTCCTCCTGAACTTGTTTCAGGATCTTTACAGGTTGCATGTTTTGCCACGGAAACACAGATTTACACGGAATGAATAAAACTGAGAGTTTATAGTTCTGTTTCTGCAACTGTCTTCATGCAATCGTCCTCCTGAACTTGCTTCAGGATCTCTAAAGGTAGCATTGTTTTGCCACAGAAACACAGATTTACATGGCATTTGGTTTACCTTTCAGCTTTAGTCTTTAAGCTTTCGCCTTTTTTATAAATCAGAATAGTCTGTTGGATAAACAAATTTGGTATCGTTTTTAGAAACATTATGTTGATACTCTGGCATAGCCGATAGGTTTTTCCAATAGTCATCTGCTGAGAAGGCTTTCCAGTGTGCATCTCTATCGGCTTTGTTTTCAAAAGTGGTTAAATACATGAGGTTAGGCATGCGGCTTCCGGCAATTACTTCCCCATAAAATACCGCATTAAAATTTAACCTTTTAAATAAACCGATCTCGTCGCCTTTGTTAAACATTTGTACTTTGTTCTGAAAATATTTCTCTGTGGGTGCTTCGTAGCTTCTTAATTCATAAACCCGTTCTTTCATTGGCGATTTTAGATTGGGCAGCATAAAATGAGGTGCATCTTCAAAAGCTTTTAATACAATAGATTCCAGCCGCTCAAAAGGAGCATCGGTGTAAATTGCATCAAGATAAGCTTTACCATCAACAGCATATTGTTTGTCTTTTGACAGTTTTTTATCCAGTTCCAAAATTCCATTGAGCGATTTTAGTGGAATAAATACATAAATGAGTTTTTCGGTAATTCCGGCCTGATCGCTTACTATTGGCTTAAACACACCCACCTTCGCTATTCCATTGCGATGTAATGCAGGCAAATACGCTTTTTGCAAATAATCGTCTACTGCCTTTTCCTGGGCATCGGTTTTGAGGTGGTAAATTTTGATCTGATAGAAATCTATTGAGGCATTAGCCGCAAATGCACTGGATAACAGTAAAAATAAAAACAGACAAGATATTTTGATTTTGGACAACATGTTAGGATTGATTGTTAAGATGGAAAATTAATAAAGTTTTCGGGTAAAACTTTATTAATTTTCCATTTTTATCCTTTTCGTTCCAATAAAATGCTTATTGCAGTTATCAGTTTACAATTTGCAGTTGACAGTTTGCTATTGACACTTGCTATCGAATCAATGACCAATGAGCCAATAACCAGAGAACCAATGACCAATGATTAATGACCAATAAACCAGTGAACTAATGACCAGTGAACCAATAACCAATGATTAATGACCAATAAACCAGAGAACCAATGACCAATAAACTAATGACCAGTGAACCAATGACCAATAAACCAGTAAACCAATGACCAGTGAACCAGTGACCAATTAACTAATGACTAGTGAACCAACAAACCAACCCTACTTTGCAATATTTGGATTTGGCGCTTCGGCATTGAGTAAATGTTTTACAAAGAAATCACGCTTACGTCTACGGCCATAAACACCTCCATCGCTGTGTCCCATGCCTGGAATGCTCAAAATATCGAAATTTTTATTGGCTTTAATCAGTGTATCAGCCAATCTGTAGGTCGATTCTGGTGGTACATTTTCATCTGCTTCCCCTACAATTAAAAACAGATCACCCTGTAATTTAGCCGCGTTGGTAATATTAGATTGTTCGCCATAATGCGGTCCTACCGGATAGCCCATCCATTGTTCGTTCCACCATTGTTTATCGATGCGATTATCGTGACAGCCACAGGCTGAAACTGCAGCTTTATAAAACTCAGGATGCGATAACAGTGCACCAGTAGAGCTTTGTCCACCCGCCGAAGTGCCATAAATCCCTACTTTAGAAATATCCGCATTTGGATACTTAAGCGCCATGGCTTTCATCCATAATATCCGGTCAGGAAATCCGGAGTCGGCTATGTTTTTCCAGCATACATCATGAAAAGCTTTAGAGCGGTTGGCCGTACCCATTCCGTCAATCTGCACCACGATAAAACCTAATTCGGCTATGCTCTGCATTTCACTGGCTGGCAAGAAACTTTTTGGCACAAAACTATCATGAGGACCTGCATAAATATTTTCGATAACAGGGTATGTTTTGTTAGGATCCATTTTTGAAGGCAAACAAACAATTCCCCATATATCGGTTTTGCCATCTCTTCCTTTGGCAACAAATACTTCTGGCAGTTTAACCCCTGTAGCTAAATAGGCATCTGTTTTTCCATGTTCTATTTCACTTACCTTTTTGGTGCTTTCAGTAAGCCTTAATTCGCTAACCGGTGGTACATTTACCTGAGAGTAAGTATCAATATAATATTTTCGATCAGGCGAGAAGCTGAGGCTATGGTTACCTTTTTCTGGTGTAAGGTTTACCAGTCCTTTACCATCAAAGCCGATTCTGTAGTAATGGATAAAGTAAGGATCTTCGCCAGCATGCATGCCATTTGCCCTGAACCATACCTGACGTTTTACAATATCTACACTATCAATGTCCCTAACCACATAATTTCCTTTTGTAATTAACTGCTGCTTTCCGGTTAAGGCATTTACCAGATAAAGATGTTGCCAGCCATCTTGCTCGCTTGTCCACAATATTTCATTTGTTTTGGGCAGGTATCTGGTATAAATGCGACTTTCATAAATGAAGGTCTTGGTTTTCTCGTCGATGATGTTTCTGGTTTTTCCTGTTAGAACATCTACTTCGATTACCCTGAAACGCTGGTGGCCACGATCTACTTTCTCATAAGTATAATATCTGCTGTTATTATTGCGCCAATGCAGTTCTGGTGCACCAAAGAAATCAATCGGGTCTGCATCTACTTTGATGGCCGTTTTCTTCGCTACGTTAAAAACATAGGGCTGATAAGCAGTAAAGTCATCACCAGGCTGTGCATATTCCCTCGTTTTTAACTCACCACGTGTGGTACCCGGAACAGAACTTAAAACATAATATACATTTTTAATTTCTTTCGGATCGATTTTATAGGCAACTATGTTTTTGCTATCAGGCGACCAGGCAAATTCGCCGTAAGGTTTATCAGCACTACCATCAGTACTTAATTGAGTTTCTGCCTTTGTATCCAGATCAATTACAAACAGGTTACCACCACGGATCAGGATTTCGCTTTTGCCATCAGGCGATTTTTTGATTTCGCGGTTTCCCTGCCAGCGCGATCTGCGTTGTTGTAAAGGCCGCCTGGCATTGTAGCGATAAATATTACTATCGGTGGTATTGGTTAAACTATTATTGCTCAGATTTAACTGATACCATTTATCGGCTATTTTTAGTTTTGCAGTACCCTGATCGGCAAAATATAGCTCTCCAAGCTGAATTTTTAGCGGGTTCTGTTTTTTACCGGTAAGCTTTTCTATATTTTGTGCCAGTTTATCATGATTAAATGCAACCTGGCGCTTACCTGTTGCCGCATCTACATAATAATATTCCCATGTTCTATCAGGAAGATTCTTTTTATACCAGAATGCGGTACCATCTTTTTTCCAGAAGGGGGTAATTTCATTGTTGGTTGGAATATTACGTAATGTAGTATCCATTCTTAAAGATAACTGGTAAGCAGCTGCCACTTCGGCAGCAGTAGGCTGATAAGGTTGCAACTTGGTTTGCTGTGCAAGCAACTGAACGGAAACAAAACTTAATAAAGTAAAGGCTATTGATTTTTTAACGGTCACGTAAATGCTCATTACAGATTTTTTGTTGTAAATATAGTATTGCTATTTTGCAGGTCTTTTTTGAATTTTAATGAATATCGTTAATATTTTAACCCTTTACATCAACAGGATCTTTCGTTTTCAATTCCTGACGCACAATACCTCCTCTAATCAGATAATAAACCGGAATTCCCATTAAAGTGATGATTAATCCTGGCCAGGTAAATTTGGGTTTAAAAATGATCAGCAGTATGCAAAAGGCAAGTCCCATCAGGATATAAACGATTGGCAGCACCGGGTAACCAAAGGCTTTGTAAGGCCTGTTTGCCTCAGGGCGTTTTTTACGAAGGATAAAGATTCCGAAAATGGTAAGCATGTAAAACATGACCACCACAAAAGAAATCATATCGAGCAGGTCGCTGTATTTTCCGCTAATGCACCATAAACAGGCAAAAATGCATTGTATCCATAATCCAAATCCCGGGACTGCATTTTTGTTGAGTATACCCACTTTTTTAAAGAAAAGTCCATCTTTGGCCATGGAATAATATACCCTTGCACCAGCCATAATTAAACCATTATTACAACCAAAGGTTGAAACCATGATCATTAAAGCAATAATGATGGTACCGGCTGTACCGAAAATATGGTTGGCGGCTGAAACAGCTACCCGATCTTTATCTGCATGGGCAATATCTTGCAATGAAAGCACCCCGGTGTACATTACGTTGGTGAGGAGGTAGAGTACGGTTACGATAATGGTTCCTAAGGCTAAACTTAAACCGATATTGCGTGCAGGATTTTTAATTTCGCCGGCGATAAAGGTCACATTATGCCAGGAATCGCTGCTGAATATTGAACCTACCATCGCTGCAGCGATGGCACCGAAAGCCGCGAAAGTGGTGTAAGAACCAATACTCCCGTCAGCAGATAACGGTCCTAAAACCCACATATTTTCCCAGTTGGTTTTCCAGATTCCTTTATTCAGAAAGAACAATCCGAAAGCGATCAGACCAAACAGACTTAACAATTTAGCCACCGTAAAGGTCGTTTGGATTACCTTACCGCCATTTACCCCTCTATTGTTAATATAAGTGAGTAAAATAATTACACCAATGGCCAACAGTTGTGCGGGTGAGATGGTAAAAAAGCCTAAATCGACAGCAACTAAATCTTCACTCAACGCAGGTATGAGATAAGCAGTAAATTTGGCAAATGCAACACCTACGGCGGCAATCGTTGCGGTTTGGATTACCGTAAAAAAACTCCAGCCATATAAAAAACTGATCAGCGGGTTGTACGCTTCCTTTAAATAAATATACTGTCCTCCCGCTTTTGGGAACATGGCACTTAATTCACCATAACTCAATGCAGCCGTTAGCGTCATAAAGCCTGTAATCAGCCAAACCACTAATAGCCAGCCAGAGCTGCCTACATTTCGGGTAATATCTGCACTTACAATAAAAATACCCGAGCCGATCATACTTCCGGCTACAAGCATCGTTGCATCCATCAGCTTAAGCGAGGGTTTAAATTGTGTGGTTTCTTTTTCTGTCATGTTGTGTTTGCTTGGTGGTTCGAAGGTTGGTTGTTGATTTTATTTACTTAAGCTGATCGTAAAAATACCATGAGGTTTTGAAGTCGCGGGTTAAAGGCTGATTGGTTAAAGTAGCCCTGATCATTTCGACAGGGATTAAGTTTTGTTTTATCACGGCATCATGAAAATCCTTAAAGCTCATCTTGCCACTATCTACCAGCTCTTTTTTCAGCGCGAAGAGCTGAAGACCGCCGGTAAGGTAGGCTACCTGGTATAAAGGGCTATAATCGCCTTTGAAAGATCGGCGGACCTCACCTTCTGCATTGGCACGTTCGTGCCCTACACGGTCTACCAGAAAATCCACACACTGCTGAGGGCTCCACCTGCCCAGGTGAAAGTTCAGCGAAAACAGAATCCTGGCACAACGGTGCATCCGCCAGAAAAGCATACCCATTTTTTCCTCAGGTGTTTTCGCAAAACCTTTATCGTAAAGCAAAAGTTCCCAATATAAAGGCCAGCCCTCTATGCTAAAAGGGGTTTGAAAAGGATCTCGATAGCTTTTATATCTGCTATTCATAAAATACTGGTAATGGTGGCCTGGTAAAAGTTCATGCTGCACTGTTCCTCTCGAAAAATAAGGATTGTTACCACGCATACTCATTAACTTATCGTCTTCCTCCATCGTATTGGTTGGATAGGAAATGCTGATTTCGCGCCCACCTGTGAAAAATGGATTCACCAATTGTCTTTCGGCAGACATCATCACCATCCCCCAGGTTTCTTCTGCAAGTGCCGGAATATTGATCAGATTATTGGCGTTGATAAAATTGAGGGCGTCATCCTGTAATTTTACAATCAATTCCGGCTGCCTGCCCAATGGCACATAGCTATTTTTGATTTTTTCCTGTGCCTTTTTCCAGTCATTGCCATAACCCATAGCGGCTGATGCTTTTAAAAGCTCTTCATCGCAAAACTTAAATTCCTTTTCGGCAAGCTTAATCAGTTCTTCAGGTGTATAGGGAATAAGCTCAGCATTTAACTGCCTGATGAGTTCTTCTCGCCCAATAGGATTTCCTTTAATTTCCGGTTTACCTGATTTTACAGCAGGAATGGCATCAACATCATCAAAAAGTTTGGCGTAATTGGCTAAGGCAAGGTCTAATTTCTCGTAAGGTTTAGGCACCCACCAGGTAAAACCCGGCTCATAATCCATATAAAATTGGTAAAAGCCCTTTAACCGATGTTTCAAACTCAAACTGACGGCTTTTGCCATTTTAAGCTGATCGGGTTTAAGTGCCCCTTTTTTAAAATTCAGGCTTAGGGAATCAACTTGTTTTGCAATTTTTTCTATCCCGGCGGCCAGCAGTGCACCATCCTGATAAGTACCTCTTCTTCTTAGGTTTTCGAGTGCGTAAATGGCGTCGGCAAAGGTAAAATACTTTGATAAGGCATTATAATCTGTTTCTTCTCTACTTAAAAGCCAAACCGACGATTCGATCTGTTTTTTAAGCAGAATATAATCCACCTTGCCATAAATGCTGAAATTTTCAAATTGTGCAGCTTTTAGCTTGTTTAGGTAATCCTGATTAATATCCTGCAGGCGTTTCCTTTGGGCCGGACTTTTAAAAGTAGCCATTGGATAAGAATAAGTTACACCTGCTGAGTAAGGATAGTAGAAATCGTTAATGGCATCAACATCCTTTTGGTAACCTACAATCAGCGTACCCATTTCGCTGGTTTGTTCGTACAAACTTTCATTTAAAGTTTGAGCCCATGCAAAAGGGCCCGAGAACAGGCACACCAATAACAAAAGGGCAAAAAGGTTTAGTTTATTTTGCATGTGGTTTGGTTAAAACAGGCAATAGCATTGCCTCCATTTGTAAAAAATGGTTACATTATATTAAAAAAGCAGTTGTTTAAGCGCCGATGTAGTTCACCCTGCTTACATTGTTATAGGTATCAATATATGCTCTTGGTGATTGGCCGATAATACTTTTAAACACCCTGTTAAAATTGGTAATGCTATTAAAACCAGCTTTATAGGCAACGCCTGAAATGCAATCCGCCTTTTCTCCCGATATCAGACTTTTGCAGGCATCATTGATTCTTACTTCATTTAAAAATGACACGAAAGTATGACCGGTATGTTTTTTGAAATACCTGCAGAACGCCTGAGGCGTCATAAACGCTGCATTCGCCACATCTTCTAATGAAATTTGGCTGTTGTAGTTTTCGGTGATGAAATTAATGATCTTACTTAAACGCATACCTTCATTTTCGGTTACGTTGGAAGAATACATATCGGAGCATAAAGGTTCTACATTCTCATTCAAATCCTGAAGGCTGTTAACCATTTTCAGGAAGTTAAACAATACATCAACCCCTGCTGCCTGGTGTACATTCAGCATTTTACTCACTATATTTTTGGTAAATGCAGCCGGAACTTTGAAACCATGCTTGTTTTTAGCTAAAAAAGCACTGGCCAGCTTCATTTCAGGGAGATTAAACAAAGCAGCTAATATGCCATTCGGATTAAAGTAAATAGAGCATGCTTTAATGGTTTTATTACTGTCGATAGCGAAATACTCGGGATTACTTTTAAACAAATGCGGAAGTTTAGCTCCAATTAAAAAAACATCTCCAGACCGGAAGGCATGCATATCATTTCCAGCAATTAATGTCCCCTCACCCTTTTCTATATACGTGATCTGCCATTCATCGTGGCGGTGCAGGTATTGATAAAAATAGGGGGATTCGATTTGTTCCGATATCACACTTTTGTCATCAGGAACAAGCATGGTAAAAGGTAATACTTTCATAATCCAGTTAGTTTGGTTTGGTTGGTTATTATGAATTGAATATATAAATATTAACTCAAATAACCCAATAAAACTCAGATAAGGTTAAAATACTGCTATAATTTGATAAAATATGACGGATTATATCAACAAACTAACCACTCGTTAATTACTATTAACATAGTTAAAGGACTATAAATCATTTTATAGCAGGAGCTCAAAAGAAAACCAATTGCTTAGCAATGCGTTGATCCGGATGGGCAACCGAAACGCAGTGCTTGAAAAGGTGTCGGGATTTTAAATCCCGACTAACGGAAGGCTAACAAAAGCTGGTCCGAATTTCTAATCCGGACCCAACGAACTATGGATTTAGAATCCATAAAAGAACGAAGAGCGTCGGGATTACAAATCCCGACCAACAGAGTAATCTACTATTATAGGACTGAAAAGTTGAAGTCGGGATTACAAATCCCGACTAACTTAAACCGACTAACCTTAAATCTAAAAATTATCGAACCAATGCGTAAGGTTCAATATTTATATCAGTTGCGATGCCTGAAACGATCTGACTAACCAACAAACCTGTTGCAGGTCCTAAGCTTAAGCCCATCATGCCGTGGCCGGTAGCAATGATCAGGTTTTCTCTTTTTTTGCATCTGCCAATGTATGGCAAACCATCAGGTGATGAGGGACGGAAACCATACCAGATATCTTTTTCTGCAGGAACTGCCGGTTTTAAATCAGGAAAATATGCCGGAACGGATTCAACAATCCCTTTAACCCGTTGCATATTAATGCGGGTATTGATCTTATCTAATTCCATTGTTCCGCCGTACCGGATCTGACCGTTCATTGGTGTGATGGCCACCCTGGCTTCACATAGCAATGCCGGGATAGTTACACGTTGCTGAGGTTCGGGCTCCATAAATGAATAACCCTTACCTGGCATTAAAGATATTTTAACATCGGCCATTTTAGCCACTGCAGGCGACCACGAACCGGTTGCTAAAATATATTCATCTGCTTCCCAGGAAGTATTACCTGCGAAAACCTTCGTAATGCGATTTCCTGATGTTTCAATTTTATCAACTTCTTTGTTACGCTGTATATTAACGCCATTCTTTATTAGATATTTGAGCAGGGCGTCCATCAATTTTGTCGGGTAAAGATGGGCATCACAACGATAGTGTACTGCTCCCAAAACATCTAATTTTAAATCTGGCTGTAAAGCACGGCATTCATCGGCAGTAAGTACGGCCATATCCAGACCAAGCTCTATTGCACGTGCAGCTAAATGCGCTTCCTCTTCAGCAGCTTTTTCTGTTTTGTAAAATGCCAGAATGCCGTTTTTGGTTAATTCGAAATCGAACTCCGGCTCTTTAGCCAGGCCCTCATATAGTTTTTTGCTCAGCAAAGATAAATCACGTAATGGTACTGCCGCCTGGCTTACATGTTTTGCTGTGGCATGTTTCATAAATTTCAAGCCCCAGCTAACGAGGTTTGCGTTTAATGAAGGGCGCACATAAAAGGGGCTTTTGCTATCGAACATCCAGCGAATCCCCTGCTGTATCATCCCCGGCGCTGCCAGAGGAACAAAATGGCTCGGCACAATCATCCCTGCATTACCAAATGAGCAGTTGTCGGTAATATCTCCCTTATCCAAAATTGTTACTTCATAGCCCCTTTTCTGCAAATAATATGCTGACGTCAGACCTACTATTCCACCACCTATAATTAATACTTTCGACATGCTTTTACTTATTCTGCTGATATTTCTTCTTTTACTTTTAGATCACCTGAAACCCATATGCATATGGATCATCTTCGGAATCTATTTTGATGGTATTGTAGCCGTAAACTTTTGCCCAGCCTTCTACACTTGGTATAATGGCCTGGATTCCATTCAGGTCAACAACTTCTTCTACTTTTCCGATAAATTTACTTCCAATAAAACTCTCATGGATAAAATCCTCTCCCTGTTTTAGCTTTCCTTTGGCAAACCACTGTGCCAAACGGGCAGAAGTACCGGTTCCGCATGGCGAACGATCAATGGCTTTATCACCATAAAAAACAGCATTTCTGGCTGTTGATGTAGGATCAATAGTTTTTCCCGTCCATAATATATGGCTACAGCCGTTTATTGTAGGATCTTGAGGATGAACAAAGCTGTAGAGTTCATTGATGCGTTTTCTGATGATCTGGCTCCAGCTAATCAACTGCGAAGCACTGTAATTTTCTAATCCCGGAAAATTCTCCTGCGGATCGACGATGGCATAGAAATTTCCACCATAAGCTACATCAAAGGTAAGCGTACCCAAATCAGGACATTCAACCTGAAGATTTTCTGCAGAGAGATAAGAAGCTACATTTTTCAGCTTAACAGACTTTACTTTTTTTCCTTCCTGCTTGTACTCGATCAATACCAATCCTGCTGGCGCTTCCATTCTGATCTGCCCTGGTATTTTCGGTTGGATGAGCCCTTCTTCAATAGCAATGGTAATGGTACCGATGGTACCATGCCCACACATTGGCAGACAGCCACTGGTCTCGATAAAAAGTACCGCTACATCATTAGCCGGATCATGAGGTGGATATAAAATACTACCCGACATCATATCATGCCCGCGTGGTTCGAACATCAGGCCTTTTCTGATCCAGTCAAATTCTTGAAGAAAATGCTGGCGCTTTTCGCTCATGTTCGAGCCGGTAAGCTGAGGCCCTCCACCTGCCACTAACCTAACCGGATTTCCGCAGGTATGTGCATCTACACAAAAAAAAGTTTTACTCATGAGATTTCGTTAATTGTTGATTGACCGTTCTGAAAATACCCAGCGGGTTGCCATCTTTCAATTCATCCGGCAATAATTCCTGCTCCCAATCCTGATAAGCCAAAGGCCTGACAAAGCGATTGATAGCGGTAGAACCTACAGAAGTAAAACGACTATCGTTGGTTGCAGGGAATGGGCCACCATGTTGCATGGCCGCACAAACTTCTACACCTGTAGGCACACCATTCAGTATAATTCTTCCGGTTTTATCAGTTAACTTGTTTACCAAAGCCTGATAATCTCTAAGCTCCTGTTTTTCGGCCATTAAGGTAACGGTAAGCTGACCCTCTAACACTTCAACGGCCTGCTCCAGTTCAGCATGATCCTGGGCGACAACCAACAGAGAATATGGTCCGAAAATTTCTTCACGTAGTTTTGGATTTTTAATAAAATCGGCAGCACTTACCTGAGCTATTTTTGCTTCTGATTGATTTTGAAGTTCCGTATTTTTCACCGTTGATGCCGATAAAAGCACAACACCATCTTCATTTACAACTTCAGCAGAAAGTTTGCCATAATTATGGGCAATACCTTCGGTAAGCATTGTTGCCGATGGAACGGTTGAAATGGCCTCCTTTAAAGCAGTCTTAAAGTTTTCGAGTGCAGGCGATTGTACGGCTAACAATAACCCGGGATTGGTACAAAACTGACCTGCTCCCAAGGTAATGGATGCCGCATATTTTTTAGCCAGTTCTTCTGCCTGGTTTTCTATGGCTAACGGAAGAAAAATTACCGGGTTAATACTGCCCATTTCTGCAAAAACCGGAATTGGTTGTTCGCGTTGTTGGGCAAGGTTAATTAAGGCCATACCGCCTTTAAACGAACCGGTAAACGTTACGGCTTTGGTTAAGGGATGTTGAACCAGCCCAGCACCAACAGCGTAACCATCATCATATAACAAAGAGAAAACACCTTTAGGCATTCCCGTTTTTTCTGCTGCTTTAATAATGGCACCACCTACCAAAGCACTGGTTCCATAATGTGCGGGATGCGCTTTAACCACCACCGGACAGCCAGAGGCTAGTGCCGATGCGGTATCGCCGCCTGCAACAGAAAAAGCAAGCGGAAAGTTGCTTGCACCAAAAACCACCACTGGTCCGATTGGAATGAGCATTCGCCTTATATCTGGTCTTGGTAAAGGCTGTCTGTCAGGTAATGCCGTATCAATAATGGCATCAACCCAAGAGCCTTCTGCAACCAAACTGGCAAATAACCTTAATTGACCCGTAGTTCTGCCCAACTCACCCTGTAAACGGGCTAAAGGCAAACCACTTTCTGCTGAAGCCCTGTTTACCAGTTCTTCACCAAGATTGGCAATTTCATCGGCAATGGCATTTAAAAATGCGGCTTTAAAATCTTTGTTTAAGTTTCTGTAGCTTTGAAAAGCAGCTGTTGCTGCTGTTAAGGCATCATCAACCAGTTTTTCGTTAGCTTTGAAAAATTCGCCATCAAGCGTTAATCCCGTTGCGGGATTAACAGCTTTAAGGCTTTTTTCATTAACTTCAATATAAGTACCGGCTACAATATTTTTTCCGTTCATATTTGGTTTTTAAACTATTTGCCCCAACTACCTGCAGGTAATTCCGGACGAACAGCTAATGCATCATTAATAATTTTCAATACTTTCTCTCTTTCTGCACCACTTAATGGTAAACGCGGCGCACGAACCGCTTCAGTTCCCAATCCGGTTGCCACCTCTGCTAATTTAATGTATTGTACCAATTTTGCATGAATATCCAACTCAAGCACAGGTAAAAACCAACGGTAAATTTTTAATGCTTCGGCAATGCGATTTTCTTTAACCAACCTGAAAATAGCAACGGTTTCTCTAGGGAAAGCATCAACCAAACCTGCAACCCATCCATGTGCACCCATTACAATACTTTCCATTGCTAAAGGATCTACTCCGGTAAAAATTTTAAAACGGTCGCCAAAACGGTTGATCAATCTGGTTACGTTTGATACATCTCTTGTTGATTCTTTGATGGCCTGGATGTTGTCGTATTTGGTTAAAACCTCGAACATGTCCAAAGTTACTTCGATTTTATAATCAACAGGATTGTTATAAATCATGATCGGCAGACTGGTGCTTTCTGCAATAGCACCAAAAAAGGCTAACGTTTCATCCGGAGCAGCATTATAGCGCATTGGCGGCAACAGCATTAAACCTTGCGCACCAAGTGATTCTGCTTTTTTAGCTACTTCGATTGCTTTTTTTGTAGTTGATTCTGCAATATTCAATAAAACCGGAACGCGACCATTTACCACTGTTAAGGTATGTGATAACAAACCAAACTTTTCTTCATCCGTTAGTACACTGGCTTCGCCTAGCGATCCACCTAATATAATCCCTTCAGCACCTGCTTCTAATTGCGCTTCGATATTTAAATCGAACGCAGGAAAATCTAACTCATCGTTTGCTGTAAATTTAGTGGTTACAGCCGGGAAAACCCCAGTCCATTTGATACTCATTTTAATGTTATGTTTTAATAAATATTTTCAAAATTCATCTCGCCAATTCCCAAAAAGCCAGGATCCATCGGCAAATATTACCTCATCATTGATCCACAATCAATGCGTCTAACTGATGTTCAAAGTTAGGGAATCACCAGGCAGCAATATTGTTAGATTTTAACCGATAATGGTCGTAAATGCGCCACTTCAACCAGATAAATCTGGCATTGGAAAGCAAAATTCATTAATAAAAAGAACGAGAGATGAATAAAAAAGTTATCCTATTACGGAACACCTCCTCTAAATCAGCTGAATAGAAAAACACCTGTTACCTATTCTATCCGAAGATATTTATTTTGTATTTTTCACATGAAGGTAATACATAAATTCAATACCCGATGTTGTAAAAAGTGCATCCTGCCCTTTGGCCAGCGTAACCTGCTGCCAGTTTTGCGAAGGTATAATTTTTAATGTTGTAATGCCTTCTTTTTTCAGACTTAAAGGCAGGTTGAAACCCTTAACACAATTGCTATACCTGTAAAAAGCTTTGCCATCTTTAAGGTAATATTCGAATACCGGAATCTGCACGGTACGGAGATACTGATCAAAAACTTTTGAAAAATTATAACCTGCTTTTTTAGAAATATAATTTTCAATCTGCGCAGTAGTTACCGTTTGATGATAAAAAGTTTGGTTTAGTCCGCGCAATATAGATCTAAAAAGCTGATCATTATTTAAACTATGCCTGATGGAATGCAGCATATTGCCTCCCTTTGGATACATATCGCCGCTGCCTTGTGCATTTACGCCATAAGGCGGAATAATGGGGCTATCATTTCTGATACTTTTTCTAATACCGAAATTATACTCGTTTCCAGCGTTAGTGCCAAAGGTATAATCTACAAAAAGTGTTTCGCTGTAGTTGGTGAAACTTTCATGCACCCACATATCGGCCAGGTCATTAGTGGTAATGTTGTTGCCAAACCATTCGTGCCCACTTTCATGAATGATGATGAAATCCCACTTTAAACCCCAACCATTACCAGACATATCTTTACCTCTATAGCCGAATTTATAACCGTTGCCATAAGAAACGGCAGATTGATGTTCCATACCCGTATGCGAAGCATCGATCAACTGATAACCATCTTCATAAAAAGGATAAGGCCCGAACCAATACTCCATGCTTTTCATCATTTTATGTACCTGATCGGGCATGTAGGTTTTCGCTTTGGGGTAATTATAATCCAGTACCCAATAGTTCACATCAAGTGCGCCCTTTTCTCCGGCATATTTCTCCTTAAAATTTACGTATTTGCCAATGTAAGGAATAATGCAATAATTGCTGATCGGATTTTTAACGTTGTACTGATAGGTAGCGGTACCATCGTGATTATCTTTCTTAAATACCAGGCGACCATTACCCACGGCAATCAACGTATCCGGAACGGTCATGGTTAAAGAAGCACCTAAATTCGGTTCGTCACTTTGATGATCTTTATTCGGATACCAAACCGAAGCACCTAAGCCCTGGCAGGCCACTGTCATCCACGGCCGCGAAAGCGAGTCCGTAGTAAAAATAAAACCACCATCCCAGGGTGCTCTTTTGGCCTGATGTACCTTTCCATGGTAAAAAATATGGACATTATTCAAAGCAGATAACTTTTGTGCAGGTACATGTACATACCACACACTGCCTACATGTTCGAATTTTAACTTTGAACCGCCATTATATAAAACGCTGTCAATAATTAAGGGTTCCTGCAAATCGATCTGCATGCGGGTGTTGCCATTATTTTGACGCACTACTTTATAAACGATCTTATTTGAACCCATGATGCTTTTATCATTGTAATCTGGCTTAACAGCCAGTTCGTAACGCTGTACATCCCACCAGGTCCGTTCGGCATTCAGGCTGCCCCTCAGGGTGTCGGCCAAAGTATAAACTTTTGTTGGTGACTGCGCAAATAGCAGGGTACTCAACGTTAAGAAAACTAGGTTTAAGGAGATTATTTTTTTCATATTTTTTTGCTGGTTATCATGTTGCAATAGCGTATGCTTAATTTGAAAAGCACTTTCAGCTTTTCATCGGTTACGGCAGCCCTGCTATCCCTCCTGCTCCGATGAAGAATCGGGAGCATCCGTTCTATCAGTTTATTTAACCTGAGTTTGTGCTAAACACCCCGTTTCTATCCCGTGCATCAGCCTGTGTTTTTAGCCCTGACAGGAGCGGGCATTCCGATCCTTCATCGGAATAAAGCGGATGGCAGGAACCTCCTTTAAAAAAAACGAATGACCCTGCGCTCCAAAACAAAATAGCTGTTATTTTAATACATTTTCTTATTCTCAGGCCATAATATCAGTTTGAAAAGCAATTGCGGTTTTTCATTGGTTCCACCAGTCCTGCTATCCCTCCTGCTCCGATGAAACCTGTGCAACAAGCAAGCATACCGTAAAGCAACCAAAGCAAGTTACTTAAATCGGGAGCATCCGTTCTATCAGGTTTATTTAACCTGGGTTTATGCTAAACACCCCGTTTCTATCCCGTGCATCAGCATGTGTTTTTAGCCCTGACAGGAGCGGGCATTCCGATCCTTCATCGGAATAAAGCGGATGGCAGGAACCTCCTTTAAAAAAAACGAATGACCCTGCGCTCAAAACAAAAAAAATCTTTTATTCAACTGGCCGCCTATCCTAATAAGCTTCGCTTCTCACCGATTCTATTTCTTCAGTAGTTATGGCCAAATATTTCCCCAGCATCCGGCTTCCATTTTCTGTAATCAGAAAATCATCTTCAACCCTGATGCCAGTAAAGTTTCTAAATTGCTCTAATTTATTGTAGTTAATAAATTCGGCAAACTGATTAGCGGCTTTCCAACGATCGATCAGTTCCGGAATAATATACACACCTGGTTCTACCGTTAACACATATCCTTTTTCCAGCGCTTTGCCCAATCTTAACGATTTTAAGCCAAACTGGGTAGTATTTTTGGTCAGCTCGTCTGTATAACCCACATACTGCTCACCTAAATCTTCCATATCATGTACATCTAAGCCCATCATATGTCCGGTTCCACATTGGAAGAACATGGCATGCGCACCGGCCTGTACCGCATCTTCTATATTACCTTTCATCAGGCCAATATCCTTTAAACCCTGCGCCAGCATTTTGCAAGAAGCCAAATGTACATCTAAATACCTCACGCCCGGGGCCAGCATATTTTTGCCATGCGTATAAGCATTCAATACAATATCATAAACATCTTTTTGCTCAGCAGTAAATTTCTTACCTACAGGAAAAGTACGTGTAAGATCGCCAGCATAACCTAAAGCGGTTTCTACACCTGAATCGTTTAATACCAGTTGTCCTTCCCTGAGCTGATTGCCATGGTAATGGTTATGCAAAATCTCTCCGCGAACGGTTAAAATAACAGGATAGGCCAGATTTCCGCCCGAAGCTAATGCAGCACCTTGAATTTTAGCGGCAAGTTCACGTTCATACATACCAGGTCTAGCCTGCTGCATCACCATTAAATGAATATCGGCAGATATTGCCGCAGCACGATCCAATTCTTCAACTTCTTCAACAGATTTAACTGACCGTTGTGCTACTACCGCCTTAATAAAACCAATTGAAGCTTTTTCTTTAAGTTGATCAATAGACAGGTTGAGCCAGCTGGCCAATTTAATTTTATTCTCAGATCGGTAAGGTGGTAAGAAATGAATCTCACGTTTTTTATCTAAGTATTGTTTAAGGTAAGTGTTTAGCTGTGCATAGGGCAATACTTTGGTTAGGCCAGCATCCAGGCTTTTTTCTTCAAGTGTCTTCTGCCTGCCCATCCATACAATATCATCAATACCCATCTCGTCACCGAAAAGAATTGTCTCTTCTTCATCCAGGTCAATAATGGCGCCTAAGGATGGATCGTTGATACCAAAATAATATAAAAAAGTACTATCCTGCCTAAAATGATAGGTATTGTCTTTATAATTCATCGGGCTATCTTCATTACCCAAAAAGAGTAATATTCCCGAATTTATTTTTGATTTTAATGCTGCTCTTCTTTCGAGGTAAACTTTCTTTTCAAACATATTTTTTCAGTTAAGCAAATATCCCAAAAGCTAATTTTATTCAACAACAATTAATTGCAATGGCTAAAATATGGGGTGTATCTGCAAATTATAAGCTATTAATCCGCCGTAAAAGTCACAATAAATTTCATTTTGACGAAATAGAAATGAAGAATCAGCTAAAAATTAAGCCGTATACTGCTACCATGCTTGTTATTTAAAAAATTTATATATAAATAATTGTAATTTAAAATATTAACATATTTCATTTAAAGCATTACTTATTATTTTAATAATTTTTTATTAGCAGATCGTTTTAAAAAAGGGATTATAATAATTTTATCAATTTGATTTTCAATTTATATAATAAACTGTGTTAAATCTATTTATAATATAAAAACTTCAAATTGCTCATTATCTTATTCAAATAAATCATAATTAGATTTTCTTATTATCTAATTGTTAGCTCAATTTTGTCCGTAGTGTTAAGCGCAGCGTCACTACGGATTAATGAATGGTGTTGAATTTTAAATTCAATAGCGAAACAACGAGTCAGAGACTCTATGCCACTCTTTAATCCGTAGCGCCTTTCAGAACGCTACGGATAGACCTGATAAATCAATCCTGTCCGTAGGGTTAAGCGCAGCGTCACTACGGATTGATGAATGGTGTTTAGTTTTAAATTCAATGGCGAAAGAACAAGTCGGAGACTCTATTCCATTCTTTAATCCGTAGAGCCTTTCAGAACGCTACGGATAGACCTGATAAATCAATACTGTCCAATCCTGTCCGTAGTGTTAAGCGCAGCGTCACTACGGATTAATGAATGGTGTTGAGTTTTAAACTCAATGGCGAAAGAACAAGTCGGAGACTCTATTCCATTCTTTAATCCCTAGAGCCTTTCAGAACGCTACGGATAGACATGATAAATCAATCCTGTCCGTAGTGTTAAGCGCAGCGTCACTACGGATTGATGAACAGTGTTGAGTTTTAAAATCAATGGCGAAAAAACGAGTCAGAGACTCTATTCCATTCTTTAATCCGTAGAGCCTTTCAGAACTCTACGGATAGACATGATAAATCAATCCTGTCCGTAGTGTTAAGCGCAGCGTCACTACGGATTGATGAACAGTGTTGAGTTTTAAACTCAATGGCGAAACAACGAGTCAGACACTCTATTTATCCCCCATTCTGTCCGTAGTGTTAAGCGCAGCGTCACTACGGATTAATGAATGGTGTTGAGTTTTAAACTCAATGGCGAAAGAACAAGTCGGAGACTCTATTTCATTCTTTAATCCCTAGAGCCTTTCAGAACTCTACGGATAGACCTGAGCAGCATCACTATGGATTAATGAATGGTGTTGATTTTAAATTTGATAGCGAAACAACGAGTCAGAGACTCTATTCGATTCTTTAATCCCTAGAGCCTTTCAGAACTCTACGGATAGACCTGAGCAGCATCACTATGGATTAATGAATGGTGTTGATTTTAAATTTGATAGCGAAACAACGAGTCAGAGACTCTATTCGATTCTTTAATCCGTAGAGCCTTTCAGAACTCTACGGATAGACATGGTTGATTTTAAATTCAATAGCGAAAAAACGAGTCAGAGACTCTATTCCATTCTTTAATCCTTAGCGCCTTTCAGAACGCTACGGATAGACCTGATAAATCAATCCTGTCCGTAGTGTTAAGCGCAGCGTCACTGCGGATTAATGAATGGTGTTGAGTTTTAAACTCAATGGCGAAAGAACAAGTCGGAGACTCTATTTTATTCCGTCATCCGTAGCGCCTTTCAAAACGCTACGGATAGAACGGATAGATGTTTGAAGGTGATGGCCTATTATTTTTGAAGAATGACTTCGGTAGTATGATCTTTTGCAAGCGGGAATTCATACCCTCCCCTTTTCTCTGTGCTTTTACTTTTTACTGAATAAACGCCAGTTCCTTTAACTTTTGCAGGTTGCGATAACCGCAGCAAGGCGTTAGCCGTATATTCACCCGCTTTAGCAAGTTTTAGCCGGATTTCACCATTTATCGTATTATAATTTACTTCATCAATGGTTCCGGCATCAAGACTGATCCAAAGCCCTGCTGGCGCAATGTAAACTGATGATTTTGCTGCCGTAGTCAATTTAACATTGACCGTATTGCCAGTTTTATTCAGATTGCCACCAAAAGCTAACCATCCGAATTCAGGATGATTTAAAATGTAAGAGGAAGTATTAACCGCGTAACCAAAAAAACCTGAGCCATAATCGCCCGTAATCCCGTCATTTTTCAAAGTTGACGGATAAGCATGGAATGCTGCTGGCGCGAAACCTTCCTGGGTAATGTTAGAAATGCCGCCCAACAGGCCGCCATAACCTGCTCGTAAAAGATAGAAATCGCCAGGGTTTTTACGGTAATCCATTAAAACGGGAATGGCGTTAAGTGCTGAACCGTAATGATGGATCATCCTTTCGATACGCGAAAGTTTACCGCCATAAAGAAAATCCCAGTACCTACGGGCATTACCATTGTACGCCCAGTGCGGCAATACAGGCATATAGGCCAGAATGGCATCAAGCGTTACATTTGCTTTATCCTGGTAGCCAAAATAACTCGACCATACGTAAACTTCTTCTTGACCTGTAGAATCCCAAGGCATTTCACTACCAAATGGATATTGCAACGAGCGCCAGTGGTTGGCCCGTTTTTTCATTTCATTTTCTAACCGGGTAGCTTCTGCGGTTAATCCCTCATTTTTGAGGTCGTTTAAGATGAGATAGAATACCGTACCTTCCATCTGGCCAAATTCTGAATAGTAAGGTGCAATATTAACCATAGCCATACCTGTTTCGGCAGCATCAATAAGATGTTGTTTCCAGCTCTGCTCTGCTATAAGACCTCTATAATTACGTGCCAAACGGTACATCACCCAGTGGGCCGCTGCAACATGGGGGTAATTGTAAGATCGGCCGAGGTTATCAGCCTCTTTCTTGGGCCATGCAGACCATACTTTAAAGTTAATGTTTGCATCATAAGTACCCTTAGGAAGTGAATCTGGTGCATAGTAAAACAAGCTCTTTTTTACACCATATTTTTGGGGGCCGCTTTTAAGCTGTAACCTGCCAAACATGATGCTATCTACAAATTGTTTAAGTTTATCTACTTCTTCTTTTTTGGGCTGTACCAATTGTTTCATGATGGCGCCTAACCACGAACCTGCACCTCCCTCATCGCTTAAACCAGAAATCCATGCCCGGTTATCCTGCACTACCTGCTGTTGCTTTTCATTGTCGTAGGTAATCACCGAAGGAGTTCTGTTAAAAACAGGATCCGGCTGGTTAAACCACTGCCTGGTAGTTAAAAAATTACCATAACTCGCAATCACACTGCTTTCAGGATCAATCACTTTGTAGTTTATGGTTTGTTCCAAGCCATCTTCATAAGTAATGGATAACCTTGCCCTTCCCCATGTATTCCCCTTTACCGAATAACTTTTCCAACCGTTTTTGGTTGAGCCTGATACCATAACTCTTAAGGCATTTTCGGGCTGAACCTGAATAGCTTGTATCTTTTTGGGGTAATTTATGAATAGTTTCCCTTCAACATCTCTGGCTAGCACATAACCCGGAACAGATATGGCTACCGGTCTCTTGTTTTCAATCAGTTTATTCTCGATATCTTTCGCGGTACCCGAAAGAATAAACTGAAGGGCATAACTCCTGCTTTCGCCTGGTTTTAAAACTGTTGAAGTTGGGTTGTTCCATTGCTCGGCATTTTTCCACTCGTTTTCAGCATAGGCTTTACTATACACCATCCATTCGTAAAAACCCTCAAAAGCAATTCCTCTTGGCGTACGGTCGTCGTTAAGTGGATTGTAAGCTTCAAATGGTGTATGCCCTAATGGGGCAACCAGTAAAGAAGGTGCATGTCCGCTTAAGCGGGTAACCTGTAAATAACCGGCATCTTTTCCAATGTATGGATCATAAAATACATTCTTGGCATGGGTCTGTTCCAGTGTACGCCCTTCTAAAATATTGTCAAAAATCATGGGTATTCCCAATGCACCAATTTCAACGTTTCGATCCGTTTTGTTTTTAAGTTCGAAACGCAGTACAAGTTTCCCATTAACCATCTCCCAGGTCCGTTTCACCTGTAATGGAATATCAGCAGGAAGTGTAGCTGCAAGATCAGCAGCAGCAAGGGCATTTTTACCTACCTGGATGCTTTTTACAGGACTCCGTTTTGCCGCAGTGCTGTAGCTCTTCCAGCCTTCTTCGCCGGTATAGCGTAATTTTAAATTGATATCGCCCAAGTGGTACAGACCATCTGAACTCCGCACTTTTAAACTATCGCCGGGTACAAAATCGAAATCTTTAACCAATTTTGGCTGGAGACCTGCTACGGTTTGAGATGATTTAACGAGCTTTAGATTAAACGCCCCGGCATTATAAGATGAAAAACCATTTTCCAAACCTAAAGTGGAAGGCCTTTTCCCTAAGGCAAGCCACGGCGACTGGGCCTGGACAACCTCAATATTCACTAAAAATAAAACAAAGCAAAATATTGCTTTAAAAGTGTTTAAGAATAAATATTTATTTTTTATTGGCTCAATAATCATGACGAAACGCAGATTTTGTGAATTTAGTTAACCAAAAGTAAAATTTAAAAGTAAAGCATGCACCGAAATCTTAAAATAGCGCAAAATCGGTAAAGAATTGGTGTATTTATAGCAAGTTCAGCCCGCTAAGATAAGTGAATGGCAGATCAGATGGTAAATAGCATGAATTGCTTTCCTAGGTCAAAATATTAACCACATAAGGGATATAAGAACATTAAAAAATTGATCACTAAGTGGAAGGATCCTCGATAAGCCCAGACTGACAAAGTTTATATTAAACTCAATTTAATTTCCCTCAGATTACGCGGAAAACGCAGATAATACATGAGTGGATTGCATAGGTTGCTGAAAAGACCATCTCAGCAACGATGATAGCTTAAGAGGTCAGCTTATTTGAAAACATTGGCGTGAAAAGCACTTTTACTCACCGCATTCTCATTCCCAACCTGATTGGAAATGATGACGCATTGGTACGGTTTGTACATTGAGGTTCCGACTGTGCGAATTACGACCGTTATTCATATTACTGGTAATAAATGATTAAACAGGCTGACATTTACCTTTCAACCAGTTGGCTTCTTCCTCTAACAGCATGGGCTCTAGCTTCTGGAACACCATTTGGTTGTATTGATTTAGCCACTCGATCTGATCTGCCGATAAAAGCGTTTTATTGATAATAGTGGTATCGATAAAACATAAGGTTAAGGTTTCGAAAGTGAGAAAGTGGCCAAATTCACTACTGCTGCCAGGTACACATAAAACAAGGTTTTCAATGCGTACGCCGTGTTTTCCCGGACGATAAATACCAGGTTCAATGGAGGTTATCATGCCTGGTTTAAAAACTACGTCTACATTAGACGGACTAATATTCTGAGGTCCTTCATGTACATTCAGAAAAAAGCCTATTCCATGTCCGGTTCCATGCCCAAAATTTATAGCATGTTCCCACAGCGGTTTTCTACAGATCGAATCGATCTGATAACCTTTGGTACCTTCCGGAAAAATTAGTTTAGAGCCTTCTATTAACCCTTTTAGCACTAAAGTATAATCATCGGACTGGGTTACAGAACATTTACCAATGGGCATCACCCTGGTAATATCGGTTGTGCCGTATAAATATTGTCCTCCTGAATCGACAAGAAACAAACCATCATCTAAAATTTCCTGATTGCTTTCTGCTGTTACGTTATAGTGTGGCAATGCACCGTTTGCATTGTAACCCGCTATGGTATTAAAACTCAAACCTACGAAAGATTCTTGTTCTGCTCTGAATGAAGCCAGTTTTTCTGCCGCAGACCATTCTGTAATCTGTTCCTTACCTAAACGCTCTTCCATCCATTTAAAGAACCTCGTCAAAGCTACACCGTCATGCAACATTGCTTTCCGGATATGCTTAATTTCGGTATCGTTCTTTAAACTTTTTAAATTTGTGCTCGGATTAATACCTGAAATGATTTTACCACTCTTTGGCAAACATTCAAATAAGCCGAAACAGGTACGTTTTGGATCAATAAAAATCCGGATATCTTCTGGTAGTTCTTTCAGTGCTGTAGCCACTTTAGTATAGGGATGCAGTGCTACACTTTGCTGATTTAATGTCTGGATATCCGTTTGTGATAGCTTTTGTTTGTCTATAAATAGTTTAACCTCTTCCGGTGTTATTAAAGCAAAACTTAAAGTTACCGGATTATAATCTACGTCTTGCCCGCGTAAATTAAACAACCAGGCAATATCATCAAGTGATGAAATTAAATGATAATCTGCTTTATTTATGCTTAAAACTGTCCTCACCTCATTAATTTTAGCTGAAATGCTAAGTCCTGCAGCTTCCTCATTGATTAAAAAAGCATTTTCTACAGGCAGCCCTACCCTATCCTGCCAGATGTCGCTAATAAAATCAACATGGATTGTTTCTATTTCATTCTGAGCTAAATCATGCTTTAACTCCTGGGCCAATGCCACTGTGATGAGTTCGTAATTAAAACCTACCTTTGCTCCTCTTGGCAGCATCTCGCATAACCAACTAATATACTCCGGGGTGTGCGGCACTTTTAGTCTTACCAGTTCGTAACCAGTACCAGTCAATTGTGCTTCGGCCTGTGTAAAATATCTCGAATCAGTCCACAAACCGGCAAAATCCTGAGTAATAACCAGCGTGCCGGCAGAGCCTGTAAATCCACAGGCGAAGGGAATGGCCTTATAATGTGCAGGTAAGTACTCACTAATGTGCGGATCTGCAGCGGTAATAATATAGGCATCTACTTTTTTAGCGAACATTAATTGGCGCAGGGCCTGTAATTTTTCTGCAAAGGTCATCTAAGAATTGTTTTATTGGGTCAAATTTAAATATTACACCGACATCTTAAAATAAACCAGTATTAATACAACCGATGTTTCGCTTATTTTTGGTTGAAATCAGGTTCAATAAGAGCATTGTAGTAGCTTAGCAGATAAATTGTTTGATTATTAATACTGCTTATCCACAGCTTGTAAAAGCTTTTCGATTAAGGAGCCGTCGATGCTGACCTGTAGCAAAGCGGAAAGGTATACAGTAAACCGAGCCTTAGGCAAGCTCAGCGATAGTAATTCATTTCAGCGTCGTTCCTGTTAAAAAGATGCTAACTACGAAGTAGTTACAAGTCATTATAAATATTATTTCTACCTGTAAAAACAAGTTTCAGCCTGAAAAATGGTCAGGTATGGAAGGTTTATGAAACCGTATTTTAATTCAACAATGATCGAATTCAGGTCTTCAGGTGAACATATCCTGAGAGGCTAAACATACCGGTCTATTGCCGGAGCTTTGATTATCTGGTAAGAATCTGATTTCTGAAAGCAGCGTATGTTAAAAACAAGGGCCGATTCCCGCTCGGCCAATGCATGGATGCCCAATGTAAAACGTTGTTTAAAACTTTTGGTACAAGCCTCTTTATGGCAGATTATTTCATAACGCTGCAAATTTTCTACAATCACATCAAGCACATACCTTGGCCATTGTTTTTTGATTAAATCGGGTAACCAGCTAAACTGCTGTGTATCTATTAAATCACCCATCTTTTCAATAACCACCGGGGGAATATCTTCACCTACAATCTGTGTCCAGTTTCCTTCAACTTGATCAATAATACCTAATACCTTACATCCGGATATAACCAACCAGGGATCTGTCATACCTGCGCGCATCAGTTGATAGGGTATAGCTGCTGAAAGTTCCTGTTCAAAGAGGTAGGTAAGTTGGATCATAGCGATATCAATTGTTTATCGGCAAATTATTAAGTCGCAACAGTTTATCAATTGTACCGGTAAAACGCTTCATTGAAATCGGCTTGCCGAGATAACATTCAAAATTAGAATCTATTCTCCTTACTTCATTTTCCAGGTGAGAGGAAGCGTAGATTACGAACCTCGCTTTGGAGCGGAGATGCCGAGATAGTTCAGTACCTTTCATCCCATCCATATCAATGTCCAAAAAAAGAAAGTCGATTTGGTCGCCCGCACTAATTGTTTTTAATGCGTCAACAGGATTATCAAAGGCATCAGCTAATTTTAAAAAATGTGTGTCTTCAATATAATCAAGAAGTACATCTATGGCGTGCTGTTCATCGTCAACAATTGCACAACTATAATACATAAGCAAATTTAGATAGGTTACACCAAACTTAACATATCTTAATCCGAATCCATATAGAAAGACATAAAAAGGGTAAAATTACGGTAACTGTTTAAGTATTAATCAGACGAAATTTCTGTTTTATGCATTTTCAAAAAGCGTCCAAAAAAATACCAACTATTTAATAACCGGTACATCGCGTTGCACAGCAGGTTAAATTCATTCATCAATACTCCATATATTGTTCCTCAAAGCTACCATCAGCATATAAATCGATTATTCCGTAGCCAGGTGCAGTTTCTCTTCTGTTCCCCTCCCACCAGGCACCAGATACCGCACCATTACAGATATAGGTTACATTGTTATAGACCACTTTATCGCGCATATGCAAATGACCGCTTAAACACAATCTTACATTGGGATGCGAGTAAAAAAGACGAATAATTTTGGCGGTATCGGTATGCATATCTCCACCCAACATCGTCCATTTGTTCACAACATTGTCTTCTATCATCAACAATGCAGTAAGGATTGGAATATGGGACATCACCATCACCGGCATGGTTTTACCGGTATTTTCCAATTCGTTTTTTAACCAGTTGAATTGCTCATCACCAAGTTTACCAATATACCAGGTATTGTCTATATCCAAATGGGTACTATCCAGCACAATGATTTTCCATCCGTTCTGTATCAGGCTGTAATAAGGTTTAACCAACTGCAATTTATCCATAGCGTATTTCTTCCCCTAAAAAACTTCGCCTTTGCTATCTTCGTTCCACCAGATATCGTGGTTACCTAAACAATAACTTACAGGGATGCTACATTCGTTTTTCATGGTTTCCTGTACCAGTTTCCATTGGCCGTTAATGGCACCAATATTTTCTTTGTTCATATCGAAAACAATATCGCCACCATTTAAAATCAGATCTACTTTTGGCAATTGTGCCTGTAAATGGTGCAAACATCTGCCAAATCTTGCCGGTGCATTAAACTGGTTCTTCAGATGTACATCTGTAAGATGCGCAAGCCTTAAAACAGGCTTTTTCGCAGTAGTTAACGAAACTTTCGACAATGCTGGCAGCAAATAAAGGCCACCGATACTTTTGAGTGCAGATCTTCTTTTCATAAGTTTTTTATTATTTAAAACGAGTATTGTTATAGCATGCTAGATTAAGAAAAAAGCGGCGCTGTAGTAGGTACAGACACCGCTATAGGGATATTTTTGCCTTATTTACTTATTTAGCTTTTGCCAGATGAAAGGCTTGAATAATTTTATGAAAAATTTGATTATTGGGATAAACACCGCTGAAATTTTGTGCACCAGGGCCATAAGCGAAAACCGGAACCATGATCCCCGTATGATCGTTGGTACTAAATTCGCCCCTCACCATTCCTTTATCGGCATCGCCATCTAAAAGTGTTAGTCCACCTGTTTCATGGTCGGCAGTTACAATAACCAATGTTTCGCCATCCTGATCAGCAAAGCGCAGTGCCTCGGCAACGGTACGGTCGAAGTCGTGAAATTCGGTAACCAGATAAGGCAGATCGTTGCTATGACCACCGTAATCAATCTGCGCACCTTCAGTCATGATAAAGAAACCAGGTTTGTTTTTCGATAAAATCTGCAGGGTATGTGATAATGAATTTTTAAGCATATTGCCACGGCCTTTTATAACCGGTCTGGTGGCCGTATCATCCAGCAAAACCAATTGTTTACCCTCATACTGCTTTTCAAAATCACTTAGATTATTGGTTAAGTGAAAACCTTTAGCTTTTAAATCAGCCAAAAGCCTGCTGTTTTTATTTTGCTCGAAAGCTTTGCGGTTAGAACCAACTAAAACTTCGGCCTTGCTGGTCAGCAGATCATTCGCAATTGCTCCATTGTAGGATCGGTCGAGCTGATGCGCGTAAAATACCGCTGGCGTGGCATCAGTCAGGTCGCCTGCGGTGATGACACCACTTTTGATACCGAAAGCAGATAGGGTATCTACCAAATTGGTTTTATTCTGATTATCAGGCCCCATTCCAATGTAACGGTTATTGGTTTTATAACCTATGGCCATGGCACTCCCACCCGCGGCCGAATCGGTGTTTCCGGCATCGGCAGCAGCGGTTTCAGAAAAGCCGATGTAATGGAATTTGGCCATGTTCAGCTCACCATGATTGGCAATCAAACCCGCGTGAATGGCAGCCAGTCCCATACCATCACCGATTAACAAAATGACTTTTTTTGGCGCCTTGTTCTGCCCGTCGGTTTTGTATGTGGGTGTGTAGGTGGTATACGGCTTTGGATTGGTATAACTCAATTTATCCTGATTCAGATAAAAATCTTTCAGTTTGGTTGGTTTATCGGTATTAATCCAATCAGCGCCTAACCTTTCTAGTACAATCCAGGTATTCGGACTATCCTGTGAAGCCCAGAACCGGAAAGGTTTGCCTTTCTGATGTGCCTGTTCTATTGTAGACCTAATTTTCAATTCATCGGTTTTGGTCGGGTTGCCCTTTCCATTCCATATGGTATGATTTTTCAAATCATCGCTGATCATCGCAACCCGGCCTAATTGTGCATCGGTATAAATGGTTGTTGGTCTGCCATCAAAAGATAATTTTTCATCATAATTTTTAAAATCGGCCGGAGCAGGCATATCGCCACTAATTACCACTTTAATGGCATTAGCATTCTTTTTGGCATCAAATACTTCTCCATAAGCTTCAAGCTCTTTCAGCAATACCGGGAGTACATGCTGGTAATCTTCTTTTACGTCAACTACCAGTTGCAACCTTAAGGCCACATTGGTGTAAGGATGATTTCCTTTTGCTTTAAAAAAGCTGGCTAACGGATCGAGGTACTTTTTTTTAAGTGTAAAACCCGGCTTAATTTCTGAAGCTTCATGTGCGACATATAATTCTTCATCTTTTAAAAAAACGTCGGCCTCAATTGATCCCATTTCGGCATAATATGCAGTAAGAAGCGGAATATCCTGCTTATAATCATTGTGGCTATGCCCATGGTTCGCGTTTAACCTCACCTGGGCAGATGCACTTTGCAGCCCCAGCACAAAGGCCATTGCCGCAAAGTTTATCGCTATTTTTTTTACCATCCTGGGTTTTGTTTAATTACACCCGCACTGTTATCAATTTCTCTTTGTGGTACGGCCCAAACATCGTGTACCTGTGGATTGAAAGTTCTTGCCGGCCAAATCACACTGCCATCATAATCATGCAAAGGTTTGGCATATGTAGCCTGGGCATCGCCCCATCTCACTAAATCGCGGTGACGATCTGCCCATTCTCCGGCAAGCTCATTTCTACGTTCGCGTTTAAGGTCATCCATAGTCATTCCTGTTTTAGCCCCTAAACCTGCCCGCAGCCTAATTTTGTTCAGTTCGGTATCGCCCGCGCCCGCACCGCTCAGGTTAATGGCAGCTTCTGCTTTAATCAGCAATACTTCTGCATAACGCATTAAGGGTACATTTAAATCAGTTGTTCCATTATCTCCGTTGGGGTTAACATGGGTTGGGATCGGGTTGGCATAAGAAAATGGCTCCATGTACTTTTTAAACTGGTAATTTGAAGTTGCCCCTCCATCTTTAGTAAAGGTGCGTTCTGCGCCAAAAAACATAAATTTATCGCCAGGTTTTAAAATAGTTGCTTCCCTGCGTTGATCGCCAGCTTCGTATGAATCGTAAAGTTCTTTGGTTGGCAGGTAATAGCCCCATCCGTTATAAATCCCCCAGGCTTTATTGGTTAACATTACCCCAGGGAGTTTGCTTCCCCAGCCTGTTCCGCCTCCGCTAGGTGTACATACTACCGACCAGATATACTCTTTAGACCAGTTATTTGAAGCTTTAAAAACATCTGCAAAACCTGTACTGATTAAATCATGCTGCCCGGAGTTGATCACCATATCTGCATATTTAGCGGCATTGGCATAATCTTTTTTGAATAGATATACCTTAGATAAATAAGCCCATGCTGCAGTTTTATGTGCTTTACCATAATCAGCAGGTTTCATTGCCGAGAAAAATGGAAGATTGTCAGCCGCTTTTAAAAGAAGCGAAATAATATAATCATAGTTTTCATTTACATTACTGGCGCGGGGAATTGCCTGCGATGCGTCGGTTTCGGGTTTCACAATCGGCACACCTGCTTTATCGTTTCCGTAATTTGCAGCCAGCTGAAAATAAACCAAACCTGCATTAAAATAAGCATCGCCAATAATCTGTTTCTTCAAACTTTCATCCATATTGATATTGGGCACATTGGTGATGATATCGTTGGCACGTTTGATAATGGCATAACGCATACTCCACTGCGTTTCCGTATAACCACCGCCTACATATGTACGGTTAAAGTTTTTGATGTTATCGGCCTCTGGCTTGTTACGGCCGGTAACCATATCATCACTGGCATTGATAAACCAGAACATCCCGCGACCGTAAAAATCCTCTGCATTGTAGAGCTCATACATTCCGCCTTCGGCTTTCAGGGCGTCTTCTTTAGTTTTCCAGAAATTCTGCGCCGATGGAGAACCTTCCGGTGTAATATCAAGCTGTTTTGTGCATGAAGAGAAAACAGCAAGGGCGGCAAATGCCATATATTTTAAATTCTTTTTCATTGTTGTTGTGATTATAAATTTACGCTTAAACCCAAGATAAAACTTCTGGCTTGAGGATAACGGCCAACATCCACTCCGTTGTTGTCCATTCCGATTTCGGGATCGAAACCTGAATATTTAGTAATGGTGAAAAGATTGTTTGCCGTAGCATAAATCCTGACACCGCCTGTTTTTAATTTGTTAGCGATTGATTTTGGCAGACTATAACCTAAGGTTACGTTGCGGATACGCAGATAAGAGCCATCTTCTATATAAAAATCAGAAGCTGCAAAGTTTCCGTTGGCATCGCTGGTTGAAATAATCGGCACTTTGCCACCCGGATTCTCCGGCGACCAGGCATCCAAAATACCAACCAGTTTGTTATAGGAAGGTCCGGAAGCACTATAAGTAGTACGTTTTACCGCATTAAACAACTTATTACCCTGAACACCCTGAGCAAAAATATTGAAATCGAAGTTTTTATAACTTGCATTGAAACTCAATCCGTAAGAGAAATCAGGATAGGCACTGCCTGCAAAATACCGGTCTTTGCTATCAATAGATCCATCGCCGTTGATATCCACAAATTTAAAATCACCTGCTTTTGCGTTCGGTTGGATTTTTTGTCCCTTCGCATTTTTATAGTTGTCTGCTTCTGCCTGGCTTTGGAAAATACCATCGGTTTTTAACACATAATAACTATACAATGGCTGCCCTACCGCATTGGTTAACGGAGCAAGCTCATTCCTGAAATTAGTTGGTACCGTACGGTTCTCTATACCAGGTATAAGCTCTTGTATTTTATTATTTACTTTGGTTAACGTTGCATTTACCGAATAAGTAAAGGCTGCATTTTTATCGCTGTTATAAGTTAAGCCCAGCTCAATGCCTTTATCCTTGACAATACCAGCGTTAACTGTTTGTACATTTAAACCAGCTGTTCCAGGCAATGTCTTATCGAGGATCATTTTATTGGTTTCTTTAATAAAATAATCGGCCACTAAGCTCAAACGGTTTAAAACCGTTAGGTCAAGCCCGATGTTGGTTTGTTTAGATTCGGCCCAGGTTAAGTTTTTGTTGGCCAAAACCGTCTGTATATAACCATTCTGTAAAGTTGGTGACTGTCCGAAATAACTCTGCGTAGAATTTAACAACGGATTTACCGCCGATGAAGAAAGACTGCCCAGGTTTCCTAAAATACCATAACTGGCCCTTAATTTGAACTCGTTTAACCAGCGAATATCTTTTAAGAAATCTTCCTTACTTAATACCCAACCAGCAGAAACTGATCCGTAATTCCTGAAACGGTTTTCTTTGGCCAACAATGATGAACCATCACGGCGACCAATCAACGATAGAAGGTACTTTTCGCCATAGTTATAATTTGCCCTGAAAAACAGTGAAGAAAGTGCTTTTGCATCGAAATAACTCGAAGAAGGTTGCGGTGTTGTTGCATTTGCGAAATACCTGTACTGTTTAGATTCATCATCAAAACCTGTTGCCGAAGCATACAGGCCGCTACTTTTGGTGTTCTGAAAAGTATAACCACCGGTAAATTCTAACTGGTGCTGTGCAAATGACGTTTTATAATTTAAAACCTGTTCTGCTAAAAAGTCTGTTACTTTATCGCTTCTTTCTACCAAACTATTGCTGAGCACCGGTTTTCCAACCTCTGGTCTTTTTGGTGTAAAGCTCTTAAAGGCAGCATCTGATTTGGTGACGCTTAAATTCGACCTGAAAGTTAAACCTTTGGCCAATTTGAGGTTAGCATAAGGATTGATCACTAAAACATTTACCGGGTTATTGATATCTATACGCATTAAATCGGCAACAGGATTAACAATATCACCATAATCGCCGGCATAAGGCCCTGGCAAACCTGCAAAACTACCGTCGGCATTGTAAGGTGTAGCATTTGTAGGATAATAAATGGCTGAAAGTAAAGCACCGGTATAATCACTGCTGGTATTGGCACCATTTCCATTGGTACTGCTGTACGACAGGTTTTCGCCCACTTTTAGCCAATCGGTAACTTCGTGTTCGGTATTGATCCTGAAGTTGTAACGTTTGGTTTTGGTATTTAACACAATTCCTTCAGCATTACGATAGTTAAAACTGAGGTAATAATTAGATTTTTCGCTACCGCCATTGATTGCGGCGTTGTAATCCTGTAATAATCCAGTTCTAAAAACCTCATCCATCCAGTTGGTGCGGGTAATCTGCCCGTCAGGATACTTTGCCGGATCAAAAGCGGGTAATAGATTGGTACCGCCATTTTTTGCGGCCGTTGCTGCCACCTGTGCACGCTGTTGTGCATTTAAAGGTTCCAGCTTTTTCCATGCGCTTTGTTGGCCCAATTTAGCGTCAAAACTAATCTGCATTTTTCCGCTTTTGCCTTTTTTGGTGGTAATTAATACTACACCGCCCGAAGCCCTTGCGCCGTAAATGGCAGCAGATGCATCTTTTAAGACTGAAATTGATTCGATATCATTAGGATTAAGCTGTGGCGTACCTGAAAATATAGAACCATCGATTACATACAGTACATTTTCTCCATTAATGCCCCCCGCGCCGCGGATATTGATACGTGGTGCAGATGTTGGGTCGCCACCCTCGTTGGTCACAATCACACCCGGTGATTTTCCGGCCAATACCTCACCAACACTATTTAATGAACGTGAAGAAAGTTTATCCAGGCCAACAATACTGATTGCCCCGGTTAAGGTTTCTTTTTTCTGCGTACCGTAACCCACAACTACAACATCAGCAAGTGTTGAACGTTCTTCTTTCAAAACCATATTAATTACCTGTTCTTCGCCTACTTTTGCTTCCCTGGTCTGGTAACCGATCATCGAAAATGAAAGCACCGCGTCAGCACCAACTGCAATGCGATAAGCACCGTTTCCATCGGTAATGGTACCACTTTGTGTGCCTAATACTTTTACAGATACGCCCGGAAGTGCCAAACCTGTTGTATCTCTTACTATTCCTGTAATTATCCGGTCTGGTTTATTCATTACGGCGTTGTTTAAGATCACATATCCGCCTTTTTCCAGCACCTGCAAACCAAGTCTGTCTAAAAGCGACCTTACAGGCTCGCTGGTAAAATCGCCGCTTACCAACATATTTTTTTGTTGCAGCTGATCTGGATTATACACAAAACTGAGTCCGGTACGTGATTCGATTTCTTTGATGATCTCGGTCATCTTGCGGCCTTTACCTATAGTAAGGCTAACCCTGCTTTTCTCTAGTTTCTGTGCCATACCTGCCGAAGCGAGGATTGAGCTACAAAAAATGCAGAGAATTGTAAATGTTAAACATGAGTATTTCATGATCTTATAAAGAGCTGGTGTCCGCTTGGCGGAGGTTGTTTTCATTGCTTAATTTGTTTGATTTTGTTTTTGTAAAGCTTTATTTATGCTGGCTTTGCTGCCAGGAAGAGAGATTGCGGCACCTGGTCTTACCAGTAACCGTACATAATTCTATATCATATCCTTATCTCATCTGTATATTTTAAATGATCTATGATTTTTTGATGCATTGAACCTGAGGTGGTGCAGACTGCAGAGAATATCCAGAATCTCCTCCGGTGATTGTGTGCTGCTAAAAGATGCAGTTGTTTTAAGTTTGCCTAGAGCGCTATCGCTTAATAGAATTTTAATGCTGTATACATATTGGAGTTTAGTAACCACCTGATCAAGCGTTGCTCCATCAAAAGCAAATTTGATAACAGCAGATGTTTTACTTTTGCGGATGGCAGTACGACCGTTATTTTTATCATAAGTTAAAGACTCGTCCTTAACCAGCGTACCCAGTTCGCCTTTTAGATTGCTGACCGCAACTTTACCCGTAACCACGGCAACCTCAAGCTGTTTACTGGCCTGATAAGATTTTATTTTAAAAGAGGTACCCAAAACGCTAATGTTTACACCAGCACTTGTCTGTACGGTGAATGGTCTTTTCTCCTGATGGGTAATATCGAAAAATGCCTCACCCTCTTCAAGTTCGATTTGGCGGCTGCTTGAAGCAAATATTTTAGGATAGCAGAGTTTTGCCGAAGGGCCTAATAATACAACCGAACCATCGGGCAAGATAATTCGCTTCTGCTGCGTAGCGCTGTTAATTACGGTTATCTTATTTTCAGACGGTATTTCACTATTCAGTTTCCAAATAGTAACCCCCACTGTAACCATCAAGAGTACGGCAGCGGCAACCCTGATAAAAGATCCGAGTTTAAGTACGCTGCCAATTGTTAACTTTCTGCGCATAGCAACCTGAAGTTGGGCAAACATTTGCGCACCTATTGCAGCCTTACGGTCGGCAGGTACAACCACATCTTTTACCTGGAGTGTGGTATACCACTCTTCAACCTTTTTTTGCTCTTGCGGACTTGCCTGCTCGTCGAGATATTTTTGCAGCAGTTCCTTTGCCTGTTCTTCTGTCATTTAAATACATGTCAGTTGAAAAGCAGAATGGTACTAACCAAAAATGTTATCAGTAAATTAACTTTATGTTAAGCCAATCAATACAGTAATTAATATGATGTAAGACAGGCTTTTTTTGAGCAATTTTAAAGCAGCGGAGAGCTGATTTTTTACAGTCTGAACCGAAATATCCAGTTCTGATGCAATTTCTTTTATCGATTTATCTTGTTTTCTGCTCATTGAGAAAACCATTTGCATTTTTTCAGGCAGCAATGCAATGGCAGAATCCACTTCAAGATGAAGCTCCTTTAAAAGGAGTTTATCATCGGCAGCAATCGTCTCTTTTTCATCCATTAAAGCACTAAGCGCTGTTTGATGCTGCGCTTTGAGGTTACCTGATCTGAAATAGTTGATTACCTTATATTTTACAGCGCCATGCAGGTAAGCCCCCAAACTGGAGGAGAGGTTAATCGTTTTATGATTTTCCCAAAGTGAGATAAAAATTTCCTGGGTAATATCCTGCGCAAGCGCTTCATCACCCGTCTTTTTGAGCGCAGCATCAAAAATATCTGACCAATATGCCTGGTAGATTTCCTCCATAGCCTGATGGCTTCCGCGTTGTAAAGATGAAAGTAAAATTTCGCTCAAGGGATGCTGCTTTTTTCGCAGCAAAGCTACCAGCTCCATATTCCCTTATTATTAACAAATCTTAAAGAGAAAATTTATCCTGAATGAGCTTTAACGTTTTTTTTAAGGAACAACGTTATGTTACACCCTCTTCCTGATCTATTGGTTTTAAATATTTAACTGTAACTGAAGAATAATTAAATGAACATGTTGATGAATACATATACCATGTTGTTAAAATCCAGGCGCAATAAACCAGCAAGGGTGGATTTATTTCTGCTTCCTCTCTGCTAAATACGCATGCCACAACAGCATGGTGGCAATAGTGCGATAAGGTTTAAACTGCTCTGCCAACAATAACACTTCCTCTTTACCAACCCCTGCTGACAAGCTTTTTACTTTCTTTAACGAGTTTACGGCAGCCAGATCTCCTATCGGGAAAATATCCTGGTGGTGCAGCATAAAAATCAGGTAAATATCTACTGTCCAATCGCCAATCCCCTTAATCCTTTTAAGCTGGTTTCTTACGGTTAGGCCGTCCATTTTCTCCATTTCACTCAAAGACAATGTCCCGCTAACGATATTTTCGGCCAAATGGCGAACATATGCCGTTTTTTGCCTGCTAAAATAACACTCCCTTAATTCCTGATCAGTGAGCAATAACATCCTTGCAGGAGTAACCTCATCAATTTTTTCTTTTAGTTTATTCATTGCGGCCAATGCCGAAGCCAGAGAAACCTGTTGTTCAAGAATAATATGCACTAACGATTCGAAAGTATTTGGGCGCGACCAAAAGGGTGGATAACCATATCGATCCAAAATCAGTTGCAAATCCGGATGATGGCCACCTAACAAATCACAAAGTTGATGATAATTGGTCTGGTCAAATTTTTCGAACATAAAAATATAGCTGTTTTAATATAATTTCGTTTCGGTTGGTGAGACAATGAACGATAGCCCAATATAACCGCAATCCTATGCAACCTAATTATCCATTATGAGAGGATGAGATTAACTTCAATCCCTAAGATAACGGAAAAACCCCTATTTTAATCCCTTTTTAAGATGAGATGGTTACTTTTGTTAAATGCTAAAGATCGGAATAGCTGAAGACGACCCTAAAATTGCTGAGCTTTTGAAGTCGGCACTCGAAGAAAATAATTATCAGGTACTTACCATAGCCAATGGAATTGACGCGCTGGACATTTTTTTAAGGGAAAGCTTTAACCTGTTGATTATCGATGTAATGATGCCTGGCTTAAACGGCATCCAGGTTTGTAAACATCTCAGAGAAAATGCTTTACACACACCAGTCCTCATGCTTACGGCAATGGGTACTATTGATGATAAAGTTACCGGTTTAGAGGCCGGTGCCGATGATTATCTCGTCAAACCCTTTCACCTGAAAGAATTTTTGGCCAGGGTTGCAGCCCTATTACGCAGGCAGCCACCTGTTGAAAATAAAACAGACCATAAATTATATTTTGAAGACCTCGTACTTGATCGCTACAGCAAAGAGGTAAGCCGTGCGGGTAAACCGATCGAATTAAGCGCCAAAGAATTTATCCTGCTCGAACTTTTTATGCGCAACCCCAACCGTTTGCTCTCAAGACAATTTATAGCCGAGCAAGCGTGGGACATCAGTTTCGAAACCGGTACCAATGTAATTGATGTATACATTAATTTTCTGCGGAAAAAAATCGAAAAGGGTTTTGAACGCAAACTCATCCATACCAAAATTAATATGGGATATATCCTAAAATAGATGAAAATAAAGGACCGGATAGCACTATATTTTACGCTGATCAGCACTTCAATGCTCTTCGCCGTGCTTTGCACAGTATATTTCACCTTTATGAAATTTTTAGAGGCCGATTTCTTCGAACGCCTTACCGACCGCACCATGGTAACAGCTAAACTGTACCTCGAAGCGGATGAAATCAGTAGAGATGCATTAAATACAGTACGCCACAAATACCTTCAAAAATTGAACAGCGAAGTAATTCGCATTTATGATCAAAAGAACAGGGCTACTTTTATCGGCGATACTGCCCAATATTGGACCCCTGCAACCATTGATCAGGTACGGCGGAAAGGCCGTTTAAAATATACGGACGGTCAGCGACAGGTAGTTGGTATTTATTATAAGGATAACCAGGGCGACTTCGTTATCCTCGCTTCGGCCGACGACCAGGGCTCACACAACAGGTTAGACAAGTTGTTGAAGATCATGATTTTTATCTTTATCCTTATCTCGCTTATCGTATTATTATTGAGCAGGTGGATTGCCCAGAAAATGCTGAAACCGTTGCAAAAATTTATGCTCGAAGTAAAACAGGCCAGCGCTCAAAACATGCAATTTAGAGTAGAAGAACATAACAATAAGGACGAGATTAATCTCATTGCACAGAGCTTTAATCATTTAATGGAAGAACTCGAACAGGCTTTTATACTGCAGAAAACCTTTGTAGCCAATGCTTCACATGAACTTCGAACGCCCGTTACGCGGATTATGATGAACGCTGAACTTGCCCTATCAAAAGAAAGAGATCAGGCTGCTTATCAAAAAGTGATTATTTCAATGCTTGAAGATGCAGAAAAAATGGAACACATCATTACAGGTTTGGTGGCCCTGGCAAAAATGGATCTTGATCTGATCAATTCTCAACTTGCTCCGATCAAACTTGATGATCTGCTTGCTAAAATCCAAACCGAATGGAAAATGCAGAAAGGTCTTGATCTTAACATTATCTATCAAAAGCCCATCAATACCAAACCTGAAATATTGGCCAATGCCACTTTGTTACAAATTGCCCTGGATAATATCATTTCAAATGCTTTTAAATTTTCCAATAACCAAGAAGTAAATATCCAGGTCGAAACCCGTAAAAACCATGTTTTTATCCACATCATAGATCATGGACAGGGGATTTCATTTGATGATCAGACAGATATCTTCAACCCTTTTTATACCCGTGCAAAAGAACATGGCCAGCATGGCGAAGGTATGGGGCTTTATATGTCTAAAAAAATTATCGATTTGCTTAAAGGCGAGATCACCATTAAAAATCCAGATCAGGGTGGCTGCACATTTACGGTTTCGCTCATTTCGAATCCAGCTAACGATCGTTTCTAACGAGCGTTAAATAGCATATCGTTTACAAACGATGAAACCGTATCACTATTCTTGCACTCGTTTGGAAACGAGCACAAACAGGTCCGCAACTTTAATCCCCTTTTAAGCCCGATTTAATCCGCTTTTAATCTGGCAAAGATAGCTTTGCGGATATGATAAGGGTATTTTCATGGCTCATTCTTTTTTGGGCATTAACAGCCGCTACGGCTTTCGCACAGCGCGATACATTAAGCTTAAACTTAAACCAGGCGGAAAGCCTTTTTTTGAGGAATAATTTCGAGTTATTGGCCAGCAATTATGAAATTGATCAGGCAAAAGCAGAAATCATCACGGCTAAACTTTTTGAAAATCCCACACTGGAATACGAAAATCTTTTTTACAATAAGGACACCAAAAAATTCCTGCAAACGTCGTATGCCAACGGTCAATATTCCGGATCTATTTTTCAGCTGTTTAAACTTGCTGGCAAACGCAATAAGAATATCAAGCTGGCCCAAACCGGGGTTAAAATGGCCGAATACGAGTATTTTGACCTGATCAGAACCTTAAAGTTTGAACTCGTTAACACCTTTTACAAATCTTATTTTGCTGCACAATCTGTTAAAGTATATCAGGAACAAATCAGTTCTACAGCGCAGCTCGCGAAAGCTTATGATCTTCAGTTAAAAACGGGGAACGTTGCGGCGAAGGATGTGATCAGGATAAAATCATTATTGATCAACCTCAAAGCAGAACAGGCAGGGCTAATGAATGAACTGGAAGATTACTACAAAGATTTGAAGTTGCTCTGTGGCATTAATGCTGCAACCTCAATCACTTTGGTTTTAGATGAAGCAATGCTCAAATCACCTACTGTAGATAAAATTCCCTATCAGGCCTTACTTGATTCGGCCAGGGCAAACCGCGCTGACCTTAAACTGGCCAAAACAAACCTGCTTTACAACGAACGTAATTTAAAGCTGCAAAAAGCAATGGCTATTCCCGATATAGAAATTGGGCTGAGCTACGACCTTAAAGGAAATTATCCTGAAAAATACACTGGTTTAGGCATTAAAATTCCCATTCCACTTTTCTCCAGAAACCAGGGTGAAATTAAAAAAGCACAGATTGGCATTACTGCCGCAGATCTAAATATTAAAAAGCAAGAAGCTCTGTTGGAGAATGAAGTATTTAACAGCTATAAAACTGCTTTACGCAACGAAAAATTATATGCAGAGATTGATCCTGCCTTTGGTACCGATTTTAATACACTGATTTCAGGCCTGATCAAAAATTTTAAGGCACGTAACATCAGCCTGATCGAATTTTTGGATCTCTATGATGCCTATAAAGAAAATACGCTTCAGCTCAATAAACTCCAATCCGAAAGAATGAGCACACGAGCTGAACTCAATTATGTAACTGGTTCTAATATTTTTTAAATAAATTTCATGCAAAATCGCTATAAAAACACCGTACTCATTGCTGCAACCAGTTTATTATTTGCCTGTGGCGAACATAAAACGGCTGCACCAAATGATAAATTTGCCATTACAGATTCTTTGATCAACCGATTATTAATCGATACTGTACAACAGGCTAACGGTAAAACCGAACTGATGTTCTCGGCCAAAATCACCGCAAATGAGGAGCGCAGATCTGAACTTTTTCCCATGGTAAGTGGAACTGTAAACCGTGTTGGGGTAAGGTTAGGTGATCAGGTTTCGAGCGGACAAACACTGGCTACGCTCACCAGTTCTGAAATGGCAGGTTTTGATAAAGAAGTTATTGCGGCAAATGCCGAACTTAAAAATGCAGAAAGAGCGGTAAAACAAGCCGAACAACTTTTCCAAAGTGGTTTATCATCAGCAAAAGAACTTGAAGAAGCAAAAAATGACTATCAGATCAAAAAAGCAGAAGCAAAAAGAGCCAGTTCTGTACTAAAACTCAATGGAGGTAGCAGTACAGGATTGTATGCAATTAAATCGCCGATTAGCGGTTTTGTGATCGAAAAAAATGTTACCCAGAACATGCAGTTGCGTGGCGACAATGATAAAAGCCTGTTTACCATTGCCGATCTCTCCAACGTTTGGGCCATGATCAATATTTACGAGTCGGATATTTCTCGTGTTAAGGCAGGTGATGAGGTAAGTTTATCAACACTATCCTACCCCAATAAAGTTTTTAAAGGAAAAATAGAGAAATTATACAACCAGGTTGACCAGGACAGCAAAGTAATGAATGCAAGGGTGGTGATCCCAAATCCAGGCTTTTTGCTCAAACCTGGTATGCTTGGAACGGTAAAGGTTTCGGCTAATTCATCTATTGATCTCCCGGTTTTAAGCTCAAGGGCCGTAATTTTCGACGAAAACAAAAACTATGTGCTCGTTCTGGGGCAGGATCATAAAGTAAAAATCCAGGAGATCGAAATAGGGCGTAAAACCGCCGATAAAACTTATATCAGCAAAGGAGTGCAGGCCGGCGACCGCATTATTGCATCCAAACAGGTTTTCTTATTCGAAAGCTTAAAAACACAATAATTTCTTTTTATCACCCTAGATTTCAAAAATGAATAAATTCATAAAAAGCATTATCGGCTTTGCACTGAAAAATAAATATTTCATCTTTTTTGCCACATTCATCTTAATCGTTGGAGGTTATTTAAGCTTCAAACATACCACAATAGACGCCTTTCCCGATGTAACCAATACTAATATTACCATTATCACCCAATGGCCGGGCCGTAGCGCCGAGGAAGTAGAAAAATTTGTGAGCAGACCGCTGGAAATTGCCATGAACCCTACCGAAAAGCGGACGAGTATCCGGTCTTCCTCATTATTTGGTTTATCCATCGTAAAGGTAAGTTTCGAAGACGATGTAGATTACGCTGAAGCCCGGGTCCAGGTAAACAACCATCTTGATGAAGCCGATCTGCCTGAAGGTATCCAACCTGAAGTACAGCCACCCTATGGACCAACCGGCGAGATTTTCCGTTATACTTTAACAAGCGATACAAAGTCGGTCAGAGAATTAAAGACCTTACAAGATTGGGTTGTCCAACGCGAACTCTTATCTGTTTCAGGCATTGCCGATGTAGTTAGTTTTGGTGGCGAGGTTAAAACTTATCAGATCACGGTCGATCCGCAGAAGACCATTCAATATGGTGTAAGTGCAACCGAACTGTTCGAAGCAGTGTCTAAAAGTAACATTAATGTAGGTGGTGATGTGATTGTGCAGAGCGGACAAGCCTATGTGGTAAGGGGCATCGGCGTGCTTAACAATATCGACGAAATCAGAAACGTAGTGGTTGACAACATTAATGGCACCCCTATCTATGTTAAAACTATCGCCGAAGTGGCTGAATCAGCTCTGCCCAGATTGGGTCAGGTTGGGCGCGACAGGGACCCAGATGTAGTAGAAGGCATCATCGTTATGAGAAAAGGCGGTAACCCCAGCGAGGTCATTGCAAGGTTAAAAGAAAAGATCAATACCATCAACAGCACTGTTTTGCCTGATGATGTAAAAATCAAACCGTTTTACGACCGCGAAGACCTGGTTAATTACTCCGTGCACACGGTAATGGGCAACATGCTGGAAGGGATTTTATTTGTTACCCTGATTGTATTTCTTTTCATGGCCGATTGGCGCACCACCTTAATCGTTTCGATTATTATTCCATTGGCCTTGCTTTTTGCTTTTATCTGTCTCAAATTAAAAGGTATGCCGGCCAATCTGCTATCCATGGGTGCTATCGACTTCGGGATTATTATAGACGGTGCCGTGGTGATGGTTGAAGGAATCTTCGTCGTCTTGGATGCCAAGGCAAAAAAACTGGGTATGGAAAAGTTCAACAAAATGAGCAAACTCGGTTTTATAAAAAAAGCCAGTCTCGAAAACGGGAAAGGTATTTTATTTGCTAAACTGATCATTATTACGGGTTTGCTTCCCATTTTTACTTTCGAAAAAGTTGAAGGTAAGATGTTCTCTCCATTGGCGTGGACCTTGAGTTTTGCCTTATTGGGTGCACTAATTTTGACCTTTACCCTGGTTCCTGCCATGGCCAGCGTACTTTTGAAAAAAAATGTAAAAGAGAAACACAATATCTTTTTAGAGTGGATTACCAAAGCAACCCTCAAATTTTATGACAGCTGCTTCAAAAAAAAGAAACTTGTTTTTAGCATCTCTATTATTGTACTGCTATCAGGTGCGTTCAGTTTTAAATTTTTGGGCACCGAATTTCTTCCCAGTTTAGATGAAGGTTCAATTTATGTACGTGCAACCGGACCTTTGAGTATTTCGCTGGATGAAACCAAAAAACTTTCAAATGAAATGAGGAAGATCTTTTTAAGTTTTGAGGAAGTAAAACAGGTGATGTCGCAAACTGGCCGTCCGAACGACGGAACAGATGCAACGGGTTTTTACAATATGGAATTTCATGTTGATATCTATCCACGGAAAGAATGGAAACGCAAGCAGAGCAAAGAACAGCTGATTGAACGCATGCAGGAAAAATTAAAAAGCTTTCCGGGCATCAGCCTCAATTTTTCACAACCCATTTCAGATAATGTAGAAGAAGCGGTTTCAGGCGTTAAGGGATCCATTGTGGTGAAATTATTTGGCGAGAACTTTGAATATATTGAACAGGAAGAGGAAAAAATAGAAAATATCTTAAAAACAGTTGAGGGTATTGAAGATTTGGGTATTTTAAGAAATCTTGGTCAGCCCGAACTGCAGATTAACCTTGATCAGAAAAAAATGGCCTTGTATGGCGTAAGTACAGCAGATGCCAATGCAGTAATCGAAATGGCCATTGGCGGTAAAGCTGCTACACAAATTTACGAAGGTGAACGCAAATTCGACCTCATTATCCGTTATCCTGAAGATTTTAGAAATGATGAAAGTTCGATCAGCAAATTGCGCATTCCTACCCTATCAGGTTCTAATGTTCAATTAGGCGAAATATCAAGCATTAGCAAGATTACGGGTCCAAGTATGATTTACCGTGATAAACATAAACGGTACGGCGCCATCAAATTCTCGATCCGCGGCAGGGATATGGGAAGCGTAATTGCCGAAGCACAGCAGAAAGTAAATACCAAAATCAAATTGCCGCAAGGTTATAAGCTGGAATGGGCAGGCGATTTTGAAAACCAGCAAAGGGCTATTGCCAGATTATCAGAGGCTGTACCAGTAAGTTTATTGCTTATATTTTTTATTCTCTTTGTACTTTTCGGCAATATTAAAGATGCCTTACTGGTATTGAACAACGTTCCATTTGCCATGATTGGTGGCATATTAGCATTGTTGGCCGCTGGTGTAAACTTTAACATCTCGGCAGGAATTGGTTTTATTGCATTATTTGGGATCTGCGTGCAAAATGGTGTAATTCTTATTACCCGTTTCAAAACCAATATTGCAGAGCTGAAATACCATCCGCACTGGACTTTTACCGATGCCATGCGTGATGGAATTGCCAGCAGGTTCAGACCGGTGCTGATGACGGCTTTAATGGCCGCTATCGGGTTGATGCCTGCAGCACTTTCTACCGGGATCGGTTCAGAAGCTTCAAAGCCATTGGCCATTGTGGTAATTGGCGGATTGATTACCAATACATTATTTAATCTATTTGTTTATCCGATCGTATTTTATTGGTCGTATCGCAAAAAAGCAGATAAAATGATACCGGTACGGATCGATGATGGAAAAATGTAAAGGATGATGTCATCTACCAGCGATTTATCATAGTGAGCAATGATAAATCGCTAAAAGGTATTCACTTTTCGGTCGACGAGGAAAACTGCAAAGATTATTTGATGGGTTTACATTTAAAATTTAGGAAATAAACGTGTTATAGAATTTCAGATTGCTCCCTATAAGCTAATGGTTATCAATACTTCAAAATACTTACCTTTCACCCTGGCACAGAGCGATGCTTTTTCTGCATACGTATGAAATAACCTTTGCCTGATATTTTCAAGCCCGGTATGAAAGCCGGTATCATTCAAGCCTGTGTTAATCAGGTTACTGGTCTGGATGCTAAAGATACCATCCTTCAATTTTACAATAATTTTTCCGGTATCTTCAGGCTGGCTCAGGTTTCCATGTTTAACCATATTTTCCGTCAGGCTAAGCAAGAGTAATGGAATAACCTCCACAGCTATGATTTTATCATCATAAACAAAATCTATATATAAGTCAGGCTGTTTTATTCTGCAAAGTCGCAGGAGGTTTTCAACTTGATGGATTTCCGCTTCAAGCGGCATAATTTCCGGACCGTGTTCGCATTCCAAGGCGTAGCGCATCAGCTTAGAAAGATACCGGACTGCTTCTGCAGCGCGGGGTTCGCTTTTATGTGTGCTATTGTGAATATAGGTTAAGGTATTAAACAAAAAATGTGGATTTATTTGTGCTTTCAGGTAAGCATTTTTAGCATTTGCAAGTTCAAGTGTCATTTGCTTTTGCTTCAACATCTCTTCAATTGCTTCTTTTTCCAGTTCTACTGTCCGCTGTTTTTGTTGGATATAACTTTTAATAAAATAATAAGCAGTAGAGAACAATAAGAAATAGATTCCCCGCCATGTTGTTACGGATAAATATTTCCAGTTTACAGCGGTTAGGTTATCAAAAGAAATTATTGTTGTTTTTGAAAGAAAACGATCTGCAAAGTAAGCAATAATGGTGTGCAACAAAATTTCAATTGACGTAAATATAATGATGCTTAAATAAGCAGGCCTTTTAAGTCTCAGATTTCTGGCTAATACCAATTCTGCATGAACATAGAAAAGTACAATATTAATAATGTAATGAATGCAATAATTTAATATCGGCGAACTTATTTTAAGAATTAACGAAACCAATATATATTCATAAAGAATGAAGGTGGCCCATGATATAAGGTGCCAGCGATAATTTTTTAGCCAGTTTTTCATTTTTTTTGTTAAAAATCGGTTTCACAACAGTCAACAACTGCTTAACGTAATGTAGTCTTTTCGCAGTTTTGGCGGAGCTAATTTTCGTCTATGAAAACAATAATAGACTTAAAATCGACCCGGAAAACTGCATTTGTTTTCCGTTCACAAAAAGCTGCAGGTATGCGCTTTTCAAAGAGTGATCCAACAACCAGTACGATTACGGCAATTACAACATTAACAAGCCAATCAGATTTACAAATGTTGGTCCCTTAAACGTTTTGAGACCAGGGTTTGGTCTTCAATAAACCCCATAAATGCCTCTTTGTATTGTGGGGTCATAAGCACTTCGTACTTTCCAAGGTCGATTTTGTGCCCATTGATCTCCTTTACATAGGCGGTATTGATAATATATGATTTGTGGACACGATAGAAGTGTCCATTCTCCTGAAGTTTTTCTTCCATCTCCTTAATGGTCATATATACCGAATAATCATTTGTCGGAGTATAAATGTGTACATGATTATTAGATCCCTGCAGATAGATGATGTCTTTCTTAAGTACTTTGGTTAATCTGCCACGCTCGCCGTTTGTACGCAAGAAAAATGCACCTTCATTTTCTTTTGCAATATGCTGTGCATCATAACATTCCGAAAGCACTTCATTAACAACTACGGCAAAATCCCCCATATTAAAAGGTTTTAACAGGTAATGTTTTGCCCTAACTTTAAATGCATCCAGTGCAAATTCCGGATAGGATGTGGTAAAAATAATATTGTGCGATTTGTGCTTAAGGTTATCGGCAAGCTGTAGACCCGACAGTGCAGGCATATCAATATCCAAAAAAATTAACTGCCTATTGCTTTCAATACTGATTTCGCTAAGTGCATCTACTGGTTTAGTAAAGATTCGGTTTATCTTCAATCTTGGCATTTCTACAATATAATCTTGCAAAATATTAATGGCAGTTGGATCATCGTCAACGATGATACATGAGACGGAGTTTTTCATCAAGATCGGTTTAAATTAGATAAAGGCAATTTAATAAATTATCCTTAAATCGGATAATAAAAAGAGTAGATATCGCAACAGTTATAAGCCAAAATACCTTAATGAAATTTATATTTAGATCAAGATCTATAGAACGGAACCATTCTTAAAAAGCGGCTACACAGGTTTATTGCAGCCATTAGAGAAAAAATTTGCTGGGGGTAATGCAGAGATGAAAATTGTGAGTCAACAACCAATCAGTATTTTCAACTTCTTTTAATCTGAATGCAGTGAAGAGCCGGAAAAATGTTACCGCTACACCAACTATTCTACTGAACTAAAGCCTAGAAGGTTGACAGTATTGCCTAAATTGATCCCTTTTAATGTATCTGGAAGATTGCACAAATGACATCCCAAAAGCAAATTTAGCGGAACTAAAATTAATTTTGGTTCAAAAGTTATTTACTTCAAATCCTCTATAACTAAGCATTTCGGCATTGTGTGAAACAGTTAGCCGAAGATTTAATCTTGCTATAATTTCTTTCGCTTGAGTGATGTTTCGGTGTATATCGTTTATCCCTCTAATCTCGATACCACTTGGCATGAGTTTAAATTTGCTGGGTTCAAACTTATCAATAAACCGTTGTAAATCGGGACTAATTTTTACCTGATTGTTTTGCATAATTAATTTAGTTCTATGGGCGCAAAGCAACGTAATGTGTTTTAAGTTATCACTATATCCATGTTAACTTATTAAAAAATGTTAGTCTGGTATTACATTCAAATCGGCGCCTCTACATCAAAAACCGGAGTATTCCAGGCAAAGTCGATAATTAAACAAATTTCTGCTGATGTAAACATGATAATCGCTTAACCTTGAGATGACGTATGCCTGATATTTTTGTGTAAAGAACAACTCATGCGTACCACGAAAAGACTGACCAAACTCCGGTATTATTTCTTTACTGCGATATCAATACTGCTGTTGGCACTTATTTTTAATTTTAGCTTTTCCAAAACAGATGGATTCATTATTTTAAACCGGTTTCACTCAATATGGCTCGATACTTTTTTCAGGTATTTCACCAATCTTGGAGATGGTTTAGCCAGTATCCTTGTAGCAGCCATTCTGCTTGCACTTCGAAAAAAGAAAAAAGCAATGACCGTTGCCCTTGCTAACATTTACTCGGGCTTGATTATTCAGATCGCCAAGAGAGTATTTCACATGCCACGGCCTAAATATTTTTTTGAGCAGACATTATTTCATTATACTCATTTTGTAGAGGGCGTAAGCACGCATAATCAAAATTCTTTTCCTTCAGGGCATACCGCATCTGCTTTTGCATTAGCCACAGTGTTGGTTTTAATTTTCAAGAAAAAGAAAATCTCTTTTTATTGCCTGTTTTTTGCCTTTTCAATCGGTTATTCACGTATATACCTGGCGCAACATTTTCTTATTGATGTAATTTTTGGTGCAGTAACCGGTATCACATGCGCAATTGCGGGCTATTACCAGGTATACGACCTTAAGCTTTTCAGATCGGCTAAGCTAAACAAAAGATATAAACAGTTTAAAATCGCCAATCAGTCAATTCCTGTCTAAGTGAAAGAAATACCCGTTAAATTATGGCTATTTATAGCGGCAATGGCTGTAATCAAACTGATTATAGCCTCAGCAACAGCGCTTGGAAATGATGAAGTATATTATTGGACATACGCTTTAAATCTGCAGTGGAATTATTTTGATCATCCTCCATTTGTAGCCTGGTTGATCAGGACAACAACGGTAAACTTATCCATCCACAGCGAATTGGCGGTTCGGCTTGGCGCCATAATATCCTCTACTATAAGCACTGTAATCGTATTTAAAACGGGAAAACTCCTACGAAATAACCGTGTCGGCTGGTTTGCCGCTTTACTTTATTCTTCGTCTTTTTATTGCAGCATCATTGCCGGAACATTTATTTTGCCCGATAGTCCGCAAATGGTTTTCTGGCTGTGGAATATCTTTTTATTGCTTAAAATAACCAGATCCACCAGGCAAGGTTTACCTACTTTAAGCCTCTGGTGCTGGTTTGGCTTAGCAGCAGGACTTTGCATGATGTGTAAAATCCATGGTGTTTACTTATGGGTGGGCATGATCCTGTTTGTGCTTTTTAGCGATAGAAAACTATTGGTACAAAAGGGCATCTATATATCTGCACTGATTAGTTTGATGATAGTATCTCCTTTGATCATCTGGAATATCCGGCATCATTTTATTACCTATACCTACCACAGCAACAGGGTTAGTTTGTTTCATGCCGGCATCAACCCACTGGCTTTTGCCAGAGAAATTGGCGGACAACTATTCTACAACAATCCCATTATTTTTTTTCTGGCCTGGGTGGCTGTTTTGAGTTTCATCAAAACCAAAAATCTTTTCCTTAAGAGAGAAATCAAACTTTTATTATTTTGCTCGGTACCACTTATTGTTACGCTTATTTTTCTTTCCATTTTTAGAGATACCCTGCCACATTGGTCTGGCCCGGCATATAGTTGTTTAATATTTCTTTCTGCATTGAAACTTAAATCTTTTAACGATAAAAAAATAAAAACGATTATTGGTGCAAGCATACTGTTTTTCCTGTTCGTGGTAAGTGCAGGTCTCTTCACTATTAATTTTTACAAGGGTACATTTTCAACACAAACAGGAGCCTTCAGTTTGGGCGCCGGCGACCCCACATTAGATTTATACGGCTGGAAAGAAACAGGAAAAATAATTGATTCTATTTATCGTCTGGATAAACCATTAGAACAGAATAAAAAAGTTCACACCATTGTGATCACAAAGTGGTTTCCTGCTGCCCATTTAGATTTTTATGTCTGCAGGAAAACTGGTTTGCATACTTATGGCCTAGGAGAAATATTCGATCTTCATCAGTATTACTGGTCTAACCCAAGCAAGCCAAAATTGGCTGTTGGCGACAATGCATATTATATTATACCCTCTAATCTTTACGACGAAAACAGCATCAACTTTATTAAATCCCAATTTCAGAGTTGTTCACTACCAATCTTTCTTCCTATTTTCAGAAATGGAGCCGTATGCAAAAATATTTTATTGTTTAAGTTAAATGGCTATAAAAAATAATGCATCCGTAATTATAGCTAACAAATAACGTTTAAATCTAATTGCACCTGAACCGAAAATGAAATAAATTAGCAAAATGAACTAACGTCGATCAGAATAGCTGACAACGAACCTTTTCACTAAAAACATGATGCCCAATAACAAAGTATATCTATTCAGCTCGCTCTTCATTGTAATCCTATTCAGCTCTTTATCTTCAACGGGACAGATTGTACTTCAGGATAAAAAAGACCATGTAGAAACTAAAACATTTTCTCAAACCGATTCTGGCACACTGAAGTTAGATATCTATTACCGTGGAAAAATAACAGACACTAAGCCAACAGTACTTTTTATTTTTGGCGGTGGTTTTGTAATGGGACGCAGAGACAGCAAACTATTCGATCAATACTTTAACACCTTAATCGCAAACCACTATAAAGTAGTATCAGTTGATTATCGATTGGGCCTTAAGGGAAAGAAATTTCCTAGTCCGTTTAATACTTCTAATTTAAAAGCCGCAATCGATACGGCCACAACTGATGTTTTTACGGCAACAGCCTATCTCATCAAAAATGCGAAAGAACTTGGTATTGATACTTCAATGATTATCCTGTCGGGATCAAGCGCGGGCGCGATCACGGCACTGCACGCCGATTATAACAAACGGAATGCTACCGCATTATCAACCAAATTACCCAGAAATTTTCAATATAAAGGCGTAATCTCTTTTGCAGGAGCCATATTAAGTTATCAAGGCGCACCAAAATATGCTATACCGCCGGCACCAACGATGTTTTTCCACGGCACGGCCGATAAACTTGTGCCTTATAACAAAGTGAGATTGCTTAACAGGGGCTTTTTTGGTTCTAAATATCTTGCTAAAACTTTTAAAAAGAATCACTATCCGTATTATTTCCAGTATGTGCAGGATATGGGGCACGAAATAGCGGGTTCTCCAATGACTGAGAACTTACCTGATATCTTATGGTTTATAGATCATTACATTTTGAAACAAAAGCGTTACTTTATGGAAGTGGACTTTAAAGATGCAGACAAAAAACCAACATTTAACATTCCACCTGCTTTAATAAAGAGATAGCGTAAATCAGAAATAGTAACAGTTATTTTTCCAGTTGCAGTACTGCAACGACAGGCAGGTGATCTGAGGCATAACGTTCAGGAACAACCTCATGGGAAACCACTTTAAATGGATTTCCGGTTTTAAACCCGATATGATCAATTGTTTTTCCTGGATTGATCGCTGGAATGGTAAAACTACAATCACTACAGGTTCTGGTAAAATTCGAATCAAATATCCTGATGCTTTCCGAACCTGGATCGGCATTTAAATCACCTGCAAGGATTAGCGGTAAGGTTTCTTTTGCCGTTAACCGGTTAAGCTCCTTAGCCTGAAGAATCCGGTTCTCTTCAGAACGTTGTGCATCAAGATGGGTAGAAGCAAAACGGATAAATACTCCCTTGGCAATTTCTGCCGTTGCAATAGCCAAAATCCTTTGCTCTGCCTTGGCATCGTTGTTTTTAGGCAGCATAAAAGTCTGTTGCGCAGATAAAGGAAAGCGTGATAAAATGGCTACACCGTAGTCGCCCCCATCATGGTCAATCGCTTTACCAAAATAAAAATTCATCTTCAACTTTGTCGCCAATAAAACAGCCTGGTTAATATTTCCCGATCTTTTGGTATTCACATCTACCTCTTGCAAGGCTACGAAATCTGGTTTTTGCTGTGCAATCGCTTTGACAATGGCATCAACATCGATAACACCTTCTTTCGCTTTTGATGGCGGATTGCAATGGTGGATATTGTAAGACATGACACGCAATACCTTATTGCGCTCTGATTCAACCTGCTGATTGACTTTAGGTGAGCAAGCACCTAAAAAACAAATACTTAATATTAAAAAAGAGTATAATTTAATGTTGCTTGAGCCCATAAATAGAAGGTTTACTTCTTTAGTCTTTAAATTCTGGATGATCTACCTTACCTTAGTTTTCATTTGCTCCGGTTTCTCCGGTTAGGATTCGTTCCATCTCAATCATCATCTGCTCCGCCAACCGTTGTTTAGCTTGCAATTTCATTAAGTAAGCATCTGCAAATGTCACTTCAAGCTCTTCCATTATAAAGGCATACTTTGCCTTAAGTTCTATAAGATCGATTTGAAGCTTTTCTGACAGATTTTGCATAACACAAAGCTAAAAAAAGCGAGACGAATTCCAGATTAACCAACCGTATTTTTTCCCTTTTTGAAAAATAAAAAAAATACAATCTTTTAAAACAATCCCGTTGTTATCCCGTTTATAGATTGATTCCGGGGTGGTTTCCGGAATAGATTTGTTTGGTTAGTTGATTAGGGATCACGCTCGTTGTGAATCCCTTTTTTTTTTACAAAACTGTCTGTCAGTCGATTGGGAAAGAAAATATTTCTAAATTCAATCTTATAAATCAAATACAATGGAAGAAATCAGATGGGGTATTATCGGCTGTGGAGATGTGACCGAAATTAAAAGCGGACCTGCTTTTAATCAGGTGAAAAATTCAAAATTAGTTGCAGTAATGCGTCGGGATGGTGCCAAAGCTGCTGACTATGCCAAACGGCATCAAGTGGCTAAATGGTATGATGATGCCATCCAGCTGATCAGGGATCCGGAGGTTAATGCGATTTATATTGCTACCCCACCCTTGCAACACGAGGCTTACACGATTGAAGCCTTAACCGCCGGAAAGCCTGTATACGTAGAAAAACCAATGACCTTAGATGCTGCATCTGCTCAACGCATGACGGATGCAGCCCATAAATTAAATGTGAAGCTTTGCGTTGCCCATTACCGGCGGGCTCAACCCATGTTCTTAAAAATCAAAGAACTATTGGCCGGACAGGTCATTGGCGATATCCGTTTAGTCCGATTAAAAATGCTCCAATCGCCGAACACCTCGCTTATTGCAAAAAGTGCTGACAACTGGCGGATTAACCCAGCCATTTCTGGCGGTGGTTTATTTCATGATCTGGCACCACATCAGCTAGACCTCATGACTTACTATTTCGGTCCTGTAAAAAATACCAGCGGCATGGCGGCAAGGCAACAGGAAGATGCTGAAGTAGATGATCTGGTTATGGGCAATATACTTTTTGAAAACGGGGTGGTTTTCAGTGGCAACTGGTGTTTCTCAGTAGCGGCACAAGATCAGGCCGATAGTTGCATCATATACGGCGCGCGCGGTCAGATCAGTTTTCCAGTGTTTGGCAACAAATTTACGGTTACAACAAACCAAAAAACCGAAGAATATGTATTTGAGCCTTTAAAACATGTGCAACAACCCATGATTGAGAAAGTAGTTGATTACTTTTTAGGCAAAGGTCAAAATCCATGTAGCGGTGAAGATGCATGGGTTACCATGAAATTAATGGATGATTTTACCAGGAAGTAAAGCGAATACATCTGATACCATACGATTGTAATCCGCTTTACTGTATTAACATTTATTGATTCAGATAATTCTTATCAACCGATATTAAATATTAAAACAGCTGTAAGAACTCAAATAATAACCACTTCGCTTATTAGCTGCAACCCTTTTGGAGGGAACTTACTATGAAATCGGCCTAAAGTTTGGAAAGCAAAAGTTTTACCGAAGCCCTTTTTTGATAGTTAGGATCGAAATGTACATACTTAATTTTACCTGTACGATCAATAATATAAGTTGCAGGTACTGGCAGCGTATGCCGGGTATTTCCGTTGTTTTCTTCTAAATTTATTCCATAGCCCTTGTATTTGGTAAAGGTTGCTTCATCCATCATAAAGTTAACCTGATAGGCTTTCATAATCTCATCATCCTTATCTTGAAGGATAGAAAAGCCTGCGCTTGTTTTTTTTATGGTTTTATCAATGTTTTCTTTTGTTTCGGGTGTAACACCGATAACATAAACATCTTTGTCAGTTAACAAGTTTAAGGAGTCCTGAAGTTCTTTAATGTGTTTATTGCAGTAGGGACACCACTGACCACGGTAGAAAAACAATACCACATTGCGGTGCGCTTTAAGAGCATTTTTCAAAGTTACTGTTTTGCCGTTTTGATCCACTCCGGTGAACACAGGAGCTTTATCTCCCGCTTTTAAACCTTGCTGTGCCTTTGTTTGCAATGTTAAAACAACAGCTAAAGCTGTAAATAAGATAATTCTTTTCATTTTGTCTTTATGTTTTAGCTCTTAGTCGAACGAGCAGCATTAACCTTACAGCGAAAATTAATTTTTATTGATTTCTTTTTCAATCTTATCCTTTAATGTTTTTTTAAAGGTTTCATCAAGTTTAACATCACTGTTTTCAAAGTCTGAAAACACCTTATTAATCAATATACTCTGCTGCTGGTAAATTTTGCATACCGAACAACCTTTCAAATGTATATGCAATTGAAGTGTTTCGGCAGCAGTAATTTTTCCAGCAATTCTTTTTTCGATCAAAAAAGTGGCCTGTTTACAGTTATAAATTATATTCCTTAGCGCGCTCGTCATATCAGTTCCAATTTTTTTGAAGGCAGGCCCTCAGGTTAAGTTTGGTGCGGTGCATGATCACCCAAAAATTAGCATTTGTAAGCTTCAATTCGTTACAAATCTGCTCCGAAGCAAGATCGTCCATGTGTTTCATTGAAAACACTGAAAACCATAACCCTGGAAGTTTAGCCAAACATTTATTCAATACAAACGCTAGTTCTTTCATCATCAAAGGGTCATGCGTTTCCAAACCAAACGCCCTCGGATAATCTTTTTCGGTCCAATGCCCTGATTCAGCATCAAAAAAATCCTTCAGTTCACCTTCAACATCCATTTCTGTTAAATCTTTTACACCACTACCTGAACGTTTTCGATAAAAATCGGCTATTTTGTTTTTAAGAATAGCCGTTAGCCATGTTTTCTCCTGACTATTGCCTTTAAAACCGTCTAATCGCTTCAGAGCTGCCAAAAAGGTGTCCTGAACTAAATCTTTAGCCACCTCTTCATCTCTTGTTCTCGACATGGCAAAGCCATACAGGTAATCAGCATATTTTTCTACCCAGCTTATTGGGTCTGAATGAAGGCACTTTTCTCCAAATTCCTGGTCCGTTTTGTTTAGCATGTTCTGGTATTATCTCATTATAAATATACTGCTTAATTGGTTAGTCGCATGAAATCAAATGTCCTTACAAATTATTTTATGTTTTTAGAAAATGAGCTTAATTAAATGAGCCGAATAAAAAATTAAAAAAAATCCACCCGATTTAAAGTAATTTCTAAAGTTGTACGTCTACTGCCAATAACAAACCTAAAAACTTATCTATATGATAGCCGTTTTCAAAACAAATGTATCGACTGATAGCGAGTTAAACACCATCAGCCCACTACTGAACAGCCATTTCAAAGAAATTAAGTGGAACATTGATTTGTGGGATGCCGATAAAATCCTTCGGGTAGATTCACCAAAAGATTGGACTAAAGAAATCACCGAACTTTTTAACAGCATTGGATTGCATTGTATCAACCTGGAAATTTTTCATTCAGCGCCTTTTTAACCACGTTATTCAAAATAAGAACACTTTATTCATCAGTCAGATGGTAACGTCTGACTGCACATATATAGCCATTTCAGGGTAATCCGGATTAAGTTGAATGATCAGTCAGAAGGTCACATCTGACCGCACAGTTGCCCAACCACCACTTTAAGTATTATATCTTTCCTTTTACATTTAACCATTTGTAATAGATTATCATTAATTTGCCGTCTCCACGGCATCAATCCCTTATGAAAGAAATTACCGATATTATAAAAGCGTATCAAAAAGCGATCAAGGAAGGAAAAAGCACTGCGCTCGCAACGGTAGTTAAGGTAGAGGGCTCTGCTTACCGCAGGCCGGGTGCAAGGATGCTCGTTACCGAGGATGGCCAGTTAACTGGAGCCATTAGCGGCGGTTGCCTTGAGGGCGACGCGCTGCGCAAAGCGCTTTCGGCAATAGTACAACAGGAAAACAAGCTTATTACTTATGATACGACTGATGAAGATGATGCCAAATTTGGCGTTCAGCTGGGCTGTAATGGTATTATCCATATCCTGTTCGAGCCTGTTATAGAGACGGATAAATTGAATCCAATTGCTATTTTAACTGCCTTGCAAAGCAAAAGGGAAAGTGCCGTACTGGCAACTTTTTTTTCGCTGGGAGATAGGTTTCAATTGGGTACCGGAATGCTTTTTAGAAATGAACCTGTTCTTTCTAAAATTCCAACTTCAATAAGCGATAAAGTAATCGGAGATATTGAAGCTGTTTTTGAAAATAAAGCTTCAGCATCTAAGGTTTATGAACAGAATGATCAGCAAACTGATGTCTTTTTGGAATTTATAAAACCACCCATTTCATTAATAATAGCCGGTGCGGGTAATGACGCACAACCTCTTGCCGAAATGGCTTATCTGTTGGGTTGGGAAGTAACCGTAATCGATGGCAGATCAACACATGCTACGCCGCAACGTTTTCCAAATGCGATCAGAATTTTGGTAAGTAAACCGGAAAATATACTGTCTCATATTCAGATAGACGGGCAAACCGCTTTCGTATTAATGACACATAATTACAATTATGACCTTGAGCTACTTAAATATCTGTTGGATACAAAAGCAACATACATTGGTACCTTAGGCCCCAAAAAAAAGCTGCTCAGGATGCTGGATGAACTGGATTTATTAACATCTGAAAACGAAACCCGGATACATGGTCCAATCGGACTGGATATTGGCGCAGAAACTGCAGAAGAAATAGCCATTTCTATCCTCGCAGAGATTAAATCTGTTTTTTCAGGTGCTTCAGCTATGTTTTTAAAAGAGAAGAAGAAACCTATCCACGTTTACGATAATGTAACCAGGCATTGAGAACGGGCATCATCATATTGGCAGCCGGCAGTTCCTCACGTTTGGGGAAACCCAAACAGCTATTGGATTACAATGGAAAAACACTCCTGCAAACGGTAATTAATGAGGCTTTAGCAACAGACTGCAAACCTGTTATTGTTGTTTTAGGCGCATACGCACAAGAAATAGCTGACCAGCACAGGCATAACGGGATCAACGTGGTTATAAATCAAAGCTGGGAAGAAGGAATGGGATCAAGTATTGTTGCAGGCCTGTCAACTATTGTCAAAAATAATAACGAAATAGAAAGTATTATTATTGCTGTGGCCGATCAGGCTTTTATAAAAAAGCGTAACTTTAATAACTTAATCGCAAAGCAAAAAGAAACAGGCAAAAAGATTATTGCCAGTTCATATAACGAAACAATAGGCACACCTGTCCTTTTTAAAAAAGATTACTTTGAAGCGCTTTTATTGCTCAAAGGCGTAGAAGGAGCAAAAAATATATTAAAACAATATTCAGAAGATCTGGAAACAGTGGTTTTTGAGCGAGGGGGAATTGATATTGATACAGAAACAGATTATAACCATTTAATTAGCCGGCGATGATAACAGATTCTTTTGGAAGAGTACACAACTACCTGCGGATATCGCTCACCGATAACTGCAATTTTCGCTGTTTTTATTGCATGCCTGAAGAAGAATACGATTTTACGCCTGCCTCACGGTTAATGCAGACAGACGAGATCATCAAACTGGCGGAGATTTTTGTGGCCCATGGCGTAAAAAAAATCAGGCTTACCGGTGGCGAACCGTTGGTGAGAAAAGATGCAGCCCAAATTATTGCGGCGCTGGGTAAACTTCCGGTCGAACTGGTGATGACCACAAACGGCACCCGCATTGCAGAAATGTTGCCTGTACTAAAGGCAGCAGGGATTAAAACCGTTAATATCAGTCTGGACACCTTACAACCTGAAAAGTTTTTTATGATTACAAGACGGGATGTCTTTCATCAGGTACGCAGCAATATCGAACTGCTTTTACAGCATAAAATCAAGGTAAAAGTAAATATGGTGGTGATGAAAGGACTCAACGATAATGAAATCAACGATTTCATCGGTTGGACCAAATTTAATCCGATCCAGGTCAGGTTTATTGAGTTTATGCCTTTTAGTGGTAATAAATGGACGAGTAACCAGATGTTTGCTTTGGATGAAATACTGGCTGTAATAGAACAGGATTTTTCGGTATTACCTGTTAAAGGAGATGCCCACGATACGGCAAAAAGCTTTATGATTCCCGGCCATGAGGGTTCTTTTGCCGTGATCAGCACCATGACCCATCCTTTTTGCAGTAGCTGTAACCGCATGCGCCTGACAGCGGATGGGAAACTGAAAAACTGCCTTTTTTCGGATAACGAAACCGATCTTTTAACCGCATTGCGAAAAAACGAAGATGTAATTCCGTTAATTCAATCGGCTATTTGGAGCAAAAAGGAAGCATTGGGCGGACAAATGGTAAGCGATTTCAAAAAAATTGATGCAACGACCATTCAAAACAGAAGTATGATTACCATTGGAGGATAACATTTTCATGATTAGCGTTAAAGAAGCAAAATACCTTATCTCTCAACACACCACCACATTAAATCCCGTTTCAGTTGATCTGGCGAACGCGTCCGGACATATTCTTGCAGCCAATGTTTATGCTAAATATGATATTCCGGCATTTAAGCAATCATCAATGGATGGCTATGCATTAAAGTTTGAAGATCATCAACAAGAACTCCGCATAATTGGGGAAATGGCTGCCGGAGCGGCAACCGAAATCGCCATCCAAAATGGCGAAACCAGTAGAATATTTACAGGCGCTCCGTTGCCTACAGGCGCCGATACGGTAGTGATGCAGGAAAAAATTACGAGGAGGGATGGAAATATCACTTTAAATGACCCAAATTTAAAACCAGGCGCAAATGTCAGGGAAAAGGGCTCTGAAATTAAAACCGGTGCACTGGCAATGGAAAAAGGAGATTTGCTTAGCCCAGCGGCTATCGGCTTTCTCGCAGGCATCGGTATTAACGAAGTTAGTGTTTATCCCATGCCAAAGATTTCTATAATTGTAACAGGAAAAGAATTACAACATCCGGGGGAAGTCCTCGAATTTGGACAGGTATATGAATCAAATTCCTATTCACTATGTGCTGCCTTAAAACAGGAAGGCATTGAACAGATTGCAGTTTTCGAAGCCGATGATGACCTCGAGATCCTTAAGAAAGTATTACAAACTGCAGTAGCAGACTGCGATGTTGTGCTGCTTACAGGCGGCGTAAGTGTTGGCGATTATGATTTCGTAATCGAAGCCGCCTCATATTGCGGCATCAAACAGATTTTCCACAAAGTAAAACAGAAACCCGGCAAACCTTTGTTTTTTGGCACAAAGGATCAAAAACTCATATTCGGACTTCCGGGAAACCCATCATCTGTACTCAGTTGCTATTATAATTATGTATTACCGGCCGTCAAAGCTTTATCGCTTAAAAACAACAGTATAATTGAAGTTCAGGCGCGGCTTACACATGCCTATGCTAAACCTTCAGGATTAACACATTTCCTGAAAGGCAAATATGAAAACGGAATGGTCACTCCGCTCCATGCACAGGAATCTTATCGGTTAAGCTCCTTTGCGCAAGCTAATTGCCTTATATGCCTTGATGAAACAAAGGCGTATTTTACAGAAAATGAAATCCTAAACGTATTGATTTTACCCGCCTAAACTATGCAAGAAAGCTTCATGCTCTTTTACTGTTTACTTTTTGTAGTGGCTTTTTTATATGCGTCGGTTGGGCATGGTGGAGCAAGCGGCTATTTAGCGCTTATGGCTATTTTTGCCATTTCACCATCCATCATGAAACCCACGGCATTGCTGCTCAACCTGTTTGTTTCTTCCACCTCATTTATCCAGTTTTACCGTGGTGGTCATTTTAAATGGAAAACCTTTTGGCCTTTTGCACTGGCCTCTATCCCACTTTCGTTTGTTGGTGGCATGATGGTTATACAAAGTGCTGTTTATAAGAAAATTTTGGGATTGCTACTACTGATTCCGGTTATCCGTTTTTTCTTTTTTAAAAATACCGACCCTAAAGATTTCAGGCCATCAAATATTTCACTATCGCTCACTATAGGAGGCATTATCGGCTTACTTTCGGGCATGATTGGTATTGGGGGCGGCATAATCCTTTCACCAATCCTGTTGCTGCTAAAGTGGACCGATCAAAAACAGACCGCAGCCATTAGTGCAGCATTTATTTTTGTTAATTCGCTTGCTGGTTTAGGCGGCCAGCTTATTAAGGGGTTCGAATTTAACATCCACATGCTCGCTTATGTTGCAGTAGCCTTTGCCGGAGGAATTTGCGGTGCTTATTTTGGTGCCTTAAAATTTCCGCAAACCGTTTTAAAAAATGTACTGGCCTTTGTACTTGCATTAGCTGCGTACAAACTGCTCTTTACACAGGCATAATTTACTCAATGGGTCTTTATTATTTATGTTTGATGCAGATGATACAAAATAATTAATTGCCGATCGAGAAGAGATTTATCAGTCCATTAACTTGCACCGCAGGCAATTTAAATACTTATAAATCCGTTATTTGCAAAGAATGACAATTTTCAACCTCTCATAGTACATAAAAGTAGCATCTTAAGAGTAAATTAGCAGCATGGAAATTGAAATCATCAGTTTTGGACAGATTACCGAATTCATCAATAATCAAAAAATTGAAGTAGATGGCATTACTGATACCGATGCTTTTAGCAAATACATCGAAAATCGGTTTCCGGCCTTGAAAAACTTAAAATACAAACTTGCCCTGAACAAAAACATTGTTCAACACAATACTGAAATTACAAACCAGGCTACAATAGCCATCATGCCACCTTTTTCTGGTGGTTAAACAATATGGGTGCAGCGCGATACAACAGACAGATTATCCTTAAAGGATTTGGGGAGGAAGCACAGCAAAAGCTTTTAAGAGCAAAAGTTCTCGTTATTGGCGCCGGTGGCCTGGGCTGCCCGGCATTGCAATACCTGGCTGCTGCCGGCATCGGCCATATCGGTATTATTGATGATGATGCCATTTCATTATCTAATTTACATCGGCAGATTCTTTTTACTACTGCCGATATCGGGAAGCTGAAGGTAGAGGTAGCAGCAAAGCGACTACAAGAAATGAATCCCCAGATCGGGATTATCCGTCACCCCATCCGCTTACAGAAAAATAATACCCTCGATATCTTATCCAGATATGATTACATATTGGATGGTACAGACAATTTTGAATCGAGATACCTGATTAACGACGCCTGTGCCCTATTAAATAAACCGCTCATATTCGCCGCAGTATCAGGTTTCGAAGGCCAGTTGGCCATATTTAATGTTCCTGACCAGTTAACCCCCGGCACCAATTACCGTGATCTTTTTCCTGTTCCGCCAGGTAAAGATGAAGTGCCTAATTGTTCCGAAAATGGCATTATAGGTGTTCTACCAGGTATTTTAGGAACAATGGCTGCCGCAGAAACCATCAAACTGATCGCTAAAATCGGATTACCTTTGACCAACAGAATATTAAATTATAACTTACTTACACAAGAGCAGTATACCATCAGCATTACTCATGGTGACGGTTATGTTATCCCCAAAACTGTTGATGAATTTTTAAATATGGATTATCAGGATACGAGCGAAGGGCCGCAAGGCTATATAGAAATTGACGCCGCCGAACTGGTGAAACTTCAACAATCGGAATCGACAATATTAATTGATGTTCGCGAAAGACATGAAGTACCGGTATTAGATAAACAAATCTTTACACAGGTACCGATGTCAGAATTTGGTGCCTTTATAGGCAAGGAATTTTATCAAAAAAATGTGGTGTTAATTTGCCAACATGGCGTTAGAAGCGTAGCTGCAGCAGAGGCCATGCAGGAAAAATATGGCGATAGCAAAAAGATTTATAGTTTAAAAGGTGGCATCATCAAATGGAGAGACCATTTTCTCAAATCTTAACATGAGCGAAAAAAAGATAAAAAACATATTTGTTAATGGCCCGATAGCACCCGCTTTTATAGCAGATAGCATTGCCAAACATAATAGTAAAACCGCTATTGGCGGACACAGTATTTTTATGGGCCAGGTGAGAAAAGACGAAATCGACGGCAAATTTGTTGCGGCGATAACATATACTGCATATGAGGAAGTGGCTCTTGAAAAAATGCATCAGATCAGGGAAGAAATTTTTGAAAAATATCCGCTTAGCTGCATGCATATTTACCATAGCTTAGGCACCGTTAAAGCAGGCGAAATCTGCCTTTTTGTGTTTGCCTCTTCAGTCCACCGCAAGCCCGCAATATTAGCTTGTAGTGACGTGGTAGATCGGTTAAAAGTAGAATTACCAATCTGGGGCAAAGAAATATTCGAAGACGAAACCCACCAGTGGAAAGAAAATATTTAACATGGTAAACATCACAAAAAAATCCAATACCTTAAGAATTGCCGTTGCAACTGCTACTGTGAAAGTATCGAAACAGGAAACCATTGATGCCATTGAACAGCGCAAGATACCAAAAGGCGATGTATTTGAATTTGCCCGGGCAGCAGGTTTATTCGGCGTAAAAAAAACGAGTGATGTTATTCCGGATTGTCACCCGCTTCCAATTGAATATACAGCTATTAGTTATGAAATTCAAGGTTTATCCATCATTATTAATGTTGAAGTACACACCATTTACAAAACAGGTGTAGAAGTTGAGGCAATGCACGGCGCATCAGTTACCGCTTTAACGATATATGATATGTTAAAACCGATTGACAAAGGTGTTGAGATAGAAAATATCCGGTTACTAAAAAAAGCAGGTGGGAAATCAGAATTTAAAAATGCCAAATTCCCTGAAATCAAAGCTGCCGTTGTAGTCTGTTCTGATTCTATTTTTGAAAATAAGGCACAGGATACTGCAGGAAAAGCCATTATCTCGCGCTTGGAACAATGGGACATCCATACCGAGAAATATGAAATCGTTCCGGATGAAATCGATGTAATTGGAAATAAAGCAAGCGAATTAAGTGAAGTTGGCTATGACTTAATCATTTTTACAGGAGGAACAGGCCTTTCACCACGCGACGTAACTCCGGAGGCCATTGCACCACTAATCGACAGGAATATTGATGGGATTATGGAAACCGCCAGGCACTATGGTCAGGAGCGTATGCCCTATGCCATGCTTTCTCGTGGTGTAGCCGGTTTTATCGGAAAAACTTTAATGCTTACTTTCCCAGGCTCTAAAAGCGGCGCTGAAGAAAGTATGGATGCACTCTTCCCACAGGTTTTGCATTTATTCAAGGTAATTAAAGGCGAGAAACATTGATATTAACCTAATGTCATTCTGAACGCAGTGAAGAATCTTTAAACCATTAGCCATATTTCTAATCTTCAAAACAATAGATTTAATCAGATTAAAATTCGTAGTTCCATGGTCGGGATCTTGGACCAATATCACTATTGACAATATTAAATTTAAACCGCAAAAATCTTTTTTGTGATCAAATTTATGTTCTATTTTTGCGCCATGTCGCCTAAATATAAGATTTTATACTTTTTCCAAAATTCTGATACCACTATCCTCGAAATTCAGCGTCTTGGCCTGCCTGAAAATGCAGATGCAGAGGCGACTTACCATTGGCTCTACTTTGATAAAATTACAGGATCACTAATTAAATTATGGTTTAGGTCAATGGATTCATCTACTGAAATTGAAGAACGCTATTTTGAACAGGGTTATCTTAAATTTAATAAAACAGAGGCTACTTATATCGAAAAGCATAATTCTTCGCAACAGAAACTCAATAATATGGGCAGTAGAGCTGTGGGAGAGGATATAAACGCTTTATTAGAGAATTACCTGAAATAAGTTAAGCCGTTTCAGGCAATTCCGCAGCTAAGCCAACTTTACTTAAAGGATAACGCGAAGCATGAAAATCATGAAGAGACTGATTGAAATCGACATACCATTCCTGTTTTTGCATACTTTCTAAAAGTTGTGTACAAGCGAGTATATCCGTGTCAGAATGGCGAAGTTTATCTGCAACAAAACTAACTACATCCCAAATACCATCCATCATTAAAAACCGAAAAACGGATAAGATTGCAGACCATTGTACTTTTTTAGTGTGCAGCAAAAAAAAACGCGATATCGGGCTGCACAATCGTTTAAATGCCATATAATCTTCTTCTGCATCTGTCAAGCTTAAAAAGCCTTCACTGTAAGGAAGATTTACAATTTCTGAAGCCATTTTATCAAGACCGTGGTTATAAATACTTCCTGCACAGATAGATGATATGGAGATCAATGCCAAATGATCATAAATTCCGGGATGCATTTTAAGTTTGCCATTACGCACAAATACCAATCCACCCTTTTTGGCAACACCAGGCCGGTTGTTAATGGCCGATAAACTTAAAAGCTCAAATTCGTGAGCAAAATTAAGAGCCATAACAAATTGCGCAGCGGCCATAAAGCTGCCTCCATCAAGGGGTTTGCTGCAGTTAGCAGGTTCCTGAATTGAAAAAATAGAAAGTTGCAAAAATATTTAATTTGTTGGTTCTGGCCGAATTGCTCCGGCATTGGCAAAAATAAAAATCCCGATTAAAAAATGATAATCAGGATTGTGTATAAAAAACACGTAGATCAGTAATCCACTAGAAATGAGCAGGAAATTTTTTCATCTTTTTATTCAGTACTGCCGGTGATTAAATTTTCATTAAGCAAAAAAAATTCGAGGCAAAAAAAAAGCAGGACTAAATCCTGCTCAAAATCTTTTGGGGGAAGAATTAAACAACTCTTACTTTCACTGCATTAAGGCCTTTTTTGCCTTCTTGAACATCATATTCAACTGTATCATTTTCTCTGATTTCATCAATCAGGCCTGATGCATGCACAAAAATCTCAGATCCGCCTTCTTCTTTGATAAAGCCAAAGCCTTTTTCTGAGTTAAAAAATTTTACTGTTCCGTTTTTCATTATACTGGATGTTTTAAATTAAAAATCAAAAATAGGATTAAAACCCAAAAACCAAAATTACTGGCAAATAAAATTACGTTTTATCTGTAAAAAGATTCAAAAAACTAAAATTATAACAAACATCTCAATATAAGTAAGACACCGACGATTGATCTTCACTACCTAAGCGTAGAGTACCAGTTGATGGGATGCGATCTTAAGTTCATGCCATCACTTTCAATATGATATAAGATAATCGGCTTACTAAAATCCACAAAACGTTCTACCTGTCTGGAAAGTTTACCCAGAAAATCCATGCTCGATATGCCTTCTTTTAAATGAACATAAATCACACTGCCAGTTTTAAACTCAAAGCGTTCTACCACTCCCGGCCACTCTGCTTTTATCCTGTTAAGAAAAGCCTTGATTTTGGTTTCTTCCTTTAGATTTTCCATAAGCTTATCAGGTTTTTTAATATATGCTAATTTAAAAAAATATTCCAAATTAGATTAATTGTAACAGTACCTATACAATCAATTAATTATCAAAATTTGCTCAAGCGACAAGAGTCCCATTCATGGAGAACACTTCTCCAAAGTGTTATTGCTGCTTAGGAGAGAACATTATTGCTTAGCAAAAAACTACCTAACATACAATCGCAATAGCGCTTGGAATAACGACATCTTACATCCATTTTGGTACCACACTGGCGGGGGAATTCTAATACAATTACCTGCCCGATAAAGTGCTAACATCGATGCTCGTTAAGGTAAGAAACGGCTATATCCTTGGCATAAATTAATGATAACAGTATATATAAAATAAAATGCAGCAGTATAAGATCAGATTTTTCAAGGATCGGAGTAAATAAAAAAGCCCTTCAATCCTGAGAGGGCTTTTTCATAGTCGTCTATCCCTATAAGTAGGAATTTCAAAGCTAATTATTGTAATTTATATTTTTGGCGTCTGAATAAACTGAACAGAAAAAAATGGCACTATATTTTGAGTTTATTAAAGGTAGCTAAACCCTGCTTCGATAAGCCTCATTCAATAAATACTTTGCGTTTATCAGGTCTTTTTCAGTTAAAATATAAAAACTGATCCAGCCAGATTTTTTAAAAACATGATGCACTTCTGCCTTTCCTGAAGCGAGTAACTCTTGCTTAACCTGCCTGGTGAATAAAATATCCAGCAGCCCATTACTGTGTAAATGACCGATCTCTTTTTGTCCGTAATTAAACTGCATTCCTCCAAATTTATGCAAGCTCACGTTTGTCCCGTCCCAACTTAGTACCTCGTTTTCAATTTCGTCAAACCAGGCTAGTCTTTCAGGCGCAACCAGTAACATTTTAATTTTTAAACAGCTATCATAAATCAGTGCAAACAGTGGTATGCCTTTGAGGAAATTGAGCCGATAAACGATAAACCGGAACATTATTCTTCGCTAAGGGTTTTAATATGTTCCATTACCCTTAAATGTACATTTCTGGTAATGCTTTCGGCCCATAAATCGTAATACCAGGTTGGAAAAACATGCAGTTTATACCAGCTATTTCCAATCAAAGTTGTGGTTCCATCACCATTATTATATAATAAAAACTGCCCGCGTTCAATATCAATATGCCCCATTATTTCAGGATCTTTAGGTTGGTTGACAATATCAAAAGTTAAGTTTTTATTTTCTTCGTAGGTTACTATCTTTTCGTCGAAAGTATAGCCATTGCTAAAAATACATTTGCGGCCCGCACCATTTTTGTATCCGGAAACTGTTGTTTGCATAGGACTTGGCATCCCTACTTTAAAAAGCCAGTAGTTGTTTGGTTTATTGATTTTATTAAAAGCAACCACATGTTTCCAGATTTTTTCAGGCTTGGCCTTAATAATCACCTCATCAGAAACCATATTTTCATAATGATGATCTGATATCGAATCGACAACAAAAACGGCAAAAAGCAATGAAACAAAGCTTATGTTTAATGTTTGTTTGTTCTTCTTAAACATAACCTTTCCAATAAAAGTGCCCGTGGTAACAAAAGCAAAAATGAGCGGCGACACAATAAGCAGGCAGATGGTTCCTTCACCAAGGAAGAAAAAACTCAGTACAATAGCAAAAAAGCCGTTCAATATAGAATACCAGATCAGCTTTTTACTGCTGAATTTCAAATCACGCCAATACCATGCGGCTAATATCCCCATTAATATAGGAAGGATAATGAATTCAGAAAAAACTAAAATACCCCCACTTTGAGGCTGGAGTACAAATCTGTTTATCCCGATAATGCTAATAATTAAAATATTGGGAACCAGAAAACCTAAAAATTCTTTATCTACAGATGCTTTCATTATTTAATATTTATAATACCAAACATAAAATAAAAATATTAAACTTTCAAAATTTACTGAAAATAAAAAAAACTACTCAACCCCTCTTGTATTCATCGGGATGGTATAAAGCGATTTTGAAGCCGTGATGAAAAGTATATTTTTATTTTTCCCCCCAAAACAAATGTTACCGCACCACTCCTCAGGCACATCTATATGGGCGATTTTTTCGCCTGTAGGTTTGTAAATATTTACTCCCTTTCCTGTTACATAAATATTTCCTTTATTGTCCAAAGTCATCCCGTCAGAATGCTGGTTAAGAATGAGTTGTTTATCTGTTAATCTGGCATCGGCACCGATACGGTAACGGTAAGTTTTATTTGCCTCCATATCGGCCACATACAAAAATTTACCATCAGGAGTACCTACAATTCCATTAGGTTTAATTACATCATCTGCAACTACAATTGCCTCTTTTTTCCCTTTGGGGATATAATAGACCTTTTGGCCTTTAATTTCGGGCGATTTCCGTGTCCAATAATCTCGCTGATAATAAGGATCGGTAAAATATATCCCACCTTTCTTATCCAGCCAGATATCATTCGGACCATTTACTTTTTTACCTTCATACTCACTGAAGAGTACCTTTATGTTCTTGTTTTGATCAATAGACCAGATCTCGTTATTTTCGTCAGCGCACACAATTAAGTTGCCCTTCTGATCAAAATAAGTACCATTTGCCCTTCCTGATTTATCCATATACAGGCTCAGCTTACCATGAATATCGTATTTCCAGATTTTGTCGTTCGGTTGGTCTGTAAAAAAAACGTTTCCCTGTTTATCAACCGATGCACCTTCTGTAAACTTAAACTGTGAAGAAATCAACTTTAAACTATCCTGAACAAACAGGTTTTGTTCAGCACTTTGTGCAAAGCAAGCCAAGCTTAGGGCCGAACAGGCCATAAAGAGAAAATATTTTTTCATTTGTGTTTTTTAATTGTTTGATCAGACCTCACAGGTTTTAAAAACCTGCGAGGTCTGTTTCAGTAAATATATCAACTTACCCGCTTCCCTTTGAGTAACATATTTAATGCATCATCCAGCGTCCCGGCCTTCTGCACTTCACCTTCGTTTACAAAATAGATTTCATCTGCATTTTCAATGGTATTCAGGCGGTGTGCAATAATCACCAATGTAGTTTCTTTAGAAAGTTTATTTAAAATACTGCCCAAAAGTTGTTCGGTTATGGTATCAATGTTGGCTGTAGCTTCATCAAGAATCAACAATTCAGGATTTCTAAGCACCGCACGCATAAAGGCAATCAACTGTTTCTGTCCTAAACTGATACTGTCTGATCCTGAAGTAATCTGTGTACTCAATCCTTCATTAAATATGGCTAATAGCGCATTCAGGTTTGCTTCTTCAATTATTTTTTGCAGTTCAGCATCTGTAACCGATTTATACTGACTGTTGCCATATAAAATATTCTCTTTCACCGTTCCGGTAAACAAAAATGGCTCCTGCAATATAAAACCTATTTTTTGTGTTCTTTCTGCTGCAGAAAACGACCTGATATCTTTACCATTTAACAAAACCGTTCCTTTGGTAGGATCGTATAAACGGGAAATGAGTGAAGCTGTTGTCGTTTTTCCGCCGCCGGTTGGCCCAATTAAGGCATAGGTTTTTCCTTTCTCAAACCTTAAATTGATATTATGCAAGATTTCTTTACTGTCATCATAAGAAAAGTGAACGTTCTTGAATTCTATCAATGCAGTTGAAGTAGCTGTCTCATTCAATGCCAGTTGTTTTAAATTGCTTTCCAAGGATAAAATCTGCGAAATTCTATCCCAGCTGGCCATCGCCACCTGAAAACTGGTCCAAAGCGCGGCCAATTGCCTTAACGGATTATAAAAATTGGTGGTATAAGAGATATAACTCACCAATAACCCCAAGGTAAAATGGCCCTTCGCAATTAAATGAATACCAAATAGCAAAGTAATTAATTGCGCAATGCTGGATAACAGACCGTAAACAGGCACAAAAGTATTGTTGGCTAAACCCGCATTGATAGCCGTTTTATAATTCTTGGTATTGGCTTCGTTAAAACGTTTCCTAAAATAATCCCTGCGGTTAAAGGCAATAATAACTTTAAAATTGTTCAGACTTTCCTGTATCTCGGCACTCATTCCGCCAACGCTTTTTAGATTTTTAGCATTTTTAGCTTTTACCCAAGGCGATAAAGCAACCGTAAAAAGCACAATAACTACGGCGGGCGCAAGCGTAGCGGCACCCAATTCAACGTTAATAGAAAGGAGGAAAATGCCGGCGCCGATCATGGTAACGATACTGCCGATAAACTGCATTAAGGATTGTGAAAAAAACTGATTCAGTTTGTCAGTGTCGTTATTTACCCTCGAAATGAGGTCTCCAACCTTATTCTGGTTAAAAAAAGAAACCGGTAACTCCTGTAATTTATTAAAAATGGCATTTCTTAAGGTATATAACATTCGCTGCCCTACCCCGCCCATTAATCTTGTTTGAGTGTAACCCGTAAACATAGCAATCATATACATCACCAATAGTACCCCGCCAAAAATCAGAACACCATGAAATTGTTTGGTACGGATATAGGTATCGATGGTATGACCTATCAGTAATGGCCCCAAAAGCAATAATCCTGAGTTCACTAAAATGGCGATCAGTGCCAGCCAAAGGTTTTTATGCTCGTTAGAAATGAGTTTTAGCAGGCTTCTCAGCGCTTTATATGTAGATTGCTTTTCCCGCCCGTTATTAAGCTCGTTAAGATTGTAGTTCATAATTACTGGTGCTCTGTTGTGAATTGTAAATCTGAACATATTCAGGACTGCTTTTTAACAATTCCTGATGGGTTCCTTCCGCAATAATTTCGCCTTGCATCAGCAAGATCACTTTATCATAATGTTCAACAGAAGCTATTTTTTGGGTAATGGAAATTAAAGTTAAACCCGGATAATTTTGCTGGATATTCTCCAGAATCTTTTTCTCTGTAGAGGTATCAACCCGGGCGGTGAAATCATCCAGTAACAGGATCTTCGGATTCACTGCTAAGGCCCTGGCCAGCATAATCCGTTGTTTTTGTCCGCCGGAAAGGCTATTTCCCCGCTCCGACACAATTGTGTTTAGCTGATCGGGCAAGGCATTTACAAAATCTTTCAATTCTGCAGTAGCAATGGCTTTAGCCAGCGACTCGTCTGTAACCGTATCACTAAAGGCAATATTCTCCCTGATGCTCATGTTAAACATGATGCTATCCTGAAATACAAAACCAACCTGTTTATGAAAATCTTCCTGTTTGTATTGTTGAATCTCATGCCCATCGTATAATACAGATCCGGCATCAGCATCGATCAAACCTGTCAAAATATAAAGCAGTTGTGTTTTCCCAGCGGCTGTAGGACCAGTTATAGCTGTTCTTGAGCCTGCCTGGGCAGCAAAAGAAATTGATTTCAAAACTGGTTTTTGGCCAAAGCTTAAGCTGATATTTTTCGCCTCCAAATCGCCTTTTAAAGAAGTGCTTAACGTTCCGGGATGGATAATTTCCGCAGCATTGAGCACATTTTCAATCCTCTGGTAAGATGCTGTAGCCTGTGCAATAACATTACTCATAAAACCGATTACCAAAATGGGAAATACGATGAGCGTAAGGTAGCTGTTAAAAGCAGCAAACTCTCCCAATGTCATCGAATCAGTAATGACGAAATGACCACCCAGTACCAAGATGCATAAACCAGATAAATTGGCTGTAAAAACAATAACCGGAATTAAAGCTGCAAACATCCGGAGGATGGATATGCCCAAATCCCTCGCTTTTGCATTTGCATCCAAAAACTTGTTGTATTCCAGCATCTGCGAATTGATGATGCGAATTAAAGCTGACCCCATAATGCTTTCGCTAATCACTTTATTGAGCCAATCGATTACTTCTCTACTCTTTTTAAAAAGCACCTTAACTTTGCTCAACACATAGAAAAATGCCCCTCCAATAATTGGTACGATGGCAATTACACAGAGCGCCAGTTTCCAATTGATTGTAAGCAGTAGAATACTTGCCCCGACAATTAAAAATATAGATGAACAAATGGAAACGATAGCCTGCGAAACAAACATTTTGATCGAATCGGCATCAGCTGTGAGGTTGGTCAGCAGTTTTGAGGGGTTAGCCTGAATAATGTAAGCATGGCTTTGTCGCGAAATCTGATCAGACAACTTTGTCCTCAAATCTCTGGCCACCCGTTCAGAAGCATAGGTTTGAACAATGCTCTGTAAATAAGTAAAAATAAAAACAAAGGCTATGGCCAGCGAAAACTGAAGCAGAATGGATTGCAGGTTGAAAGTTTTATGGGTATAAGCATCAATACCATTGGCGATAATCTTCGGTAAAAGTAAGTTGATACCGTTACTGAGCAACGCAAACAGGATCAGCATAAAAATTAAGCCCTTATAATTTCCAAGTAGACTGAAAATACCTGGTTTTTTGGCTTCTTTGGTTTTTCTCATATCAATGAAGATACCTTAATTTGTAGTTTCCAAATTTAGCCGAATTAATTGATATCGTTTGTAAGAAAGATATTAAAGAAGAAAGATATTTATAAACGAACAAACCAGGTTGTTTACTTATGATTTAAAACCCATTTACCACTAAACATTACTACCTTTGCAATAAAAGCCATTGGAGAAAATGGTTAAACCCAAAACAAATGATTGAAATAGGAAAATACAACGAGTTAAGGATTTTAAGTAAAACAGAAGCCGGATTAAACTTAACGGACGGTGATAAACTGGTCGTGCTCCCCTACCAATACGTTCCGAACGGAGTAGAAATTGGTGATAACATTAATGTTTTTGTATTTATACAAAAAGATGGCCGCTTAACTGCCACTACCCAGAAAGCCTATGCTGAAGTTGGCGATTTTGCCTTTTTAAAGGTAGTTTCTGATGGCGAGGACGGGGTTTTTATGGATCTGGGAATCGATAAAGACGTATATGTACCCAAACGCGAACAAAAAAGGCCTATGCAAAAAGGCTACAAGTATGTGGTTTACCTTTATTTAGATGAAAATAACGATCGCCTTTTGGCTTCATCTAAATTGTATGATTTTGTTGAAGAAGATGGTTTTGATTTTGAAGAAGGCGATGAAGTGAGTTTATTGATTACCGAAGAAACCGATCTTGGTTACAATGCCATCATCAACAATACCTACATTGGCTTACTTTACAATAATGAAGTTTTCGATAATATCCAACCGGGCGACATGCGTAAAGGCTGGATCAAGAAAATCCGCGTAGAAGGTAAAATTGATTTAACCTTGCAACCTAGCGGATACGGCCATATCCTTGATTCGAAAGAGATGATTCTGAGAGAACTTAAAAAAAGTGGCGGTGTGATTGAACTTGGCGACAAAAGCTCACCTGAAGATATTTACCACCGTTTTCAGATCAGTAAAAGTGCATTCAAAAAAACGATTGGCTCATTGTACAAAGAACGTTTGATTCTGCTTTCCGACGACTCGATCAGATTGCTTTCAGACGAAGACGCTGAATAACCTTATTTTCTGCTGGTTGGTGCGACACGAACCAGCAGAGTTTTTTTTATCGGTTGGCGTCACAACTACCGAAAGACGAATCTAATTCAGATTGAATTTATCGTTTGTAATCTTAACCATGTTGGAAGCCGAAACGATGTTGACAATCATAATTCCGATCACAATAGCCAAAATAACCTGCAATGTAGAATAAACTTTTGTCCCCGAAACAAAAATCCTTGAACCTTTAATCAGTTCATTACCCACCTTAGACTGTATTTTAATCAGTGCCGATAGCTTGGCCAACGTTTGATTCACTGCTTTTTTTCCTGTCGATTCGTAAATTGACCTTCCTTCTTCTGCACTGGCCATATTCAACATTTTGGCTTCTATACGCTGCTGAACAAGCAACGCCTTTTTGAATTCATTTAAGTAGTTTTTTTCCTGTTTTACCAAAAAAGTAAGTTCGTATTTATTAATTACCGAATCAATTTTCCGGTTATGTTTATTCATATTTACAAGCATTGTTAAACCTTCGGCAGCATCGTTTCCAACCAACAGTTCCTGCAGGATGGCATTTTTATAATATAGATTTTCAGCAATGAAATATAAGTCTGTAGCCGGAATAAGCCTGTCGTTATACATCGAAATGAAAGAGTCATTGATTTTTTCTACACTTTTATCTTCCAAAAAGCGGATCATCAAGGTGCAGCACATAATACAGAAAAGCAAAAAAGCAGTTTTTAGCTTATTTTTAAGGCTAAAGGCAAATTTCATAATATAACCGGTTAATATGTTACAGGTATAGGAAAGTAGATCCGTGCAATCCTTAAATCTGTGTAATCAGGTGTTAAAAATAATCCTCCTGTGCCGTTTTCGCGAAAAGCTGTGGCGCAAAATTGACTAAATATAACTCTTTTTTTGCCCGGGTTACAGCGGTATACAGCCAACGTAAAAAATCAACATCGATCATTTCTTCTGTAAGGTAACCCTGATCGGCAAAAACAGCATCCCACTGGCCGCCCTGTGCTTTATGGCAGGTTACCGCATAAGCAAACTTGATCTGGAGTGCATTATAGAAGGGATCAGCTTTAATTGCCAACATTCTCTGCCGCTTATTGGCAATATGTTCGTAATCTTCATTAAGGCCATCAAAAAGCTTTTTATTCTGTTCGTAAGGCAGGTTTGCACTTTCTAAATTCAAAGTATCCAGCATTACCTTACAACTAATCTGACCCGCGGCCGGAAAATCCATAAACTCTAAAGTGGCATCAGCAAAACGGAAACCATAACGTTCTTCTTCTCCCCTTACACGAATCACTTTGGCCATGTCGCCATTGGCAATAAAGGCAGTATCTTCGTTTTCAGGCAGCCAGAAATAATTATTCCGCACCACCATAATCTGGTCACCGCCAGTTAATTCTTCTTCACGGTATAATAACCTTGCCCTGATCTGTTGGTTATACACATTGGCTGATTTATTGGAACGGCAAACCACCAGGGTATTTTCCATACCAAATTTTCGGTAAGCATACTCCAGGCCTTCTACCAATCGTGCACCAGCCATGTTGTAAATATCGGTGTAGTTTTTGGTCAGGAATTTAGGTAACGGATGTTCAGGGTTTTTGGCAATCTGGTTCCGCAGCATGGTGGCATTGGCCAGAATACCCGACTTCTTGCCCTGACGAACCACTTCCTTTAACTCCACCGATGAAACGGTTAAGGCGAATTTATCTTTTAAGTATTGTTCGTTTAGTGCCGGGCTGTCTAAACTTCCTACAGGAGGCAATTGAGCGGTATCACCCACAAAAAGCAGGAAACAGTTTTTGGTATTGTACACAAACTCCAGCAGATCACGTAATATCGAAGAGCCTGTCTCATTAAATTCATCAGCGATCATCGAAGCTTCATCGATAATAAACAGCGTATTTTCGGATAGGTTCGGCGCCAGCTGAAACTGCATCTCCGGAGATGCTGCTGAGCGTTTTCTATAAATCCTTTTATGTATGGTTAAAGCTTTACGAAATGAATATTGACTCATTACTTTTGCTGCCCTTCCGGTTGGGGCAAGCAGTTCGCTTCGCAGGTTAAACTGCCTTAACACCTTTACCAACGCTGCTACCGAGGTGGTTTTACCCGTACCGGCATAACCTTTCAGTACAAAACAGCGGTACTCATCGTCCTGTTGCAAAAATGCCGACATCCTTTGGCAAAACAGCATTTGCTCCTTGGTCGGCTGATGTTCGTATGCTGAAGCGATAAGCTGGCTTTTGTCGTAGATCATCTCTAATGGTTAATTGTTTAAACGGTTAATCGGTTAACTGCTTAGTGTACATGAAATAGTAATTGGGGTTTTCAGCACAGCCCTATTTAACTAAACCGTATTGAAGCGATATCTCCCGATCTCAATAGTCATTTGTTTAGCAAAAGTGTAATCGGGAATTTAGCGGAAAGACGGATTGCAGCATCCGATTAGCAGTAAGCTACCTTTCCAAATAATTGCAATCGCGCTATGCCCTATGCTTTCTGCTATTACAAAAGTAGCGTTTCAATACGATGAGCCATTACCATGTTTTGTTTTTTGCTGTAGCTGAAAATGGTAAAATGACCATCCTGCGAGGCTACCAGACCAATAGACTGAGGCTGATCGTTTACAAACTGGGCAACAGAAAAATGACGGGTGCCGCCAAGTTGCCCTGGATAAAGAATTGTATCTTCTCCACCAACAATCGGCTCCGAAAAAGCAATCTGTTCTACAGTAGGTTTTCCCTTTGCACGGCCTATTTTGGCCCCAAATGCAATCAGTTCGAATTCTTCGTTGATAATCGTTGCGCCGTCAACCGCGGTTAAACCAGCTAAATGTTCCACCTCGCGGCGCACAGCCCCTTGCGAGAAAATCTCGCTTTGGTTACCATTTTGCTTCGCCAGGTTGGATAATCCACAGAATGGAGGTTCAACCAGATACTGGATAGGGTGGATAATGGATTCCTCCCATTTTACATCACCCTTAGGCACAATTAACAAGGCTCCGCCCCTGCCGTGCGCCCGCATAGAAACCGAAAACTGAATTAAAATATTGATCGGGTCGTTCCAGCTTGCCAATACAGTTAAATCCAGTAAGGCTTGCAAAATAGGCGGACAATCTCTATTGTTACAGCTCCTATCATCAACGATTCGGATCTGTTCGCCCTTTAACACAGCCACATTGGTAAATTTACCAATACCATAAATCCTGCGGTGCTTGATCACAATTAAGCCGGGCTCAGAAACATCTACTACAAAACAAAAGTTAGGAATATTAAGGGTTGTACCCCAGATATAAAGCTCACCGTCTTCCTCCCACACACCCAGATGTATTCCCGAACGCTCAATTCCAGGGGCTATTTTGGTTAAATTATTTGCATTTAAGGATAATTTTTTAGCAAAACGCAATGGTTTTGAGGTTTGCTCAGGAGGTAAAAAAGCAATCGAAATCCTGGGCGAATGCCCCTCCTCCTTACGTAAACTGCTCCAAAAAGCCACATCAATGATCGCTTCAATATTTTTTTGATCTGGTTGAGTAGCCAAATCTATTTCGCCTTGCGCAATTGCATTCTTATGCAGTTTAACAAAATGTTCTTCTATTGTTGCCGCAATGGTGTTTGCCGCTTTATAGGTAGGCTTATAACTCATGTTCCGAATTTAAGCCGAATATTCCGATTTTTGAATAACCTAAAAGTTTGATTTTGGTAAAAAAACACAATCTCTTTACCACAGATTTTCACTGATAAACACAGATATTATTGATATACTTTTAATTGCAAATCAAAAAAGGGTTAAATACAAAGTTATTGTATATTCTTGCCTCTAAATTCATTTATTAGGCAAACTTAGGCTGTAGAACAAGTCTCATGAATTAATTTATCCCCTGTGCAAATAGTGATCAACGTGTTGAAGAATTATTTCTATGCCTTCTGTGTTTTCGTGGCTAATGAATATCAGTTTATTTATTAAGTTAGTTTACACAAGCAATCTGTGTTTATCCTTTTTATCTGTGGTAAAAAAACAAAGTAGCAACGACCTTGTAAACTATCAGCCAATAATTCTGTGGTAATATCAAAAATTTAACCTCATTTTATCTTTAATCCTCAAAAAAGTCTATTTTTGTTTCAATGCGTAACAATAGTCTCTTATTGGCTGACCCAAATTTCAAAGCTGACACATCTGTAAACTGCCATTTATTATTGAAAATAACAAATGATAGCTTTTCTTATGCCGTGGTTAACCAGGATACTAAAGAGATTCATCTCATTTTTGATAAACAGGGATGCAAAGATGTTGAAAAAGACCTTAAAACGGCCTTTAAAACCGACCATTATCTTTCTTTAAATTATGGAGCCGTTAAGGCTGCTATCCATACATCAAACTTTATTTTTATCCCTGATGAATGGTTTGACAGAGAAAATCTGGCTGTTTATGCGCAATACCTGGGCTCTGACGCGAAAGTTTACACCAAACACAACGAAAAGCTGGGTTTTAACACTGTTTTTTGTTTAGATGAGGATTTAAAAGCAAATCTGCCAGAACAAACCGATCTTTATCCGCAATCTGAACCATTAATGGTTTTATTTGATCACCTTGCAGACGAATCTTTATTAGTCGATTTTACGGCAGTATCGTTTAATGTACTCTATTTAAAAGATAAGAAGGTCATTTTTCAAAACCACTACGAATCAGAAAATGCTGAAGAATTTAATTATTTTCTATTGCTGATGATTGAACAATTGGGCCTTAATGACACTATCCCTGTTTACTTACAAGGTATCATTAACGAAGATGATGAGCACTACACCTGTTTATTAAAATACTTTAACCAACTTTATTTCTTTCTTCCCGCTGGTAAACAAAATAGCGAGTTACTGGCAGACATGCCTAAACACTATTTCAGCGGCCTTCTTGCTTTAGATCTATGCGGATAATTGGTGGCAAATTAAAGGGAATCCGTTTGCAGCCCCCTGCAAATTTACCGGTACGCCCCACAACAGATATGGCCAAAGAAGCACTCTTCAATATCCTAAACAATAAATACGATTTCGAAACCTGTGCTGTATTGGATTTATTTTGCGGCACCGGAAATTTAACTTTTGAGTTTGCTTCACGTGGAGCAGAAAGTATTTTAGCGGTTGATATGGATTACGGCTGCGTAAACTGGGTAAAAAATACAGCTAAACAATACCAGTTTGATCAGATTGATGTACGCAAGGGTGATGTTTTTAAATTATTGAAACAAATGACCGGCAGTTACGACCTGATCTTTGCCGACCCACCCTACAACATGCCTAATATTCCGCAGATTCCGGTAATGGTTGAAGCCCAACAGTTGCTAAAGCCCAATGGTTTATTAATTGTAGAACACCAAAGTAATATGAAACTGAACAGACAGCCGGGTTATACCGAAACGAGAAAATACGGCAATTCTTCCTTCAGCTTTTTTGAGTTTAGTTAGATTGGTCATTGGTTTGTTGGTCATTAGTCAGTGGTTTGTTGGTCATTAGTTTATTGATAATTGGTCATTGGTAATTGGTAAGTGGTTTATTGGTTCAATCTGTTAACAACTAAAGGTTAAAGATTGGTTTGCTGATTATTGTTAGTTGATTATTGGTAATTGACTTGTCAATTAATCCGCGATTCCCGGTGAGAATCTAGGGTCTGGATGAACGCCCCCACAGGGACCCAACTTTGTTTATAAACCCGATCGTCAGCGGTACGAAGGCTTCTTCAGCCGAGTTTAGCAGAGAGCGGGACTGAAACACCCCAATTATCTTCCCCCCTTTCATTTCCAAACCCCTTTTATATCCTTAACCTTTTTTCTTCAATTTCCCTTATTCTCCCATAGTTTTTCTGCCATATCCACACCTATAGCCTTGCCTTTTTTCGCACCAGCTTAGAGAATGTATTTATTACTGCTTCACCTGTTTCCATACTGTGTTTTACACCTGTTATATACACCACGCTAACCGCTAAACCCTCAGCGCTAAACTATTCCGCTTTTAACTATTATACCTATATTTGAATCATGAAGATAGCGCTATTTCCAGGCTCATTTGATCCGATCACGATTGCCCACGTCAATATTTTACAACGGGCCACTCCACTTTTTGATAAAATTATAGTAGGCATTGGACTTAACAGTTCTAAACAGAATTTTTTAAGTGCTGAACAGCGTCTTCAGATCCTACAGACCGTTTTTAGCGGTTATCAGAACATCGAAATCCAAACTTATGAAGGTTTAACTGTAGATTTCTGCCGGAAAATAAATGCCACCCATATGGTGCGCGGAATCCGCTCAGCTGCTGATTTCGAATATGAACGGGCTATTGCGCAGATTAATCAAACCATGATGCCTGAAGTAGAAACCATCTTATTGTTAAGTAAACCGGAATACTCTGCCATCAGTTCGACAATTGTCCGCGATATTTTAAGAAATCATGGCGATGTTAGTCCATTTGTACCCAAAGAAGCATTGGCATTTTTATAGTTATTAACCACAGATCTATACGGATAAACACAGATTTAAATCCAGGTTCATCTAAATTATATCGTTCTCCTTTTCCAGAGGGAATAACTAACCGCATAGAACGGGGATTTGTATCAGTGTGCGTAAAATATTAGTGACTGATCAGCTATATCTTAAGCCATACCTACCTCAACGGATCTGTTCCTACCGAATGCAACGCGGTCGACAATCTATTTAGTAGCGTTCTCCTGCGAGAATTGAACATTTCGCTTCAAACGAGCGCTATGTGATCAAGAAGGCTATTTCATTATAAAATCTTATCTGCCTTCTCTTTATCTGTGGTTAAACATTATTTTTAAATAAACCTGTAACGTTTCTAAAAACCTGTTACCAATTGGGTATATATTAAATGAAAGAAACAGAAAACATATTTCTCACCCTGATCAATCAGCACGCAGCGATTATACATAAGATTTCTAAAATGTATATGAACGACGCCGAAGAACAGCGTGACCTGTTTCAGGAAATGGTATTACAATTATGGAAAGCTTATCCTTCTTTTAAAGGGAATAGCAAATTTACCACCTGGATGTACCGCGTTTGCGTCAATACAGCATTAATCTATTTAAAAAAAGACAGAAGAAAAGTAGATAAAACCCCATTTGATATACATACAGATGTAATAGATGTAAACGAAAATGAAGGGAAAGAAGAAAAACTAACTTATTTGTACGCTGCCGTTCAAGAATTAAATGAAATTGAAAAAGCATTGATCTTCCTTTTTCTCGAAAATCAATCACATCGCGAAATAGCTGAAAATCTGGGAATAAGCGAGGGTAATGCGCGTGTAAAACTTAACAGGACAAAAGAAAAATTACAATTCATCATAAAGAAAAATGGTTATGAATTTTGACGATTTAAAAAAAGAATGGAATGCTGAAACTACGGAAGGAAGCAACATTTCTTCAGATATGCTTAAGATAAAACAGTCGCACACTCCTATTGATAAAATCAGGGCAAAGATGAAACATGAATTTTTTTATCAACTTGCCTTTTTAGTATTTATGGTATTTATCCCATTTATAGCTGAGTTTTCAGTTGCACTAAATCAGTTATATTTTATGACATACGCCATCATTTGTGGTTTTACAGCCTATTACTTTTTAAAATTCTACAGGTTTTATAAAAATTCGTATGATATGAGCATGGATACCCGCAAAAATATCCTTTGGTTTTATTATGAAATGAAATTGAATATTGAGCTATATAAAGCCTTAACCTATATTATAGTTTTCATAATAGTAGGATTTATGTCAGCTTACTTGTTGATCGAAAAAGCAACCGTCTTCGCAAAGATTTTAACTAGGCTATCGATTGTATATATTTTATTGAACTGTTTTATTACCGTCTTAATTATTGGACTGATAACCGAACTATGGGCTTGGTATTGTTATGGAAAATACCTTAAACAGGTTAAAAAAGTAGTTGATGAATTAGATTACGAGTAAACCGGTATTTCCCGATATCAGAAGTTGCCAGCTGCAATTGCAATATGGATTTTTATTTTAATCTTGATTGTGATGTCGGCTATTTCTAACTGACACCACAATTAATAAAAAATTATAATATTTTACCTGCCCTTAACACATCCATAATAGACGGAAAAGTATTCTGAATAACAGGTGAAATCTGTTTTTTATTTAACCAGACAGCCTCATCGATGCCTTCTTCTTTTTGGGGAACCAATTTAGGTTCGCCTTTAACCTTCATTTTGTACCAGTTGGTTTTCTTGATTACCATTTTATTGCCCATCGGATAAACGTGGTAAGTTTTACAAAGCTTTTCTTCCCGTTTAAAAACCCTGATTCCACACTCCTCTTCTACCTCGCGCACAGCAGCTTCCTTCATTTTTTCACCGTCTTCCAGCTTTCCTTTTGGCAGATCCCATTTTTTGTTCCTGAAAATAAAAAGATAATTGCCATTTGCACTTTCTACCAAACCGCCGGCAGCTTTTATAACGGCGCAATCTTTCTTTAATTTTTTAAAAGTTTCCTGAGGATTTTTTGTCAAGAATATATAGCTCTTTTTAGATCCGTTTTTCAATTTTTTATAGAATGTTTCAAGATTGAAATCCTGAAATTCCAGCTGTTGAATTTTTTCCTTCTGCTCAGGCAAAAAGTCCGAGATAAACAAAGTATTATCGTTGATGTAAATTCTATAGTTTCTTGGCATGTAGTTTAAAGCATATTAAAATGGAGGCGTAAATGGCCCCTATAGCAAAATCAGTATTTCTTCTTTTACCCATCAAAGGTTTTTTTAATACAGCAATATATTTGCTTGCCCTAAAGTAAAAAAATTGCTGAGTTATTTATAGGATATAAAAAAAGGTTACAACAATTAATGTTGTAACCTTATCTAAATTAACGCTCTCAATCAAAGATTGATGCAAGGCTCTCACCCCTTGCTTGCTACAAATATATAACAATTTATTAAAGTGCAGAAAAAAAATGGCGATTAATTAGAAATAATCTTAACGCTTATTTACCAGGTATTTTATTTGTAAAAACTAATGATAATTGTCATCTGGAAGAACATTCAGGTAGGAACAACGGTTAATAATTTCCCAGCGATAACGTTTTTTTTATAATTTTAACTTTTTAATCTGCCATGTCCATACCTTTATTATCAGAAACAGATCTGGAAATATACCGAAATGATCTTTCTAATCCGGAAAAATCAACTGACGAACTCTTTAACAGATTAAATGGGTTGTACCAGCGTTTTGCGACCAATGAACAGCTGCTTACAGATTTTGAATATATTTCGGCGCTTAACAGCCTCGAAAGTAGTTACACCTCGAAAAAAGAGCATTTCAACAAAGAAATCGCTGAACTGAAAAAACAATTTAAACAACTTGATAACCGGATTGTTGCGGCCGAACAAAAACTCAGACATGGCATTCCGGAAGATCTTCTGGTAATGGACAAAATTATTGCCGAACAGGAATCTATTATAGCAGACCAGGAAAAGCTGAATAATGCCGAAACCTATATTGTGGAGGAAGTGAGGAAAATCGATATTGAGCATGGTAAGGCGCTTCAAAAACTAGAAGAACAAGAGAGAAACAGGGAAACCCCGCTTAAAGGCAAGTTTTCAGCCTTTAAAGAACAAATTGAGATTGCTGAAAAAGGAATTACTTTAAAAGTAAAGTCACTTTCACTCCTTGCTATTATCGGTATTCCGCTAATTATAGATTTATTTTTCGGTTTGGCTGGTTCTCCTACTTTCTCGAAGAGTTCCAATAATATTATTTTCAATCACTATATTTTTATAATCAGCCTGATATTGATTGAACTGTTTCTTGCCGATAAAATCAGGAACAGGATTTCATATGTTTTATCGATAACCTATCTTAAAGATTCGCTGAAAACATTAGATAACCTGTTAATTGAAAACAAAAGAAAGCTAGCTAAAATAGAATCAGCACATCATATCTCGCTAGCCGAATTTGTAAAGAAAAACGGAGATGTTTTAAATTATTAGTTATTCTTTAAAAGAAAGGGATTCAGAAATATCGCTATCGCTGAACCCCAATCATCAAGTTTGATCTGATGGGTTCGGCCTATAGTGTAGCCATATCAATCACGAAACGATAGCGCACATCACCTTTTTCCATACGCTCGTAGGCATGGTGAATATCTTTCATATCTATGATTTCAATCTCCGATACGATATTATGCTCTGCACAGAAATCTAACATTTCCTGAGTTTCGGCAATACCGCCAATACCAGATCCAGCCAGGCTTTTTCTACCTCCGATTAAGCTGAAAGCGGCAATTTCTGCTGGTTTAGGTGGAACACCCACACAAATATGTACACCATTTGTGCTTAATAACGAAAGGTACATGTTGAAATCATGTTCTGCTGAAACCGTATCCAATATAAAATCGAAAGTACCTCTTGCTGCCTTAACCTGTTCAGCATCGGTGGTTACAACGAAGTGATGGGCGCCAAGTTTTTTGGCATCCTCTTCTTTTTTGGGTGAAGTACTTAATACGGTAACCTCAGCCCCAAAAGCTACGCCAAATTTCACCGCCATATGGCCCAAACCACCTAAGCCTAATACCGCCAGTTTATGTCCCTTACCCACTTTCCAGTGTTTTAGCGGAGAATAAGTGGTAATACCTGCACATAACAAAGGTGCTACAGCGGCCAGATTTAATTTATCGGACACATGAAGTACAAATTCTTCTCTCACTACAATCGTATCCGAATACCCACCATAAGTTGGTGTTTTACCATCTCTCGCTAAATTATTATAAGTTTGCGTATTGCCCTCCAAACAATATTGTTCCAAATCCTGCTTACAGTTTTCGCAAACCTGACATGAATCGACCATACAGCCTGTTCCGGCCAGATCTCCTACTTTAAATTTCTTCACGTGATCTCCAACCTTCACTACGCGACCTACTATCTCGTGACCAGGAACCATAGGAAATATTCCCTCAAACCAGTCATTTCTGATCTGGTGCAGATCTGAATGGCAAACCCCGCAGAAAAGTATTTCGAACTGAACATCATGAGGTCCTACGTCCCGACGTTCAAAATTCCAGGGTGCAAGATCCGTTTCGGCATTTTGTGCCGCATATCCTTTTGTTGCTATCATAAAAATTTAAATTAATTAGGGGGTAACAAATGTAAACAGCTATTTGTTATAGATAATTACGCAAATCAAATTAATCATTACAAAATTCAAACAATCAGCTACAACATCAACCCCTTTAACTGTGCATACTGCAGCAGCATAATTGTTTTTCCATCCCTTATCTCACCAGATTTCATCATGTTAAGTGCCTTTTCGAAAGGCAATTCCAGCACTTCTATATCTTCATTTTCTTCCTGCAATCCCCCTCCATCGTGCAATTTCATATCACTTGCGTAAGCCGCAACAAAAAAATATAGTAGTTCTGTAACTGAGCCGGGAGACATATAAGCCTCGAAAACTTTTTCTACCTGATCAATCCTGAAACCGGTTTCTTCTTCCGTTTCCCTTCTGATACAATCTTCCGCATTATCCTGATCCAATAATCCGGCGCAGCACTCAATCAGGTAACCGGTATCATTTCCATTAATAAAAGTCGGTAACCTGAACTGACGCGTGAGTACAACCGTTTGATTTTCTTTATTATATAATAAAATGGTCGCACCGTTTCCCCGATCATAAGCTTCGCGTTCCAAAATAGATATGGTACCGTCACTATCTATCTTTTCGAAACTGACTTTTTTGAGGGTATACCAGTTATCAGATAGAATTTGAGTATCCAGAATATTAATATTTTTCGTTGTGATCACTTTTGATTAATTATGATTAAATTTGATCGAATTAAATCATTATATATGACATTTCAAAAAAGGGCACATAAAATTCTGGAACTTTTAGAAACATATGGAGAAGTTGATATCCGCCAGTTAGCTAATCATATTTGTGTTTCTGAAGTAACGGTAAGGCGTGACCTGAACAGCATGGCTGCGAAGGGACTGCTCTACCGTACACATGGAGGGGCCATGAAAATAAGTGATGTGATAAAACCGGTTTCATTTGACAATAAAGCAGAGGTTAATCTCAAGGCAAAAGATGCAATCTGCAAAAGGGCGGCAGCAGATATTATTGATGGAGATGTTATATTTATTGATTGTGGCAGTACAGCCTTTAGATTATGCAAGTTTATTAAAAACAAAAACATTAAGGTAATTACCAATTCGCTACCGGTCGTAAATGAATTGCAGCACAGTACAGTAACTATAAACCTGATTGGAGGTGAAGTTGACGTAACCAGACAAGCTGTTCATGGCACTATGGCACTCGAACATATTTCCAGATACCATGCTTCTAAAGCCTTTTTAGGTGTAGATGGCATTACCGCCGAAGGATTGTATGCCGGTAGTGAGCACGAAGCTGATAATACTTTGGCAATGGCAGCACAAACCAGTTGCACATATATGCTCTGTGATGCCAGTAAAATAGGAAAAACTTCGTATTTGAAATTTAATGATCTATCAATTGTAGATATTATAGTCACCAATTATAACGGACCTGAGGTAAACAAATTCGAATCAAAAGGGATATCCGTATCCTCGGTAACCGTTTGATAAATCAATATGAAGATGGCCGAACGATCAATTGTCAACCTTTCCACCGCCTTCAGCAGATCGTTAGTTATTTATAATCCTTTTTTCAAACAAACTATTCTTTATCCAACTGATTTACAGGAAGTGACAATAAAGCGCTTTTAGCATCCATCAAAATTTCCAATATTTGTATTGTTGAAATGTCTGAATCAAATCCGGATTCTGACATTTTCTTATCCCAAACGCAAAATAATGGGGTTTAATAAACGTTATGACAAACACAAATAAATCTGTAATTTTGAGCCATGTATAATAAAAGTGATATTGAATTAAAAGTAGCGGAATTTTTATTACAGATAAAGGCAATCAAATTACAACCAAACAATCCTTTTACATGGGCGTCTGGTTGGAAATCGCCAATTTATTGCGACAACAGAATTACCCTTTCCCATCCTCAGGTTAGGACTTACATCAGGCAAAAACTTGCTCAAGCCATACAAGAAGAATTTGGCTCAGTAGATGTTATTGCAGGTGTTGCAACTGCCGGAATCCCTCAAGGCGTGTTAGTTGCTCAGGAACTGGGTTTACCATTTATCTATGTGAGAGCGAAAGCCAAAGAACATGGTACAGGAAGTTTAATCGAAGGTGAAGTGGTTGAAGGTCAACGTGTGGTGGTTATCGAAGATTTAATTTCCACCGGAAAAAGCAGTTTACAGGCTGTTGAAGCGCTTAGAGCAGCCGGATTATCAGTAGCTGGCTTAGCGGCAATTTTCACCTATGGTTTCGAAAAAGCCGACGAAAATTTTGCGGCTGCGAAATGCCGTTACTTAACTTTATCAAACTATGGAGCATTGATCGATTATGCTGCCGAACACAGTATCATTGCCAAAAGTGACATGGAGTTATTGGGAAAATGGCGCCTGAATCCTTCAGAATGGGGAAAAGGACAGTCTCTGGGTTCAGGCTCTTAATTCGGAATAAAAACAATTTTATACATTTATACAATGACTGTTATCGATAGCACAGTAGAAGTTAATAAACCGGTTGCTGAGGTTTATACTTTTCTATCCAATATGAACAACCACCAGCAGTTGATGCCAGAAAACATCTATAACTGGGAATCAACCGAAGATGATGCACGGTTTACCATTCAAAATATGGCAAAATTGGCCATTAAAATTTCGAACAGAATAGAGAATCAGGAAATAACAGCAATTCCGAGCGAAAAAGCGCCTTTTGATGTAGAATTAAAATGGACGTTAGCAGATAACGGAAACGGAACTACTACAGCAAAACACATCATTTCAGCTGATTTAAATATGATGATGAAAATGTTGGCATCAGGCCCACTTCAAAAACTGGCTGACCACCAAACCGAAAAACTGAAAGAGATTTTGGGATAGTAATAGATTACAAGATTTCCGTGATTTCACCTAACTAACGAGACGAATTAAACTTCGTCTTTTTTTATTTCCAAAGTTCTTATCCAATCGCGAAAAGAACTCAATAAAAGCGCAGCTATCATACTGATCTGATCGCTAACTGTTAAATTTCATATTATATACAGCTTTATACAGATTGCTGAAATCTAGAAATTCAGCATTTTCTTTAATACCGTGCCAGGCGAAGTGAGGGTTTAGTTCCGGTCTTTCATCGCAATCAGGCGCTCTCTGACGATTTTAAGTCCCTTTTATTTGCAGAAGCTTTTGGCATATTGCGTTGCACGATATATATTTAGCCATTAAACTTTAAAGTTCCCAATTTTTCTTAATTTAAAGCGATTTTTAAAACATTATGATGAGTATAGCGCAACTTGAGGAACAAATTGAAGCTGGAAATTTTCACGCAGTAAAAGAAATTCTGCTTGAAAACCCAAAACTGGCAAATGTGGATACTTCTCATCACATTTCACCACTTCTATTGGCCTGCTATTATAAAAAAAGAGAAATAGCTGATCTGATTGCCGAATTTGTAGATCAATTAACCCTATTTGAAGCTTGCGCTATCGGAAAATTTGATGTGGCTACCCTCTTGATTTTTCAAAACCCTGCCAGTATCAATGAATTTTCCAAAGATGGCTTTACCCCGCTTGGTTTAGCCTGCTACTTCGGACATGAGGAATTGGCCCGTTTTCTTGTTTTAAAAGGGGCTGATGTTAATCTGGCATCCAAAAATGGCTTTAACGTATTTCCCATCCACTCGGCAGTTGCAACCAACAATTTCAATATCACTAAAATGCTTCTGGATGCCGGCGCATACCCAAATGTTTGTCAGAAAGCGGGCGTAGCTCCTTTACACACAGCTGCTCAACTGGGAAACATTGAATTAATTATTTTATTATTGGAACATGGTGCTGAAGTTTCTCTACGGATGGAAGGCGGAAAAAAACCTGCTGATCTAGCTGCGGAAAAAGGCTTTAATGAAATTGCAGAAATTTTAAGAGACGATGATTAGAGAGTCCTGAGTCTAAAGTCGTAAGTCTCTAGTCCTGACAACTGGATAATGACGACTGTCAACTGCAAATTGAACACTGCCAATTGAAAACTGAACACTGCCAACCGAAAACTGAATTATTCCCAGATCCGCAATCGCATTCTTTTCATGTATGTTCTGATATCAAGCACCACAGCGGCTAAAAAATAGAACAATATGGGAAAACCTACCGCCAAAAATGACGAGTAGATAAAAAACAGACGGACTTTTGCAGTACTCATGTTTAGCTTATTAGCCAAATACGTAGAAACCCCAAAACTCTGCTGTTCAAAATAAGTCACAATTCTCTGGAACATTTTAAGCTTATTTTAAAATCTTATCATTCGGCACTAAGTAAGAACGCTCCAAAACACGAGCTATTATTTGCTTACAGATTCTAATTTAGCAAAATTAATTGATTAAGCACAATCGCAAAATTAAAGCATTTATTCCAAAATCAGTTTTTCAAAATCCTGTTTATCTTGGTGTTTGATAAAAAGCGTTTGTTGCTCTTCCAGTCCTGAAAACCTTTTAATCAACTCTGCTTTAAACTGATGAATATCAACATCTTTATTTAAAATAATTGTTAAGGCATCAGCATTCCCCCTTACCTCGATAATCTGATCAGGATATAATTCTTTTAGTTCGTGTGGAAATTCCATAATACAAAAACAAAATTTAATGTATAAAGTTTTGCAAAAACGGGAAACAGCTTAGGCCTGTTTCAAAATTTTAATTCCAATGCCGCAGGATAAGCATTTTTTCTCATCGCAATACCGCTTTTTTAGCTGCAAAATTCCTTGAGAGGCAAATGCGTTTGCGATCTTCACTCCAGCCCCGGTAAATTTATCTGTGATAGCATTTTGTTCAGCAGGCAAGCTTTCCAACAGTTTTATCGCCCTGTTGATAAAATATGGTGTTGCGGTATGTTTTCCATAAGCAAATAGAAACAAGGCCACAGTATTTAAAAGAATATTATCTACTGATGCCTTTCCTATCTGAATATTTACTGAAGATGCTACCTTTTTAAAATGGTAGTGCGTTTTCCAGTACTCGTTTACAGGCAGATTTTCAAATAAGGTATGCAACTCAACCACCTGCTTTATTTCCATAACCTTAGAAAAAAGATGATTGGCTTTGGTAATCAATGCAGCAAATTGCGCCAAACGTATGGTTGGAAAATTCTGTGGGCGCATGCGCATAAACTTCCACATCGAAACATCAATGGGTTTAATATTATATTTCTTTTGGAGAAACTGAAACTCTGCCTTCAACTTTTGTGGATACGCTTCTTCAAAATGATCGTTTAAAAACCCTGCTGAGCCAAAAACCAATGCTTCTATTTGGTGCGGATTGTTTTTATGCCGGCCATAAATGTGCTGCGGAACTGCTTTGGCAAAAAGTTCAAAAGGTAAGGCATTTATTTTGAATCCGAAATTACGCGCCATAAAACGGTAGAAGGTCTCATCCCAATTCCCATTTAGTTCGTTTAAGGTCTCTGTAACCGCATTTGTTTTCTGTTCAAAACGTTCAACCAATGTTCTCGATAAAAAGGAATCTATAATCAACTCGTCTACTCTCCCAATCTGGGCAATGCAGGGAAAATCTGTTAAGGTGAGGAAAAGGTTTTCGTACCTTCTGATCAGATCAGTAGCAATGCGGTCTTTAAGTTCCAGAACAGGCAAAATGGTCCCATCCATCCGGGTTATTTCGGCATCATGCTGGTAAACAACATGCAAAATTACATTTTCATATGCGGGATTAACCTGGTGGTTGTGCTTTAACCAATCTGACGATTTTAAATGAATTTCTACATTTCCGGCCCAGGTGGTTTCACCCATCTTAATTTTGGCGTGATTAAAATCCGGCCCCGCATTTAGATTAAGCAATCCGGTATTGATGATTTCCAGCTTTTCACCATCGCAGGTCTGCAGTCCGTTATAATCAAACGACCTGAACTGCCATACATAATGAAGAAAATCTTCTGGAAAATTCATCCTTGAAGATAATGAATTTATCTGGCTATAACTAACTTATAAGTTTAAATTTTAGGCTTCTTTGGAATAATTGTTAAAAACATAAGTAATCAAATAATGGTTCCCACTTTTTTCAAATAGAAAATACCAGGTTGTTTTCTGACTGATATTAAAATGGATGAACCAACTGCCCCGGTGTGCAATACCTTTGGAGCAATGTGATATTGCGCTTTGCCGATCTTCCTTTCAACCGTATCGATCAATCTGGTCACATTATCTACAGCACTTTCGCGGATACTGAAATAGTTTTCATAAAAAAGCACATCAACCAATTCGTTAAGATAAAGTAAAACCGAGGGATGGAAGCGTACCACTATTTCCAAGGCAAGGCATTAATATGCCGAATGGCTGCTGCTTTAAATTCAGAAGATGATATACTTTCTTTCCACTTTTCATCAAAAGAGGTATCCTTAACCGACGTCTTAACATAAGCTATCTGCTCTTCATTAACCACTGGAAGTTGGTCTTGACTTAAAACTTGTATCAGTTCCTTTTTTTCGGCAGCTGAAAGTTTTTTTATATGCTCTAGTAATGACTTAAAGTCCATATTATCGAAAGGGTTAGTCATAAGCCAGGTCTAAACAATTAAATATAAGGATTTTTTCGTAAAGAAAAAGAATGAGCTATAGGCAAAATAATCAATTATATATTATTAGAGCCTGTTTAAAGTCTATTACATTACTTCTTCTGGTTTGTCACACTGAGGGATAATTAAATTGTTTAAAATCAATACGAGTGACGTAAAATTGTCTTCTCTTATCCTACTCGCGGTCTTGCCTCGGCTCGCCGCCGCCGAAGGGCTCTTTCTTTTTGGTGTCAAAAAGAAACAAAACCGAGGCATTGCCGAGCTCATTAATACAAATGAAAACCATGAAAAACTATTAATAAAACACCGGCTGAAAATTTATTCATTGGTTGTTACAATTTTCAGCGGCATTCATGAGGGCTTCGCCGTTTTCTTTCAAAGCCATTGGGATGGCTTGGTCAATGGAGCCCGAAAAATTTGTTAGGCCGGATTTAAGCAGAACGGAGATATGGTGCTACGGCCAAGCTATGCGGAAATGCATAGATTCTACATGTCGCTCATTAATAAATCATTGCAAAATAACGTCAATGGTAGCCTGTCGAAGTGCTTCTCTTAACTATAAAAAGATTGTCTTCAACTAGGCTCAGACTGACATACGAAATAAATTTCACTTAATTTTAAACAGGCTCTTAATACTGAATTGTATACGATAAATATTTCTCAAGTAACAAGCGATATTCAGTTTCCTTACACCAGCCCCGCCTTAACCAAAATCTGCTCCATTTCCTGTTGCAGTTTTAAAGCCTCTTCCCTGGCTCTCTCGGCAAAATCTTCACCTTGGCTGGCATAGATAATTCCCCTTGATGAATTGATCAGTAATCCACATTGAGAATTTAATCCATACTTACACACTTCACCTAAATCTCCACCTTGCGCACCAACTCCGGGTACCAAAAGAAAATGATCTGGCGCCAGTTTACGTACATCACCAAATGCCGCACCGCGTGTAGCCCCAACTACATACATCATCTGCTCATTTGTAGCCCAGGTTTGTGAGATTTTAATCACTTTTTCAAACAGCCTGTCTTCTCCAACTTCCTGCGATTGAAAATCGGCATGCCCTGCATTTGAAGTTAAAGCCAGTAGAATTACCCATTTATCTTTAAAAGTTAAAAACGGACTTACCGAATCGCTCCCCATATATGGCGCAACGGTAACCGAATCAAAACTCATCTCAGATGATGCCTCATTAAAAAATGTTTCCGCATACATAGCAGAGGTATTGCCAATATCGCCACGTTTAGCATCTGCAATAGAAAAAATATCGTTTGGTATATATTTCCATGTTTCAGTTAAAGTTTCCCAGCCTTTTTTACCATAACACTCATAAAAAGCGGTGTTTGGTTTATAAGCAACACATAAATCTTTCGTGGCATCGATAATCTGCTTATTAAATTCCAGAATCGGATTTTCGTACCTTAACAAGTGTTGTGGTATCTTATCTAGCGAAGAATCCAGCCCTACACATAAAAAAGAACGTTTTTTTTGTATCTGCTCGAAGAGTTGTTGCTTGGTCATATATGTGCTTATTTGCTGCAAATATGAAGATTTTTAAGTTTTCTGAGCGACAAAATAATGTTCACATTAATTATTTTTATAAACATTTTAAACTTTTGCTTGCAGATTACGTTTCAAATACATACAATTGCACCATAATTTCTCAATCGTTTATCTGAATATCCCAGAAAAATTTATCAAGACTTGTTTTTTGTTACCATTTTTTAAAAGCAAATATTGCTTTTTATTCAGCTTGTAAACAATTATGAAACAATTTGAGCACTATCTCTAGTGACCTCAATTAATGTTTTATAGCCTTAAGAACTTATGCACAATGAAAAGCCGGGCTTGCGCTAACACAAATATTTTTTAAGCCTGTGCAAATTTATAACAGAAAACATCCGTTATAAACAAATGAAAAATTTCTTGAAACATATATATTTAGAATGTTTAGTAAAACAGAATTAAATGATAAGCTCACAACAGAATTACGTGAGCTGGCAAAAAGCTATGGCATTGAAGGTGCCGACTCCCTAAGAAAAATCGACCTTGTTGAAGTACTTTTACACCAGCAAGAAATTATAAATGCTGCTAAATCAGGTGCAGATCCTTATAGTGAAACTGAACCTGTTACAGCCACACGTGCACCTAAAACCAAAGCCGCAAAAGCACCGAAAGTTGCCGCAGCAGCAACAGCAGCTTCTTCGGTAATCGCTGAAAAAGCCGCTACTACAGATGAGAAGCCTCTCGCTAAAGATGAAAAGCCGGTTAAAAAAAGAACAAGGTTAACAAAAACTGAATCTGCAGCACCAGTTGAAAAAAGAAGAGATGCGGTAACTTTGTTTGACGAGCCTCAGCATGAGAAGCAACCCGACAGAACCAATGATAGTGAAGAAAGTGTAAAACCGATTTCGGCTTTGATAGAGGAAAGTGCAGAAGTACTTCCGGTAGCACCAAAACAAAAACAAGAGCCTAAAGAAAAACAGGAAAAGCCGCAACGTGATGAAAACCGCCAGCAAAAGCAACCAGGCGGAGGCAATCATCACAAAAATGAAAACAGTTACTCTAACCTGGATTTCGATAACGTCATCACAAACGAAGGTGTTCTGGAAATTATGCCTGATGGGTATGGTTTCTTACGCTCGGCAGATTACAACTATTTAACTTCTCCTGATGATATTTATGTATCACAGTCTCAAATCAAGCTCTTTGGATTAAAAACCGGTGATACCGTAAAAGGTAGCATCCGTCCGCCTAAAGAAGGAGAAAAATACTTCCCGTTGGTTCGTGTAGAAACCATTAATGGCAGGATCCCTGCTGAAGTACGTGACCGCGTTCCTTTTGATTATTTAACACCACTTTTCCCAACAGAAAGATTAAACCTGTTTACGGATACGAACAACTATTCTACCCGTATTATGGATTTATTTACACCAATTGGTAAAGGACAGCGTGGTTTAATTGTGGCACAGCCTAAAACAGGTAAAACCAATTTATTGAAAGAGGTGGCCAACGCCATTGCCAAAAACCATCCGGAAGTTTATTTAATTATCTTATTAATAGATGAGCGTCCGGAAGAGGTGACTGATATGGCTCGCAGTGTAAGAGCGGAGGTAATTGCCTCAACCTTTGATGAACCAGCTGAACGACATGTTAAAATTGCAAACATTGTTTTAGAGAAATCGAAACGTTTGGTAGAAAGCGGACATGATGTAGTTATTCTATTAGATTCGATTACCCGTTTAGCCAGAGCATATAACACTACAGCACCTGCATCTGGTAAAATATTATCAGGCGGTGTTGATGCTAACGCCCTGCACAAACCAAAACGTTTCTTTGGTGCGGCACGTAACATCGAAAACGGTGGTTCATTAACCATTTTAGCTACCGCATTAACCGATACCGGTTCTAAAATGGATGAGGTAATTTTCGAAGAATTTAAAGGAACCGGTAACATGGAACTCCAGTTAGATCGTAAATTATCTAACAAACGTATTTTCCCGGCTATCGATATTACAGCATCAAGTACCCGTCGCGATGATTTATTGCACGACAGAGATACGTTACAGCGCGTGTGGATTTTACGTAACCACCTTGCTGATATGAACAGCCAGGAAGCAATGGAATTTGTTCAATCTCAAATAAAAGGAACAAAAAGTAACGAAGAGTTCTTAATTTCGATGAACAGCTAAATAAGTTTGGCGTTTGGGGTTTGGAGTAATGCGTTTCAAACCCCATGCGCTTAGCGTCTAATCCCATGTTTAAAAAAAATCTTCCTAATGCGATTACCTGTGCAAATCTTTTTTCTGGCTGCATCGGGATCGTTTTTGCATTTAAAGGTCATTTAGAAACCACAGCTTATTTCGTTATCTTATCCGGAATATTCGATTTTTTTGATGGTATGGTTGCCCGTTTATTAAATGTTAAATCGGCCATAGGAAAAGATCTGGATTCTTTGGCGGATATGGTGAGTTTTGGTTTTTTACCTGGGGTAATTATGTTTCATTTACTAAAAGCAAGTGACTATTCTTCTGAATACCTTCCCTACCTGGGTTTTATCATCACAGTTTTCTCTGCAATCAGATTGGCAAAATTCAACAACGATAGCCGGCAAACGGAAGATTTTATTGGCTTAAATACGCCAATGAACACCTTATTTATTTGTTCGCTGCCTTTTATTGCGCATGATTATCCACAGATTATTTCCTCCAGCATTTTGCTGATTGCTATTACGGCGATCATCAGCTTTTTACTGGTAAGCGAAATAAAAATATTCTCTTTAAAATTTAGCAATTTGAGCTGGGCGAAAAATAAAATCAAATTTATTTTCCTCATGCTCTCGGCCATATTAATTGCATTTCTACAATTTGCGGCGATACCTTTTGTACTGGTACTGTATATTGCTTTATCTTTTCTTCATTTTAAGGGAGCAACACCAGATCAGAAGATTTAGTCTTTCCCTTACGTATAGGATTGGCTGAATGATTTAGCTATTCTTGACCAATTAAAACTTTTTGACCTCAAGCGGATCGCTTATATTTCGGCAGATCGACAACATGGTTTCTCCAAGCACAGGATGCAAAACATCAGGGGCAATCTCAGCCAAAGGTTCCATCACAAATTTTCTATGCTGCATATGCGGATGAGGCACCTGAAGTTTATCAGGAATGTTGATCACCTGATCTCCAAAAAGGATAAGATCAATATCAATTAAACGCTCCCCCCATTTATCTTTCCTCACCCTCCCCAGCTCCTGCTCAATATTTAATGCAAAGTCCAAAACTTCCAAAGCACTTAAACGGGTTTTCAAAGCAACAGCCTGGTTTAAAAATGCCGGTTGGTCGGTTTTGCCCCAGGCAGCCGTTTCATAAAGGGATGAAACGGATAAAACCCCGCCCACTTTATCATTCAACAGTTCAATGGCTTTTTTCAGATTTGCCATTCTATCGCCTAAATTCCCACCTAGTAACAAATAAGCCGTCTGGCACTCTAAAGCTTGATTAAGCATCATGTATTTTTATATCTTTACAGCACAAAATTAAAATTTAAATGAGAGAATTCTTTAAGTATTTATTTGCCTCCATGTTGGGCTTTTTCTTATCAATCATAATCGTTTTTGTAATCTGCTTCATCGTTGTAGTGGGATTGGTATCTTCTATTGATACTGACAAAACCATTACGGTTTCTAACAATTCAGTACTATTCCTCAATCTAGATCAAGCCATTACAGAACGTACGCCAAAAAAAACATTTGGTAACCTGCCAATTGTTGGTGGTGATGAAAAAGATGCGATAGGCCTTAACGACTTCCTAAAGGCGTTGCAAAAAGCTAAAACAGACGATAATATTAAATGTATCTACCTGAATGTAAGCAGTCCGAATGCAGGTTTTGCTACTTTACGCGAGGTTAGAAATGCACTGATTGATTTTAAAAAATCGCATAAAAAAATCATCGCTTATAGCGAAGTATATACTCAGGGAGCCTATTATTTGGCTTCAGTTGCTGATAAAGTATATTTAAATCCTGAGGGCGCTTTAGAATTTAAAGGTTTCAGCTCAGAACTTACTTTTTTTAAAGGCACATTAGAAAAAGTTGGTGTAGAAATGCAGGTGATTCGTGTTGGAAACTACAAAAGTGCAGTTGAGCCTTTTATTTTAGATAAAATGAGCGATTACAACCGTAAGCAGGTAACGGCTTATGTTGGTGGATTATATAACACATTCTTAAGTGATATTGCCGAAAGCAGAAATATCCAGAAAGATAGCCTGTATAACATCGCTGATAATTACAAAATACGACAGCCGCAAGATGCGGTAAACTTTAAAATGATCGATGCTTTAAAATATAAAGATCAGATTTTAGAGGAATTAAAAGGATTATCCGGCAGAACCAGAGGAGAGAATATCCGTTCGGTTTCGATTAACGATTATGCGAAGAATAATAGCGATACCGGAGAAGGTAAAGACAAAGTTGCGGTAATTTACGCCAATGGTGAAATTAATGGCGGCGAAGGTTCTGACAACCAGATCGGCTCGGAGCGCATTTCCAGGGCAATCAGGAAGGCACGTTTAGATGATGATATAAAAGCAGTTGTACTCCGCATCAACTCACCCGGAGGCAGTGCTTTAGCTTCTGACGTAATATGGAGAGAGGTTATATTAACCAGAAAAGAGAAACCGGTTATTGCATCTTTCGGCGATGTGGCCGCCTCAGGTGGTTATTATATTGGTTGTGCTGCCGACAGCATTTTTGTACAGCCGAATACCATTACCGGTTCTATAGGGGTGTTTGGCATTATTCCAAATTTCCAAAATTTAATGACCAACAAACTGGGAATTACATTTGATGGTGTGAAGACAGGTAAATATGCAGATATCATGGCCACTAACCGTCCGATGACTGAGGGTGAAAGATTTATTATTCAAAATGAACTGAACAGGGTTTATAGTGGTTTTGTAAGTCGTGTGGCCGATGGCAGAAAGAAAAGTAAAGCCTATATCGACAGTATTGGCGGTGGACACGTTTGGATTGGTACAGATGCCGTTCAAATTGGACTGGCTGATAGAATCGGAGGTTTTAAAGATGCCATTAAGTCCGCTGCCAAAAAAGCAAAACTAAAGAATTATAAGGTAGTGGAATATCCGGATGTAATAGACCCATGGAAATCGTTATTGGATGAAGGTACAGACAAGATTAAAACCTATTATACCAAACAGGAACTGGGCGAGAATTATCTGCTTTACCAACAAATGAAAAAAGTGATGGCAAGCTCCGGAATACAGGCCAGGATGCCGTTTGAAGCAGTCATAAGATAATGTAAGATGGAGATGATGTAAGACGGAGGATGTAAAATGGAAGACGGAACTACCCCCTATTCCATTTTACATTTTACTTTATCCCTAATTGATCAGTTTCCATTCCGGGTGCAAGGTCAGATAAGTTTGGTTAAGCGCAATATTTGCCGGATGTACCGTTAAGGCAATGCTTTTCCCTTTTAAAAACTCAAAACCAATCCCCTCTTTTTTCGCATCATAAACAACTACCGTATCTTTTTTTTCATTCAGATAAGCGTAAAGTTTGTTGATACCCTGGATTTTCAGCTTAGTGTCCTCCAAACTAACTCCGGTAGCTAAACCATCCCTTGTTTTAAATTCATTTGAAGTGATCCTGATCTGCTTTACATCTTTCACCTGCATACTGGTATCCCGGTAAGAAGAATAAATAGCCACCTCATTCTTTCCATTAGCTGTTGAATCGCTGCTGTACCAAATTCCCCAGGCTTTGCCCATGGCTGCATCGCTAAAATCAGGTCTTCCAAGTTTTGCGCTTACCTGCTGCATATCTTCGCCAAGACTTATCTCTCCTATTGAATGACCTGCGACAACCAGGAACCGTTCATCAACCGCTCGTGCGGAAACAGAAGTAGCGCCTGTTAACGAATCTGGTTTATTTTCATCAGTTTTCCTTTCAGATTGACAAGCAAGGAAACTTATACTTAACCCTAAAAGGACTGTTTTTGTAATTTTCATGAGTGTAAAACAACGCTTTAATAAAATTGTGTTTAGAAACTGATCAGCATGATCAAAATTTGAGGCATTATTTCCTAATTTTACCCTTTATGGAAAATAAGACCATCGCCCGCACCTTACGCCTCTTATCGCAGCTCATGGAACTGCATGAAGAAAATCCCTTCAAGATAAAATCAGTGGCCAATGCTTACTTCAAGGTAGATAAACTGCCTTTTGCCTTAAAAGACAAACCTCTGGATGAACTGGATAAAATAGATGGTATAGGTAAAGGATTGGCTTCTAAAATTATAGAACTTCTTCAAACCGGAGAACTACAAGAGCTTAATGAAATACTCCAAAGAACACCCGAAGGTGTGGTAGAAATGCTAGGTATAAAAGGCATCGGACCAAAAAAAATATTCATCATCTGGCGTACGCTGGGAATTGAAAATATCGGTGAACTATATTACGCCTGCAATGAAAACCGATTGATTGAAGCCAAGGGTTTTGGTTTAAAAACGCAGGAAGAAATTAAAAATGCCATTGAATTTAAACTGGCCGCCAACGGCAGATTTTTATATGCACAGGTAGAAGGATTTGCTAAAACCTTGTTTACACAACTTGCAGGTTGGGCCGAAAAAATTGACCATGCTGCACTTTTAGGCTTTGCTGGTCAGTACCGCCGTGCATGTGAGATCATTGATGAACTCGAAATGGTGATTGGTACAGAACATATTGACGCCATTAAGCAAAATTTACCTTCGTTTGAACAACTTTCTCTGATTGAAGCGGAGCAATCTTACATTTGTACCACTGAGGCCGGACTCAGGATCAAAATCTATGTGACGGAAAGATCAGCCTTTTATTTAGAATGGTTTGCCTTAACCGGAAATAAAGAACACGTTGAAAAAGTACTGGCTTTAGCAGGCAACGGCCCTTTCGTAAATGAAGAAGAGATTTACAGTAAGGCTGGATTAGCTTTTATCGAGCCCGAGCTACGTGAAGATTTCGATGAAATTGAACTGGCTAAAGCAAATAAACTTCCAGCATTAATCCAATATGAGGATTTGAAGGGTAGTTTGCATAACCACTCTACCTGGAGCGATGGTGTGCATACACTAGAGCAAATGGCGCCGTATTGTAAGGATAATTTAAACCTGCAATATCTCGGTATCTGTGACCACTCTAAAACCGCAGTTTATGCGAAAGGATTAAACGAACAGCGTGTTTTTGCGCAACACCAGGAAATTGATGAATTAAATAAAAAACTTGCTCCATTTAAAATTTTCAAAGGGATTGAAAGTGATATTTTAAGCGATGGATCACTCGATTATTCAGACGACATCCTTAAAACATTCGATTTTGTGGTAGCTTCTGTGCACAGTAACCTCCGTATGGATGAAGCCAAAGCAACCGCCCGTTTATTAAAAGCAATTGAAAACCCCTATACCACTATCTTAGGACATCCCACCGGACGTTTGTTATTGAGCAGGGCCGGCTACCCTATTGATTATAAAAAAATTATTGACGCCTGTGCGGCCAATAGCGTGGTAATCGAAATCAATGCCAATCCCTTACGTTTAGATTTAGATTGGCGCTGGCACCGCTATGCGCTTGAAAAAGGTGTATTACTGTCCGTAAATCCTGATGCACATCGTACTGAAGGCTTCAACGATATGCATTATGGTATTTTAGTAGCCCGCAAAGGTGGTTTAAGCGCCGACAAATGTTTGAATGCTTTCACCTTAGAGGAGATTACTGCATACTTTAATAGTAAGAAGGTTTAGGGTTTAGGGTTTAGGGTTTAGGGTTTAGGGTTTAGGGTTTAACAGAACTCAAGAAAGCTTGTTTAAAATATCTTCAAAAACATCGGTGGAATCTCCTAATCTGTGTAATCATCCCGTCAGGAAAAATCTGTATGTTCCCCAAATCTGCGTATTTAAACCATAAGAAATCTTTTAATATCTTTGCCCCATGATCAGTGAAATTGCCAACCGCATATTTAATCAGGTTATTACAGACTATCACAAATTTGATGATATTGACCATCCGGTTGAAAACCCTTACGATGCCGAAACTTTAGAGCATCTTTTTTATATCAAAAACTGGATTGATACCGCTCAGTGGCACATGGAAGATGTAGTGCGCAATCCACAGATTGATCCTGTTGATGGTTTGAGCTGGAAGAGACGCATTGACGCCCAAAACCAGGTACGTACCGATATGGTAGAGTTTATTGATGGCTATTTCTTAAACCTATATCAAGGGATTACGCCTTTGCCAGATGCAAAAATCAATACGGAGAGTCCGGCATGGGCAATAGACAGGCTTTCTATCCTGGCATTAAAAATTTACCATATGCAGGAAGAAGCTGAACGCGAAAGCGCATCTGCCGAACACCGTGCACAATGCCAAACTAAACTCAATGTACTGTTAGCTCAAAGAGCAGACCTTTCGACCAGTATTGATGAGTTACTCGCAGATATCGAAGCTGGCAAAAAATACATGAAAGTGTATAAGCAAATGAAAATGTATAACGATCCGAGTTTAAATCCGGTGTTGTATAATAAAGTATAATAGTTCAAATCGTCATTGCGAGGCACGAAGCAATCTTAATGCGCACGCTAGTAGCGATCGTTGTAAGATTGCTTCGTCGGCTGAAAAAGCTTTCTCGCAATGACGACCTACTTGAAAAACATGTCAACAACCCAAAAAATTATCGTTTTACGTTTTTCAGCAATGGGCGACGTGGCCATGGTGGCATCTGTTTTACAAGAATTTAGAGCACAGAATCCTGCTGTTGAACTCATTATGGTTAGCCGGCCGGCTTTTAAACCTTTTTTTGAACATATTCCCAACTTGCTTTTCCATCCTATCCAACCAAAAACCATCCATAAAGGGATAAGTGGACTATATCAACTTTATCAGGAGCTCCGCCGCTACAAGCCAGATGCTATAGCCGATTTACATGATAATTTAAGAAGCAGGGCAATTTCTACTTTTTTTCGTTTAACAGGAACAAAAATTAAACGCATAGATAAAGGAAGAGCTGAAAAAAAAGCCTTAACACGTGGAGTTAATAAAGTTTTTAAGCCTTTAAAAAGAACGGTAGAACGTTATGCCGATGTTTTCCGCAGATTAGGTTTTAGCATTAAACTCAGTCACAGAATCAACAAGTCAGCACAGGCTTTACCCGAAAAGGCAAAAGCATTGTTTAGCGATCAAACCACAAAAAAAATCGGCATCTCTCCTTTTGCACAGCATATCTATAAAGTATATTCGTTTGAAAAAATGGAAGTAGTAATTGCCTTATTAAGCCAATCAGGTTATGAGCTTTTTATATTTGGAGGTGGTAAATCAGAGCAGGACATTGCCGAAAAATGGGCCAAAACGTATCAGAACACTTATAATTTAATTGGAAACTTTAATTTAACGGAAGAACTTGCCATTATCTCCAACTTAGATTTAATGTTAAGCATGGACTCCTCTGGCATGCATATGGCGTCACTTGTCGGTATACCTGTCATATCTATCTGGGGGCCAACCCATCCTTACGCTGGTTTTTTAGGATATGGACAGCTAGAAAATGATTGCATCCAGATCGATCATCCCGCAAGGCCAAACTCTATTTATGGAAACAAACCCTGCCTTTGCGGTGTTGAAAACTGTATGGACTTAATTAAGCCTGAAACCATTGTTAACAAAATCAAAGAGAAATTAAATGGCTAAACAATTACTTCTCGTCCGCCACGGGAAATCGGACTGGGGAAATACAAATTTACGTGATTTCGATCGCCCATTGAACAAACGCGGCAAAGAAAATGCACCAGAAATGGCCGAAAGATTAATTAAACGCGGTTTTAACGTCGACCTGATGGTGAGCAGCCCGGCAAAAAGAGCCAAATCTACCGCTAAATATTTTGCAGAAGCCTACAATATAGACCACATTCAGTTCGAAGAATCTATTTACGAGGCGAACACCACAGCTTTACTTCAGGTAGTTAATCGTTTGAATAATGGCGCGGATCATATCGTGATGTTTGGTCATAATCCTGGTTTTACAGATTTTGCGAACGAGTTATGCGATGCCGATATTTATAACATTCCAACTGCAGGTATGGTATTAATTTCTTTTCCTTTTGACTCATGGCAAATGGTAAGTAAAGGAACCGGAAAACTGGTGTTTTTTGATTATCCGAAAAATAGTGATGAGGTTTAAGGCACTTATCAAAACTATTCCTCATTTAAAACGAGAATCAGCGAGATCCGCATTTGCAATGCGATTGGTAGCATTAAGGCAATAAAATTGCCACTCACAAAATCGTCCTCGTTTAAAACGAGGATTAGTGAGAACCGCATTTGCAATGCGATTGGCAGCATTAAGGCAATGAAATTGCCATTCTCTTTCTTCATCGCTACAAACGAGGACGATAGACAAGCTGGCCAGGTTTCTCAGACGAGCAAAACACCTGGTTTAATAAACCCGGTAGTAGCGGCAGCTCCTGATCCTTCATCAGGACTATAGCGGATAACGGGGCTGAACAAGCCAAAAACCACTGAACGAACATTTCCAAAAAATAAACTAAAAGATCTCAATTTAGATAAGAATAACACGAATCAAATAATTTTACTAACTTTGAAAATATAAAACGAAAGTCCGGCAATAGACATTTCGGTGAATTCATAACCTAAACTCCTCTGGTTATTTCATAATTCGTATCGCCGGAAAATTTACCCATTAATTTATCTGTACATGAATTTTGACTATAATACTACGCGTAGCCATTTAATTTTATCTGAATATGGCCGCAACGTACAAAACATGGTGAAGTATATCTGCGAATTGCCCACCATAGAAGAACGTAATAAATATGCCCAGGCAGTGATCGACCTGATGGGGTTCTTGCAACCACATCTGCGTGATGTTGCCGATTTTAAACATAAGCTTTGGGATCACCTGCACATTATCTCTGGTTACCAGATAGATGTAGATAGCCCATATCCAAAGCCATTAATCGAAAATGCTTATATTAAACCAGCTCCTCTGGCCTATCCTCAACAAAGAATTACCTACAAACATTATGGCAAAACGGTTGAGAATCTAATCGAAAAAGCCATGCGCGAGGAGAATCCAGAAATTAAGAAGGCAATGGTTCAAAGCATTGCAAATTTTATGAAAATGGCTTATGTTACCTGGAATAAAGATAACGTGAGTGATGATACCATTATTAAAGATCTAAAATATCTTTCTGGCGGATTGTTATCGTTAGATGAAGGCGTTAATTTGGCAAAAGTGGAGTTTAGAGCGCAAAATCCACGTCAAAATAATAATAACAATAACCGGGGAAGAAACAACAATAATAACAATAACGGTAAAAACCGCCAGAACAACAATAACAATAATAACCGTCAACGCAACAACAATAAACCCAAATATTAAGAAACGGTAAAAGTGAGAAGGTGAAAAGGCGGAAGGTTAAATGTCTACCTGACCTTAATACTTACTACTTGATACTAATTACTACAAAATATATGAACGCATTTGAGATAACCGGCGGAATTAAATTAAAAGGCGAAATCACTCCACAAGGTGCCAAAAACGAAGCTTTACAGATTTTATCTGCAGTATTGCTGACCGAACAAAAAGTAACCATCAGCAATATTCCTGATATTAAAGACGTAAACAAACTGATTGAATTACTTGGCGATTTGGGCGTTATTGTTGAACGCATTAATAAAGATACCTATTCCTTTGAAGCTAAAAATATCGATTTAAATTTCTTTGAATCTGATACTTTTAAAGCCAAAGGCGGTGGCTTACGTGGTTCGATCATGATTGTAGGACCATTATTGGCTCGTTTTGGCAAGGCTGCTATCCCTAAACCAGGCGGCGATAAGATCGGTCGCAGAAGGTTGGACACCCACTTTATCGGTTTCGAAAAACTGGGCGCAAAGTTTGTTTACGATAGCAAAAAGGCTTTCTTTAATGTAGATGCCACCAATTTACAAGGTGCCTACATTCTGTTAGATGAAGCATCGGTAACCGGAACGGCAAACATTGTTATGGCGGCGGTTTTGGCTAAAGGTACTACTACCATTTACAACGCAGCCTGCGAACCGTATTTACAACAGCTTTGCAAAATGCTAAACCGCATGGGTGCAAAAATTTCGGGCATTGGTTCTAATTTACTAACCATTGAAGGTGTAAAGGTTTTAGGTGGAACCGAGCATAGAATGCTGCCCGATATGATCGAAATTGGTTCTTTTATTGGTATGGCAGCGATGACAGAATCGGAAATTACCATTAAAGATGTTTGTTACGATGAACTTGGCGTGATACCAGAGGTTTTCAAAAAACTGGGTATTAAATTAGAGCGCCGTGGTGATGACATTTACATACCATCTCAAAAACATTACGAAATTGACACTTTTATTGATGGCTCTATCTTAACCATCGCCGATTCTCCATGGCCGGGTTTTACCCCTGACTTATTGAGTATTGTATTGGTTGTAGCTACGCAGGCAAAAGGAAATGTACTCATTCATCAGAAAATGTTTGAAAGCCGCTTATTCTTCGTGGATAAACTGATTGATATGGGCGCACAGATTATCCTTTGCGATCCGCACCGTGCTACGGTTAATGGTATCGATAAAAAATACAAACTCCGTGGGATCAGTATGACTTCTCCGGACATCAGGGCTGGCGTTTCCTTGCTGATTGCAGCTTTATCTGCAGAAGGTAAATCGACCATTTATAACATTGAACAGATTGAGCGGGGTTACCAGGATATCGACACCCGTTTGCGTGCTTTGGGTGCTCAGATTAAACGAGTAAATGCCGATGCGCCGAGCCATTAAGCTTAAAGCAGAAAGGCTAAAGCTTAAAGCCAAAATAGCATAAACTAAAACGTCCGGGTAATAATTATTCGGACGTTTTTTATGGTTACCTTATAAGGGGAATCGTCATGCTGAATTTATTTCAGCATCTATTATTCTTAACATTAAGCCCCTGAAATTAATTACCTTCGGTGAGCTCGCTAAGGCTCGGTTCAGGGTGACGAACATGAGATTACTCCATCATTCTTTCTCACTAGTGGCATTTGCAATCCCGTTTTTTCAGTAATGACATAAGCGGTCTGGATTACAAAGCCCGACCAACAATGAAATTTACCCGGGCGTTTGTTATAATTAACCTTGAATGGCGAAATAAATCAAAGGCACCATTAATATTATTCCGATAATCAAAGGAATCCATATTGGCTTAACTCTATATTTAGTATTCTTACCGATATGTTTATTCCAAAACATTTGATACATAATAGTTACACCAACAGCATTAACAATTAGTGATAAACCGGTGGATGAATTAGGGAGGAATTGTCCTAAAAATATAAATCCAATTGTAAATACTAATCCGAACAAAATTGGCCAAGCCCATTGCTTTTTCGAGCCCTTCAGATTAATGGCCATCATTACAGAGCCAAAAAGTACAGAAAAAAGAATTGAAAACACATAAATTGCGGTTTGAGAATAGTATTCTGGCGCATCAAAATCTTTAATTACGTTTTTCTTCCATCCTTTTAAGCTATCATAATTAGTGCTTTCTTTTAGCTTAATTTTTTCTTCTGTCTGTTCGTCAATATCTTCTGGCAATTCAACATTTCTGCTTTTTAATTCAACCAAAGCAGCCCTTACTCCTTCTGATGTATGTTTATCTATATGTTCTAAGTAGTATTTTAGTTGGGCGTCAGTTTTAGCTGATAAGATTTCTTTGAGCGTTGCCATATTTTTTAATAAGAAAGGCCGCAAGTTAATAACTTACGGCCTTTAGTAAAATTTTATTTCCATTTTAAGATCCTGAAACAAGTTCAGGAGGACGAACGTAGGAATTACACCATCATCCATTTCACATTTCCCATCTTACATCCCCTTATCCTGATATCGCATTAATAATATCATACTGGGTAATAATTTCGATCTTTCCAGATTCATCTTCCACCAGAACTGCTGAATTTTCTTTATTGATCAGTGAAGAAATTTTATCAATAGAAGTATTCAGGTCTACAAAAGGAAAAGTAGCGGTCATAATTTCTGAAATCGGCGCCGATTTCAATCCCGGATTTTCCAATAAGGCACTTAAAATATCACTTTCAGCAACTTTACCTACAATCATTCCCTGTTGGGTTACCGGAATTTGAGATATATTCATTGATTTAATGGTATTTATGGCTTCAAGTACAGATTTTTGAGCATCAAGGGTTACAATCTCTGTACTTTCTTTTTTAGACAAAATTGATTTTGCTGTTAGTTTTTCATCCTGTAAAAATCCGCGTTCACGTAACCAATCTTCATTATACATTTTGCCCATGTAACGGCTACCGTGGTCATGGAAAATAACCACCACTACATCTTCCGGCTTTAGTTGATCTTTTAACTGGATTAAGCCCCCAATTGCAGCGCCGGCAGAGTTACCTACAAAAATTCCTTCTTTGCGTGCAATATCACGGGTCATTAACGCAGCATCTTTATCTGTAACCTTTTCAAACAGGTCAATCACGTCAAAATTTACATTTGCCGGAAGGAAATCTTCGCCAATGCCTTCAGTGATGTAGGGATAGATTTCATCCTTGTCAAAAATACCCGTTTCCTTATACTTTTTAAAAACTGAGCCATAGGTATCAATTCCCCAGATTTTAATATTGGGATTCTTTTCTTTCAGATATTTCCCTGTTCCGGAAATGGTTCCACCTGTACCTACGCCAACCACCAGGTGCGTAATTTTACCTTCTGTCTGTTCCCATATTTCGGGACCGGTCTGTTCATAATGAGCCTGTGAATTGGCTAAATTATCATACTGATTAGGTTTCCAGGAATTTGGAACTTCGCGCTCCAAACGTGAGGAAACAGAATAATATGAACGGGGATCTTCAGGATCAACATTTGTAGGACAAACAATTACCTCGGCACCAAAGGCACGTAAGGCATCTACTTTTTCTTTCGATTGTTTATCTGTTGTGGTAAAGATACATTTATAACCTTTAATAATGGCCGCCATGGCAAGGCCCATCCCGGTATTTCCTGATGTACCTTCTATAATAGTTCCGCCTGGTTTTAACTTCCCGCTTTTCTCGGCATCTTCAATCATTTTAACCGCCATACGGTCTTTAATCGAATTGCCCGGATTAGTCGTTTCGATTTTTGCCAGAATTGTTCCCGGAACTCCCTTTGTTATCGTATTTAATTTAACCAGAGGTGTATTACCGATGGTTTCTAGAATATTATTATACCACATGTCACAAAATTAAGAAAAGGCATCAAGTATTTTATAACCTATATTTTATTCAAAACATAATTTCTAAAATTCAAATTTAAAAGAATTTAATTTCATAATCTATAATTATGATCGGCATTATAGATTGATTATTGGGTAAAATGCGATTTAATTGTTCGTCCCAGCTTCTAAAAGGAGGTTATTTCTAAATCAAAAATTAGGTCTCAACATTCAACTTTTAACAAATAATAGGTTTTACCGTGAGGATAGTTTTATGTCAGTTTATAAATTTTCCCAGGCAAAGAAACAATAATGCCCTGCATCTCCAGGGTAAGGATAACAATAGCCAGTTTACTTTGCTGAATATTTAACTGAAGGGAAAGTTCATCTATGGAAAGTTGACCATTTTGTAAAGCATTTACAACCCCCTGCTCATTAGCGGTAAGACTTAATTGCAGGGTAGTTTGCTTGACATGCTGTTTGGCCTTCAATTCTTCATCCCAACCAAGGTAATAGATCAGGTCGTTGGCATTATTAATTAAGCCGGCCCTATTTGTCTTAATTAGAAAATTACATCCTTCCGAAAACACATCGTTCGTTCTACCTGGAAAAGCATATACATCTTTATTATAAGAATTTGCTATTTCTGCAGTAATTAATGCACCTCCTTTAATGGATGCTTCAACTACAACCGTAGCATCTGCAATACCCGCAATAATCCGGTTTCTTTGCGGAAAATTAGGACGGTCGGGATTGGTTAGGATTGGAAATTCGGTGAGCAGACCTCCATTCAGAACCATTTTTTGAGCCACCGCTTTATGGATTTTTGGATACATCCGATCTAAGCCATGGCCAAGTACGCCAACGGTTGGGATATGATGGGCCAGACATTCTTTGTGCGTGGTTACATCAATACCATATGCCAGTCCGCTCACGATTAAAACATTGTATGGCGCTAAAACTTCGCATAGTTCTTTGCAGAGGTTTTTACCATAATTTGTTGCGTTACGGGTTCCAACAACGCTGATGATCCGTTGCTGGTTAAAATCAACTGTACCTTTGGCATAAAGCAGTATGGGTGAATCGATGCAATTCTTTAGCCTTTTAGGATATTTTTCGTCAGAAAAAAACAATACTTCTATTCCATGCTTTTCAACAAAATCCAATTCTTGCCTGGCCCTCGTCAGCGCATCGCTACCACGAATGGCTTCAATTGTTTTTTCTCCAATGCCCGGAATCTGCAGAAGCTGCTTTTTACTTGTAGAAAATACATTTTGGGCGTTTCCACAGTAAGCCAGCAGGTTTTTTGCCGTTACCGGGCCAATAGACTTAATAAAAGTTAAGGCAATTTTATGTAGCGTGCTCATCATCTAATAAGGTTAAATAAATTCGGGATGATTTTATTTCCTTAAAGCAAGCTTAAAAATCTATATCTATTAAACTTTTTAATGGAATATGAATATTGTTTTTGAGCTGTATGTATTTTTCTGTGACTGCCCAAACGGTAGTATCAACACGTTTTGGTCCAATAGTCGTATTAAAAGTGATAACGGCTTTTGATTTAAATTCATTACCCAATCTTTGCGCTTCAGCAAGCTTGGTTTTCAGTTCCTGGGAATGATCTTCTTTTGCATTGATGATATTTAAATAACTAATGTGTTCCTTTTCTACAATTTCTATCGGCATGGCTCTCTTTAACGATTAATGTTAAACAAGCTTATTAATTTTTTTAAAAAAATGCAATACTTATTTGATCAGATATTGTAATAAATATATAAAAATGGCCAGATTTGGAATACAAAACCGGCCATTTTGGTACAAAATATTATCAATTATTTAAACCTCAGTTTTCTGGTTTCGACCATTCCTTTAAACTCATGATCGAGTTTTTCGTTCGCTGCATCTATTTGTTGTCTACCTACACCCGAAGTACTGCTAATTACATTATCTTTAGCCAGTGCAGAGAAGTTATTGTTGGCAGAATAATACAAAGCCTGCGCGAGCATTTTTTCTGATGGGTCACCGAAATCTTTGGTCAGGTCATCTGCAACATCTTTATCAACGTTCATTCCCATAAAATAATCGCCCTGATTTAACTGGTTTTTGGTTTGAAACTGCGGAATATATAAATCGTTTTTATCAATTCGAATGGAAAAGAAACCTACAGGTTTGCCATAAGTGGTTTTACCGATTAATTTAACATCCACTACTGGCTTTAAGTTATTGATTAATAACTCACTGGCAGAAGCCGTGCCACTGGTAACCAGAAAATAAACGCGCGTTAACCCGTTTAAAGCTCCGCGCTTGGCGAAAATTTCCTGGTTGCCGGCTGCAGCCGTCGGTTTATAAGAATAATCAAAATAAGAATACATCCGCGTTACACCATCATTACCTTTGGCATAGAACTTCTGGTTTTGAAGAATAGTGGCCTGATTGTCCTGCATGGTTTGTGTCCAGTAAGTAGTATACATCACTTTACCGTTTTGCGCTGGCGGCGCAATTAAGTTGGTAAACAATTCGGAAGTAGCCACAGAACCTCCGCCATTGTACCTCAAATCAACTACCAATTCGGTAATACCATCTGTAGTAAATTTCGAAAAAGCAGCGTCCAAAGCAGCAGCAGCATTGGTGGTAAAACTATTAAATACAATATAGCCCACTTTTTTTGCACCTATAGTATAGGTATTGGTAAATAAAACAGGATTGATATTATAACTGGCGCGGTTGATAACAATATCCTGTGTGCCACCACCTGGTTTAACAAAGGTTAATGAAATTGAAGGATTGTCGCCAAATATAGAAGCATTCAGGTTGGCAATATCAGTACTGCTTGATCTGGAAGTTCCGCCTCCATTAACCTTAACCAACTGATAACCACGCTTTAAACCTTTTAAATCGGCAGGAGAGCCTGGATATACATATTTAACCCGCAAAAGGTCAGTTGCGTCGAAATTTGCAGAAAAGCCATAATCACCCCCCACCCCACCAAGCTGACTGGCTACAGATCCATCATCAATAAATGAATATTTATCTTTTCCGCCGGTGCTTGGCAGAGCCTTTAGGGCAGCTAAAACAGCATTGTTTGAGCTATACTGCCTGGGATTAAAAGCAGAATAACTCGGCATCCCCACATTCCAATAATAAGTCTGCTGTGCATACAGGTAAATCGAATCTTTGGTTAATTCTGCCCGGGTGCCTGATGTACCCTGTGGTAAACCTTGCCCATCTGGGGTATTATTCGCTTTTTTACAGGATGCTGTAAACCCAAGCAAAATAATTAAAGCACAGAAAAAGGTGTTCTGTGAAATAAACTTTCTAAGCATATTATTTGTAAATTTCTAATGATACAATATACTGCAAATTAATTGATTTGGATTGTTGCTCATCAAATTTATTTGCACCAACAACTAACGCCTGGCTGGCTAACAAATTGTTGTCGCTTAATATGTTCTGAAAAATTTCTGCTTTTGGCTGCCCCAGTTCCTCAACAAAGTACACGGTAAGATATTGCTCTAGTCCATTCCATTCAGTCTGCTTAATTTTATTAAGCTGTTGCTCAGCATTGCCAGCCGTTACAATTACAATTTTTTTACGGTCTACCACCAGCGCCTGCATAAATTCGAGCATATTTTTATAAAGCAAAAGCTTTAAGGGCAAACGGGCATTCTGATGCAGGAGGTTGAAGTTATATTCATATTTGGTATCAATGCCAAACTGGTTAGCTGTTTTCTGAAAAAGATCTTCAGTACCAATGTTTTCGTATTCGTTACGCATAAACTCCAGAATGGGCTGTGCGTTTTTTTGCTCGGTATACTCTATAAATTGTGCAAAAAGATAATAAACCTGTAGTAAATAATCTTTCTCCGGAAATAACACATCATCGAGCTCAAAAATTACCAGCTGCTTATCTTTAATGTATTCGCTTGCATCCATATTAAATAGTAAAAAGTTTCAGTTCATCATCAGCAACATTGTAGCCGAACACCCCGTTTAATTTCTCATCAGTGCTGACAAAAATTTCCTTTCCGCTCGCAAATATGCATTCTCCCTTTACAAAGACCGCAAAATTTTGAAAAGTAGTTTGTTCGTTAGCTATATAACCAGCTATTAAACTCGCATCAGGCAATAAAACCTGAATGCCATACTCGCCAAAAAGTACAGCCGACTTAGCAACCGGCTCAACCTCAAATTGATGTAGCGGAATAATACTATCAATCCCCTCAGTAATGCAGAAATTTAATAAAATATGCGCTATGCTGTCTATATTGAGCAGTCCCAAAGATGAAAATGCGTAGTTTTCAGTTACCATACCCGGTACATCACCATAATCGGCCAATAAGACAAAATGGGTAGGAAAGGCTTTCATCAGCTTTAAAGCTTTTGCATGATTGCCGCCTGTAATAAGTATTTTCAAAATTTAATGATTGAATGAATAAATTGGTGAATGACTGAGTTAGTGAATGATGGAATGACTGAATGGAAGAATAATTATAATCTTATACAATCAATCCATCCTTCATGCTCACCACCCGATCGCTGGTTTTGGCCAGGTGTTCATTGTGCGTAACGATCACAAATGTTTGATGGAAATTATCACGCAAACTCACAAACAATTGGTGTAATCCTGCTGCATTTTCGGAGTCTAAATTTCCCGAAGGTTCATCAGCCAATATAATTGAGGGACTATTGATCAATGCCCGTGCTATGGACACGCGTTGTTGTTCACCGCCAGACAACTGATTGGGCTTATGGTGCGCCCTATCCTTAAGTCCGAACAGATCCAAAAGTTCAAAAGCCCTATTTTCAGCCTGCTTTTTGCTCGTTTTAGCTATAAACGCTGGAATACAGATATTTTCGATGGCACTAAACTCTGGCAACAAATGGTGGAATTGAAATACAAAACCTATATTCTGATTTCGGAAATTACTCAACAGATCGCCATTCAGTTTATTTATAACCGTACCTTTTAATTCTACAGACCCCTCGTCAGGCCTATCCAATGTACCTAGAATATGTAACAAAGTACTTTTCCCGGCACCAGATGGACCAATAATACTCACAATCTCCCCTTTTTGCACTTCAAAATTTACACCTTTTAAAATTTGCAGATTTCCGTACGATTTTCTGATTCCAGTGGCTTTTAGCATGGTTCAAATTTAATAAAAAAGGTTAAAGAGTAAAGACCAAAGCACAAAGACTGAAAGCATAGCAAAATTAGCATTTTTAAAACCTGAGTAATCCATTTACCTGTGCAATCGGCCACAAAAGAAAAAACCAAAAAAGATTTGCAAATCTCAATTTTCTATCTAACTTTGAAAAACAAAGCACTTTTAAAAATGAACAGCCCGGAAGAACAACTAAGTACCTTAAAAGATATCAGAAATATGATGGACAGGTCATCAAGATTTATTTCTTTGAGTGGTCTATCAGGTGTTTTCGCAGGTGCGATAGCGTTAATTGGTGCTTATTTTGCAAATGATGAAATCAACAAATTCATTAATAAAAGAGGTTATGGTTATGGCGTGGATGGGGAAATGGACCTCGAATTTAACCTGATCAAACTAGGGTTCTTTGTTTTGGTAATTGCTTTGGCTGGCGGTGTTTTATTTACCTATAGAAAAAGTCAGAAAAACAATCTCCCAATCTGGGATAAAACCTCTAAATCACTGTTAATCAACTTATTTATCCCTTTGTTTACCGGAGGATTATTTATCATCGCTTTATTAATCAACCACCCAAATACCTATAGCATTATCGCGCCGAGCTGCCTCATTTTTTATGGTTTAGCCTTGATTAACGCCAGTAAGTTTACCTACAGTGATATCCGTTATTTAGGCTTTTGCGAGGTGATATTAGGCTTGATCTGTATGTTTTATTTGGGTTATGGATTAATTTTCTGGGCTTTGGGCTTCGGCATGCTACACATTGTTTATGGTCTTTTAATGTATTTTAAATATGAGCGAGGTCAGTAACGATGAAAAACCCGATAGCAGATTTAAACAAAATATTCGATAGCCGGATCAGGCTGGGCGTTATGTCTATGCTGGTGGTAAACAATGAAATTGGCTTTAATGACCTAAAACAAATGTTGGAATTAACGGATGGAAATTTGGCTTCACACCTGAACACATTAGAACAGGCAGAATTTATTAAGGTACACAAAGGTTTTATCGGCCGTAAAACAAGCACAACCTACTCTATTACCGAATTGGGCCGGCAAGCTTTTAAGGCGCATTTAGATGCGCTCGAACAAATGATCAGAAAACTTTAATTTTTTTTACATAGTTACTTTGAATTTCAAAGCACTTTTAAAACATTAGAATGGAAGAAATACCTGAATCTCATATGAATTACTTAGGCAAAAAAATAGCTTACTATTCTGCGCTTGTTGGAACATTGATATTTGTAACCTATTTAATATCAAACTCTCTTTTTTTAATGATAGCGGGGGCTGTTTTTACAATTGGAGCTGCGATTTTAAACGTCTTCGTGCTAGCGATAATTTTAGTAGAGCTTATTTTCAATAAGTCCTATTGGAGAAACTCCATAGTTACGGTCATCTGCATGCTATTAAATATTCCTTTAGTACTCCTGTACATTTTCATCCTAAGCCATTTCAATTTATAAACCTTAAAAAAATGAAAACGAAATCCAACTTATTACTCCTGTCTACCCTACTGGGCGGCCTGCTGTTTACTTTTCTTTTTTGGAAAGAAAGACTTGCGCTCAATCTGCTTATTTACAGCATATATCTGCTGGCAATCACTTTTATTAATCCGGATGTGATTAAAAGCACCAAACTAAAAATTTACGGCTTGGCACACCTGCTGGCAGCGATATTAGTGGTTATTAACAATTCTGATTTATCCGTGGTAACTTATTACATCAGTTTATTGCTATTTATTGGCTTTGGTCATCAACAACAAATCAGGACCATTTTTACTGCTTTTTTAGCAGCCATTCTTCAGATGGTCACCGTGCCATTTAATGCCATAAAACAACTAAGCCAAATCAGTATGGGCAATGTAAGCCTTAAGCCCTTTTTCACTCTGATTAAATATATCTTCGTACCGGTTATCATTGTAATCCTATTTTCATGCCTTTATGCAGCTGCAAATAATGTTTTTGCACATTATGCAGAAACCATCTTAACTCACATTGGCGACTTTTTAGATCAATTACTACACTTCTTTTTTAAAGACCTGAGTTTTGAACGCATTATGCATTTATGTTTTGGATTGGTTTTAACAGGAGGTTTACTACTGGCATTTTTTGATAAAAGCCTTGAAAAAGCAGAGCTGAAAGGTAAAGAACAATTGCACCGGATCAGAAGAAGCCTGGGACAGAAAACAATATGGTATAATATCGCAAAAACATTTACAGGCAACCTGTTAACACGGAAAATGGCATTAAAAACAGAGTATATCGTTGGTGTCATTTCATTCGCTGCGCTTAACCTGCTCTTGCTAATGCTAAATACCATTGACATTACCACACTTTGGTTTGGCTACGAACCTACGGGTAATTTCTCAGGTGAACTGCACCAGGGCACAAATTCATTGATCTTTAGCATTGTAATGGCCATGGCAGTAATCTTATACTATTTCAGGGGAAATTTAAATTTTTACCCAAAAAGTAAAACGTTAAGGGCCTTGGCCTATGCCTGGATGGTCCAGAATCTTATCCTGATCATATCCGTATTCATCCGTGATGGTTACTACATCGAATTTCATGGTTTAACCCATAAAAGGATCGGTGTTTTAGTATTCGCCACCCTTTGCATTATTGGTTTGGCAACGGTTTATTTTAAAGTAGCTAAACAGAAAACCATATTCTATCTCTTCAAAGTAAACGGAAATGTATGGTTTGCCCTGCTGTTGGCATTTACCTTTATCAATTGGGATGTTTTAATTGTAAAATACAACCTCAATCACGTCGACACCGTTTCTATCGATCCTTACTACCTCACTTCTTTATCAGAAAAGACCTTGCCTATTTTAGATAAAAACCGGTCAAAAATACATCCCTCAACCAATAACGATTCGGAAATTGCCAAAGTAGACCAGCCACAAGAAGCTTTAATGAGAAAACTGGATCAACGAATCGGTTATTTTAAAGAGCGTTATCATCAGGAAAGCTGGTTATCATGGAATTTGCAGGATTGGAATACAGCGAAATATTTTGATCTAAATAAAAAATAAGATGAATAGATTGGACAAAAGTGTTGTAATGATATTAGCACTCTCCGCATTAGCATGGTTTGCACTGAACGTGGCTATCAATAAAATTTTTGATTTAACAATTAATGAAACACATACCAATTAACTGTATCAATGTGTAAACGGATAGCTCAACTTACTGGATTAAAGATTTTTTAGCCCAGTTACTAACAAGTCCATTATTTTAAAAATCCTGTATAATTAACCGCTCCACCTCTCCAACCTTAGTTGGAAATTTTTCCCCTGATGCAAACGCATCGGGGGAATTAAAAATTAATTAATCGTATATTAAACCTTAGAAATTATGAAAAATCCACAGTCAGCATTTAAGTCACCATCAACACGTATCGCCATTATATTTGGCGTTGTAATATTAATTTTAAGCATTCCGCTGATCGCCATGCAATTTACAACTGAAGTAAAGTGGGATTTATCCGATTTTCTGGTAGCCGGCGCCTTATTATTCAGCACCGGATTGGCCCTGGAACTTGTGATCAGGAACCTGAAAAGTGGCACGTTAAGAACAATAGTTCTCATTGTCATATTGATAGCCTTATTCCTCGTCTGGGCGGAATTGGCCGTTGGGATCTTCGGAACGCGGTTTGCAGGAAGTTAACCGATGCCATTAACGTTTCGTTCGGGCAGATTTGAGATGGTTAACGCAGAGGAAATATTTTTTTGCGTTTGGCATTAACAAACATTGTTTTTAAGCCTGATTGCAGCGGTAAGCCCGGAACGTAGTGAGGACTTATAGTGGAAAGCAGGGCTACCAGCCGCCATCAGAAACTGCCCCATCACTTGCAAATAAAGAATATCTGCCAAATCAGCCGGATATCATAAACCAGCGTACATGACAAACTAATTTCCCGTTTAACATAAAACGTTCATTTTCTTAAAAAATCGGCAAATTCTATTTGTTTAAAGGCTGTGAAATTGTAGCTTTGGGCAAATTTTGTAGCAAATGAACCCGATGCTGTTAAAGTAACCATCTTTATAGTAAAAGGCTCCATCTGACAGATAAAGACAAAAATATAAACAGATGAATATTCACGAATACCAGGGTAAACAAATATTAAAAAGTTTCGGTGTTAACGTTCAAGAAGGAATAGTTGCCGATACTCCTGAACAAGCTGTTGAGGCCGCTAAGCAACTGAAAACCGATTACAACTCTGATTGGGTTGTAATTAAAGCGCAAATCCACGCTGGTGGTCGCGGTAAAGGTGGTGGTGTTAAATTGGCCAAAAACCTTGAAGAGGTTAAACAACGTGCTACCGATATCATCGGCATGCAATTGGTAACTCCTCAAACCGGACCAGAAGGTAAAAAAGTGAACAAAGTTTTAGTGGCGCAGGATGTTTATTATCCAGGTGCTTCTGAAACAAAAGAATTCTATATCTCTGTATTGTTAGATCGTGCGAAAGGCCGTAATATTATCATGTACAGTACCGAAGGCGGTATGGATATTGAAGAAGTTGCCGAGCACACGCCACATTTAATCTTCAAAGAAGAAATCGATCCTAAAGTTGGCTTACAAGGTTTCCAGGCACGTAAAATTGCCTTTAACTTAGGTGTTAGCGGTAATGCTTTTAAAGAAATGGTAAAATTCGTTACTGCTTTATACAAAGCTTACGAAGCAACCGATTCTTCCATGTTCGAAATCAACCCGGTATTAAAAACTTCTGATGATAAAGTAATCGCGGTAGATGCCAAAGTGAATCTGGATGAGAACGGTTTATTCCGTCACCCTGATTATGCTGCGATGCGTGATGTTACCGAGGAAGATCCAATGGAAGTTGAAGCCAGTGCAAGCAACCTGAACTTCGTTAACCTTGATGGTAACGTAGGCTGTATGGTTAACGGTGCAGGTTTGGCAATGGCTACCATGGATATTATTAAATTAGCGGGTGGTGAACCAGCTAACTTCCTTGACGTAGGCGGAACTGCAAATGCACAAACAGTTAAAGCGGCTTTTAATATTATTTTGAAAGATCCTAACGTTAAAGCGATCCTGATCAACATTTTTGGTGGTATTGTACGTTGCGACCGTGTTGCTCAGGGTGTTATCGATGCATACAAAGAAATTGGAAATATCCCTGTGCCAATTATCTGCCGTTTACAAGGTACAAATGCCGAAGAAGCTAAAAAATTAATTGATGAGTCTGGCCTACAGGTTTATTCAGCGATTGCTTTAAAAGAAGCAGCCGATTTAGTAACCAAAGTTTTGGCTGAAAAAGCATAAGCGAAAGCTAAAAAACTAAGGCTTAAAGCAATACATATTTAAAACCTTTCAGTGCAAACTGGAAGGTTTTTTTATTCCCCTCTATCAGAGGGGCGTCCGCAGGAAGGGGTGTCGTATGCGAATAATCTACTTTAGTATCGGTTCATGGCGAAACGAAACTCGACTCAGTCAATTTCATTTCAATTGACCAAGTCGCCTTAGTTGGTCAATACTTTTTTTGGAAAGCAAGGTCCTGTATATTTCGGCTCCGAAAGCCCTGCTATCCCTCCAAGTCCTCGCTGCGCTCCGGGCTTTCCGTCCTATCAGGTTTATGTAACCAGGGCAGCTGATTCTTTGTAACACCAAACCTTACAGGTTTTAAAAACCTATAAGGTTTATTCAGCACGGAATTCAAGAATATCACCAGGCTGACAATCTAAAACTGCACAAATGGCTTCCAAAGTCTCCAGGCGGATGGCCTTTGCCTTGCCTGTTTTAAGAATGGATAAGTTAGACATCGTTATCCCCACCCGCTCGCTCAACTCGGTAAGCGACATTTTGCGACGGGCGAGCATCACATCTAAATTTATAATAATAGGCATTTGAGTAAATAAAATTAAAATGTTTTCATTTAACCTAAATGGTTAAATCATTTTCCTGTTTAAGGCTTCTGGAATACGAAAGCAACTCGTAAATTACGCTAAGTATAGCAATGAGCGAAATTACGCCTAAATTGATATTTTCAGCTGTTATAGGCTGATATTTAAATGCTTTACCAGTCAAATCCTCAACATACCCTTTCATGGCCCAAAAAGAAAGAAATTTTAAGCTAAAAAATAAAATAATACCTGCGCCTACCCATTGCCACGATTTATCTTCGGTTAAGTTTTCGAGCCATTCTGGCCGCTTGTAAGCTATAAAAAGTATTATACTTCCAAGGATGAGATAAAAAGCAGCATGAGAACCAAGGCCATCAATCCCCGGGCCCGATAAAATAATAGCCTGCTCTAAAGTTGGTTTAAACGCATATGAACCGATATGGCTATTGGTAAACCTGGCCTTCCCAATAGTTTTTACTTCCTGCACTACGTTATTTTCAACTAAGTTAATCGAAAGCGTTCCTGCATGATAATGATCCATAGCATCAATTAAATGATTAGCTATAGACATGAGCGCGATAAAAATCAAACAAAATCCGGAGTACCTAAAAATCTTTATAAGCTTGTTCATAAAATGTGTAAAATGGTCAGTTTTTTGCCTTCTGTATAATGTTTACCTCACTGACATAAAATCATGTTGACTTTAGTCAGTAAAGAATACCTTTTTTTGTATTTCTCTGTTTCATTAGTAGAAACAGAAAGGTCATATTTATTTAAAATTTACTGTACAAGAATAAAATAAAATTATTACTAATCAAAATATTTTTATTGATTTACAATAAATAATTATTAAAAAACAATTATACACACATCAGAACGCCAAAATACACCAAAAACTTTATTGGAATGATTTTTGTTGTAAGTAAAAGTAGAAAAAACGTGTGCAAACGGTAACATTTTCAGCATTTTATCCTTTCAAATTGCAATACAATTTCGTAACTTTGCACACTTCAATAATTAAAAGAGCACACAAAACGTATAAATGAGACAACTCAAGATAACGCAATCCATTACCAACCGTGAAAGTCAGTCGTTAGACAAATACCTGCACGAAATTGGTAAAGTAGATTTAATAACGGCAGAAGAGGAAGTAATTTTAGCAAGGAAGATTCGTGAGGGCGATCAGGCTGCATTAGAGCGGTTAACCAAAACCAACTTGCGTTTCGTTGTGTCTGTTGCAAAACAATATCAAAACCAGGGTTTAACTTTAGGCGATTTAATTAATGAGGGCAATTTAGGTTTGATTAAAGCGGCAAAACGTTTTGATGAGACTAAAGGTTTCAAATTTATTTCTTATGCGGTTTGGTGGATCCGTCAATCTATTTTGCAGGCTATTGCTGAGCAAAGCCGTATTGTACGTTTGCCTTTAAATCAGGTAGGTTCGTTAAGTAAAATCAGCAAAGCTTTTTCTAAGCTCGAGCAAGAATATGAACGTGAGCCTTCTCCGGAAGAATTGGCAGATATTTTAGAAACTACGGTTGATAAAATCTCAGATACTTTAAGCAATTCAGGCCGTCACGTATCTATGGATGCCCCGTTTGTTCAAGGTGAAGAAAATACATTATTGGATGTATTGGAAAACCATGAGCCAAATACGGATAGCTCATTGATCAACGAATCTTTATCGGAAGAAATTAAACGTTCTTTATCTACTTTAACCGAAAGGGAAAGAGAAATTATCGTTTTATTCTTCGGTTTGGGTTCTAACCACCCACTTTCGTTAGAGGAAATTGGCGAGAAATTTAATTTAACACGTGAGCGTGTTCGCCAGATTAAAGATAAAGCGCTACAACGCTTACGTCATACTTCAAGAAGCAAAATCTTAAAATCTTATTTAGGATAGTAATTTAGATTCAAAGAAATATTAAAAGACTGGCAAATGCCGGTCTTTTGTTTTTTAACAGGTTTGTCAACCATAATAGGAAAGATGCTACGTCCGGCAAATCTTTTCTATTATACGCAACTAAATTTATCGTTATGATTTTATATCTTTAAATCATGTCGATTGCTTTGCTCAAAAAATCCATAACTATATACAAACCCATCTTTTTATGGAATATACTGGTTAGTCTTTTAACTGCGGTATTCTTCATTTTAAATGGTTTCTCGCAACCTGGCATTTATTCTTTCGCTATATTCATCAAACTTATCGGCTGGTCATTTTCTGCAGGTATATACTTTATGTTTTATCAATCCACAGCCTATTTTTTCAAAAATCAAGGCATAGGATTTAGAAAAATCATGCTTAACCTGGTTTTCTATGATATAGTTTTTTTTATTGGAATCTTAGTGGTATCATCAATATGCAGGGACTTTCTATCGACAGTGTTAATCAATTTTTTGCAGACCGCGAAGTATTAAGCAGCGTTTACTTAAACTGTAAAATCGGTGAAGTAGTCGGTTTGCTGGGCAGAAACGGATCAGGTAAATCCACTTTGCTACAAATCATTTTTGGGAGTGTAAAAGCAAATTTCAAACACCTTAACATCAATAATAAAGTATATCATAAAGGTTACCAGTCTAAGAATCTTTCGTATTTACCGCAAGATAATTTTATCCCAGACCAGATCACTGTTTTGCAAGCTGTTGATACTTTTTGCAAAAAGCAAAAAGCTGAATTAAAGCAAATTGACTTTGTAACCAATCATTTGAGTGCAAAATTCTATAATTTATCTGGCGGAGAGCGAAGATTTATGGAATGTTTGTTAATGATATACAGCGATACGGAATATATACTTCTTGATGAGCCATTCTCGCAATTATCGCCATTATGGATAGAAGAATTAAAAAAGCATATCAATAAAGAAAAAGCAAAAAAAGGCTTTTTATTACCGATCATTACTACCAGTCTATCTTGGATATTTCTGACAGGGTGGTATTGCTGCATAACAAATGTAATTACACCATCAATAATGCACATGACCTGATCACATATGGCTACTTATCTGGATTCACAGCTTAAACTTCGGGATATATTTCACACTGATCTGATAGTATCCAGAAAGTTCTAATATCTTTCCTATTGAAATTAATGACCCTGAAACAAGTTCAGGGTGACAACTTCTTCCTCTTAAAATAACAGGTGTTTAACCGTTAATCCATTATTGATCAACTGCTTTAATGAATCAATACCAATACGTAAATGGGTTTCCACATACCTTTCGGTTACGGTGCTATCGCTTTCTGCAGTTTTAACGCCTTCAGGAATCATCGGTTGATCGGAAACCAGAAGCAAGGCGCCGGCCGGGATTTTATTCGCAAAGGCTGTGGTAAAAATCGTAGCTGTTTCCATATCCACGGCCATTGCACGCAATGTTTTCAAATACTTTTTAAACTCCTTGTCATGCTCCCAAACCCTGCGGTTGGTGGTATAACAGGTCCCGGTCCAGTAATCCCTGCCATGGTCACGTATTGTTGTAGAAATTGCCTTCTGCAACGCGAAAGCTGGCAAGGCAGGTACTTCTGCAGGCAGATAATCATTTGATGTACCTTCTCCCCTAATGGCAGCAATAGGTAAAATTAAATCACCCAACTGGTTTTTCTTTTTCAATCCACCACATTTACCCAGAAAAAGCACTGCTTTAGGCTTGATGGCCGTTAGCAAATCCATCATGGTTGCAGCTAATGGACTTCCCATACCAAAGTTGATAATTGTAATACCATTTGCGGTAACACTTTGCATCGGCTTATCCAAACCCATAATCGGCGCATTATCATTCCATTCGGAAAACATGCTTACATATTTACTGAAATTGGTTAACAGGATATAATCACCAAATTGATCTAACGGCCTGCCTGTGTAACGCGGCAACCAGTTTTTAACAATCTCCTCTTTTGATTTTAATCCTGATTTAACCGGACTTTCAACTTCTTTTATTTTTTTTGATTTCTCGACAATCTCCTCGTCTTTTTTAACATCTTTTTCTTCATTCATAACAATTAGTTTAGCGCTAAGCGTATTACAAAAAATCCTCCCGCTTTCGCGAGAGGATTTGAATTTTATGCGGCCTGCAACTTTTTAAAGTCGGCTTTTTCAAATTTTTCTATCGCGTAATCGAGATTGATGTGCAATTCCTTAATGTCAGTCTGTGTTGGCGTATCAAACATCGCGTCCAACATAATCGCTTCGCAGATTGATCTTAAACCTCGTGCACCCAATTTGTATTCCATCGCTTTATCTACAATGAAATCCAGAACTTCATCTTCAAAAACCAACTTCACATCTTCGTAAGCAAAAAGCTTCACATACTGTTTGATGAGTGAGTTTTTAGGCGCTGTTAAAATATTTCTTAACGATTCTTTATCCAATGGATTTAAGTGAGAAAGAACTGGTATACGGCCAATTAATTCCGGAATTAATCCAAATGATTTTAAATCCTGAGGTGTAATATACTTATAAAGATTTTTAAGATCTAATACCATCTCATCTTTCTTTACTTTATAACCTACTGCCTGGGTGCGTAAACGGTTGGCAATTTTACGCTCAATGCCATCAAATGCGCCACCACAGATAAATAAAATATTATTGGTGTTTACCGGGATCATTTTCTGATCCGGATGCTTACGTCCGCCCTGAGGCGGAACGTTTACCACCGTACCTTCTAAAATTTTCAGTAAGGCCTGTTGAACACCTTCGCCCGATACATCCCGCGTAATAGAAGGATTATCGCTTTTACGCGCTACCTTATCTACCTCATCTATATATACAATACCACGTTCAGCGGCGGTTACATCGTAATCTGCTGCCTGAAGCAATCGGGTAAGGATACTCTCAACGTCTTCACCAACGTAGCCCGCTTCAGTTAAAACCGTAGCATCGCAGATACAAAATGGCACATGCAAAATTTTCGCAATGGTTTTAGCCAGTAAGGTTTTTCCTGTACCTGTTTCACCCACCAGCATGATATTCGACTTCTCAATCTCGATCTCGTCTTTATCTACCTTTTGATTCAGGCGTTTATAGTGGTTGTAAACAGCAACAGACAATACTTTTTTTGCATCATCCTGACCAATAACATACTGATCAAGATGCTGTTTAATTTCAAGAGGCTTTAGTAAATTAATTACCTCCTGAATATTTTTCGTGCCTTTAGTACCTAATTCCTGTGCAAGCAACTGATTGGCCTGGGTAACGCATTTATCGCAGATAAATGCATCCATACCTTCAATCAACATCAACGTTTCATGCTTGCCAGAATGGCAGAATGAGCAACGGGATTCTTTATTTTGTTTCGCCATCTTTTTTTGCGTTTCTCGATAATACTTCATCAACCATACCAAATCCTTTAGCCTCATCAGCTGTCATCCAGTAATCGCGATCTGAAGCTTTCTCTACCCAATCATAAGTCTGGCCAGAGTGCTCTGAAATAATATCGTATAATTCTTTTTTCAATTTCAACATCTCTCTTAAGTTGATCTCCATATCAGATGCCACACCTTGCGCACCGCCTGACGGCTGGTGGATCATTACTCTTGAGTGAGGTAATGCAGCACGTTTACCTTTGGCACCGGCTACCAATAAAACAGCGCCCATTGATGCGGCCATACCGGTACAGATTGTTGCTACGTCCGGCTGTATATACTGCATGGTGTCGTAAATACCTAAACCGGCATACACCGAGCCGCCTGGAGAGTTAATGTAAATCTGGATGTCCCTATCGGCATCTGTTGATTGTAAAAACAATAACTGCGCCTGAATGATATTTGCATTCTGATCATAAATTGCATCGCCTAAAAAGATAATGCGATCCATCATCAGCCTTGAAAAAACATCCATCTGGGCCACATTCAGCTGGCGTTCTTCAATAATATACGGCGTCATGTTCTGAGGGTTCAGATTAGCCTGTGCAATAAATTTATCTACGTGTAAACCACCAATTCCCTGATGTTTAACGGCAAATTTTCTGAATTCTTGTGAGTCTATGTTCATTATTTGAGTTTTTTAGCAGAGGGCATAGCGCAGAGCGCTTTGTTCCCCATTGTTTCGTGAATAATATAAACCAAAATATCAATAATATTTTAATTATATATTTTATTTAGACAAAGAGTATACCACATCAAAATGTATGACAATATTGCACGGTCTATTTCAAACTTTTCGAAAATTGGAAATCATCCTGGCTAAAACATCTAAATCTTCCAGCAGCTCAGCCAAATCCCTGTCAGAAACTAACAACCTTAAATTCAATACCAATAGAATATTAGCATTTTCAAATACAGACCGGTGGGCAAAATTTAAAAACCTTTTAAAATCAGGTGTTGAATTGGAGCCGGAACCTTCTGCAATATTATTGGATACGCTAAGAGCAGCTCCTCGAAGCTGCTCTGCAAATCTAAACTTTTTTATTTCTTCTAATCTTTCAGAAATATCAATTAATTTATTTCCTATTAAAATAGCTTTTTGCCAAATTAATAAGTCTTGAAATCTAAATTTTGCCATTCAACAAAATAAGATTTTTTATTCGGGTTTGCAATCGGAGACAATGCCGTAGTAATTGACACCATGCCCCATGCTACAAGCGCTATGCTTTATTTAACTCCACAAACTTATCGTAATCAATATCTTTTTGTTCTAAAGTAACAACAGATTTAATTTGTTCGAAAGTTTTTAATGCTTTTACTTCTTCGAAAACACGGTTTGCATTTTCTTTTTCCTGTAAAAACTGAACAGCATATTGAGCCAACTGATCTTCAGGAAGCGGACTTGGGCTGTACATTCTGAATTGTGCATCCAATTTAGCTTTAGCTGCCTGAACAACATCCTCATACTTGATTTCAATGCTATTATCTTTGATGATTTTATTTTCGATCAACGTCCATTTCAGATTTTTAGCGAAATCATCATAACCCTCAGCTAATTCCTCATCCGTTAGTTTTTCGTTTGTAGCTTTTAACCAGCGACGTAAGAATTCATCAGGTAATTCAAATGTGTGTTTAGCTAATAATGCTTCATAAATATCATTAGATAATTTACGCTCGGCATCTTGTTTAAACATACTTTCTACTTCTTCGGTGATTTTTGCCCTGAAACCAGCTTCATCAGTTACCGTACCTTCACCAAATAATTTATCGAAGAACTCCTGGTTTAAATCAGACTCTTCTAAACGGTTAACGTTTTTAACATGAAGTTTAAAGTCCCCTTTTAGCGCAGCAGCTTCGTCTTCTGAAATGTTTAAAGCTTTTGCAATTACAGCAGCATCTTCGAAAGCTTTTTGGATATCGATGGTTACTTCATCGTCTTTCTTTAAACCAATTAGCGATTTAAGAATATTTTCATCTTTGATTTGATCTAAACGAACACTTCCTGTACTGGTAATGCCACCTTCAACAGCGGTACCATCTTCAGCCACTTGGGTCAATTCGGCGTACAGTACGTCACCATCAGCTGAAACCTCAGGATTAGTCATTTTACCGTAACTACGACGGATATTTTTGATACGGCTTTCTAATGTTTCCTGATCAGCTTTAATCACGTATTCGGTAAATTTATCTTTAGATGAAATATTTACGTCGAAAGCCGGAGCTAAACCTAATTCATAATCAAACTCGAAATCATCAGTATTATCCCATTTGAATTCACGTTCATTGTCCATTTTAGGGAGTGGCTGACCTAAAATTTCCAATTTTTGCTCAGCGATATAGTTAGATAAGGTATCGTTCAACAAGTTGTTTACCTCTTCTACTAAGATACTTTTGCCGTACATCTTTTTAATGTGGGCAGCAGGAACCATTCCTTTACGGAAACCAGGTAATTGTGCTTTTTTAGCTTGATCTTTAATAGCTTTATCTACTTTTCCAGTGTAATCAGCAGGTGCGATCTTGATTTTTACAACAGCATTTAAGTTGCCGGTTTTTTCCTGTGTAATATTCATTTTTTCTGAGATATATTAAGATGTGCTTCAGATCGGGGCATTGAGACATGATAAAACCATATATCGACACAACCGAAACAGTACATCAATTTTTATTAATCAATGTTTTTTAAAAACAAAACCGTTCCGATGTAAACATCGGAACGGCCTTTATCTTGTTGTGCGGAAGAAGGGACTCGAACCCCCACGCCGTGAAGCGCCAGATCCTAAGTCTGGTGCGGCTACCAATTACGCCACTTCCGCAGTTAGGATGTTGTAAGGACTGCAAAGATAGAAACAAGATTGGATAATCAAAAGGTATCACCCATATTTTAGCGCATATTCTTTTAAATAAATGCTAACTCATTAATTTTTAAGGAGAAAATTTTACGGACAAATGCATTTCCCACAAGTCCGTGTACTTATTAAACGGCTTTGCCCCCTATTTCAACATCTATTTCAGTAGGCGAAGATACCGGCGAGAGGAATTTAAAAATGAGCGACTACAGAACTTCCTTTAATCTTTAAAACACCAAACGTTCCTCTGAACGAAACCGAAACATATCCCTCACGTATAAAAAATATAAAATTGGTGTCACCGTGAACGGAGTCGATGGGTATCTCTTTTAATCGATTATCATTATAGATAGGTCGTCGACAACATGACCATTAATCACAAAAAAACCGCCCTGGATATCAGAACGGTTTATATATGGTGCGGAAGAAGGGACTCGAACCCCCACGCCGTGAAGCGCCAGATCCTAAGTCTGGTGCGGCTACCAATTACGCCACTTCCGCAGATAGGATGTTTTAAGGACTGCAAAGATAGAAACTTAATTGAATAATCAAACTTTTATGAATTAAAAAAATTTGATCCGGAAGGTGCGTGACACACAAACCAAGAAATGTACCAGCCAAACCAGCTTAATACCTTACAATTCCATTTAATTAAAACCTTACCAGCGTTACATCAACCAGTTCCGGACCACCGTCGACAGGATAACCAGCAACCTTTTTTCCTTTAATGGTAACCTTTTTATCTAAATACGAATCCAGGTTTATGGTTCCACTTTTCAAAGCATAAGTTTTACGGTCAGCCTTTAATAAATGCGTACCATATTGAAAAGTAGTGATCCCTGGCTTTTCTATTGTTCCACTTGCGGTAACCGTACTGGTTCTTTCTCCATTTTTAACTGAACCGCAACCAGAAATTGCCGCTACAAATAAGGCTAATACTAATATCTTTTTCATATGATTATGTTTTTACCAATCGTGATTATTAAATAATAACGTATTAAAATGTGATAACGATCTAAATTAAAGATATGCTACAAATGATAAAAAATTGCGGCTAACGATCAATAATTTGCTTCTGGAATTCAAAAAAGTATTGAACTGCTTTAACCAATCGGCTTCCATACCAGCTGAACATTTCGCCGTCAACCAACATTACTTTAGTATTTGGAATGGCCTCATTTATTTCTTTTATGTGTTTTTCGCTAAAAGGATAAGGTTCTGATGAAAGCAGAATCAATTCACAGTTCAAAGTTTTCAGTTCCTCAAGCGTTATTTCGGGATAGCGATCCTGATGGATGATGTTCATCATACCATTGCTTAGCAAAATATCATCAATAAATGTATTTTTTCCCGCAGCCATATAAGGCTTCCGCCAGATAAGATAGGCTACCTTTTTATCAATTTTATTTTGAAGCGCAAGTGTTTTCAGGTCATTAAATCCCGCTGATATTAAATGGTTGAGGTAACCGGCTTCTGGCTGCCGGTTTACCAGCTCGCCTATTTGCGCTATGGTTTTCATGGCATCATCCAAAGTAAAGATGTCGCTCATCCATACCGGAAAATATCCGGCTAATTCTTCGATATCGGACTGTGTATTTTCTTCTTTGTTGCCGATAATGAGATCTGGCTCTAAATCCTTAATCAGATCAATGTTCAGCTTTTTGGTACCGCCCACCTTGGTACGCTCCGCAAATTTTTCTATCGGATGGATACAAAATTTGGTTAAACCGATAATTTCCGTATCGAGGCCAAGATCGAACAACAACTCCGTTTGAGAGGGCACCACAGAAACAATCCTTTTGGGTGGAAAATTAATGGTCACCGCCCGCCCCATCTGATCGGTAAACGTTTTTTGCATAGCGCAAAGGTAATTAACCACAGTTAAAAAGGATTGTTCCTACTGGAAATATGTTAAGCTTGAATCTTGATATCTTCTTTTATAAGGCCATCTGCAATGTGTAATATACGGTTTCCATACTGGGCATTTTTTTCTGAATGGGTAACCTGTATAATGGTAATCCCCTCCTCTTCATTGAGCTTTTTAAACAGGCTCATAATTTCTTCAGCCTGGGCCGACTGTAAATTTCCTGTAGGCTCATCAGCCAGAATAATGGAAGGCTGCGCAGCCAGGGCCCGTGCGATACCTACCAACTGCTGCTGACCGCCCGACAATTGATTTGGGAATAAATCTTTTTTAGCCACGATATTAAACCTGTCGAGCAGATCGGCTATCCTGCTGGCTCGTTCGGCGCTACCCACCTTTTTATATAAAAGTGGCGCCTCAATGTTTTCGTAAACCGTCATCTCATCAATTAAATGGTAAGCCTGAAACACGAAACCGATATGGTTTCGGTAGAGCTCAATTCGTTTCCGTTCATTTAAACTGGTTACATCTTCGCCCATAAAGTAATAATTACCATAAGTGGGCTCTTCTAACATGCCGATAATGTTAAGCAAGGTAGATTTTCCGGCACCGGATGGCCCCATAACAGAAACGAATTCGCCTTGATTAATGGTAGTGGTTACTAAGCGTAACACATAATTTTTAACGCCTTTACTGGCGTAGTATTTTTCGATATTGGTAAGTTGTATCATATTTTAAGGTTTAAGGCTTAGGGCATGGGGTTTAGGCGTATTAATCTTACTTCACTACCTTAAAACCTTAGGCCGTTATTCATATTTTTAGTGTTGAGCGCAATGCGTTTGCGGTGGGTGAAAAATCTACCTAAACACCAAACGCTATGCGCGGGTGTTATTCATATTTAAGTGCGTTTACCGGGTCGGTTACAGCGGCTTTTCGTGCCTGTATACTTACCGTAAGGATGGCTATAATTACTGAAATTAACGTAGCAGCGGCAAAAGGTATAAAGGGCACTTCTATCCGATAAGCAAAGCCTTCAAGCCATTTTTTTATAATAATATAAGCAACAGGCCAGCTGACTAAATTTGCCACAACCACCAGAATCAGAAAGGATTTGTTGAGCAAGCTTACGATCTGGATGTTTGATGCCCCAAGCACTTTTCTTACTGCAATCTCCTTGGTTTTCCGCTTAGCCACGAATGTAGAAAGTGCAAATAAACCGAGTAATGACAGGGAGACAGAAACCAGGCTGAACAATACAATCATGTTCATAAACCGCCTATTCTCTTCGAGGACTTTCGAAAAAGCATCGTCAAGAGAATTGTACTCTATTGGAAAGTTCGGATACAGCATTCTCCACTCCTTTTCAATTTTTCTGATGATCTCTTTATGTTGAGCAGTATTGAAACGCACCAGTAAATTGTTTGTATTTGAAGTACCTCCAAGTCTGGTTACCTTATAAACCGTTGGCAAAACTGCTTTATCAAAGCCTTCGTTATGATAGTTTTTAATAATGCCAACTACCTGGAAAATATTGTTCTTACCTTCCCAATCGGTTTTTTGATAGGTCTGCCCGATTAAATTTTTTCCGAATAAATTTGCCGCTGCTTCGTTTAAAACTACAGTATTAACCGTATCGCTTTTATATTCCCTGGAAAAAATCCGGCCTTGCAGTACTTTCACACCAAGCGCCGGGAGTGCGTCCATCGTAACGGTAACGGTATTTAACTTTATGGGTTTACCCTTGTATTTAATTTCTTCAGGCACATTAAAACTATTGCCTAATACCTGAGTAGTCGTTGCTACATACTGCACACCTGGTATTTTCTTGAGCCTTTCGGCAAAGTTATCTTCATAATTAGTCTTTATATTGATAAGATTTCCCCGTTCAAAGCCTAAATCCTTGCTACTCATAAACCGGGACTGCATTTCCATTACACCAATGGATATGATGAACGTTACCGAAATAACAAACTGAAAGACAACCAATACGTTACGAAGAACTACACCTCGCAAACCGTTTTCGTAATTGCCTTTTAAAACAGCTACAGGATTATAATTAGATAAAACCCAGGCCGGGTATAAACCTGCAAGTAAGGTTACAAACACAAACAGGCCTACCAACTGGGCAATCAGGACCAATAACCTGGCATTGTGCCAAAAACTTAAGGCCACATTAAACTGCCGGTTAAAGGCTGGTAATACCATTTCAATTAAAACAATACAGAGAAAAAGCGAAATCAGGCTCTGCAACCCGGATTCAACCAAAAACTGAGCGGTCAATTGGCTTTTATAAGAACCCAGTACCTTTTTTACCCCTACTTCCTTGGCCCGCTGAACAGATTGTGCCGTGGCCAGATTGATAAAATTAATGATTGAAACCAGGAGTAAAAATGCCGATATGGCCATTACAGGTTTTAACTTTTCGAACCAGCTCAGGGTATACGGCGGATTGGAATGCACAGTTGCTAACGGGATAACTTTTAAGCCAGGCAACTTTTTAGGTTTTTGCATATCTTCATAATCCTCCTGTCCTTTCAATAAGTTTTTTCTGAAATCGACATATACTTTTTGTAAAGTCTGGTTCAATACCAACGTGTCGCTGGCTTTATTCAGCTTAGTGAACATCAGGCAGTAATTGTTATTGGTTGGTTCATCAGGGTCTTTATCTTTATTTCCGGTTCTCATAATGGCGCTAAAATGAACACTTTGTGGCGTTTTAGGCTCACTGACTATACCGGTGACCGTAAATAAATCGCCTTTATCATCCCTCCAGCGTATAATTTTTATTGTTTTACCCAGGGCTCTTGTCGTACCGAAAAGCTTCAACGCCAGATCCTCTTTCAAGACAATGGTATTCTTGTTCTCAAGGGCATGGTCGGCACTGCCCTGAACAAACTGATAATCGAAAACCTTAAAAAAGCTGCTATCCGAATCTTTGATCTTATTCACCATAACCGGATCGGCGTTGTCTGTTTTAACCGAATAACCACTGCCAAAACTCCAGTCGTTATCTACTTTAGTTACTGCAACTGCCTGTGGTAATTTCGTCCTGATCAAATTTGCGATGCGGCTGTTTGAAACCTCATTCCAGTGCTCCTTATTATCAGGGGTAAAAAAATCATGTTTTTCCCTAATCTGATAGACGTTTTTTAATTCCGGGGACCATTTATCGTAACTTTCTTCATGATTGATATACAAGATCATGAGTACAAAAGCAGTTAGTCCAAGGGCCAGGCCAACAATATTTATGGTGGCATATACCTTGTTTTTCCAAAGATTGCGTAAAGCGATTTTGAGGTTAAGTCTGAACATAGTTGTAAGGTTGAGGGTTGGAAGGTTGAAGGTTGAGGGTTGAGGGTTCTACCCTAATACCTTAGTCCTTCCCGCCATTATTCATATTTAAGTACATCAATAGTATTTGCCGAGGCCGCTTTATATGAGCGGATACTAACCGTGACCAGCGTAATTGCCATTGATATGGCCATAGCCAATGCAAATGGCCAGATACTGACATCAATTCGATAGGCAAAACCGGCTAACCATTTCGAAACAAAAAGATAAGCAAGGGGCCATGCCACGATGTTGGCAACGAAGACCATAACGAGAAAAGAACCATTCAGCATTTTTACGAGCTCAAGCGTTGAGGCTCCCAGAACCTTCCGGATGGCAACTTCTTTAGTTCTTTGCGTGGCCACAAATGATATTAATCCAAATAAACCGATAAATGAAATGAAAATAATCACACCGGCAAATATTTTAAACAACACCCCCATAATCTGTTCACTTTCATAGTAACTGTTGATGGTTTCATTTACAAAAGCTGAATCAAAAACCCCATTAGGAAAAGTACTGTTCCATATTTTATCGATCTCTTTCATTGTAGCGGCAATTTGTTTGCTATCTATTTTCACCGCCACATTCCAATAATCATTTTTTCCGGGAAAAATGGCAAGTGCCGAAATCTGCTCTCGTAATGACTGGTCGTTAAAATCCTTTACCACACCTGCAATACGCACGGTATTCCCACTCGCATAAATTACTTTTCCTATTGCCTCCTGAGGGTTTGTAATCGACATTTTCTTTAGGAAGGTTTCATTAACCACACAGGCATTTGCGGTATCACCCTTATGATATAATTTTCCGGCAATTAATTTCAAATCAAAAACCTTAAAGAAATTTTCGTCTGCCCGAATATTCCTTAATTCGAAATCCTTGTTTTTGACACCATTGTAGGTAAAATCGCTGGAGTTGATGTTACCCGATAATGGCGGCGACTGGCAAAAACTAATAGCTTCAACACCCGGAAGTTTGCTTATCCGCTCTTTAAACGTGTTGTATTTGATTTTACTTAAACTGTCATTAGGGATACCAACCATAGCAACGGCATCCGGATTAAATCCCAGTGATTTTTGCTGCACAAACTGCATCTGCTTTATCACTACCAAAGTTCCGACGATAAGCACTATGGTAATTGCAAACTGGGCTACAACTAAAATTTTCCGAAGGCTCAACCCTCGTTTATTCAATGCTATTTTATTTTTTATAGCCAGGGCAGGTTTAAAACCGGAAATAACAAGTGCCGGATAAAATCCTGCAAGAAAAGCAATGAATAGAACCAGTATTACCATAAATGCAAAGATTGATGGATGACCAAAAAGGCTGAATTCGATCCTGCCCTTGAAAAGATGCTGCATGGGCGGTATGGCCAGTTCAGTAATTACACACGCAATAAGTAAAGCGACTAAACTGACTACAAAAGTTTCGGTTAAGAACTGAGAGATCAGTTGGCTGCGTTTGCTGCCCATTACTTTACGAACGCCTACCTCTTTTGATCGGGTTACCGACTGCGCAGTACTTAAATTAATGAAATTAATACAAGCAGTAATGATCAGGAACAGACCAATTATAGCCAGCCCATAAATCTGACTACGGTTGATAGATGCATTTGCGAAATTATCGTATTTAGCGCTGAAATGAATAGCTCTTAATGCCTGTAATTTGTTTTCTTGATTACCCGCTATTTTATCAACCGGATAATATTTTTTATTAAAATTGGCTATTGATTGTTGCAAATCTTCAGGTTTCAGACCTTCTTTTAGCAGGACATAACTACAAAAGGCGGAGTTGACTGAATCCCAGTTATTATTGAACCGACCTTTGTAGGTTTCGTAACTAATCACAATTTCTAGAGGGAAACTGCTGTTTTGTGGCATATCCTGAATAATGCCAGCTACTTTCAGGTTAATTTTTTCGCCAAGCCTGATGTTTTTTCCAATCGCATCTTTTACGCTACCAAAAAACTTTTCAGCATATTGTGCTGACAGCACAACAGTATTGGGTTCTGCCAGGGCAAGTTCCGGTGCACTGTAGATCCACTTAATATCACTTAAGACATTAAAAAAATCGGGTTGCGCATAATATACAGCCTCCTGGCTTTTCATTTTCTCTTTTCCGTTGGTATCGTTTATCTGTAGAAAGGCGTTTCTTTTTACAATTGAACCCACTGTTTCAAATCCAGCAATTTCATTTCGGGCAGCCGCAGCAAAAGGAACGGGAACTCCTGAAGAAAAATCTTCGTAGGCGCTGTATTTCCAGTTGGTAACTACCCGATAAATCCGATCCTCATTTTTATAACCTTCATCGAAACTGAGCTGAAAACGGATAAAAATGAAAATCAGGATACAGCTTGCCATCCCTATAGACAGGCCAAGGATATTAATCAATGTATAGCCCTTGTTTTTCCAAAGGTTTCGCCAGGCGATTTTAAGATTAAGTTTGAACATATGGTTTAAGGTTTAGGATGTAGGGTTTAAGGTCTGGGCGCTTTCACTTTACGCCCTCAACCTCCAAACCTTCTGTCTCATTCGTATTTAAGTGCATCAACGGCATTGGCTTTGGCAACTTTAAAAGTTTGCATGCTTACCGTAACCAGTGCAATCAATACCGAAGTGAATAGTGCCAGTAAAAAAGGCCACGGGTTTATTGAAATTTTGTAGTCATATTTTTCAAGCCATTTAGCTACGAGGATGTACGCCACCGGAATGGCAATCAGGTTTGCAATAACCACCAGTTTCATAAAATCTTTGTTCAGCAGAATTAAAATATCTGAAAGATTGGCGCCCAACACTTTACGGATGCTAATTTCCTTACTGCGCTGTTCGGCCATATAGAGCGCCAGCCCTAACAAACCGAGGCATGAAATAAAAATGGCAAAACCTCCGAAGATATTAGAGAGTACACTTAAAAGCTTTTCACTTTTTATTTTTTCAGCCATACCATCGCTTACCAATTTTATTTCTGCCGGATATGCAGGATTTAAACGTTGACTGACCTGTTTAATAGCTTCAAGCGAAGCTGTTAATGATTGCCTGGTATTCAGCCTGAGTAGAAGTGTCTCGCTTTTATTTGCATTATAATAATAAACAGTTGGTGAAACTCTGGCTCCTAAAGATTCGTTAAAGAAATCCTGTACAACACCGACCACTTTTAACGGTGGATTATCGCCCCAGGTAATAACTGCTCCCACAGGATTTTTCAATTTCATTAACTTAACGGCTTCCTGATTTAGCAACAAAGAGGTCGCCGTATCCGCAGGAAATTTTGACGAGAAATCTCTTCCTGCAACGATTTTAATACCTGCTGTATTGGCAAAATTAAAACCTGTACTTCTATAACTAACGATAGAAACATCGTTTTTAGGTTTATCTGGCCAAGAAATATCACTTGTAATGTTTCCGCTATTTGTAAAAGAGCTGGCATATTCTGTAGCTGATTCAATTGCGCCAGCACGTTTAAGCTCGTTCTTGAATACTTCCAGTTTACCGGGATTTTTTAACACACCTTCCAAATCGATCTGAGCAAGTGCAGCAACATCAAACCCAAGTGGTTTATCACGCATGTATTGTATCTGCTTATAAACTACAATGGCAGAAATAATCATGCAGATGGAAAGACTAAACTGTAACACTACCAAAGTTTTGCGGAGAGATAATGAACCCGTTGAACCTTTAAAACCTTTAAGCACTTTTACCGGGATAAAAGATGAAAGATAAAATGCGGGATAACTTCCGGCAAGCAAACCTGTAATCAATATCATTGAAAGCAACAGCATCCAAAACGGGTAAGAACTGTAATCAATCTTGATGGAAATATTAAGCAGATTATTGAAATAAGGCAAGGAAATTTCGAGCGTAATAAAAGCAATTGCCATGGCTATAACTGATAATAATAACGATTCGATCATAAACTGCCCCATAATGGTTTGGCGGGTAGAGCCCAAAGCTTTGCGCACACCAACCTCTCTGGCCCGCTTCTCTGATTTGGCCGTAGACAAGTTCATATAATTGATGCAGGCAATAAGTAATACGCAAATGGCCAGAAAAACAAATAACCTTAATTGATCTATCTTACCACCAGCCGATTTCCCGTTCTGGAAGTTATCGTATAAATGAAATTTAGTCAAAGGAAAAAGAAATAGCTGATAGGTCATTTCTCTTAGATCGGGTTCTTTATTTACGATGAAGTTTTTAATAGCTGTGTTGGTAGCCGCTAAATCGGCATTATCTTTTAGCTGGAATAAAGTTAAACAGGTAATGGCACCCCAACTATTTTCTTTTTCTGCCGGATTTTCCTGTTCAAAAAAAGCCCATGGCTGCAATATATCGTATTGCATACTCTGATTTTTTGGAAGGTCTTCGATAACGGCAGTAACTTTTAAACTGATTCTGTTGTCATATTTGATACTTTGTCCAATCGGGTTTTCATCCCCAAATAGCTTATTGGCGGTAGATTTGCTAATCAATATATTATGCGGCTCGCTTAAAGCCGTATTTGGATCTCCATAGATAAATTTGTGATCAAGGATCCTTAAAAAATCCGGATCAACACTCATCCCTGAAAGTTTAAAATGATGCTGATTATGGCTGAACAACTTCTCTCCGTTATTCATCGATATGCGGGCTGCACTTTTAATGCCTGGCAGTTCTGAAACACCGGCTTTAGCTAGTTTATTTGGAACCGCCATGGTTGTGGACAGTTTGCCATTAAATTTGAGGTTTAAGGCTGCGAAATAAACCTTATCTGCTTTTTCATAATGTTTATCGAAACTCCATTCGTAATTAACATACAGCAGCAACATTAAACAGCAAGCCATGCCAATGGCCAGACCACCAACATTGATTAATGTAAAGCCCTTATTTTTCCAAAGGTTGCGTAAGGCGATTTTTAGATTTAATTTGAACATATTTTTGAGGTTGAGGGTAAAAAGGTTGAGGGTTGAGGGATTGGGCGTTCAAACCTTCCACCTCATTACCTTCTACCTTTCCACCTTGTATTATTCGTATTTTAAAGCATCAACAGGGTTAGCTTTGGCCGTTTTATAAGCCTGAAAGCTCACCGTAAATAACGCTACAGTTAAAGTTCCAATAGCAGCTATCGGCATAATCCACCACGATATTTCGGTATGAAATTCGAATTTCATCAGCCATTTATTCATTAAAAAATAACTTAAAGGAATAGCAATAATGATGGATACCACAATCATTTTTACAAAAGAGAGCGATAATAACTGCATCAGGTTAAACAATGATGCGCCCAATACCTTACGCACGCCAAATTCCTTTGTTCGTTGCTCCGCACTATAGGCAACCAAACCAAACAAACCTAAACAGGAAACAAAAATGGCCAGTCCGCCGAAAAGGTTAGATAAGATGCCCAAAGTTTTTTCGGCATTGTATTTCTCAGCATATACATTATTTAAAAAACCAATTTCTAAAGGGTAAGCCGGGTTTAAAGCCTTTGTAATCCTGTTAATGGTTTCCATATTACTTTGAAGGCTGTTACTTTCATTCAGTCGCATTGTAATATTTCCGGTTTCTTTCTGATCAAAAAACACCACCATCGGGTTATTCGATTTATAAGGCGAATCCCAAACATAATCGTCGAAAACACCTATGATATTAAATTTATCGCCAGAAATGGTAATTGTTTTCCCCACCGGATTTTTATAACCAAAAATTTTTACAGCGGAAGCACTTACCATCACCGCACTGGTATCTGAAGCGAAATTTTTCGAAAAGTCCCTTCCATCTGTTAATTTGATGCCATTTGTTTTGATAAAATCGTAAGTGGTAATTACCCGGTTGAACAACTGGTTGTTTGTTGCCTTCAACATTCCCTCCCATTCGATACCCGAAAAATTACGGCCATGATGCGATAAACTTACGGACGATTGAAACATTGATGTAACTGCTCCGGATTTTAATAACTCCGACCGCAGCAAATCATATTTTGTTTTCAGTTCTCCATCTTGCGGCATTTCCACCAAGGCGTTTACGTCGAAACCTACTGGCCTGTTTTTAATGTATTGAATTTGTTTGTAAATCACCAATGTGGAAATAATAAGGATAATGGCAAAACAAAACTGCCCTACCACCAAAACCTGTCTTAAACTCACCGAAAAAAAACCTTTTGACTTAATTTTTCTTTTCAAGTTTTGGATCGGGTTAAAAGAGGAAAGATAAAATGCCGGATAGCTACCAGCAATTAATCCTGTTGCGATAACAATTCCTAAAATACCAACCCAACTGCTGCTGTTAAAATAAGATATGTCCAACTTTATGTTCAGCAGGTTATTAAAGGTGGGTAAAAAGATTTCGAGAAGGGCGATGGAGAAAACAACTGCGATAGAAGTGAGCATCATCGATTCAGTTAAGAACTGTATAATCAACGAAGCCCTGTTGGCACCAATGGTTTTTTTGATGCCCACCTCTTTTGCACGCTTTTCTGATTTAGCTGTAGCCATGTTCATAAAATTTATACAGGCGATCAATAAAATACCAAAAGCCAATCCCACAAAAAGATAAATCTGCTCTATTGCACCGCCCACACTTTTGCCATCCTGAAACTGGCCATATAAATGTAATTTTGCCAATGGAAACAATACCTGCGATTGTTGATTATCAGTATTATTTTTTTTCTCTATCTGCGCTATTTTTTGATTCACCAAATCTAAATTTGCGCCATTTTTTAACATTATAAGTGTAATAAAGCTGTAATTGCTCCAATTAAGGTCTTTGGCACTTTCGTCAACCGTTTCGTATAAACTCCAGGGCATTAAATAATCAAATTTGTTTGAGCTGTTATCCGGCTGATCTTTAATTACTCCAGTAATGTTCAGGTCAAACTGATCTTTGAAACGCACAATTTTATTCAGCACATCGGTCGTACCGAATAATACTTTAGCAGTTGATTCAGTTATAATAACCGAATTTGGAGAATTTAAGGCTGTATTGGGATCGCCCTGAATAAATTGATAATCGTACATTTTAAGGATATCTGGCTCTGCAAATTTGGATTGACGCTTAAAAGCATTCTGACCGTTGGCAATTAAATTTTTGCCTCCGTAATCCATCCTCGCCATGTACCTCAATTCGGGTAAGACCTGCTTAATTGTCGGGCCGAAAGCGGTGGTAGAGCCTTCGAAAGTGACTGCAATTTTGCCGTTATCACCAAGAATATTGGTCATGGTGGTAAAAACGTTAGCCGATTCTTTTGCCTGCTTATCAAAGTTCCATTCGTAGGTAACATACAGGAGCAACATTAAACAGGCAGCAAGGCCAATAGCTAAACCAACTACGTTGATAAAGGAAGAAGTTTTATTCTTCCAGAGGTTGCGTAAGGCGATTTTTAAGTTTAATTTGAACATATTTTTGAGGTTGAGGGCAAAAAGGTTGAGGCTTGAGGGATTGGGCGTTTAAACCTTCCACCTCATTACCTTCTACCTTTCCACCTTGTATTATTCATATTTCAAAGCATCAACAGGATTGGCATTTACTGCTTTTTTGGCCTGTATACTTACAGTTATAATGGTTAATAAAATCGTTATCAATGTGGTGGTTACAAATGGCAAAACAGGAAAATCGATCCGGTAAGCAAAGGTCTTGAGCCACATATTGGTAACCACATAGGCAATTGGCCAGGAAACGATGTTTGCAACAACGACCAGGTAAAAAAATGAACTATTGATCAGTTTAAGCAACTGCACATCAGTTGCACCCAAAATTTTACGCACGGCAATTTCTTTTAAGCGCCCATTGGTAATGTATTTGGCAAATGCATATAAACCCAGTAATGCAATAAAAATAGTGAGTACAGCAGCAGTGAAAAATACCGACTGCAATTGTTCCTGCTTTTTGAACAGCTTACCGTAAAGTTCGTCGAGAAAGGCATAGCGAAAATCTTCTCCATCAAGTTTATTAATTTCAGGCCATTGCGCTTTTAATGTAGCTAGTGCATCGGCCATTTTATTTTGTTCGATCTTGAGCAATATTTCTGTTTTAAAGCTTCCGCAAGGATCTTTAATCGTATAGATTGTGGGTTGAATTACATTTTCAAAACCTTGCGTTTTAAAATCCTTTATTACACCAACTATTTTATAATCGATATCGCAGCCCCTGATTATTTGTCCAACAGGATTTTTAATACCATATTTGGCAACTGCACTTTCATTTACAATTGCCGAATTTATCGTATCAGTTTTAAATTTGTTTGAGAAAAAACGTCCTTCTTTTAATTTAATATCTAAAGTTTCGAAATAGTCAAACTCTACATTAACAAAATCAATATTTGCTTTTATACCATTTGCAGCATAGCTGTTTATTCCATTTTGGCCACCAGGAATAAAAGTAGCCACAGTTGCTGATTTGATACCTGGAACTTTTAGCAATCTTTGCCTGACAAGTTCGAAATTACCTGAACCAAATTTTGCTGGATTATTAAATAATGTTAGGTTTTTAATATAAACCACCTGATTGGCCGTAAAGCCTAAATCTTCGCTCCGCATGTATTTTAATTGCGAATTGATAATGAATAAGCCAATAATGAAAATAACCGCCATACTAAATTGGAAAATCAGCAAAGCATTACGTAGCCAATAACTTTGTTTACTGGTAGAGAAATTGCCTTTAAGTACGAGCGATGGCTTAAAACCTGACAAAACAATTGCCGGATAAATACCTGCGCAAAAGGTAATTAATGCTAAAATAAGAGGTATTTTCCAGAATAAACCATTCGCAGTATCCCAGATAGATAAGTGAACCTGAAACAGGCTGTTGAATTCAGGCAAAGCTAATTCTGCGATAATTAAGGCTAAAATAATGGCGACTAAACATTGCATCAAGATCTCTACCAGGAACTGTTTGGTTAACTGCAAACGATAAGCACCCATAACTTTTTTTATACCGACCTCTTTAGCGCGCTTACCTGCTTGTGCTATACTCAAATTAGTGAAGTTGATACAGGCAATCACCAAAATCAAAACACCCAGGACAGAAATTGCTATTAATATTTTATAGGGAGCATCGTTACCCGCTTTTGGCTTTAAATGCTGGTTAGCCAATGGGTCTAAAAAAGTAGAGATACCCTTTATTTCTTTTATTGACTTTTCCTCGCTTTTGTCCTTCAATAATTCAGTACGGTATAAACCGGTAATTTTTTGTTCAAGATTTTCAACATCTGTTGCAGGTTTTACCTGTAAATAGATGGTGTAATCATTCATGTTATAATGATCATTCTTGCCAAGTTCATTACCAATACTAACACCATCAAAAGTGAAGTTGGAATGCAGGTTATTTTTTATAGATCCATTAATCACTCCGGTTATTCCAGAAGTGCTTGCTCCAAAACCAACCATTTCTGGTTCATCGTCCTGTTTATTCGGAAAAAGCGTTTTCATGCTTTCAGTGCTCAGATAAGTAAGTCGTTCCTTCTCTCCTGCTGGTTTTATGAGACCATTAGCGGGCTGGATATTTAGAATTTTGGCGGCATCATAACTTACCTGTAGAATTTTTTTAGTAAACAGCGTATTTTTTCCTTTTTTAATTGTCAGTTCAAAAGCACTATCTTTTATCACACCTGCCGACACAACTTCTGGAAAATTTTGCCTGATTGCTTCAGCAAAAGGGGCCGCAACATAATTGGTTTTAAATTCCGGGTATGTTATTCCAACAACATAAATATTCTCGTAATTCGGATTTTCCTTATCGAAACTGGTTTCATAGGTAAAATAGAGCGTTACCAAAATAAATGCAGCTAAAGCAATGGCCAACCCGCCAATATTAATGGCCGAAATCCCTTTATTTCTCCATAGGTTCCGCAACGCGATCTTTAGATTTAATTTGAACATATTTTTTAGGTTGAAGATTGAAAGTTTAAAGGTTGGAAGGTTTAGGACGCTTTAGCTTTCTACCTTCTTACCCTCTTACTTCCGACCTCTATTCATATTTCAAAGCATCAACAGGATTTGCCTTGGCCACTTTTAACGATTGTACGCTAACCGTTAAAATGGCTATCAATACCGATAATCCGATGGCGATGATAAACGGCAAAGGGGAAATTGATACACGATATTCATAAGCTGAAAGCCATTTATTGATAACGATATAAGCTAACGGAAATGCAATCAGGTTGGCGATGGCAACCAGTTTGACAAAGTCTTTATTCAATAAAGTGAGGATATTTGCCGTACTGGCGCCCAATACTTTACGGATACTAATTTCCTTTTTGCGCTGCTCAGCCATAAATAAAGCCAGACCCAATAAACCCAGGCAAGAAATAAAAATAGCAAAACCTCCAAACCAGTTAGAAAGTGTTCCCAACAGTTTTTCATTTTTGAATTTTAATTCAAAGTTGTCATCAACAAACCTTATCGTGGCCGGATAAGCAGGATTTAGTCTCTTCGCTGTTTCGCTAATCTGGTTAACAGATGAGGTGATGTTGTTTTTATCATTTAATCTCATAATAATGGTAGTAACATTATCAGGATTTTGCGCAATAAGTAAAGGAATTGCTTTCTGATACGGAGATTCCATTACATAATCTTTAACCACTCCAATGATCCTTACTGGCTGCCCCCATTCAATCATTTTACCGACAGGATCTTTCATTCCCATCACCTTAACCAATGCCTCATTAACCAATACATTAGCGGTATCTACAAAATCTTTAGAAAAGTCTCTTCCCTTTAAAATTTCCATACCAGTGGTTTTGGTGAGATCGAGGTTGGTAAACCTAAAGTTGATTAGGATTTGATCTTTTGGGTTTTTACCCGGCCAGTTGATTCCATAAGTATTGTTACCACCACTAGTTAACGACAAACTGTACTCGGTATAGGCAGTTATGGCACCCGATTTAAGCAATTCATCTCTGAGGATTTCGCGTTTTTCCTTTTTTGAAAATTCACCTTCTATAGAAATCTGTACCAGATTTGCTTTGTTGTAACCGATAGGTTTATTTTTAATATAGTTTAACTGCTGATAAATTACTGCAGTACAAACGATTAAACAGGCTGCGAATACAAATTGAAAAATAACCAGGAATTTACGAATTGACAGTGAAGAGCCTCCGGCAAGTTTAAACCCTTTTAAGACTTTAACCGGGTCAAAAGAAGAAAGATAAAAAGCAGGATAACTTCCGGCAATTACCGCAGTAAACAGCGTTAAGCCAAAAAACACCGTCCAAAATTTATAATCTTTATAATCTATCCCAAGGGTAATGCCCAATAAATTGTTAAAATACGGCAGGCTTACTTCAATTAAAACAAAAGCCACAAGCATGCTCAGTGTGGTTAATAAAACGGATTCGAACATGAACTGGCTTACCAGGTTATTTCTGGAAGAGCCGATAGCTTTACGCACGCCAACTTCGCGTGCCCGTTTTTCTGATTTGGCGGTAGAAAGGTTCATGAAATTAACGCAGGCAATTAGCAGGATACAAAAAGCCAAAAGAAAGAATATTCTGAGCTGATCTATCCTTCCGCCTACGTTTTTACCATTTTCAAATTTATCGTATAAATGCCATTTAGATAAAGGATGCATAAAAGGTTCGCCATTAATTGCTTTATCGTGGGCCTTGATCATGCCTTTCATCTGGTTATTGGCACGAGCAAAAAAGGAATTATCCTGAAGTTGCGCAAACAACATACAATAGTTGTTTCCCCAGCCACTGTCTTTAGTCCATGGATTTAATTTTTCGTACAATCTCCAGGACATGATATAATCTTGTCCCAATGTCGAATTTTTAGGACGATCAGCAATAACGCCTTCTACTTTCAAACTCTCCTTGTTATCCAGTTTAACTACCTTGTTAAGCGGATCTTCATTACCAAAAAGGTTTTTAGCCAGTGTCTCTGTCAGAATTACCCCATCTACACTGTTCAAAAAAGTATTTGGATTACCTTTCAACACCCTATAATCGAACATCTTAAGAAGATCCGGATCGCCGAAAACGGCGTTCATTTTAAAGTTGTTCTGATTGTAGGATAAAAGCATCGGTTCAGCATAAGATAAACGGCTTACCTTGGCCACACCAGGAACTTTTTCTTTGATTTCATCTCTCAACTGACCTGGGAAGGCCATAAAGCTAAAGGTTTCAGAAGCGGTTTTTTGGTTATTGTAAAGCACATAAGTTTTATCATAATCGGTAAACTGCTTATCATAACCATATTCGTAGGCTACATACAATAATAAAATCATGCAGCTGGCCAAACCAATGGCCAACCCGCCCAGATTGATCAGCGTGAAGCCTTTGTTGCGCCAAAGGTTGCGTAAGGCTATTTTTAGATTGAGTCTAAACATCTTTTTAAGTTTAAAAGTTGAAAGGTTGCAGGTTGTAAGGTTCTGGACACTTTAGCCTTCTACCTTAAAACCTTTCGCCTTCTCTCCATTATTCATATTTAAGTGCATCAATAGGATTGGCCTTTGCCACTTTTACCGATTGCAAACTGACCGTTAACACTGCAATTAAAACAGAGATGACGATGGCGAGCAGAAAGGGTAGAAACGAAATAGCCACACGATAATCAAAAGCAGATAGCCATTTATTGATGATGATGTAAGCTAAAGGAAAGGCAATCATATTGGCAATGGCTACCAGCTTTATAAAGTCTTTATTCAGCAACACCAGGATATTGCCGGTACTCGCACCTAAAACCTTCCGGATACTGATTTCCTTTTTGCGTTGTTCGGCTATAAAAAGCGCCAGACCCAATAAGCCTAAACAAGAAATGAAAATGGCAAAACCACCAAACCAGTTTGAAAGTGAACCCAATAATTTTTCATTTTTAAATTTCTCTTCAAAAGATTCGTTCACAAATTTTCGGTTTACAGGATAATTTGGCTCGATTTGTTGTACCAGATCATCAATCTTGGCCAGAGAAGAGCTGATGTTCTGATTTGGACTTAACCTTGCTATAAGTACCCTCGCGTCGCCATTTGTATTAGCCCTAAAAATCATCGGGGCCACTCTTTGATAAGCACTTTCTACCACAAAATCTTTTACAACACCAACAGTAGTTAGTTTTTTACCCCAGAAAGTGATTACCTTGCCGACCGGATTTTTCAATCCCATCATTTTCACGGCTGCTTCATTTAACAATACGCTATTGGTATCATTAGGAAATTTCACAGAGAATTCCCTGCCGCTGATCATTTTAGTGCCAATCGTTTCAACAAAATCATATCCTATTGCCCTATGGTTGAAAGAAATAGCCTCATTAGGGTTTTTACCTTCCCAGTATACGGCCGTGGTATTGTCTCCTCCTTCAGTAAAATCTGTACTGAAAGAGGTAACATTGCTTACAGCGCCCGATGCTAACAGTTGGGTTTTGAGCAAGTCCAATTTAACGGGATCGGTTATTTTTCCTACTACAGCAATTTGAATCAAATTGGATTTGTCGTAACCAATGGGTTTGTTCTTAACATAATTGAGCTGCTGATAAATGACCGCTGTGCAAACAATTAAAGCTGCAGCAAAAACGAATTGGCCCACCACTAATACTTTCCTTACCGCAGCGGATGAATCTGTTTTAAGGGTGAAACCTTTTAAAACTTTTATAGGCTCGAAAGAACTTAGATAAAGCGCCGGATAACTGCCGGCAACCAATCCGGTCAAAATCATTAACCCCAACAAGGTTAACCAAAACAGGCCATTATGGTAGTCTATTGTTAGTTTAATATCTAACAAGCTATTAAAATATGGCAAACTAACCTCAATTAAGATAAAAGCTAAGACGGTTGCGATAAAAGTGAGGAGTAAGGATTCTAAAAAAAACTGATTGATAAGCGCTTTACGCGTTGACCCTATTGCTTTACGAACGCCAACCTCTTTTGCCCTGCGCTCTGAGCGTGCTGTAGATAAGTTCATAAAATTTACACAGGCGATCAACAAAATGCAAAAGGCCAGCAATAAAAATATCCTAAGCTGATCTATTTTGCCACCTACCGATTTGCCGTTTACAAAATCATCGTACAGATGCCATTTGTTTAATGGATGTAATAAAGCTTCAGACATATTATCTTTCTGGTTGCGTTTATAGATATCATGCATCAAATTATTTGCAGCGCTGAAAAAGTTGTTATCCTTTAACTGGACAAGCGTTAGGCACATATTATTGCCCCAATTGCCCTCCTTTACCAAGCTTTCCCGTTTTTCTAACAGTGCCCAAGGCATAATGCACTCAAAAGCCAGGCTACTGTTGGCAGGCACATCTTCTATTACTGCTTCTACCTTTAATACATCCTGATTTTCAAGCTTTACCATTTTATTAATAGGATCTTCATTTCCAAATAACTTTTTTGCAAAAGATTTGGTGAGGATAATGGTATTTACATCTTTCAAAACCTGAACGGGGCTTCCCTCAAGAAATTTGTAGTCCAGTATTTTAATGAAATTTTGGTCAGCAAAGATGGCACTGCTATTTATTTTATTATCGCCAACAGTAACGAGTTGTTTTCTCGGATAAGTAGTGTGAGCGGCATATTTAACACCAGGAATTTTTTCCTGCACTTCTTTAGCCATCACATTGGGTGTCCAGGCCCAGCTAAAAGTTTTACCGCTTGCCTTCATGTTTTGATAAACTACATAAGTTTTATCATGATTGGAGAATTGCTTATCGTAACTCCACTCGTAAGCCACATAAAGTAACAACACCATGCAACTGGCCAAGCCAATGGCTAAGCCACCGATATTGATCAGAGAGAAACCCTTGTTTTTCCAAAGGTTTCGTAAGGCTATTTTCAGGTTTAATTTGAACATATTGCTAAGGTTGAAAGTTGGAAGGTTAAAAGGTTGGAAGGTTTTAGCGCATAAACCATACGCCTTCTACCTATGAACCTTTTACCTTATTTGCCAATCCCAGATCTTCCCATCCGGGAAGATTATTGGGCGGCTATCATTAACTAAACTAAAATCTTTTTTTTAGGTGTAAGGTTTAGGACTGAAGGTTTAAGTTGGACTAGCACCTACGCCTTAAACCTTTTACCTCAAACCTCTATATCAGTTCTTCGTTTCTACTTTTATTTATCTTTTCCGAAATCACATGACCATCTTTCAGGTTAATGATCCGGTTAGAGAAACTGGCATCGTGGCTGGAGTGGGTTACCATTACAATGGTAGTTCCGGTTTCGTTCAGTTCGCACAGCAACTCCATTACTTCGTTACCATGTGAGCTATCCAGGTTTCCGGTAGGCTCATCGGCCAAAACCAATTTCGGCTTGGTAACCAAGGCCCTTGCTACCGCTACCCTTTGCTGTTGTCCGCCCGATAACTGTTGTGGAAAATGTCCGCTACGGTTTATAATATTCATTCGCTCGATGATTTCGTTTACCAGTTTCTTACGCTCTCCGGCAGGAACCTTGTTATAAATTAAGGGCAATTCAATGTTCTCAAAAACGGTTAATTCATCGATCAAATTGAAATTTTGGAAAACGAAACCCATGTTTCTCTTTCGGAAATTTGAGCGCTCCCTGTCGTTGAGGGTTAAAAGCTCTGTATCAATAAATTTGTAGCTTCCACTTTCGGGCTTATCCAATAAACCCATTACATTTAACAAGGTAGATTTCCCACAGCCTGATGGCCCCATAATGGAAACAAACTCTCCTGCTGCTACATGGAGATTGATGCCATTGAGTGCAGTCGTTTCTACTTCTTCTGTTTTGTAAACTTTTTCCAGATTTTCTATTTTAATCATAATTCTAGTATCAAGTATTTAATGTCAGGTATTGAGTAGCAAGTATCTAGTAGCAAGTATCAAGACCTGATTATATTTTTTGTTTAACTTTAAACCCATTTTCTTAAAAAACTCCAAACTCCAAACTCCAAACTCCAAACTCCAAACTCCAAACTCCAAACTCCAAACTCCAAACGCCAAACTCCAAACGCCTAACCCAAACGCCAAACGCCCTACTTACTAATCTCCACCTGGTCGTATTGATTAAACTGATCGTAAGATGAAGTAATTACTTCGTCGCCTTTCTGCAAACCATCCAATATTTCATAATACAGATAGTTTTTTCGCCCGATTTTAACGTTTTTCTTAGTTGCTTTTCCATTCTTTACTAAAAAAACCCATGAGCCACCTGTGCTCTGGAAAAACTGTCCCTGGGCAAGGAGCAGTGATTTACTATTATCAGACAAAGTTAACTTTGTTTGTAAAGATAATCCACGTCGCAAACCTTCAGGTGCCGGACCTTTAAAAACCATTTCTACCTGGAACTGACCCGCTGTAACCTCAGGAATTACTTTGCTTACGGTTAAATTATAAGTTTTACCATTAAATTCACAGTTGGCGGTTTGTCCTTCTTTTACACGGTTAATGTAATACTCATCAACCCCTGCCTGCAGTTTGTAACCTTGTAACACATCAATCTTTCCGATCATTTCGTTGGCATTATAAGATTTACCAATTACCGGATCGTATGAAGAAAGTTTACCGGAAACCGGCGCTTTAATGGTCATATTTTCAATGTTCTTGCGGATCATCTCCAAACTTTCGTTCATTTGCCCCATCGATTGGTCAATCTGGGCCAGTTGCATTTTACGGCTCTGATTTTCCTGTTTAATTGCCTGGCGAACGATTTTCAATTTACCCTGGTAATATTCGTAATCCTGGTTAGATTTATTAAATTCCTGGAGTGTAATTACCTTTTTGGCAAAAAGTGCACTATCCAATCGATACTGGCGGGTTGCAGTACGTAAATTATTCTCCACATCCAATACATCCTGATTCAGGATTCTTTGATTTTGTTCTAAATCCAACCTCGATTTACGTAGTTGATTAATTTGTTCGGTAGCAGCTGTCTGTTGCGAGGTATACCCCAACATGGCATTCGAATTTGCAATTCGTAACAGTGGTGTACCTTTCACTACAGATGCGCCATTTTCAGTAAAAATTTCCGCAACTGTTCCTCCTTCTGATGAACTTACAATTACCGAGGTTAAGGGAACTACACTGGCATTTAACAGCACTACATCTTCAAAATCACCATATTCTACTTTACTGATGGTCAACTTATCTGCATCGGCATTATAAACTTTTTTGAGTGACAAAGTATAGCCATAAATTACAATTGCTACAAAAGCAATTGCGCCACCTATTATTAACAGGGTTTTAGTGCTAAATCTCTTCTTCTCTATTTTCTTGTCCATTGTTTGGTTTACTGTTTGGTCTGCTAGTAACCAAGCTTGTGCCAAAACATCAAATCATACTTAAAACACTGATTACCAGACATTAATTAATTATTTTATTTTTGACATGTTCGTTATCGGACAGTTAATGTGCGGGAGCGGACAGTTTTATTAAATTTGCCCCATCCTTTCAGCACTTATTGATGGGATAACATTAGCAAAATAAGAAATACTAACTTGGAAGAGGCAAGGTTATGTTAGACGCCACTGTTTTAATTATTGACGATGATGACGATATCCTGCTAAGTGCCCGTTTGTTTTTAAAGCAACAGGTAAAGCAGGTAATTACATGTAAATCGCCCAAAGAAATTAACGTTTTATTGAGCAAAAATGAAATTGATATCATTTTGCTGGATATGAACTATCAAAAAGGCGCCAGTGATGGCAGAGAAGGCCTTTATTGGTTAGAACATATTTTATCTATTGATAAAGATTATGTGGTGATACTAATGACTGCCTTTGGTAATGTTGAACTTGCAGTAAAAGCAATAAAAAAAGGTGCTACCGATTTCATCCTTAAGCCTTGGGAAAATGAAAAGCTGTTTGCCACCATTTCATCTGCATCAAAACTTCGAGAATCGACCAAAAAGGTTAAAAAGCTTGAAAAGATACACACATCGCTTCAAAAAGATCTTACAAGAGGGTTTGAGAATATTGTTGGTCAGGCTACCGAAATAAGGCAATTACAGCACACGCTATTAAAAGTTGCCCCTACCGATGCAAATGTGCTGATCCTGGGTGAAAACGGAACCGGAAAACAGGTGTTCGCCTATGAGATCCACGGAAATTCACACCGGAAAAACCAGGTATTTATGCATGTGGATTTAGGTGCCCTAAACGAAAATCTATTTGAAAGTGAATTATTCGGTTATGCTAAAGGCGCTTTTACCGATGCCAAAGAAGATAAACCGGGCCGCTTTGAGCTAGCTGATGGGGGGACGATTTTTTTAGATGAGATTGGAAATTTAACACTACCACTTCAGGCCAAGTTATTAAGTGTTTTGCAAAACCGAACGGTTACCCGTTTGGGCGAAAGCAAAGAGCGTAAAGTAAATGTACGCCTCATTACGGCAACCAATATGCCATTAAACGAAATGGTCGCAAAAAATACATTCAGGCAGGATTTATTGTTTCGCATTAATACAGTAGAACTTTTATTACCGGCATTACGTAAACGTGGCGAAGATATTTTACTTTTGGCCAATCACTTTTTGCAGGTCTTTAGTGCCAAATACCATAAAAATGTGCAAAAAATAAGCAATAAGGCCCAGGAAGCACTATTAAAGTATCAATGGCCAGGCAATGTACGCGAATTACAGCACGTGTTGGAAAGAGCCGTTATTATGAGCGATGGAGCTGATATTACCGAAGATGATCTGCAGCTAAGTCCGCAACGTTACGCACAGAACAACACACTACCAGATGAAATGGCTCTGGAAGATATGGAGAAAATGATGGTGCAGAAGGCCATTGATAAACACAAAGGAAACATATCAAAAGCAGCAGCAGAATTAGGCTTAACCCGCGCAGCACTTTACAGAAGAATTGAAAAATTTGGAATCTAAGAGAGGTTTGAGGTATAAGGTTTAAGGCGTAAGGTTATAATACCGTTTCTTCAACCCTATACCCATACACCTTAAACCCTAAACCTTAACAATGTTCTATCAACGCTTTACCTTCCGTTTAATATTCCGCCTGCTGACCATCAATCTGCTGGGTTATCTTTTATTTTACCTCATTAAAAAAACCGAGCTCTGGTTTACCATTACAGGCGTTGCACTGATTTTATTGGGTACCATTATTTCCCTTTATTACTATATCAATCAGATCCGGTCGGATATTAACCGTTTCATTTTGGCCGTAAAAACGAGAGATCATACCTTAAACTTCAGAAACAAAACAACTAGAGGCAGTTTCCCGGAGCTATACGAATCGTTCACTGATATTTTACAGGTTCACAAACAGATTAAACTGGAACAGGAAGCCATGTTTCAGCTGATCAAAACCATTTTAGAGCAGGTTCCGGTTGGGGTAATCGTGGTGAGCAATACAACAGCAGAAAAAGATAACGAGATTGCATTTTTCAATCAGGCCGCTTCTAACCTTTTAGGTGTGCCCGCCTATAAATACTGGCATCGGTTAAAAGAGCATCTGCCAGCGTTCGGAGCAGAAATAGAGCAGATTTCAACAGGTGGAAAACGGTTTCTGGAACTTAAGATTCAGGATAAACTAACCCAGCTATCTACTGAAGTGATTCCTTTAAACCTTTACGGGAAGAACTATATCATCATTAGTTTTCAGAACATTAAAGATGAAATTGAGCAAAAAGAAACTGAAGCCTGGAACAGGTTAGTCGGTGTTATTTCGCATGAAATTTTAAATTCCATCACGCCTATCAGTTCCTTATCAGATACTATCAACAAAATGGTAACCGATAAAAAGGACTTAACTGAAGATGAAATGGAAGACCTTAAAACAGCACTTCATACGATCCAAAGGCGTTCATCCGGTTTACTGGATTTCGTAAAAGATTACCGTTTAATTGCCGAACTGCCTACACCAAATCTTGAGCCGCATACCATTGGAGAAATATTAAAGCACATTAAGGTACTGATGCAGCCATTTGCTAAAGTTAAAAATGTGGTGCTGGATGTAGAACAGACTTCATCAAAAATCACCATTCAGCTGGATCTGAAATTAATAGAACAGGTATTAATCAACCTGATTACCAACAGTATTTATGCGGTCGAAAATAAGGATATACCTCATATCAATGTAAATTACCGTTTAGAAAACACCAAGCTATATATCGATGTCAGTGATAATGGAAAAGGTATAGCGGCTGATGATCTTGAAAAAATATTCGTTCCATTTTATACCACCAGGAAAAATGGATCGGGTATAGGATTAACCATCAGCCGTAACATCATGAAAATGCACAGAGGCAGTATCGAAGTTATTTCTACTCCCGAAAGTGGTACAACTTTTTCATTGGTATTTAACTACGTTTAATCATCTGAATGTTTTTTTGACCTAAAAATTCAAACAAAATAAGAATGATAATGCTTTTAAGATATAGATACATCGAATAAAAGCATGAAGACAGTTATAATATCGAACAGACTACCCGTTAAAATCATTGAAGAAAACAACGAATACACGTTTATTCCCAGCGAGGGCGGCCTTGCCACCGGCCTTGGCGATGTATATAAATCAGGCAACTCCATTTGGATTGGATGGCCCGGAATTGAGGTTCCGGAAGAACGTCAGGAAGAAGTTACACAAAAACTTGCCGAACTAAACCTCTATCCGGTTTTTCTTACCCAAAACGAAATTAATTTATATTACGAAGGCTTTTCAAATGAAGTGTTATGGCCTGTATTTCATTACCTGGTTACCTACGCAAATTACGAACAAAGTTATTGGGATTGCTACCGATCGGTAAATGAGAAATTTGCCAAAAGTGCCATGCAGGTACTGGATCGAAAGGATAAAATCTGGATTCAAGACTATCAATTGCTGCTGTTGTCAGGTATTTTAAGAGAGAAACTCCCGAATGCAACCATCGGTTTTTTTCAGCATATTCCCTTTCCGTCATACGAAATTTTCAGGCTCATCCCCTGGCGGGAAGAACTATTAAATGGCCTGATTGGTGCCGATCTAATTGGTTTCCACACTTACGATGATGTACGCCATTTTATCAGCACCGCTACACGTTTGCTACCCGTAAATTCATCATCAAACGTACTTAATAGCCACGAAAGACAAATTGTGATAGAAGCTTTTCCTATGGGAATTGATTTCGATAAATTTTCTGATCTACCTGTCACTGAAAAAGTAAAAAAAGAAATTGATTATTTCAGGACTGGTAAAGAAGAGATGAAAGTAATCCTTTCTATCGACCGGTTAGACTACAGTAAAGGTATACTCGAAAGGTTGAAAGCCATGGAATTACTACTTCAGGAGCATCCCGAATATATTGGTAAAATAGAACTTTTCATGATTGTAGTCCCTTCAAGGGATACCGTACCACAATATAGCGAGTTAAGAGACCAGATTGACCAGTTTGTTGGAAATTTAAATGCGAGGTACCGCTCCATAAACTGGATTCCAGTAAATTATTTTTATCGCTCTTTCCCCATTGAAGTACTCTCTGCACTTTATTCAACTGCCGACATTTGCCTGGTAACGCCGATGCGCGATGGGATGAATCTGGTAAGTAAAGAATATGTAGCTAGCCGGAACCACGAAGATGGTGTATTGATTTTAAGCGAAATGGCAGGTGCTTCCAAAGAATTAACTGATGCTGTAATTGTTAATCCAAATAATATAGGCGACATTATGGAAGCCATCGTAACTGCATTAAAAATGCCTTTGGAAGAACAACAGCAACGCATGAAAGCCATGCGGGCTATAGTGGAAAAATTTAACGTTAAACATTGGGTTAACAATTTTATTTTAAGATTAAACGAAGTGAAAGATTCTCAAAAATCATTATTAACTAAACACGCAGTAAATTCGATTAATGAAGTAATTGCTGCTAAATATGCAACAACAACCGACAGGGTTCTATTTTTAGATTATGATGGCACACTGGTAGATTTTACCGGGAACATTGATGATGCCTCTCCTGACGATGAACTTTATGATCTAATCGAAAACCTGACCCTTGATCATGCCAATAAAGTGATCATTATCAGCGGAAGGCGACATGAAACGCTGGAGCAGTGGTTTGGGCATTTAAAGGTAGATCTGATTGCTGAACATGGCGCATGGCAAAAATCGTATGGAGATAAGTGGAACAGTCTGCCCCTGCTTACCGACCAATGGAAACAGGAAATAAAGACTTTATTAGAAACCTATACCGACCGTACTCCCGGATCGTTCATTGAGGAAAAAAGCTATTCAATGGTATGGCATTATCGAAAAGCAGAAGATGGATTAGGTGATTTACGGGCCAATGAAATCGTAAGCCACATGAAAATTCTGGCTGCTGATAAAGGATTGCAGTTAATGCCAGGGAACAAAGTAATCGAGTTTAAAAATATAGAAGTTAATAAAGGAAAAGCTGCTTTAAACTGGTTATATGATAAAAATCCTGATTTCATTCTGGCATTAGGCGACGACCATACCGATGAGGACATTTTCAAAGTACTGCCAGATGATGCTTTTACCATAAAAGTTGGCAATAATATTTCAGAAGCAAAGTATTACTTAAATGATTTTAAAGAGGTAAGAAAGTTACTTTGGAGTTTGGTAAAAGAAGAGTTTATAGAACGGGGTTAATAAATATATAGTTAATTAATACCATAATGCAAAGGTCTGTGCCCCCACAGACCTTTTTTCAACTATAATTTTAAAGAAATCCTGGAGATTCAATATGATTTTCGCAGATTTTTCGCCCAAATCTATTAATCCAATACGAAGGTGTGTGTCCTAACAGACCTATTTCTTACGAAAGATATCATCTTTTCGAGCGGAGTAAAACGCAGTCGAGAACCCGAAGGCTCAGCGAAGCTAAATCTATTAGAGAGATATTTTCAAATAGATCTCTCCATTCCTCTGCATTTAGGTAGAGATGGCGATCCTTTCTATTGAATTTTATCCTATCCATTAAATCTCTCTGCAACGTTACCCTGAACTTGTTTCAGGGTCTTTTTTACAGGAAAGACCTCTCCCGCCCCTAAGCCAGGGCCTGTGTCCCCACAGACCTTTTTTCAACTATAATTTTAAAGAGTCCCGCAGATTCAATATGATTTTCGCAGATTTTTCGCCCAAATCTATTAATCCAATACGAAGGTGTGTGTCCTAACACACCTATTTCTTATGAAATATATCGTCTTTTCGAGCGGAGTGAAACGCAGTCGAGAAATCTGTTAGAGAGATATCTTCAGATAGATCTCTCCATTCCTCTGCATTTCAATAGAGATGGCGATGCTTTCTATTGAATTTTATCCTTTAAATCTCTCTGCAACGTCACACTGAACTTGTTTCAGGCTCTTTTTTACAGGAAAGATCTCTCTCGCCCCTAAGCCAGGGTCTGTGTCACCACAGACCTTTTTTCAACTATAATTTTAAAGAATCCCGCAGATTCAATATGATTTTCGCAGATTTTTTGCCCAAATCTATTAATCCAATACGAAGGTGTGTGTCCTAACAGACCTATTTTTTACGAAAGATATCGTCTTTTTGAGCGTAGCGGAACGCAGTCGAGAACCCGAAGGCTCAGCGAAGCTAAATCTATTAGAGAGATATTTTCAAATAAATCTCTCCATTCCTCCGCGTTTCGGTAGAGATGGCGATGCTTTCTATTGAATTTTATCATATCCATTAAATCCCTCTGCAACGTCACCCTAAACTTGTTTCAGGGTCTTTTTTACAGGAAAGACCTCTCCCGACCCAAAGCCAGGGTCTGTGTCACCACAGACCTTTTTGAAAATAGCTTTGACAACGTCAAATATGTATTTTACATATCATAGTTGTCAAAGCTTAATCTATAATTTTACAAAAATATCGGCCTGTCCAGCTTAATCGCAATGCGGTAAGCGGCGTTCATCAAACCTACATGACTATAAGCCTGCGGGAAGTTACCCCATTGACTACCTGTTTTGGCGTCAACATCTTCGCTAAACAATAGCAGGTGGTTACAGTATTTAATGATATTTTCAAACTCCTTTATCGCTTCGTCAGTACGGCCCACACAGGCCAAAGCTTCTACATACCAAAATGCGCAGATTAAAAATGTGGTTTTGGGTTTACCGAAATCATCAGCATGCAGGTATCGGTAAAAAAGTCCATCTTCAGTTTTGAGTTCCTTTTCTAAAGCAATTAAATGGTCCTTTGCCCGCTCAGAAGCGGGATCTAGATAATTCATCATAATCAGCTGTAGTGTGCTGGCATCCAAATGCGGACTTCCTACAGCATTGGTATACACTTTTCTTTCCGGATCGTAGCAGGCTTCAATATGTGCTGAAGCTTTCTCAATCAGCAGATTTGCACGTCTTTCGAAATCTTCATTACCAATGGTTTTAGCCATTTTTAAAGCAGCCTGCGCGCCTGCCCATTGGAAAAGGTTACTATAACAATGTACATTGGCAATGTTTCTGAATTCCCATATTCCGGCATCCTTTTCATCAATGGTACGTTCAATTTTAGAAAGTACACTTTCAATCCACTTTACTGAATCACCACGTTCCGAAAAAACAAAACGGTGGTCGGTATAAAGTGGCAGCATAGAAATCAAAACCTGCCCATAGATATCATTCTGAATGTGTTCGTATGCCTGATTTCCGATCCTAATGGGCTGTTCTCCTTTATAACCATCCAGATGATCAAGAGTGCGTTCGGTAATTTGTCTTTCGCCCGCAATACCATATAAAGGCTGGTAACGCACATCTTCAGCACGCGAAATATCGGACAGGTAATTAAAATACCGTTCCATTTCTTCAAAATGTCCGATATGGTTTAAGGATGTGAGCACATAATGCGAATCGCGAAGCCAGCAATAGCGATAATCCCAGTTTCTTGTGCTACCTGGTGATTCGGGCAAACTGGTGGTACTTGCGGCTATAATGGCACCTGTGTCTTCATATTGGTGGATTTTCAGAACGAGGGCCGAACGGATTACAAATGGCTGGTAAAAACCTGCTATTGATGAATGTTTGATCCATAAACGCCAATAAGAAATGGTTTCCCTTAAAAAATTCTCGGCTGTACTGACGATTGGTGCTTCTAAATTTTGTCCATAAGTCATCACCAAATACTTTGGCTCGTTCAGCACAAATGCTTTCTCGTCGAAAATATAGGTAAGTGATACATTGGTACTTAAGCGGATATTTTCATCACAGCCCAAATAGTCGATGTGATTGCTTCCCCTGCTTGATCTCATTTTACCTTTTCCATAATCGCAAACCGGCTCACACTTAATGGTAATGCGCGGGTTACCTTCCAAAGGCTCAATTTTTCTGATAAACATCAGTGGTTTAAAATAGCGATCGTATAAATGAAAACGGGGTGCAAAATCGGTAATCCGGTATTTTCCGTCTTCGGCGGTAATCTCCGTTCTTAAAACATTGGTATTCTCGATGTAATATTGATGAGAAGTAAATTCGCCCTGTGGCAAAATCGAAAATTCACCTCCTTTTTTTTCATCCAATAAACTACCAAATACAAAAGGGCTATCAAAACGTGGCCAGCAAAGCCAGGATATATCAGTATTTTTATTTACGTGAGCAATGAAAGCGCAATTCCCTATAATTCCTGTTTGATAAAGGTGTTGATGATCGGTCATAAACTATTTTTTGTTTATTTACTAACAAGCTTACCGGGAAAATGTTGGGTAGAAAGAGAAAAAGACCTTATATATCCAGGGTTTTTCGCTGGAATAAACTGAAAAGACCTTACAGATTTTTGAAATCTGTAAGGTCTTGAAAGATTCTTCGCTTCGCTCAGAATGACAATATATCTTAAATTACTGTACCACTTGGTACAACAGCACCTTTTTTAATAACCACGATACCATCTTTTACAGCATAAAGCTCAAAATCGCCATCTTCCAAATGATCGCCGCCATTAATTTTAACGTCGTTACCGATACGACAATTTTTATCAATGATGGCGTTATTGATGAAGCAACGATCGCCTATTCCGATCAAAGAATTTCCCTTACTGTTTTCTTCCTGTATCTCTTCTAAAGTCTGGTACCTATCGCTACCCATTATATAGGCATTGGTAATTACCGTATCCTTTCCTATTCTCGACCTGATCCCCAAAACAGCATGTTCTACCTTGCTGGCCTGAATAATACAGCCTTCAGCAATAATGGTTTTATCTAAAGTGGTACCCGAAATTTTCGAAGGTGGCAACATCCTTGCCCTGGTAAAAATAGCATGGTTGCTATCGAACATATTAAACTTCGGTATTTCATCTGTCAGTCCTAAATTGGCTTCAAAGAAAGATGAAATGTTACCGATATCGGTCCAATAACCCTCATATTGGAAACTTAAAACCCGGCTTTCCCTAATAGCTCTAGGCAAAATTTCTTTACCAAAATCCTTTTCCTCTTCGTTTTCGTTTAAGATATTGATCAGGTAATCGCGGTTAAAAACGTAGATCCCCATCGAGGCCAGAAAGTTGCGCCCTTCTGATTGCATTTCTTCACCCGTGTCAGAAACCCAATCCTCTAATCCGGTTTTAGGTTTCTCGATGAAAGAAGTAATCATGTTTTCCTCATCAGCCTTTAAAATACCAAAATCAGTTGCGTCTTTGGCCGTTACCGGAATGGTAGCAATGGTAATTTCTGCAGCAGCTTCGATATGTTTCTCAATCATATCTTTAAAATCCATCTGGTAAAGTTGATCACCCGAAAGGATTAAAATATAGTCAAATTCATGAGAAACGATGTGATGCATACACTGACGGACAGCATCTGCAGTACCCTGGAACCAGCCAGAATTTTGCACCGTTTGCTCGGCAGCTAAAATATCAACAAAAGCCGTACTGAAGTGACTAAAATGATAGGTATTTTTAATGTGTTTGTTTAGGGATGCCGAATTAAACTGGGTTAACACAAACATACGGTGAATACCCGAATTGAGGCAGTTCGAGATTGGAATGTCTACCAAACGGTATTTACCAGCTATCGGAACTGCCGGTTTAGAACGTGTTTGTGTTAGTGGCGATAATCTAGAGCCCTGGCCACCGCCAAGGATAACGCCTAAAACTTTGTCAGTCATGCTTAAGCTTATTTTAAATTTTGGTATAATTGTATATAATTCAAGGCTGCCCTATACCACGAATGATCTATTTTCATCATAGTTTTTCTTACAGCTTTAAAGGCTTTTTTATCATTGTAAAATCCAACTGCACGGTTAATAGAATGTGTAACATCCCAAATACTCGTTTGGTCATGGCAGATCCCGAAACCATTGTCGCCAATATCGATCACAGTATCTCTCAGCCCTCCAACCCTACGCACAATCGGAACCGTTCCGTAGCGTAAGGCATAAAGCTGGTTCAGTCCACAAGGCTCCACTCTTGATGGCATGATCAGAAAATCCGCACCTGCATATATTTGATGCGAAACCTGTTCATTATAACCGATATAAGCATTGTATCTGCCTCCGAAGAAATCCTTCAACTGGTTTAACCTTCCTTCCACCCAACTATCTCCCGAGCCTAAAACCAAAATATTGATGTTGTTGCCATGCTGTTGCAAAGCGGTATAAAAAATGTCCGGCAAAATATCGGCACCTTTTTCGTCAACCAATCTTCCTATAAAAGTAAACAGGGGCTTAGATGAATCTAATTGAAAAACATCGCAAAGTGCTTTTTTGTTTGCCAATTTCCCAGCTTCTACAGTTTTTATAGTATAACCCTTATTCAGCATGGGGTCTGTTTCAGGATTCCATACTTCGTTATCAATTCCATTTAATATCCCAACTGATTTCCAACGTTCCTGTCTTAACAAACTTTCCAGTCCGCGCGCATTGCCCATCATTTCTTCCAGGTAAGTTGGCGACACAGTAGTTACCTTCCAGGCACACTTAATAGCAGAAGCAAGGGGATTTATGGCATCATCCCAACCCAGTAAACCACCCTTCCATAAATCGAATGCAGGTAAATAGTACAATTTATCCCATCCAAACTGGCCCTGATATTGGGCGTTATGAATGGTTAGCACCGTAGGCACAATGCTTATCGGCTTATATTTTATGCAATTTGAAACCATAAAAGGAATCAATCCTGTATGGTGGTCATGACAATGGATGATGTCCGGACGATGCTCCCATTGCACCATCCAATCGAGGGTAGCAATCTGAAAAGCAACAAATCTTTCCGTATCGTCGTTATATCCGTATACATTTGGACGGTCTGTTAAGCCCTGTATATGAACAATGTATAAGTCGAAACCCAGTTTATTGGTTTTTTCTTTTAGAATACGGTACTGAAAGTGGTTATTCCCGTAATTTGCCCAGGCATCATAAGTGACCTCAAATTCACTTTCGCGGATAAATTTGGTATCGTAAGCAGGCACAACCACTTTGGCAATATGGCCTAGTTTATTCTGGTATTTTGGTAAGGCCCCTACTACATCGGCTAAACCACCAACCTTTGCAACTGGGTAACACTCGGCACTTATATGTATAATTTCCATCAAATATTTGCAGTAGATAACTGAAGTAAGTTACTAATTGTTTTGAGTTTTGCAAATAATGAAAATTATATTTTTAGTTGATTATTACTTTCGTCAAGCAAAATTTATTTCAGCATCTATTTACCTGGAAAGTCCCTGAAACGAGTCCCGGGTGATGGTTTTTCAGAAATTAATTTAGGTTTTATTAGCAAGTGAATGTTCTGTTTTCTGTGGCGGCCTGCAGCCCTGCTTTCCGCTATAAGTCCTCACTGCGCCGGGCTTACCGCTACAATCAGGCTTATAAACAAAGTTGGTTTCCCGTCAAACGCTGGAAATGTGGTATTAAGCACATTTTTCTGCTGAGTTCTTGAGAGGAACTTGTCATCTCCTGGAATGCGGAACGATGAGATCTTACTCCCTGTTTGCAAAGTTTTAATTTAGACTTTTCAGCGGTGATCTTTTTAATTCTGCGGGAAAAAACCGCTAATCATTTCCCGCTGATCTCGCAGATAAACGCAGAGATTTTTTCAAAACAGCTATTTACTTAAAAAGACCCTGAAACAAGTTCAGTATGACGCCACGTATCGGAGATTAGATTTTTAGCAGCGATCTTTTTAAATCTGCGGGAACAAACCGTTAATCATTTCCCGCTGATCTAGCAGATAAACGCAGAGATTTTTCCAAACAGCTATTTACTTGAAAAGACCCTGAAAAAAGCTCATATGACGCCATGTATGGGAAATTAAATTTTTCAGCGGTGATCTTTTAATTCTGCGGGAACAAACCGCTAATCATTTCCCGCTATCCAGCAGATAAACGCAGACATTTTTACAAACTGCTATTTACTTAAAAAGACCCTGAAACAGGTTCAGGGTGACGCCATGTATGGAAAATTAAATTTCTCAGCGGTGTTCTTTTAAATCTGCGGGAACAAAGCGCTATCATTGCCCGCTGATTTCGCAGATAAACGCAGAGATTTTTCAAAACAGCTATTCACTTAGACAGACCCCGAAAAAAGTTCAGATGACGCCACGTATGGAAAATTAGACTTTCCAGCGGTGATCTTTTTAAATCTGCGGGAACAAACCGCTAATCATTTCCCGCTATCCAGCAGATAAACGCAGACATTTTTACAAACTGCTATTTACTTAAAAAGACCCTGAAACAGGTTCAGGGTGACGCCATGTATGGAAAATTAAATTTCTCAGCGGTGTTCTTTTAAATCTGCGGGAACAAAGCGCTATCATTTCCCGCTGATCTCGCAGATAAACGCAAAGATTTTTTAAACAGCTATTTACTTAAAAAGACCCTGAAACAAGTTCAGGGTGACGCCATGTATGGAAAATTAAATTTTTCAGCGGTGATCTTTTAAATCTGCGGGAACAAAGCGCTATCGTTTCCCGCTGATCTCGCAGATAAACGCAGAGATTTTTCCAAACAGCTATTTACGCCAAAGATCCTGAAATAATTTGAGGGTAAAGCCACCTATAATATGAAAATGCAATACCTAAAAAAACCGCTTAAATCCATAAGCGGTTTTTAACAACAAAACAAATATATTTCTTAAAAATATCTAGTACTCTTCAGCGATAATTTCGTAGAAATCGCGGATGGGTTGAAATTGAGGGTGTAATGAAACCACATCGCCAAAAACCAATAGCGCCGGGGCCGTTATTCTTTTATCTTCCACAATCTCAGCAATGGTATCAACTATACCTACCACAATTTTTTCGTCAGGTGTGGAACCATTTTGGATAACGGCAACTGGCAACAGATTTTTATTTTCTGCCTGAAAAATGGCTGCAATCTCTTTTACTTTTTCAATCCCGTTTAAAACAACTATCGTAGCTTTCGTTTTTGCAGCTATGTACAAATCTTCCGAAATTTCACCTTTAGAATTGGTTCCGGTTACTGCCCAAAAGCTTTCGCTCATATCCTTATAAATCATAGGGATTTTTTGCAAACTTGGCGCACCTGTGGCACTCGAAATCCCAGGAATAATTTCAGTAGGGATACTATAAGATTCTGCTGCATCTATTTCTTCATATCCTTTTGCAAAGAAAAACGGGTCGCCGCTTTTTAAACGTACAACATGACCATAATTTAACGCATAGTCAATGATGAGCCTGTTTACTGCGTCCTGAGAAAATGATTCATCATCAGAACGTTTGCCCACATAAACTTTAGGAATACCATCTGGTGCATGACACAATAAAGCTTCGTTTACATTTGCATCATACAAAACAACATCAGCTGTTTTTAATGCCTTAACCCCTTTTAAACTAAATAAATCCGGGTCACCAGGACCAGCACCTATTAATGTAATTTTTGGTTCAATGTTCGCTTTTTCTACTTTATTCAAAATCATAACTGAAAGTTTATGTCCGTTATCCATTCGTTAACAATACAAATATATATAAAATCTATAGAAATTGTAGTAATTTATTTTAAAATAATTTTATAAATGTCGTTCAGAACAAATTGAAGGATATCTGTATAGCTACCCACCCGATCCTATAACTATCGCTCGAAATGATAGTACCTCAAAATGGAGCTTAACAAGCGAAAAAATCTCCGTGCTTTCTGTGCATCCGTGGCAAACATAAACTATAATCGATACATTAGGTCTTAGCGAGACGCTAAGACCAGTAGTGAGCAATCAGATCTCGCGCATGCGGGAACCACGAGGTGCTCAGCGAAGCTAATTTAAGGCACCCTATAATAGCGATTTTTATAAGATTGCTTCGCCAATAATCGGAACAGGTTGTTGGCTGAAAAGCCTTTTAGCAATGACAAACTAAATTATCCCTCAGGATGTAGGGTCAAGCGTTTATTTACAATCCACCTCTGAAAAAGTAAATTTCCCGGCTTCGTAATTAATAGGCTTTCCTTTTACAAAATAAGATCTTCCCAGCGTGGTTTCAATCTGTGCAACTCCCATAATGAGTTTACCATCTTTCTTTAAAAAAGCCAGTGGGTTGGTGAATGCCTTTGTGGTATCTTTACCTGTATTAAACCGATAATCAACCAGTAAGGTATCGCCGTTAAATTTTCCAGTTATTTTGCCGTTATTTTCAGGTTTATCAGCGTATTTTACCAAAAGTGAACCGGCTATTTTGCCAGATGCCATTGTTTTTACAATCATAGCAGCACTGTCTTTTTCGAAGAAAGCGGCATAACAGGTTTGATTGACTACCGAATCTTTTTTTGCAGTATCAGTCTTTTTTTGTGATTGGTTACAAGCGAAAGCCAATGGAACAACAGCAAAAATGAGGTAAATTGAGTTTCTTTTCATGTGTTTTGTAATTAGAGTGTGCTGTACAATATATGAAGAAGATGAAAAATTTTAATTATTTCCATAATCAAAGTTCTACTATTTATTTTCTGCAATAAGATCAATCACCAACCCGTTAAAATCCAGTTGCTTACTTTTTAATACCGAAAAAAAATCAACATCAAACTTTTCAACCGTTTTCAGTGCAAGCCTGGTTACTGAAACACCTACATCGGTAAGCTGAACAACTTTTGCTCTCGTATCTGTACTATGCTCTTTACGCGCTAAAAAACCTTTTTTTTGCAGTGTGCGAAGAACTGTGGAGGTTGTCATTGGGTCGATTTTACTGTGCGCAGATAAATCTATCTGCGTAACGTTTTCTTTCTCGCCAGATAACCACAGCAAACTTGCCAGTAACACAAACTGAGAATGGGTAAGGTTATGCACCTCCAGCGATTTTTTTATTCCCCGCTGCCATAAAGCAGTTACCTGCCATAACAAAAAGCCGGAACTATCATCGGCACTCTTAACACTAAAACTTTTATCCGGCATCTTTTTTTAACATTTCTTTACTGATCAATTCGAAATCCGATTTCTTTATTTCAAAAAACCCGAAACGAAAGGGATAACCCCACGATTTCTTATTTTCTATAAACCGAAGTTCCGAAATCAGCGGCAATATCGAAACTTCATTACAATCCATAAAATTTATATTTCTTCTGAAAGGTTTAAAATCATCCGAAAATTCAAATTGATAAGGTTCACCTACTTTAACCTGGCCTATTGCTGTAAAAGCCTGACACTTTTCTTCTTTACCCATTAATTGTTTTGAAGAGTAAAAAATTACCCAATCGCCCGGCTTAAGTCTTTTTAAAGGTGGCAGTTTACCATGATTAGCCTGCATAAAACCTCCGCTTACACCTCTTTTTACATGATCCTTGGAAGCTGCCACGATCCAATATCTTACGTTGCTTTCCATTTTAATTTTTTAAGGCATGTTTAATCTGCAGGTGAATATCACTTTCCAAGTTTGCCACAATATCTTTCATCACTATTATATTCCATAAAAAAGACAATGCACCGGTCATCGTCATTGTTGTGGTAATCTTTAAACCGTCAGGTGTTTCTTCATACCAATGCTCGCCATTCATTTTTGCCAGCGGAAAAATGGTTTCATCTTTAAAATAAACATTTGGTTTAACGTCAACAAGTTTGATGTTAACACTGGGTCCGCCTTTTGGTTTAAATACAAAGCCCGAACCCGATTCGAAATTGCCTTTGAGTTTCGAATTTTCTACCGAGGTATCCCAAGTTTTCCATTCATCTACATTTGACATGAGTTTCCAAATTTGTTCTTTACTGATTGCTTTTGTGGTGATTGAGAATGTTTTCTGTATCATAATTTTGCATATTAATAAGTACAAATATAATAAGTATACATATTAAATACAAATATCATTTGCCATTAAATTTTATAATGAAAAACGGGGCTACCATTTGGTGCCCCGTCGAAATTGCTTTCACTTCAGATGAATCTAAAGCTTTCATTACTATATTTGGTTGTGGTTCTCTAGATCAGTATTTCCTGGATTATAAGATTTTAGGGTCGATAAGTTCAAATAAAGACTTATATTCTATCCTCTATTGCACATCAGCCATTTTACATTTTATTCTACTGCCGCCCTGAACATTAGCGCGCCAACGGTTAAATTGGTCCGGGTGTCAACTAAAATAGCAGAACCATTTGCCCGGTTATCATCATATAAATCAAAAGCCAGCGCATCAGCGGTTTTCACAATCACACGGCCAATATCATTCAGTTTAAATTCTTCTGCAGCATGCTTTTCTAAAGTATTGATATCTACTTTATGTAGAATTTCGCTGATTTTACATTTGGTAACCTTGCTATTATGTTGAATATTATAGATGATGGAAGTATCAAGGGCACGCGTATCCATCCAGCAAAGATCCGCTTCAATCAGTTTTGTTTCCTGTGGTAAAGCCGATGCATTTACAATGGTATCACCACGACTGATGTCAACATCGTCTTTTAAGTGAATGATAACCGATTGACCAGCGTGTGCAGCGTCAAGTTCTTCATCAAAAAACTCAATCTTCTCTACAACAGAACTTGCTCCTGAAGGAAGGACCGTAACTTTATCATTTAATTTGAAAGTTCCGCTTAACACACGCCCCGCATAACCCCGGTAATCATGCAGCTCTGCTGTTTGCGGACGAACTACCCATTGTACTGGCATCCGCGCCAGTTGAGATTGATCTAAATGGTCGGTATCTACTTTCTCCAGAAAATGCAACAAACTTTCACCTTCATACCACTGCATATTTTCTGATGTTTGTACCACATTATCGCCTTTTAATGCGCTCACGGGGATATAGGTTACATCAGCCAACTTTAATTGCTGCGCCAAAACTTTGTATTTTTCAACAATGGCACTATACACGGTTTCACTATAATCCACCATATCCATCTTGTTGATGCAAACCACTACATGCTTAATGCCCAGTAAAGAAACAATATACGAATGACGGATAGTCTGCTCTACCACACCGTTACGGGCATCAATTAAGATGATGGCTAAATTGGCAGTAGAAGCTCCGGTAACCATATTTCTGGTATACTGAATGTGGCCCGGGGTATCTGCAATGATAAATTTACGCTTTTCTGTCTGAAAATATTTATAGGCTACATCAATGGTAATACCCTGCTCACGTTCTGCCCTTAAACCATCAGTTAAAATAGCCAAGTCTATTGTCCCATCGTCATTTTTGCGGTTGGAACGCTGCAAAGCTTCTAACTGATCAGCCAAAATAGAATCTGTATCGTATAACAAACGGCCAATTAAGGTACTTTTACCATCATCTACGCTGCCTGCTGTGAAAAATTTTAATATGTTCATTTTTTTTAGATTTGAGATATGAGATAATAGATATTAGATATGAGACGGATGCAAGATTTTCAGATCTCACGCCACCCTTAAAAATAATAAATATGAGATTAGACAGATGCAAGATTCTCAAATCTCACATCTAAAATCTCACGTCTCCTTTAAAAATACCCTCCCTTTTTTCTGTCTTCCATTGCGGCTTCAGAAACCTTGTCGTCTAAACGTGCACCACGCTCTGAAATTTTTGAGGCACTGATTTCTGAAATAATATCGTCGATCAAAAATGCGTCTGATTCTACTGCGGCGGTGCAAGACATATCGCCAACCGTACGGAAACGGACCTGTTTAAGTTCTACCACATCTTCCTCATCCATATTTAAAAAAGGCGAAGCGGCCATCAGCTGGCCATTCCTGGTAATTACCTCTCGTTCGTGCGAAAAATAAATGCTCGGAAGTTCTATTTTCTCCCTGCGGATATAATTCCAGACGTCTAATTCTGTCCAGTTACTGATCGGAAATACACGTATGTTTTCGCCTTTATGGATTTTACCGTTGTAAATGTTCCAGAGTTCGGGACGCTGGCGTTTCGGATCCCACTGTCCGAACTCATCGCGGACAGAGAAAATACGCTCCTTTGCCCTGGCTTTTTCTTCATCTCTACGAGCACCGCCAATACAGGCATCGAACTGGTATTTAGCAATGGTATCGAGCAAGGTTACGGTTTGCAATGCATTTCTACTGGCATTTTTACCGGTCTGTTCTACTACTTTACCCTGGTCTATAGATTCCTGAACAGAGCCAATAATAAGTCTCTCACCAATCCTTTCTATCATTTGATCACGGTAGGTGATGGTTTCTTCGAAATTATGACCGGTGTCTATGTGTACCAGCGGAAAAGGAAATTTACCCGGACGGAAAGCTTTTTCTGCCAAACGAACTAAAGTAATCGAATCTTTCCCCCCTGAAAACAAAAGGGCTGGTTTCTCAAACTGACCTGCAACTTCACGTAAGATGTGAATGGCTTCGGCCTCCAGCTCATCTAAATAATCAAAATTATATGTACTCATTTCAATTGTTGGAATGTTTAAATATTGAATGTTCCAAACACTCAAAGTTATATTTGTTGTTGTTAATTGTCGGAAGGTTTGAAAAGTTGGAAGGTTTAAATTCCATTCCATATCTACCATTTTACTTCTTCCATCAGCCAGCGGCATGTAAACCGCATTCTTTTTTGCTCTGGTCTTCCCACCACCATCTACCGGCCCTGAAATCTTCGCCGGGCTGTACTGCTCGTGTACAGGGTGCGCATCCTATACTAGGAAAACCCTTATCATGCAAAGTATTGTACACAATGTTATTCTCTTTAATATAAGTTTTTACATCATCCAAAGTCCAATCGAAAATAGGGTGAAATTTGATCAATTGGTTTCCTTCGTCCCATTCCAAATCATGCATATCCTCGCGGTTGGCACTTTGATCGGCCCTGATCCCTGTTATCCAGATATCATTACCTTTTAATGCTCTTTTTAAGGGTTCGATTTTACGGATGTAACAGCACTCTTTTCTATTCTCTACCGATTCGTAAAAACTGTTAGGGCCTTTTGTATTGACCATATCCTCTAAGAGTCCGCTCTGCGGATAATAGGCATGAATGGGTTTATTGTAAACTTCTAGCGTACGGTTCCAAACATAATAGGTTTCCGGAAACAAACGTCCGGTTTCTAAAGTAAAAACCTTGATCGGAATATTGTTGGCAAAAATTAAATGGGTAATTGCCTGGTCTTCCCAGCCAAAACTGGTTGAAAATATAATACGCCCGGCGTATTCAGTTGCCAAAAATTTCAGTTTATCTACTGTACTTAAGCCTTCCAGTGCTGCTTTTATCTCCTCTAAGTTCCCCATCACTATATTAATTTTAAAATAAACATGATTACGCTCCTTAAGCTTACGATCATTACAATAATCCCCACGGCAACCATAATGGTTTTTGCCGAGATTTTGTTTGATACTTTTGCGGCTATTGGCGATGCGATTGCGCTACCGATAATTAAACCCACAACGGCCTCCCAGTGTTTGCCACCTAACATGGTAAAAAAGGTAAGCGAACTCAACGTGGCGATAAAAAAGCGGCTGATTTTCACAGTACCCAAAGAAAACAAGGGATGCCTGCCGCCTGCAATTAAACTGGATAATACAATCGATCCCCATCCGCCACCAAAGGCTGCATCTATAAAACCTCCTACAAAACCCAATAAACCAATTTTTTTGATTTTCTGATCCGCTTTTTTCCTTTTGATGTTAAATGCTTTCATTAGAATAACAGCCCCCAGAAAAAGTGTATAAACCGCAACAACCGGTTTAACATAACTGCTGTAGTGTTCTAATGAAGAGAGGATGTAAGCGCCTAAAACGGCTCCGATGATGGCAGGAAGGATTAAAATTTTAAATAATTTCCAGTTTACATTCCCCATCCGGTAATGCATCCATCCTGCAATTCCGTTACTCATTACCTCAGAAATATGGATGGCCATACTTGCGGATGCGGGAGGCAAACCCATGGCAAGCGAGAATGATGCGGTAGTCACACCATACGACATCCCAATGGCACCATCTATTAATGCGAATACAAATCCGGCACCTAAAAACCAATAAAACAACGGATCGATATTGATTAAAAATTGCTGGAATTCCGGCTCGGTATTCCACAGAGAAAATCCGATAGCGACAATGAGTAAAACCGATGCTACCCAGATTAACCATTTGATATTCTGCTCGGCAAAGCTTTTTTTCGGATTAATTAAACTTTGGGTAACCTTATTCAGTTTTTTAACCTTTGCAGAAAAATCGCCATTTAACGTTTGGCGCAAAGCACTCATATTCTGCAGCGTTTCATCCAGCTCTGCAGGTAAACCTTCATTTAAAATCTGTTTTAAACGTTTGGCAATGGTTGGCGATTTTCCATTTGTAGAAATGGCAATCTTCAAATCACCTTTTTGAACGATTGACCCCAGGTAAAAATCGCATAATTCTGGCTTATCGGCCACATTGATCAGCAAACCACGCTCATGCGTTACCTTTCTGATTTCGTCATTTAAAATATAATTATTGGTCGCAGCAAAAACGATATCAATATCATTTAAATCATTTACATCAAAAGTTTTTTGTTTAACTTTTATCAGCGGATAATTTGCAACAAGTGCATAAACCTCTGGCGATACCTGCTCTGCTACGATGGTAATGGTAGCGCTGTTGCTATTATTTACAATTGCCGTTAACTTCTCCAACCCGATATTGCCTGCACCAATTAATAATGTACGCAGCTTATTCAGCTTTACAAAAACCGGAAAAAGCTGGTTACCTTTTTCTTCTTCAGAAAAAGACGCTGCACTATCAGATTGGTTAGGCAATACTTGCATATTGTTTAATTAATTTTTTAAATGACGGATGTAATGATACAACTTCTCCAAAAATTAATAATGCAGGTGCTTTAATATTTTCTTGTAGCACCAAACTTTCTATGGTTTCAACCACGCCGATAACCAATTTTTCATCTTCTGCAGATCCATTTTGCACTACTGCAGCTGGTAAATTGTGCTTGCCTGCAGCTTTAAAGATCTCTACAATTTTAGCTAGTTTTTTGAGTCCCATCAGTACCAGTACGGTAGCTTTTGATTGTGCTGCCTGATAAATATCGGCAGATACTTCTCCGGAAGTCGTCGTTCCGGTGATTACCCAAAAACTTTCGCTCATACCGCGGTGCGTAACCGGGATCTGTTGTAAGCCAGGTACGCCGATCGAACTTGAAATACCCGGAATAACACTAACCGGAATGCTATACGATGCAGCATAGTCCAGTTCCTCATATCCCCTGCCAAAAACAAATGGATCGCCACCTTTTAAACGCACTACATGACCGTAGTTTAGAGCATAATCGATCATTAATTTATTGATGGTATCCTGCGGGTAGGAATGCTCTCCAGAACGTTTCCCTACATATACCTTAATGGCGGCTGCCGGAGCATGCTCTAATAATGCCTCGTTGGTTAAAGCATCATACAATACCACATCAGCAGTTTGCAATGCTTTTACACCTTTTAAGGTTAATAAATCCGGGTCGCCCGGACCTGCCCCCAAAAGGGTAATTTTTGATTCTATATTTTGATTAACCATGTATCTTTTTAATTATTCTATTTTGAAAAACTGGATAAAGAGTTGTTTGACGCTTAGCGTTCACAGTTCTCACATCTATCATCTCAAATCTCATTTCACCAATACCGCTCTTTTCTCTTTAATTTGATTTAGAAACTGATTGGCTTCTTCAAAATATTTCTTTGCAAACTCGGCAGTTGGTTCATTTTTATTGATCTGTAAAACCAGGTCTGAGAAATTGGTAGGCAAATTAAATTCGCCGGTTTCTACATAGTGGCTATCAAATTCGCGAATTACCCCAACCTGTGTGCTACTATTTACTCCTTTATCCAACAACAGCGATTTTGCAGCACTTACAAAAGTGCTGTAGGTATGGTAAATAGAATCTGCATAAGCACCTTTTTTTAAGTTTTGCTTTGCCCATTCAAATTTTTCATCAGCCTCTAATAATAAGGTAGCTACGAGATCAATTACTACACCAGCACACTCGCCTACACCAATGGCTGTTACAAATTCTTCCACATGCCCCCAGTCTACAAACTCCTCTGTTTTAAGGTTGGTTAAATCGGCCAATGGCTTCAACAACTGATAAAAATGGTCTTTACCTTTACGATCATAATATTGATGGAAGTTTTCATCAGCCAGGTTATTGGCCTTAAAATCATTTAAAATATAGTGTAAAACACTTGTTGCCCTTTTTGAGGGCACTTTAATTACCCGTTCTGCCACGCGGCCTACGCCGTTACCTACAGTACCTCCACCAAGCATCACCTGAACGGCAGGAACCACTTTTCCTTCGGCTTTTACCGAGCTTCCGTGGAAACCGATTTCAGCTAAACCATGCTGACCGCAAGAGTTCATACAGCCGCTGATTTTGATCTTGATGTTTTTTTCGTAAATAAACTCGGGGAAATCGGTATAAATGACCTCTTCCAAAACTTCAGCAAGTGTCATCGAGTTGGAAATACCCAGGTTGCAGGTATCAGTACCTGGACAAGTCGTAATATCGGCCAAACTATCAAAACCGGCTGTCGTAAAACCAATTTTATTTAAAGCGGTGTATAAAGAAGGCAAAGCTTCTTTCCGTACAAATTTCAACAATAAGCCCTGGTTTTGGGTAATCCTGATTTCATCAGCCACATATAACCTGATGGCATCAACAAACGCCCTTGCTTTATCTGTTTTGATATCTCCTACCTGAACTTTTACATAAACACCATAAAACCCTGCTTGCTTTTGTTCAATTACATTGGTAGCTAACCAGTGTTTATAATGGGCCTCATTCAGTATCTCTACCGAAGGGTATTCTTGTTCTAAAGGCAAGAGTGGTTGTTGAACGGCATTAACATCAATTTTAAAGGTTTTTACTTTGTTGGCGGTGCGTTCTTCAGCAACCAAACGCAAAACCTCTTCTAGACCCAGTTTTTGAACCAGATATTTTAAGCGTGCTTTATTGCGATTGTTACGCTCGCCATAACGGTCAAAAACGCGAAGAACAGACTCAGTAAAAGGGATTAACTGATCTTCAGGTAAAAATTCGTGAACGGCATTGGCCAGAAAAGGTTGTGCTCCTAAACCACCGGCAAATAAAACCTTAAAGCCACGTTCGCCTTTTTCATTTATTTTAGGAATAAAACCTAAATCATGAATGTAGCTGAATGCGGTGTCCCTATCGCTGGATGAAAAAGAAATTTTAATCTTACGGCCCATTTCCTGACAGATGGGATTACGTAAAAAGTAGGCAAATACTGCCTGAGCATAAGGTGAAACATCAAAAGGCTCTTCTGCATCTATTCCAGCATTTGGAGAAGCGGTTACATTGCGCACCGTATTTCCGCAGGCTTCGCGAAGGGTAATATCATCCTGTTCGAGCTTTGCCCAAAGTTCTGGTGTGCGGTCTAAACTTACATAGTGGATCTGGATATCCTGACGGGTAGTTAAGTGCAGGTTACCACTTCCGTACTCATCGGCAATATCAGCAATACGCAATAACTGTTTAAAAGTTACCTTACCAAACGGCAACTTAATACGCACCATCTGCACACCCGGCTGCCTTTGTCCGTAAACACCACGGGCCAAACGCAGGCTTCTAAACTTTTCGTCGTGAATGGTTCCATCCCTGAAAGCTTTAATCTTATTCTCCAAATCGATAATGTCCTGCTCGACAATCGGATTTTCGAGTTCTGTTCTGAAACTTTGCATATGTGTTGTTAGCTAATTCTAAAAATGCCTCCCTTTCACCGGGAAGCATTCCATGTTTTATACTAAAAGTGATCTGTAGGTTCCAATTATTGCGTTTTGCAACAGCACATCATCTGTACAGCAGTTAACTTTTCAGGCATAAAACTGAAATTTATATGCCAAATATATAAAGTATATAGGAATAGTAGTAATTTATTATAAAAAAATTTACATAGAAGAACGTCATTTCGACTGGAGCGCAGCGAAATGGAGAAATCTGTAAATTAAATTCTTAAATTGGGGTAACTGAAAACTACAAATTGCTATCTGCCAATTGATTTAGTATACTTAAACCTATCAGGTTTCAAAAACCTGATAGGTTTCTACGCGGTTCAGGGTAACAGACCATTATGAGAAAGTTTTAAAAACTATAAATTAACGATACCGATTTTTAGGTTATCCTCGCGGCCAATTACGTCGGCAATGCTGGTTTCGGTTAAAACCTTGAGCGTAGCATCTCTAACATCAATAAAAGCACTCCTGATTCCGCACGTTTTCTCATCTACACACTCATCACATTTGTGGTAAAAGTTTAAACTCGCACAGGGAACCATGGCGATCGGCCCATCGGTTACACGCATTACATGTACCAAAAAGATTTCTTCAGGTTTTTTGTTGAGGCTATAACCGCCTCCGGCACCTTTTTTACTATATAGAAAGCCTGCGTTACGCAAATCGAGCAGAATCTGCTCCAGAAACTTTTTAGGGATATGCTCCTCCTCTGCAATTTTCGAAATCTGCATGGGTGGTTTATCTAAATTTTTGCCCAACGCCACAAGCGCTTTTATGGCATATTTTGTCTTTTTGGATAGCATATTTGTACAAAGCTAATAAAAGAAAGTAAATTATAAAATATGCAACAGGAAGTTGATTTTAATTCCTCCTGATATCATATTGATAAATATAATCCAGAATATTAATCATTGCTTTAATCAAACGGGCGTAAAAATACCTTCATCATTAAACAGAAAGTCAATTATCAGCGTTTAAAATCTACTTTTGAGCACCATTCTGAATTGCAGATTTAATTATGAAAAGAAAACTCAATCTATTGCCGCTCATCATCGTTGCAATTATATTTTTTGCCCTTAACGCTTATGTTTTATCTGGCCTGGGTGCAATCAGGCAATCCAGCTTATTAAGCCCCATTTTCTGGGTATTTATTACCGGTTTAACTTTTACCTTATTTTTTGCCATTCAGCAAATGCGGATTCAGGGCATCAATAAGTTTTTCCAGATCGTCAGCCACACTTTCCTGATTGTTTTTGCCGCAGAAATTGTATTCGCTTTTTTTCTGCTGCTCGGCGATGTTTTCCGATTATTGATGGCAGTTGCTATTAGTTTTGAATCAGGTGGATTTCATATCGCTGCCCGAAACAATTACTGGGTAGATTTTGCTTTTATAATGTTCTGTTTAATCATTGCCCTATTTGCTTATGGCATTACCCAGGGAAAATATGCTTACCGCGTAATTAAACATACTTTATACTTTGATGATCTGCCTGTAAGTTTTGATGGCTTTACGTTAACGCAAATTTCTGATGTACATGCGGGAAGTTTTACCAATCCAAAAGCCGTTCAAAAAGGGATTGATATGATTAATGCGCAAAAAAGTGATCTGTTTGTTTTTACCGGCGATCTGGTCAATAATGCCGCATCAGAAATTGTACCTTACATAGGCCATTTTTCGCAGATTAAAGCACCATTCGGACAGTTTTCTGTTTTAGGAAATCACGATTATGGCGATTACATCAAGTGGCCTACAGAAGCAGATAAAATACAGAACCTGAACCGATTAAAAGCGTACCACAATGAACTTGGCTTTAAACTTTTACTGGATGAACATGTAGAACTGCATAAGAACGGCGAAAAAATTATATTAGCTGGAATAGAAAACTGGGGAATTGGTTTTGGAGAACGTGGTGATCTGAATAAGGCCTTACAGAATACCAGTGTTACCGATTTCAAGATTTTGCTCTCGCACGATCCTTCGCACTGGGATGCACAGGTAAAAAATTATCCCTCTAAAATTAACTTATCCCTTGCCGGACATACACATGGCATGCAGTTTGGCATAGAAGCTTTTGGCATCAAATGGAGTCCGGTAAAATACCGTTACAAACACTGGGCAGGCATTAAGAGCGAAAATGGCAGGTTTTTAAATGTAAACAGGGGTTTTGGTTTTCTGGGTTTTTCAGGCCGGATCGGGATCTGGCCAGAGATTACGGTGATAGAGTTGAAGAAGAAATAAACAACAAATGCCCTGAGCTGGGCATTTGTTGTCTACGCAATCGTCATTCCCGCGCAGGCGGGAATCTTGTGCAAGTAACAAGTCCAGCTAAAGTATTACGATTCCCAATCAAGTTGGGAATGACGAACGCAAACGCCGTGATCTGTGTCCCCACAGACCACTCGGAAAACATCTTGATTGGTCAGTGAGACACCAACCAAGGAATTCATTTGAAGGTGCAGTCAGACGTTGCCATCTGCCTTTGGGTAAATCGAGCGATTGATGAAATCAAATAAACCTTCTCTTTTCCAGATTAATATCGGCCATAAAAATAATATGGATCGCCCAGTTTGAGCGGATTGCAAAACAATTAAAAACCCTAAAGCTCTTGAAGCTAAATATGTTCAAACCGATTTCTTTGTTTTACTGCGCCTTAGTTGAAATAACCATAATATTATTTAACTAAAAAGATAGTTTATATATTAAAATCGTTATCTTGCTTTAAATTACCTGATGGAATGAAAACATTATTATTTATCTTTTTGTCGATGCTGTTATTTGAAACGCCGACCATTGAGAAAGACCGTGATCGCTGGAAACCATATTATACAGACGCCGCTCCTGCAAAAACAGCCGATCAATGGTTTTTACCATTTGATGTAGCTAACCGCAAAAAGATAAATAATATTAAAATCATCAGCATTTTTGGCGATCACCGCGACAGTTATGTTAAAGGCCATATTCACACGGCTATTGATATTAATCCTTCACAGCCAAAAAGTAAACTTGTTGGTGTTTATGCCATGGCCAACGGAGTAGTTTGTTCTGTACATTTAGGGGAAAATCAACGTACCGTAGTGGTCAAACATAAACTGCCTAATGGCCAAACGATGTTCACTTCTTATAAGCACCTGAAAGAGATTTATATAAGCATTGGCCAGCAGGTGGATCAAAACACTAAACTGGCCAGGTTATTTACACCTCAGGAAAGTAAAAAGTACGGAGGCGATTATCACCACCTCCATTTAGAAATCAGGAAAAAATTTGATGATTATGGCTGTGCAAGCTGGCTAACCTTCAATAAGCTACAACTGAACGAACGGTTTTACAATCCCCAAAAGTTTATGAAAGAATATGTTAAATAAAGATATTGTGAACGGTTCTATTTCAGATTTCTTTGTAAATTTAATCGTGTAAATAACAAGTTATTCCCGCCGTAAAATAAAACTCTAGCTTAAGATACGATCCAATACCGCTTCAGAAGCGGCTTCACAAAAATCGATTCCTGAATAATCCGGATTATAACCACCGATGTATGGAACGGCCATGATATAAATTCTTTCATTCGCCTCACCAGCCTCATCAACCACCTGAAAATGATCATTGATGGTAATACCGGGAACAGTCAAAAGATAATCATCGCCCTTTTTGGTTACTAAATCATTGTGTTTCATTTCTTCTTCCCCTATTTCGGCAGTTTTGAATTTTAGTGTCGCCGGACTAATAGTCTTATTGCTGATTAAGCTTTTAAAAGGAAAATTGTCAAAAGAAAGATGTGGCTGGCCAATACAGTCGATAAAGGTATCGAAATGGACGGTTACCGTTTTACCATCAACCTTGTAATGATAATCTGCGCCGCCAGTTGTTAAAGGCTCTACCTCTGCCTGATCGCCAACGGCAACAATACTTAATACGCCCGCATCATGAAGGGCCAAAAGCTCTCTGCACGAACTTTGGGGAACAAATGCAATTACAATAGAAATGAGTGGCATCAAAACTTTTTGCAGGCGTTCCATATCTTCTGCCGAAAGGTATTTTGCAGGGTAATTCATGGCGAAGCTTAAAATGGCGAGTGCTTCTTTCCAGTAGATGGATTTCCTTTTCTCAATGGATTTTTCTGCTTCTTCATATTCTTTCTTAAACAGATCGAATGGTTCCATTTTTTCACGATAATCCATCATGGCACCTACAAACTCCTCAAGGTTCATGTCTTTGATCTTTTTATAAAAAACAGGATCTTTTTCAACGAACATCTGTTTAAAATTCTTTTCAAATACATAATCCAATGGCAAAAAACCTCCATTTTCTTTAATGCTTTTCTGGATTTCGGCCTTACTCAGCGTCTCTTCTTTGCCCAAATGGGAATCTTCCAGATGGAACCTCACCGCTGGCAATAATCCGCTGCGTGAGTGCATTACGATTTTAAAACCTTCGCTGGCTAACTGGTAAGAATAGGTACCATCTTCGTTAGTTGTAAACTTTCCGTTTTGCCGCGCCAGGGTTCTTAAGGCATCAATGGCAGTTAATGATGAACCCATAATACCTACGGTGTGGTTCACTTCTAATGCAATCTTTTTTGGAGGATATGGCGAATCGAAATAATCAGGAATTTTTCCTTCATATTTTTGAGGCCAATTATGACCAGTACAAATAATTACAAGATCGAAACGAATTTTATTTTGTCCTTTAATGCTCACCACAACCTGCTGATCTTCAGAAACATCAACAATATCATCAACCACACAATTTAAGTGTACATCAGTTTTAATACCTTTATTTTCTGCAACTTCTTTTAATAAGTTAAACTGGGCAGAAAGATATTCACCAAAAAACAATCTTGGCAATACCTTGTATTCGTTAAATTTGTCCTCATCGATATCAAACTTTTTTAAAATCTCTTTTGGTGCAATTTTTACCCAATCTTCAATAGAGTTGAATATAATCGGAATTTCATTGTCGGATACGTTGGTAATGTGTTCTACATTTGCCCCTTCAGCACTATAAGGCATACCCGCCCCCAAGTAGCCTTTGCGTTCGAATATTTCTATTTCGAAATTGGGAACTTCAGATTCAATTAATCTTTTATACATGAACAAGCCGCTCGGGCCGCCACCAATGATGGCAATTTTCTTTTTTGCAGTTTTCGTATCCATTTGTAACAGATACAATCTAAAAAAAAGAAAATTGTTTGGATTGTTTGTTAATAAGTTAACAAGTCAGGGTTCAGAGGTCCGGAGATTCAGGTTGTGAAATTGGGACGTCATTTAGACAGCAGTGGAGAAATCTTTCAACCTGCTACGACAGATCTTTCTCCTCAACATTCGGGGCCGAGCTACAGTAGAGATGATGACCATACGGTTAAAGTCTTCTCTTCAAATCTTGTCGTTCGTGCCAGCTCGATGCGCGCTGTGGTTAGAAATGAAGAAAAATCCTAAAATTTAAGAACCTATTTAGCTTAACTCTGTTAAAAAAGGTGAGTTTTATTAACAGATTGAATTTTGAATGATAGATTGCCGGAAGGCATTAATGAACTAATACACCAATGAACGAATTAAAACTATATATGATTTTACTGGGCTCAAAAGCCCCGAAACGAAATGTAGAACAGCACGACTATTTCTTCGGCATTGCCCATTCGCTAAAAGATCTGGTGCCCGAGATTAAGGCTTTTTGGCCGGGGACGGGCACCAGCCTGCATATTGATGGCTGGAGGGAAGTGAATAAGGTGGATGATTATGAAATCAGCATCGGGTTACGTGACGTGCATACCTTACCCTCGCTCCACAAATTGTTCTTTATTAACCTTGGCGGCTATCTAACTAATCAGTTATATGAGCAGCATCATATTGTACTATCGGTACATGATGAAAGGGCCAAAGCCATACAGGAAGCAAAGAAAACGGTATTTTTTAAAACCAATTCTATAAAAGGCGCCAATTCGCATATCGACGAAAAATATGGCATTGATGTAGACGATATTTATAAAATTGAAGACATTTTAAGCGATGAATCGAAACAAAAATACCATATCGAGATCAAACCATCATCAGGAAATTTACCTGATGATGAAATTCATTTAGGCTATTTTAAACTGGATAAGCTGTAACTATTTCCGCGCAAGCATTTTTAACCACCTAACGAGATCTACAGCAGCCTTATCATTTTCAAAACCCATCTCTTTTGGCAAACGGCCATTAACGTATTCGTCGTACAACCACGGATCGGCAATGGCCACCACATTACCCTTACCATATTTAGCATGGGCAATAACCGTTGCACCGGCTTTATTTTTTAATACCGGCTTAGCAGCACCTTTGGTTTCAATAGCGCAAATATCTTTCATAAATATTTTTTGCGCCGTTTTAAACACCGGGTTATTTTTGATGACAATAGCGCCATCCTCAAAATGATTGTCATCAATAACATGATTTTGCATATCGTTGGTAAAATGCATGCCAAACACCTCTGCCAATTTATTAAAATGCGGCAATTCTACGTTGGCACTATCATTGGCAAACATAACCAATACACCTCCCTGTTTTACCCAGGCAGCAATTTCGGCAATATCTGAAGCCTGAATATAATTTGGTTTCGGATTTTCCTTAGGCCGGTCGGGATCTACAATTAAATATACTTCGCTTCCTTTTAACCTGGCTGCAGTTGGTGCAGTTTCAAGCGAATCCAACTTAAATCCTTCCTTTTTAAATATACTGCCTAAAATAGAAAAACCACTCATCGCCTGCTCACCCCACAGATAGTGAAACCGAACCTCTTTACCGTCCTTATCTTTACGGGTTTCACGATTGAAAAAATAATCTAGAGTAACTGTTTGTGCACTTGCCTTGATAGAAGAAAAAATTAAAATGGAAAGTATGCAAGCCCTAAAAAGCAATTTCATAAATATATCAGGTTAATTGTAATCAACCAAAAGTATAAAATTTAACGATAACAAAACTGCAATGATGAGCGCATAAACATACCTTCAATCCTAAAACCGATTCGCCATGAAGCTAAATTGATGTAAAAAACCAAAATACTCGCCGCGGCTGAAGTGCTAAAATAGGTCAGAGCCAATGCATGTAATCTTGCTCGGTATCATTTTTTCTCTTGTTAGCTTTAAGACGCTTTTTCAAAAAAGCCACTAAAAAGAATGTAATGATCAGAAAAGTAGCACCTACCTGCGCTATATTTTCCAAGTCGAGATCTGACATATTGTTTATCGTATAAGTTTAACCATTAATTTATCTTTAACTGTTCGCCTTTTGCCTCTATAGCTGCTGAACTACAGGCCATCAAGCCCTGCGGAACCTTTGGTGCTATCCAGGTAGATTTGGGCGGTAAAAATCCACCCTTTTCTGCCACCGTTATAAATGCATCGGCGGTCATTGGAAAAAGTGAAAAACCAATTGCGTTTTCATCGCCCTCCAGTTCAGCAAGAAATTGCGCCCATTTGCAATCGGGGAAACAAATCAGCCTCTCGTCTTCCTTGGGCTTATGAATACCCAGCACAGGAGCAAGAATGTAATCCTGTAAAATCACCGTATCGGGAATTGCAGACAAAGCAGAGACGCCATTTAGATCCAGTTGATACCACTCTCCTTTAAAAAAGAGACCTATCCTATTTTTCCGATCGGGTTTGTAAGGTCTATTATTTGGAATTTTGGAGATATAATAATGTGTTTTCAGTTTTTCCATAAACGAGGAGCAAGAAGTATCTGTACCTGTAATCATTCTGTGAAAGGCACTAATGGAAATCATGTCAGCAGAAACCAATAGCGAACTGATCTGCTGAGGCCTGCTTTGCTGCAAAGCAAAGGCAGCTTCCAACCGATGATGCCCATCGGCCAGATAAAGCGAGTTAACATTTTTAAATTTCTCAACAAATTGTTCAATCAGCTCGTCTTCCGATACCTGATAAAGGAAATGCCCCATTTGCGACCATTCATTTTCCAAAGGTTTTCTGGTACGCACCACAAAATCGATCAGCGCATCTAAGGTTTTATCTTTTTTATGTACCAATAAAATCGGAGATTTCTGAATGGACTTACCTTTCCGATCGACCATAATCGACGCTACTTTTGATGATAAGGTTTCTTCATGCCTTTTAATGGTATTTTCTGGTGTCAGACTAAGATCAATAGCCGCCCAAATTCCCCTCATCACACCGTTTTCACCACGGAACTCATAAATATAAATTGCAGGCAGATCATTTAAAGCACATCCGAAAAGATTGAGCAGGTCTTCAAATGACGGCTGTTCATTTTTATGCAATTTATCGTTTGCCTGATTGGTAATCAATAGTTCAAACAGGTCTTTACCAGGCTGTAGTGCTTTTAATGGAGCGATTTTTATCATCTTTAATAGATTATTCGAGTTCAAGCGCTATCTTCCCGCTATATTCTTTTTCAAAAGTGGCCATAGCTTCCACCAATATTTCAACACTTGATAGCGGAAGTGCATTGTAAAGCGAAGCCCTAAATCCGCCAACGGTTCTATAACCTTTTATGCCCACAATTCCCTGGTCTGCAGCAAATTTTAAGAAACCGGCTTCCACTTCTTTATTAACCGCCAAAAAAGTAACGTTCATCCGCGATCGATGTTCAACATCGGCGGTTCCATGAAACAGTGGGTTTCGGTCTATTTCAGCATACAACAATTTTGCCTTTGCTATATTTTTTTGTTCAATTCCACTTACACCACCCTGATCTTTAAGCCACAATAAATTAAGCATGGCTACATATATCGAAAAAACCGGCGGGGTATTGTACATGCTCATGTTATCTCGGAAGATCCGGTAATCCATCATGGAAGGAATTTCTTTTTTTGCCTGGTTGATAAACTCATTTTTTGCGATAACCAATGTCATACCGGCAGGACCCATATTTTTTTGGGCACCTGCATAAATGAGATCAAAATCGGTGATGTTGATTTCTCTTGAAAAAATATCGGATGACATATCGCATATGAGCGGTGCACCTCCTTTTGGGAAATCAAACATTTCAGTTCCCTCAATGGTATTATTTGACGTGCAGTGCAGGTATGCCACTTGCTTATCGTAATTAAAATCAACCGGGATGTAGGTATAATCTTTATCTCCAGAAGAAGCGAACACCTCTACTTCACCAAACAAACGCGCTTCTTTAATGGCTTTTTGTGCAAAATACCCCGTATCCAGATAAGCCGCTTTTTTTCCTTTGTCCAAAAAATTCATCGCAACCATAGCAAATTGCGTACTGGCCCCGCCCTGTAAAAACAGTATCGAATAGTGATCGGGGACAGCCAATAACTCGCGAACCAAAAGCTGGGTTTTAAGTACTACATCTTCAAATTCCGGCGACCGATGGGAAACTTCCAGGATAGATAAACCCATCCCTCTCCAATTGATTACGGCCCTGGCAGCTTGTTCCATTACAGATGGCGGCAATATACACGGGCCGGCACCAAAGTTGTGTTTATTATGCATAAAAGAAGAATATTCGGTTAGGATCAATTACACTGTAAAGATCAGTAGTTAAGTACATTATACGGTAATAACCTATTTTTTTGGTAAAAATTATTTTTTACCCAACCCTCCACATGCTAAAATTTGGTTTCACCTGTTCATTGGATAAACGAACAGAATATAATTTTTACTGACCCTCTGAAATCCTTAATATTATTGTAAAAAATACACTAAGTAATTTTTTAAATAAATATCAAAAATCAATTATATACAACTTAATTTAACTATTTTAAAGCTTTACAAAAGCAAAAAAAAATAAAAAAATATACACTAAGTATTAACATGCAACCTCCAAAAGTTGACCAGACAGATATCGAAATCCTTAACCTTTTACAACGTGATGGACTATTAACCTATAAAGAAGTTTCCGGAAAACTAAGGAAAAGCATGACCCATATTGTAGAACGAATTAAAAAACTGCGAACAAATGGTTATATTAAATCAACAGTTGCCCTGGTAGACATTGATAAATTGAGGTCGCATTTTATCGCTTTTCCGCATATTCAACTTACCATGCATTCGGAAGATATTGTGAAAGCATTCAAGATGGAGATGGATAAATATCCCGAGGTGATGGAATGTTATCATCTTACCGGGCATTTTGATTTTATGCTTAAAGTAGCTATGCCCGATATGGTTTCTTATAACCATTTCCTGAGGGAGAATATCGGTTCTCTGGCTTATGTAGGTAACATACAGAGTTTTTTAGTACTGAATCAATCAAAAGCTGAAACCGCATATGCATTGTAGTTTATTTGCCTTTAGATTATTTGCCATTTGTTAAGCGTGGGAGCATATGGTATCCGCATATCCATTCCCCTCTCCAAGAGGGGTGTCCGCAGGACGGGGTGTTTTGGAAACATGTAAAGACATATCACCTGACAGATGGTAACATCTGGCAGCACAGAAATCTGCTGCTTCCAAGCTCTAATTAATGAATGATCTAAACCTGTCAGATGTTAACATTTGACAACACAAAAAACAGCGAACCTGGAATCCAACACTGTTTTTGAAATATCATCCTGAGTGCAACTAAGGAACTTTTATTGAATTATTATCTTTTAAAAAATTTGCTTCGCAGAGCCTCCGGGTCTTCACTGCGTTCGGAATGACAACAGTTATGTGTTCTTTATGAAAATCCGCATGGATATTACCGGCTATTTAAACTTTGGGAACTGTCAGGCACTAACTGTTAATCCCCATAGCGTAGAGAATGATATTTACCCCGAACTTCGTATTGTCTTCAGCTAAAAAACGTTTGTTCCTGAAATCATAATCCCACTCGCAACCATAATCTTTATTACTATACAACACGCCTATCCTGTTGTTAATGGTAATGGCCTTCAGGTAATCATGTACCAGATCATCACCCCAGCCATTCAGCTCAAAAGATGTCGTTGGCGGTCCCTTTTCGAACTTGAAGAAAGCATTGTAAATACCGTGGTTATTGGGGATTTTCTTTAAAGCCTGAGGTCCAAAAAGGTTACCCATCTGCGTTTCAAATGAGCGGGCAAACAAGCCATCAATATCGTGGTTGCAATCGTCAACAAAAACGAAGCCCCCGTTGTGTACATAGGTTTTAAAATTTAAGGCTTCCTGCTGTGTAAACTGAACCAGCTTATGTCCGCTTAAATAACAAAAGGGATATTTAAACACATCGCGACTGCTCAATTCAACAATTTTCTCTTCCTCATCTAATGGAATGGTGGTATACTCCAACAGCGAATTTAATAGATTAGATGGCATACGCTGATCGGTATCCCAGTCGCCTGAATTATATTTTAACCTCGCAAATGTAAATTTAGCTCTTCGCACAGCCTAAAATTACCTTCATTTTTCATTATTTGCGCTTTCTGCCCAAATTATCTTGTAAATTTTTTGATATTCTTTTCACAAGTTTAAAACTATGTATCAATATGAGCTATATTGAAGCACAATATCATTGTATTAAAAAAATCAACCATTTTGGAGCGTTCAGAAAACAACCTAAAAATATTGATCGATAAGATCTCCCTGTTAAAAAGCGAAATACAGAAAGTAATTGTTGGTCAGGATGTAATTATTGAAGAAATCCTGATTGCCTTGATGGCAGGCGGCCACTGTTTACTTGAAGGTGTACCGGGTTTGGCGAAAACTTTGATGGTAAGAACCCTATCGGAAGCGCTGGCTCTTTCGTTTAAAAGAATACAGTTTACGCCCGATTTAATGCCGACTGATATTGTGGGCACCGAGATCCTGGAAGAAGACCATGTCACCGGAAAACGGTTCTTCAAATTTAATAAAGGGCCATTATTTGCCAATATTATTCTGGCTGATGAGGTAAACAGGACTCCGCCAAAAACCCAATCGGCTTTATTAGAGGCCATGCAGGAATTTGAAGTAACCTATGGCGGACAAACTTACCCTTTAGATCGCCCATTTTTCATCCTCGCTACCCAGAACCCTATTGAACAGGCCGGTACTTATCCACTACCTGAAGCACAGTTAGACCGTTTCCTGTTATACATCAAGATTGGCTATCCTACCGCAGCAGAAGAAACACAGATTTTAAGCAGCACCACAGGTAGCAAAAAAGCCACAATCAATCCGGTTATCGGTGCAGAAGAAATCAAAGAACTTCAGGCCATTACCCGTGAAGTAAACATTAGCGATGACCTGATTACCTATGTCAGCGAAATGATCCGTGCTACCCGCCCAGAAACCACGACGGTAAATTTCGTAAAGGAATGGGTACGCTGGGGAGCAGGTCCGCGTGCCGGGCAAGCCTTAATTTTAACTGCTAAGGCAAGAGCATTATTTAAAGGCCGGTATGCTGTGATTTTGGAAGATTTACAAACGATGGCTTATCCCGTACTGCGTCATAGGGTATTAATGAACTTTAAAGCAGAAGCTGAAAATGTTTCATCAGACAACGTAACCGACGAACTGATCAAGGCCATTTCGAAACCAAAAGCCAATATTTAATGAGTAAACTGCTCGATCCTAAAATATTGATGGCCATTAAAGACCTCTCCTTATCGGCAAAAATGACGATTGATGGTTTTATGAATGGCATTAACAAAAGTACCGTAAAAGGTGCAGGGTTGGAGTTTAGCCAATATAGAAGTTATCAGCCCGGCGATGATTTACGCTCGCTCGACTGGAAAATGTTTGCCCGGTCAGATCGCTATTATATTCGCGAATCGGAAGTGGAAACCAATATTGCCTTGCGTATATTAATAGATGCAAGCGCCTCGATGAGCCATAGTGATGGCGATTTTAGTAAAATAGATTATGCCCGTTATCTCACTGCTTCTTTAGCCTACCTGGCCAGTTTACAGGGCGACGCCGTTGGCTTATACGTATTGAAAAGCGCGGGCATCTATGCTATGGCAGCGAAGCAGGATTACCAACATTTGTCCAGGTTGTTTTATCAGCTGGAGCAGATTAAAGCTGAAGGCCACTTTACCAAACCCATTCATTACACCGAATTATTTGCCAGCACTCAAAAACGCGAATTGCTCATTTTTGTGACCGATCTTTATCAAACTAATGATGAGATTTTTAAATTGCTGGACACCTTAAATACACTTCGGCACGAAATTGTAGTTTTTCATGTGTTAGCCAGGAATGAACTTGAGCTTGATTTTAAAGGCTATAGCACTTTTGAAGACCTGGAAACGGGCGAAACGATTCAGATTGACCAGGAAAAAGCAAGACAGCGCTATAAGAGCAGACTTGCAACTTATTTAGCCGAAACCAAAGCTAAAATGCTCGACAGAAGAATTTTTTACCGTACCATTTCTACCCACGAACCTTTAGATGAGGCTTTAAGAGATTTTTTAAAACAAAGAAGTAAACTAAGAATTTAAACATTGCATTTTCTATCTCCCATAGGTTTATTGGCACTGGCCGGACTAATTGTTCCGCTCATTATACACTTGTGGAATGTTAAACAAGGCAAAACGCTTAAAATTGGCAGCATTGCACTGCTTGGTGAAAATTCGAAGGCGAGCGCTAAAAGCTTTAAAATCAACGATTGGTTACTATTCTTACTTCGCTGTTTGCTCTTGGGAATATTAGCTTTTTCGCTTGCAAAGCCATATTTAAAAAAAATAATCCCGACTGAAAAGGAAACCGGCTGGATTTTGCTTGATAGCGCTACTTTTAAAGAGGTTTTCAAATCAAATAAAAACACAATCGATTCACTGCTCAACAAGGGTTATGAAATCCACGATTTTAATGTAGGTTTTAAAGCATTAACGTTAAAAGACACTGCTAAACATCAATCTGAAAAGTTCGATAATATTGACTATAGTGATTTACTTCATGCTGCTAATCAGTTTATCCCTGCAGGTGCGAGCGTTTATCTCTTCGCCGATCGGCGCCTGACCCGTTTTGGAGATGAATTACCAATCCTTCATTACCAATTGAACTGGATCCCATTAAATCAAACCGATACCATAAGGAGCTGGATTGCCGGATATGCCGGGAAGAAATATGAAGCAAAATCGAATCCATCCAATACCACCTACCAGGATTTACATTCAGGAGACGAAGCACCTATAAAAATTGCCATACATCAGGCTCCCGGAACTCCAGATGGAAAATATGTTATTGCAGCCTTAAAGGCAATTGGCAGTTTTACCAACCGGAAAATCGTCATCAATCCGCCCGCAGAAAAAGCTGACATCGGTTTTTGGCTATCAGCTGATGCAGTAGCTGCAAATTTTAAATCTTCCATTAAAACAAATGGAACCTTATTTCAATATGAAAACGGGAAAATAATTGAAGAGCCTTCCTTTATCAAACTGGATGGCCGCCATATTAAATTGAGTAAAAGAATAACCTCGTCGGATAGCGCTGAAAAAATATTGACGGATAGTTTTGGAAATGCTATTTTAACAGAAGAAAAAACCAAAAATTTACATACTTTCCACTTTTACAGTCGGTTTAATCCGCAGTGGAATGGTTTGGTTTGGGATGGTTTATTTGTAAAAGCGTTAATGCCAATGGTAATCAGCACAGAAAACACCGCGGAATTTGGCTTTGAAAACAACGCTGCCGATCAGCGACGTCTATCTGCCAGGCGAACCGTTGACTTTCAACCCGGCGACATCCAATCCACTTCAGAAAATACTCAGAATGTGTTGCTTCAACCTTTATTCTGGGCAGTTGCCTTATTGATCTTTGTTACCGAACGGATTTTATCATTCAGAAAAAAAACAGCCGATGTTAAACACTGAAGATAGGAATTGGATCACTAATTTAAGGATAAAATGGATTAGCTTTTATCTGATTGGCATGGTTTCTATTGCCCTGGCCACTGCTTTGGTTTTGTCGTTTATTTGCGTTTACCCGCTGCATTATTCTCCATGGCTTTTTGCGATTATTTTTCCTGTTGTACTCGGTATTTTACTGTACATCAAACCGATTTGGAGAACCACCGATCAGGATATTACGCGTTTTCTGAATAACCGATATCCCGAGCTGGAAGAAAGCGCTGATCTGCTGCTGCAAAACGAGGCTGAATTATCCCTACTGCAACAATTACAACGCAGCAAAATCGAAAACATCATTCCTAAATTAGCGCAGCCAAAAGAACCTTTAAAGAAATTATATGCTGGCTTGCTCACCCTTTTAGCAGGCCTACTAATCAGTTTTGCAATTACTCAGATCCCATTACGCCATAATGATTCTTTAAAAGACCGCGAAAAGGCGAATCAAATTCTGCCGATCAAAGAAAATATACCCGCAGAAATCTCCGATTTCAGCGCCATCGTTATTCCGCCACCTTACACCGGAAAAGGAGAAAGGAATCAAAAGCAGTTTACCGTTACTGCCGAGACCGGTGCCCGGATAGATTGGAAAATAGAAACGAATATTGGCATCAAAAAGTTGAGCCTTATTTTTAACAATACTGAAATTATTCCATTAAAGGCTTTGAACAAGGCACATACACGATGGACTGTCAGCAAAACCATCAGCAAATCTGGTTTTTATCAGCTGGATCTTGATGGTAAAAAATCAGATCTCTACCAGGTTGAAGCGATTCCAGACCTGGCGGTTACGATCAAAATTACCCAACCAAAACAGCACACCACTATCGACATTGGTCAGCCACAAAAAATCAATCTAAAAGTATTGCTTACTGATGATTATGGCATTAACGACGCTTTTATATCGGCTACCATGGCCAGCGGCAAAGGTGAGGGTGTGAGTTTTACTGAGAAAAAAATATCATTTGACACCAATTTTGGCAATAGGAAGACTATCGCACTGGAAAAATTGATTGATTTGAAAAACCTGGGCATGAAACCAGGCGATGAACTTTACTTTTTTATCAAAGCAATGGACAACCATGGCCAATCGAGCCGGTCGGATGTGTATTTCGTTTCCATTGTAGACACTACTGAATTAATGAGTTTAGCTGGAATGACAAATGGTGTTAACCTGGTTCCTGAATATTTCAGAAGCGAAAGGCAGATCATTATTGATACCGAAAAATTATTGAAAGAAAAATCATCGATACCTGTACAAACTTTTAAAAACAAAAGTAATGAAATAGGTATTGACCAAAAGCTTTTGCGCCTGCGTTACGGGCAGTTTTTGGGCGAAGAAAACGAAACTGAAATTGGTGGCGACCATGACGATCACGATGGCCATACGGAACACAAGGCTGAGGGTGAAAAATTTGGTGATGTAACAAGCATTATGGACAAATACGCCCATAAACATGATATTGCAGAAGACGCTACCTTTTTTGAACCTGAAATAAAAGCACAATTAAAAGCTGTTTTAACTGAAATGTGGAATGCTGAACTGCGCTTGAGAACTTATAAGCCACAAGAAGCTTTGCCTTATGAATATAAAGCGCTCAGGTTACTGAAAGATCTCCAACAGAAATCACGCGCTTATGTGGCCAAAACAACCGTAAAAACGGCAGCGTTGAAACCCGAAAAACGTTTAAGTGGTGAACTGGATAAAATTACCCAGCCCGTGCAAAAAATGACCTTTGAGCAAAAGGAAAAAAGAATTGCCACACTCAAAATAGCACTTGCAAGGTTGGAAAGCAGAAAAACAGGCAGGGAATTTACTGAACAAGATCAGTTCTTACTTAACCAAACAGAAAAATACCTGATTGGCGCGGCAGCAGATCATCCTGTTACTTATTTAACTGCACTTAGCAGTTTAAGGAAGTTAAGCACAGGCAATAAATTGATAATTAATGATATAGGCCTGGTGCAACGAGCCATACAAAAAATGATCGGTCCCGAAGGTGCAAAACCACAGATGAAAAATGCCGGTGCAGCCTCGGCTCTGTATCAGAGCTATTTTAAAAACCTCAATAAAACAGACAGATAGCTATGGAATTTAAATATATCGCTATACTGGCTGGGCTGTGTTTACTGGCTTTTTTACTTTATAAAGAGGCACACAGGTTTAATAAAGCACGATTGATCTGGCGGATTTTGGCTAACATTATTGCGGTAAGCTGTTTTGTGCTTTTAATTGTACCCATCAGGTACAAAACGAGCAGGCCACAAAATACAGACGAAGTTATTTTAATCACCCAAGGCACTCATCCGGATTCGACTACCAACCTAAAGGGGAAGAAATACGCACTTTCCTCCGCGAACCTGAAAAACACAAATGTTATAACCATTCCAGATCTTCCTTATTTCCTAAAATCAAATCCAAATATCCGGAAACTGAAACTTTATGGCTATGGGTTAAACAAAGCCGAATTAGCACAACTAAAAGGGTACCGGGTCAGCTTCCATCCTGCTGCAAATCCCACCGGAATCATCGCTGTCAACTGGCCTGGTAAATTAAAAACAACCGAAGTATGGCAGGTTCAGGGTTCTTACCAGAACTCAGGAATGGAGCCGGTTAAACTTTTGTTCAAAGGCTTAGGCAAAACCGTAGATTCAATCGAAATCAGTGCAAAATCGAGCAAAACCTTTTCCTTTAAAACTACGCCAAAACATACAGGAAAAGCTTTTTATGAACTGGTTAGTTTGCAGAAAACTGATACACTGGCAAAAGAACCGGTTCCGATGCAAGTTGTTGATGAAATACCAATGAAAGTATTGATCATGGCCTCTTTTCCAGATTTTGAGTATAAATTTCTAAAAAACTGGCTCTATCAAAATCAGTATCCTGTAGCTTTCAGAAGTCAGATCAGTAAAAACAAATATGCCTTCGATTTTCTCAATCTTGATAGTTTAAACCTGACAAGGATCAATAGCCCATCCTTAAAAAAATTCGACATCCTGATTATTGATGAAGAAGAATTAGCTGCTATCAGTCCTGATGAAAGATCATCAATAGCGCTTGCGGTTAAAAACGGACTGGGTTTATTGATCAGGGTGGCTAATTTAAAAGCTTCAACAACACTTGGCAGCAGGTTTAGCAGATTTGAATCATCCGCCCTGAAAGGGAAACTGCTCAATTTAAAACTTCCTGAAGATAATTCTAAACTTACTGCCTTACCAATTGAACAAGGATTATTTTTAAAGCCTGAATATACAGATCAGCCTCTTATTGTAGATACCAGTGGAAAAACACTGGTCAACAGTAATATCAACGGTTATGGCAAAGTACTGGCCTCTACACTTTCGTCTACCTTCCACTGGTTACTTTCAGGAAAAAAAAATGATTATGCCACCTATTGGTCAGCACTTTTAGCCAGTGCAGCAAGAAAAAGAAATAATGTGCTAACTACCGACATTTTTCCTCAATTCCCTGCAATTAATCAAAAGATGAAGATTATTGCAGATCTGGCAGCATCCGGCCAGGTACCAACATTAAAAATCGATAGCATTTTACTCAGTCCACGGCAAAACATGGTGCTTCCTTTCCAGTGGGATGCTTTTTACTGGCCTCAAAAACCGGGTTGGACTTATCTGGAAGTAAATCAAAATGTTGAGCCCATATACATTTATAAAAAAACCGATTGGCAAGCGCTCAAAAACCAGCAAAAGCTGGATGAAACACACCAGTTTATAAAAAACCTGAACACGACAGAAACTAAAAGCAAAGTAGCGGCTGTCGTTTTAGAAGAAGAGGTATCGATTTGGTGGTTTTTTATTGGTTTTTTACTGGCTGCTGCCTTTTTATGGTACGAAGCCAGGATTTTGGCTGGTTAATCATTTGTTCAGCCGCCAAACGGAATGAAGGATCTGCCCTATCTGTGGTTAAGAACACTTTCCCTATAAAATCTCCCCCCATTCTGCTTTTGAAACTAAAATGTTATAATCAAATTTCCATTTTTAGCCACACAATTGGCTATATTGAAATCGTAAACTAACTAAACTCGACCAATTGAAAAGAAAAGACTTCCTCTATTTATCCGGAATGGGTATGGGTGCCATGCTTCTGCCCGACCTTTCTGCTTTCGGAACTCCGATAGACCCTTTACAGGCCTTAGACGGAGTTGATGTAAAAATTAAAAAAGAACTGGCAGATGTTGCACTAAATGCAGCAAAATCAAAAGGTGCAAGTTATGCTGATATCCGCATCGGGCGTTATCTTAACCAATTTGTGGCCACGCGTGAAAAACGGGTTCAAGGTGTAGCCAATACTGAATCGTATGGCGTGGGCATCCGTGTGTTGGTTAATGGTTGCTGGGGTTTTGCCGCTACAAACAATGTAACTAAAGATGCCATTGCCAAAGCAGCGGAGCAAGCAGTTGCGGTTGCAAAAGCCAATGCCAAAATACAGGGTGAACCGGTTCAACTGGCGCCCCAAAAAGGTTATGGAGAGGTAAGCTGGAAAACCCCCATCGAAATTAATGCCTTTGAAGTGCCGGTAAAAGAAAAGGTAGACCTGCTTTTAAATGTTAATGATGTGGCCATGCAAAACGGCGCAAATTTTGTAAATTCCGTCATTTTCGCGGTTAATGAGCAAAAATACTTCGCTTCTACCGATGGCTCTTACATCGATCAGGACGTGCACCGCATTTATCCCACTTTTAACGTCACCAAAGTCGACCGTGAATCGGGTAAATTTAAAACCCGTAACGCATTAAGTGCTCCTTCTGGCAAGGGTTACGAATACATGCACGCGCGACCTGAAGATAAAGTTACCGGTATTGTTACGCGTTATAAAGGCCGTTACGATATGCTCGAAGACGTAAAGGAAGCAGCCCGTGTAGCTACAGAAAAAGTAAAAGCAAAATCCGTTGAACCAGGCAAATACGACCTGGTTTTAGATCCTTCGCACCTGTGGTTAACCATTCATGAATCGGTTGGACATCCGACAGAATTAGACCGCGTTTTAGGTTATGAAGCCAATTATGCCGGAACGAGTTTCCTGACATTGGATAAATGGGAATCGAAAAAATTCAAATTTGGCAGCGATAACGTAAACATTGTGGCCGATAAAACGCAGGTTGGATCGTTAGGTGCTGTAGGATATGATGATGAAGGTGTAAAATGCAAAAAATGGGATCTGATCAAAGACGGCATTTTGGTCAGTTACCAGGCCATCCGCGATCAGGCACATATTATCGGTTTAACCGAATCGAACGGCTGCTGTTACTCACAAGGCTGGGATGATGTTCAGTTTCAGCGTATGCCAAATGTTTCACTACAGCCGGGCAAAGAAAAACTAAGTGTGGATGAGATGATCAAAAATGTTGAAAAAGGCATTTACATTATCGGCGATGGAAGTTTCTCTATTGATCAGCAACGTTATAATTTTCAGTTTGGCGGACAGATTTTCTATGAAATTAAGCAAGGCAAAATTGTAGGTATGCTTAATGATGTGGCCTATCAGGCCAATACACAAGAATTCTGGAACTCTTGTAATGCCATTTGCGATGAAAGTGATTACCGTTTGGGTGGCTCGTTTAACGATGGAAAAGGCCAGCCTTCTCAAAGCAGTGCTGTTTCGCATGGCAGCGCCACCACCAGGTTTAATGGAGTTAATGTTATCAATACAGCAAGAAAAATATAATTATGGCCATATTAAGTAAAGAAGAAGCCCGGGCGATATTAAAAAAAGTAATCGGTTATTCGAAAGCCGATTTTTGTGAGGTAAGTTTAACCGGCGCTGATGGAGGTAACATCCGCTATGCCCGTAATGCCGTTTCTACCGCAGGCCAGATCAGTACCATGAGCTTAGGCGTAAGTTCCACTTTTGGAAAGAAAACCGGTTCTGCCACTATCAATGAATTCGATGATGCCTCTTTGCAAAAAGTAGTAAAGAGAGCAGAAGAGCTGGCCATGCTGGCGCCAGAGAATCCCGAATTTATGCCACCCCTAGGTCCACAAACCTTTGCAGAATCGAATACCTATAATGATAAAACAGCTGCTATTACCCCAGATACCCGGGCTGAAATGGTGGGTAAAAGTTTGAGCGTATCTAAAGCTGCGAACCTGGATGCTGCTGGTTTCCTTGAAAATGCTACCCGTTTCAATGCCATTATGAACTCGAAAGGTTTGTTTGCTTATAATAAAGGGACAAATGTTTCCTTTTCTGTTACAGTAAGAAACAAACAGGGAACAGGTTCTGGTTATGTAGAGCAGGATTTTAATGATCTGGATAAAATGGACACCCTTGCACTCAGTAAAATTGCGGCAAGCAAAGCCAATGGCTCGGCAGGGGCAAAAGCCATTGAGCCAGGAAAGTATACTGTAATTTTAGAGCCACTTGCTGCCAGCGATATTATTGGCAATATGTTTAGGGGCTTTGATGCCCGCAGTGCTGATGAAGGCCGGAGTTTTATGAGCAAAAAAGGCGGCGGTACACGTTTAGGAGAACAATTATTTTCCGAAAATGTGAATATCTATTCTGACCCGATGAATGCTGAAATTCCATCTGCTACATTTACCGGAGAAGGTTTGCCGGTAGCCAGAACGCAATGGGTTGAAAAAGGAGTGGTGAAAAACCTGTCTTATTCGAGATATTGGGCCGCGCAAAAAAATGTCAAACCACTTCCTTTTAGCCGCAGCATGATTATTGAAGGAGGCAATCAATCATTGGAAGATTTAATCAAGAGCACGGAAAAAGGAATATTGGTAACACGCTTCTGGTATATCCGATCAGTAGACCCGCAAACCTTATTATTGACCGGCTTAACCCGTGATGGTACTTTTTACATTGAAAATGGCGAGATCAAATTCCCAATCAAGAATTTCAGGTTCAACGAAAGTCCCGTTATTATGCTGAACAATGTAGAAGCTTTGGGCAAGCCGGTGAGAACAGGAAGCGGATTGATCCCACCGATGAAAATCAGGGATTTTACATTCACTTCATTATCAGACGCGGTTTAAGTAGTGTCGTCCTCGACTGAAGTGCAACGGAATGGAGATATCTATAACAGTAAATCTCTTTAAATAGATTTCTCCGTTTCGCTACCGATGAAAAATCGGCAGCTACAGTCGAAATGACGATATTTTTTAAGAATAATACCTATTTAACAACCACCATTCCCTCAGAAGGTCACCCTGAGCGGAGTCGAAAGGCATAAGTTAAATCGTCCTCGACTGAAGTGCAACGGAACGGAGAGATCTATAACAGTAAATCTCTTTAAATAGATTTCTCCATTCCACAACCGAGGAAAAATTGGCAGCTACAGTCGAAATGACGATATTTTTTAAGAATAATACCTATTTAACAACCACCATTCCCTCAGAAGGTCACCCTGAGCGGAGTCGAAGGGCATAAGTTAAATCGTCATCTTGACTGAAGTGCAACGGAACGGAGAGATCTAATAGTTGAATCAACTTAATAGATTTCTCCATTCCACAACCGATGAAAAATCGGCAGCTACAGTCGAAATGACGATATTTTTTAAGAATAATACCTATTTAACAACCACCATTCCCTAAGAAGGTCACCCTGAGCGGAGTCGAAGGGCATAAGTTAAATCGTCCTCTCGACTGAAGTGCAACGGAACGGAGAGATCTAATAGTTGAATCAACTTAATAGATTTATCCATTCCACAACCGATGAAAAATTGGCAGCTGCAGTCGAGATGACACTCCTTTTTTTATTAATAAATAATCCAAAAATTGAGAAGAAGAGATTTCCTGTACATGACGGGTGTTGGCCTTACCGCCGGTATGATGCCAAATATCCCCGCCTTCGGCAAAATGATTTCTGTTGAAGAATCTTTAACGCCTGTTGATGTTGCTTTAAAGAAAAAAATGGCAGATGTTGCGCTCAATGCAGCCAAAAGCAAAGGTGCGACTTATGCTGACGTTCGTATAGGAAGATATTTGAACCAGGTTGTGGCCACCAGGGAAACCCGGGTAGAGAACATTTCCAATTCTGAATCCTATGGGTTAGGTGTTCGCGTGATTGCCAACGGAAGCTGGGGTTTTGCAGCAACAAACAACATGGACGACAGCAGCATTGCCAAGGCTGCTGAAGCTGCCGTGGCCATAGCTAAAGGAAATGCCAGATTAATGGAAGAACCTGTAAGACTAGCCGCGCAAAAGGGTTTTGGCGAGGTAAGCTGGAGAACACCCATTGAAATCAATGCCTTTGAAGTGCCCATTGCGACAAAGTTGATCTCCTCTTAAATGTAAATAGCGAGGCCATGAAAGGTGGCGCTAAATATATCAGCTCCAATCTCTTCATGGTCAATGAACAAAAATATTTTGCCTCTACTGACGGATCTTACATCGATCAGGATATCCACAGGATATGGCCAACCTTTACCCTGACCAAAACAGATTCTGCCAGCGGCAAGTTCGAAACCAGAAATGCTTTAAGCGCACCAATGGGTATGGGTTTCGAGTACCTGAAGCCCAAAGATGAAGAAAAGATAAAAGGCGGGCCGGTTACCATGTACAAAAAACGGTACGATATGCTAGAAGATGTGCGCGAAGCTGCAGTACATGTTAACGAGAAATTAAAAGCGAAACCCATAGCACCAGGTAAATACGACCTGGTTTTAGATCCGTCACACCTCTTTCTAACCATACATGAATCTGTCGGCCATCCCACAGAGCTCGACCGCGTTTTAGGTTATGAAGCCAATTATGCCGGAACCAGTTTCCTGACATTGGATAAGTGGGAATCAAAAAAATTCAACTTCGGCAGTAAAGAAGTGAATATCATCGGCGACAAACTGGAACCAGGGTCGTTAGGTGCAGTAGGCTATGATGATGAGGGCGTAAAATGTGGTAAATGGGACATCATTAAAGATGGAATTTTGGTAAATTATCAAACCATCCGCGATCAGGCGCATATTTTAGGACTAAAAGAATCGCAAGGTTGTTGTTATGCCGACAGTTGGGACAGCATCCAGTTTCAGCGGATGCCCAACGTATCGTTGGCGCCTGGAAATACGGCATTAAGTGCAGCCGACATGGTTAAAAATGTAGAAAAAGGTATTTATATGTTTGGCCGGAACTCTTACTCTATCGACCAGCAGCGTTATAATTTTCAGTTTAGCGCACAGCTGGCTTATGAGATTAAAGAAGGCAAAATTGTTGGCATGTTAAAAGACGCGGCCTATCAGGCCAATACACAGGAATTCTGGAATTCATGCGTACAGCGCTGCGACAAAAACGATTATCGCCTGGGTGGGACATTTTCAGATGGTAAAGGTCAGCCAGGGCAGGTAAGCGCCGTTTCGCATGGTAGCGCAACCACACGTTTTAATGGCGTTAATGTAATTAATACCGGCAGGAAGCTGGGGTAGATTTATCGCTGACAGATATAGCCTGACTTTAAAAAATCATTCGTTACACTCAGGTTTGAAAATTGAGAAACAGCAGTGGAATCTGCGCTTGAACAGCTATGCTTTTCATATGCATCCTTTACACGAAAGCCCCCTGCTGTTATTCTGATCGCAGTGAAGAATCCTTCTATAAGGTAGTCAATCACACTAGAAAGATCCTTCGTTGCGCCCAGGATGACAATTTAAAACAGGATACACAATGGTATAAAAAATACTCCTTTTGTTATTTCGGTTCCTTTCTATTATCAATCGCAGTATCAAAAGTTTTATTAAACTCACCCTTTACCCATTGTACTTTACCGAAATCCTTTATCTCTGGTGCAATGATGTAATTTCCGGTCTCGCTATCCAGGATCACAACCATGTTAGTGGCATTTACTTCCGTACGGTACCTTCCGCCCGTTTGATCCTGACTATTTTTAAAACTGATGGCGGTAAACATAATGCCAGCGCCAAAAAATCCCAATAAAAGGGATTTGGAATCCAATGTAATTTTCATATTCTAAAGATTTATTTGTGTGTGAAATCAAATTAATGATTTTAATTCACGCATTTTAATTCTATCAGAAATATTGCATCACTTTTTACTACATATTAAACAGAATATAAGTTAAAGCTGCTGAAGCCATAACAACAATCAATAGTTTTATCAAAAATTTTTGAATGGGATTTTGATTATCTCCTACATGGTCAGAAATGATATCTTTGATCTCCGTATCCCTGCTTCGCTGCATCACATTGCCGGTAACCTCAGAGCGGATCAACTTTTCCACATAATCTTTACTTTCTGCCAACCCCGAACCTGTGGCATCCTTATAATGCTTAATGGCGTTTAGTTTATTGCCCTGATTTAAAATAGCCAATAGCTCAGCGTCCAGATTGCCGAGATTGGTTATTGGTTGCTGTACTCCGCCTTCTAAGGCATCTACATAATCTTTAGCTTCTTTTAAACCGCATTTACTCTGATCTTTAATTATTTTGACAGCTGCCACTTTCTGATCCCTTGCGAGGAATAATAAGGCTTGTTGTTTTGTTTCGGGACTAACATTAATCATCACTTTTAATTTAGCAAAATGTATTCCGAAAAATGAGATTTCTACCTTGCTTTTGCCACTCCGCTACGCTGTTTAAATATCAGCAGCCAACAGATCTTACTTTCATTATGAACGAAGAGTGATGTTTCATAATAATCTGTCCGTTTTAAAAGTGGTATCCAAGGAAAGAAAAGATAGGTTTTGACTTGGTTTAAAGAATATATCTCTTCAAAACCTCATTAATCCTGATTAAATTATTTCCGATAAAATCTTCTATCACAGCAGCGCGTCCCACAATAACCACAATATCTTTGTCTGCCTGCAAAACCTGGTTCGATACATTTGCATACCTAACCAAATTTCTTTTATACCAGGCAACGCCAGATCCGGGCCAAAAAATCGAATTAAGCACTTATTCTGTTAGTAAATGAAATATAAAACTCCTTATTTAACGGTAATTCGCCTGTTAAAATCAACGTTTTGCAATGACAGCGTAAACAATGCCAAGTAGAAGGGCAAGTAAACTGTACGATACCGGAACGAGGATGCTTCTTAAAATCAAAGCGATTTTACGATAGTTAAAAGCCGAAAAAAACTGATAATAAAACCAAATGCTATAGAAAAGACCTAAAGAGCTTAATACGCCGAAGTATAGAAATAACAGCACCTGGGTATTGTGATAGAATATGGTCAGGACCGAAACAAGCAGCCCGATAATCATTTCTACAATTACGCGGTACGAGTTTAAAACCAGGTGTTCTGAGAAGTTAAGCTTCGCTTTTCTAAACCAGATTAAACTGAAGCAAGAATAAACAGGAATTGTGATAATGAGTACTAGTTTGGGATAATGAGAAATAAATTTCTCGAGATCGTTCATCATTGCTTTGCCACTCTTAGGCATCAGATCGGACATATTGCCATGTGCATAGGGCGCTATGAGACCTGATACCGTCAGAATGAGCAGGATGAGCGTAATAAAACTAAAATAAGGAACCCTTTTGCCCTGAATGTATTCGCGGACACTGTGCCCCGGCCGGGTGAACAGGCTTTTCAGGGTAAATAAAATGCCTTTGTCTACATGCCAAACCCCATGAATAAAATCATGTTCAATAAAGTGTTTGATGGAATAACGATGTGTAGTAGACTTTTGCCCACAGTTTGCACAGTAATTCTGCATCACCGGAGCGCCACAATTCAGGCAATCTGTTGACATGGCTGGCTATGATTTGGCGTTTCTGTTTTTAAGTTCAGTATTAATCTGCGACAAGCTGATAAAAGCTGGCAATAGTGTTAGCGAACTGCAAAACGGAACGATCATCAGTACTTTGGGCATGTTAGATGAAAAGGCCAGATAGACGATAATCGCAGTAGCAACGAGCAATACCAGGCCAAGCCCAAGCAGTGCATCCTGCAAACTTTTTTTCTTTTTATACAATTCTTCTACAGGTATTGCCGAAATGGAAGTTTCCTTTTTCATATCGTTTGCTCAGATTAATGTAGTTTGGGTCTTGCAGAGCGCTTCGTCATTCTTTTACCAATCGCCCCGACTAGACAAATATACAACATATCACCAATTGGTGATAAAAATATTTAAAATGATTATGTAATTTTCCCGTTGGTTATTTATATGATATGGAAGAGGAAACAGAAGCCAAACCGTTTAGGAACAAAGAAAAAAGCAAACAGAAATTTTTATATGCGGTAGAAAAAATACTGCATACCAAAGGTTTTTCAGGCCTAAAGGTAAATGATATTGCACGTACTGCAGGTTTGGACAAAAAATTAATCTATAATTATTTTGGTGGGAAGGACGGTCTGATTGATGAATACATCCGATCACAGGATTTTTGGAGCAATGTAAAAGGTGAATCGGGTGGAGCTGTGATAAAAGATGGAGGAAAAAAACTTTCTAAAGACATGCTTCTCTCTCAATTCGATTATGTTTTCAAGAATAAAAATATCCAGAAAATTCTACTTTGGGGATTATTAGACAACCGTAGATCCTTAAAAAAACTGGCGAACGATCGCGAAGAAAACGGAGCCCGCTTATTTGAAGGCATTACTGATCCTCATTTCGAGAAAAATGCCAAAAGATACCGGGCCATTATTGCATTGCTGATTTCAGGAATTTACTACCTTGACATTTACGCCACCACGAACGATTGTACATTTTGTGGATTGGACCTTAAAAGTGCAGATGGACGATCGGAAATTGAAAATGCCATCTCGTTTTTGATCGATAAAACTTATGAGTAAGAAAATGGAAGAAAGTTTAGATACTTCCTTTCCATTTTCTTGTTGAAGATATAATTTGTTATCAACCTTACAACAGGCTATAATAATAGCATCATTAAATTTACGACGTTATTAATTTGCTTAGCAACCACCTTTGCGGGGTAAGCGTTTAAAAATTACCTTATTATCCCGTTCTACATATTCAGCAGATACTATTGGATATGAATACTTAGGTGCGTATGACATATTACGGCTTCTGACCATGATCTTATCGTTAATCTTTAAGGTAAGCAATGGTGCAAGTTGAGACTTTTCTGCCTCAAAATTTACAATGTAATCGGCATCATTAATGCGGGCCATTACACCGAACCCTAATCTTGATCCGGGCGGAAGCGTTAATGCCGTTACCACGGCTTCCATATCTGTAAATTCATTTATATCTTTTCTTATCTTAGCAGCACTGGCATGTACATTTTTTCCTGTAGGTGACGATTCCCATTTCTTAAATTTAATACCATCAGGGCTAACCTCCCATTTTTTCTTCTCGGCATCTCTTTGAGCAGCAGAAAGGGGTTTTGAGCTTAGCATTTTGTTCTCATTTTTAATTTCACGGTTAGCAAATACTAATCCGCTTACCACCACCAGCGGCAAAATCAAAACATACATCATTTTGTTCCTTTTTTTTGCAGGTTTGATCATCATCGATCTATCTGCTGATAAATCAGATTTGTTTAAGGCTTTTTGTTTATTTTCCATATCTTTTTAAAAATTAATGAAACAAACTTACTTTGATATTTATTCGTCTGAAGACTCAGGATTGTAAATAAAAATGTAAACTTTGTAAATAAAACATTGACATTATGCAACTTAGTCGAAACCTCTTCACGGGTAAAAGCATGTACCTCTTTGGTGCATTATTGCTTTTATCTTTCATCATGATTTTTGCAGCTTTCAGTATTTCGGATAATGATGATTTTCATCTTTCAAGAAGAGAGGTTTTATTTCGTCGCATCGGAGATGAACTACTTTTACAATCGGGCGATAGTATATCCAGGGTGCTTCCGATAAAAAAGGTTGCGGAAAATGAATATCAAATTCAGTTTGAGCATGAATTTAGTTTCAACCCCATCACCCTGGTGAATACGACTAAACGTTTGCTAGCAAATGACCCAATGACAGATAACTACGTAGTTAAAGTGCTGAATATTAACGATTCAAGCACTGTTTATGGCTACGCAATAGCCCACAACAAAAAAGATGAAATTATAGCCTGCATAGGAAGAAAACAACCAAAAGCACAATATATGATCAACATTCAACTGAAACCTACAGGCATAATCACCAAAAAGAATGGGTATCTGCTCGGTAGCCTGCCATTTTTAGCGTTTGTTGGCTTTATCTTCTTTAGATCGGTTAAACCCATAAAGGCTTTACCCAATGATGATGAACATAACGACCTGATAACTTTAAGTTCAGTTCTGTTTGATGCTAAAAACCGTAAGCTCACCCTAAATGAAGACACAATAGCGTTAACTGGTACGGAAACAAGATTACTGCTCATCTTCGCCCAGTCTCCTAACGAAACCATAGAGAGAAGCCGGCTGCAAAAAGAAATATGGGAAGATGAAGGGATTATTGTTGGCCGTAGCCTGGATATGTTTATATCAAAACTGAGAAAAAAACTGGCACCTGATCCAAACATCAATATTACTGTGGTCCGCGCTAAGGGATATAAGCTTGAAATTAAGGGTTAAACAGAAAACGGTGATAAGAAAACGATATCATATTATAAAAAAACAGGACTAGATTTGATATACAAAACTAGTCCTGCTCTTTAATTACTGGAATTCCTTTTTTAGAATTAAATTAAATACCTGGCGTTATTCATCAAAACTGATCAATGCCTTGATCAGCGATTCATTGGCCTGGAGCAAATGATCAAACTTTTCTTTTACTTCCGTAAATGGAACATTATGGGTGATAAAATCCATCGGTTTAACCAGCCCTTTTCTAATGCAATCAATCACATAGGCAAAATCATGCGGCAAGGCATTTCTACTGCTCATCAGTACAGCTTCACGCTTATGAAACTCAGGATGTACCACCTCAATCGTACCTTTCTGAAGGCCTATCATGATAAATTTACCGGTATGTGCCAAAAATTTGAACGCATTGTTAATGGCATTTAAGTTTCCGGTACAATCAATTACCACTTTCGCCATTTCTCCATCGGTAATTTTTGATAATTGCTCTACAGCATCGGTTTTTAATGGATTTATGGTGTGTGTGATACCGAAACGCTCGCTGCAAAAAGATAACCTGTTATCATTTACATCAATAACGATAACCTCAGCTCCACTTATTTTGGCAAAGGCAATAGTCCCCAAACCGATAGGTCCGGCGCCGAGTATCACCACGGTGTCGCCTTTGTTCAACTGTGCCAGGCCAACGCCATGCGCTCCAATGGCCAATGGCTCTATCAGTGCAAGTTCATCTACAGTTAATCCTTCCCCACTAACAATTGCAGTTGCAGGAACCGTGATATACTCTTGCATCGCACCGTCTATATGAACCCCGAAAACTTTAATATTTACACAACAATTGGTTCTGCCGCTTCGGCATGCAATGCACTTTCCACAATAAAAATATGGACTAATGGTAACCAGATCTTCGGTTTTAAAGTTTGCTCCTGCCCCAGCCTCTACTACCTCAGCGGCAATTTCGTGGCCGAGGACTCTTGGATATTCGAAAAATGGCTGTGTACCTTCAAATGCGTGGTAATCGGTGCCACAAATTCCCAGTCTCCTCATTTTGAGCAATACCATCCCGTCTTCAACTGATGGCATTTCTTTATTGATATAGGTAAATTCTCCTGGTGTATTACAAACTAATGCTTTCATCCTTATTATAAAAATTCAATTAATCCCTGTGTTTTCATTTCCTGCCAAAACCCGGCAGGAATTTCTTTTTGGGCCAGCGCAGCATTAACAGCCACCTTTTCAGGCCGTGTGGTATTTAAAGCAATGCTTTTTACGCCGGGAAAACCTGCAGAAAAACTAAAACAGGCCTCAGCAGGAAGTACCTCAAACGTTTTACAAACCTGATAAAACTTATCTCTCCATTCCAAAAGCGCTTTCCCCGTCAAACTATTCCCATCAACCGGCTGGTAATTATAAAAATCTCCGCCGGTTAAAAAGCCGCCATTAAATATGGCCGAGTTAATTACTTTAATATTTTTCTGGTCTAGCTCTTCTATAAATGCGATCAGATCAGGGGGATGCGATTTGATAGTTAAGCTGTTGGCAATCATCACCCAGTCAAGATCAACATCGGCCGCGATAGCCTGAATAATTTTCCAATCTTTTGCACCTACCCCGATTGAAGAAACTAAGCCGGCAGATTTTAGTTCGGCCAAAGCCATGTAAGCATCAAGAATTTGTTGATAACGTTCTTTATAATCTTCCTCACTTTCGCTTGCAATAAGAAATTCGTCGGGATCGTGTATCGACACCATCTGTGCCTTGTAATGGCCCAGAAGCTCGTTACCTTGCTCAAAACACTTTAATATCCCATCGTAGCTGATCATCTGTACCGCATCATGTTCAATATCCTTCCAGATACCGGGCTCAAATGTAGGTTCGGGAGTTAAAAGCGGTGTTCTGTACCAGCCCAGCTTATTGCTAATGACTACCTGTTGAGGATCTACCTTCAAATCCGCCAAGCATTTCCCCAGCGATTCTAATGCGAGACCTGCCCCATATTTACCTGCCGTATCAAAAAAGGCAACTGGTTTTGATGAGTCTATACAGGCTTTTACAACTTCCCGTTTAACATTATAGTCTATTGCCTGATAAAGATTTCCCAAACTACTGGTTCCGAAAACAACCGGAGGCAAATTTAGTACCGGCTCTTGCTGTTTATTTTCGTTAAGCATTTAACTGAAATATATTTTTCATTAGTACCCACTTTTCTCCGGGCTTTGCAAATGGCAATGCCTGTTGGTATTTCCACATCAGCTTTTCCCATTCCTCTACCTTCGGGTTGGAGGCATCCATCAGTGCCTTTTTGTCGAAGCTAAAATCGTCTTCTGTTTCCATAATCATAAACAGGCGGTTGGAAACACGGTAAATTTGCATATCCAGTATGCCCGATTCGATGATGCTACGTTTAATTTCAGGCCATCCATTAACATGGTACGCTTCATATTCTGCGATCAGTTTTTCATCGTCTACCAGATCGAGGGCTAAACAGTATCTTTTCATTTTTAATTATAAAATTTCATTCGGTTGATTAATGATGTCTTTTCTTGTTGTTTTTTGCCCCATTAAGCCAAATAGCATAATCACAACAAAACAAACCAGGGGCACATAATATCCATTCTGGATATTTCCCGTTCCGTCACTCAAATATCCAAAAAAACGTGGTAATATTGCGCCACCCACAATTGACATAATAATTAAACTACTGCCCAGTTCGGTATCCTCTTTAAGGTCTTTAATGCCCAGAGAGAAAATAGTAGGAAACATCACAGACATAAAAAAGCAAATGCCAATAACGGCATACACCGTTGTGATGCCAGAAGCCATGATGGCAACAAAGCAAAGCAATGCACTGATAAAGGCATAGGTAACCAATAAATATTGGGCCTTAAAAAAGCGCATCAGGAAAGTAGTAAAAAAACGTCCGATCAGAAATGCAAAACCACAGACACCTAAGTAATAAGTTGCCTCTTTATCTGTAATACCCGCTGATTTGGTTGCATAAAGAATAAACAAGCTAAATACAGATACCTGTGCGCCAACATAAAAAAACTGTGCAGCTATTGCCCACGATAAATGTTTATGTTTAAAAACCTGCCAAAAACTTTGTTTAGCCGTTCCTTCATTATTTGTTCTGATATCGGGTAATTTGATAAAATAAAATACAGCAGCCAATATAACCAATATGGTCCCCAACACGAAATATGGTCCCTGTACAGAGGTAGCTTCTGATGCCAGTACCGATTTTTGAGTAGCCAGATCCATTTTTGCAAGCGCGCTATCTGATACGCCCTCTACCAAGATCAGTTTACCGCCAATGATTGGTGCAAGTGAAGCCGCAAGCCCGTTAAAAGACTGGGCAAGATTTAGTCTGAAAGTAGAGGTTTCCGGTTTTCCAACCAAGGTAATATAGGGGTTTGCTGCTGTTTCCAGAATAGTGAGTCCGCATGCAATAATAAAAAGTGCAGCCAGGAAGAAATTGTAGGATTGTACCTGGGCCGCAGGCAAAAACAAATAACAGCCTACTGAAAATATCAAAAGGCCAATGATTATCCCACTTTTATAGCCGTATTTTTTCATGATGATACCTGCCGGCAACGCCATTACAAAATAGGCGATAAAAACCGCCGAGTCTACAAGCGTAGCCTGTACCGTGGTTAGCGTAAATGAACGTTTTAAATGCGGAATTAATATAGGGTCAAGATTGTGGGCAAATCCCCATAAAAAAAACAGTGAGGTAATCAATATTACCGCCAGCGTGGAGCGCTTATTTTCCATCAAAGAAGATTGAGTACATTTTTATTTTTTAAATTCTATTTTAAATCCTGTAACCGCCCAGGCAGGGTAATTCTTAGGCTTTTTGATCAGCAGTGCACCGTCGGTTTGTGTCCAGTCCAGTTTTTCCTTACTGCCCAGAAGGGTAACCGAACTAATCGGTTTTTCAAGATATTTAGAATTTTTTCCTAATAATTCCATTTTTATCTCTTTTTCAGGCATGCTCATGCAAAACGCAAAAAGGTTACCCCCTTTTGTGGTATATCGGATATCCGTAGCTTGGTAATCACGTGTATCGGCCAATCCGCCAAAATCTCCTTTTTTCTGGTTCGATTTGATAGTAGATGGTCCCTCTCCATACACTTTCCAGGGTCTTGTGGCATAAATTCCTTCTCCATAAGTTTTGGTCCATTCTCCTAACTCCGTTACAATTTTAATTACATCAGGTTCTAAATCGCCCTCAGGGGTTTGCACCACATTAATCAGCAGGTTTCCGTTTTTACTAACCACATCAATCAATAGCTGGGCAATTTCATTTGTACTTTTGTAACGTTGGCCTGTCCGGTAGTACCAATCGCCAATTGAAGTATCGGTTTGCCAAGGGAAAGAACTGATCGAATCGAGCACACCACGCTCCACATCCTGCGCCCATTTACCTTCAGAAGGTTCTTTAGGGGTATAAACCGCTTCAAGTTTACCTTTATTTTTAGCCAGGTCCTGGTTGTAGTAATGCGCCACCATTTTACGGCCATATTCTTCAAAAGGCACTTTGCTATCAGAATAAAGCAGATCGGGATGATAATTATCAATCAGTTCGGTTACGTAGGTTAACCATTTTTTATGCCATGCCGGATTATTGGTCAGCCATTCTTTAATGTTGCTTGAATCAGCTGGCAAATGGTACAGATCTGAATATTGTGGATCATGTCCATCATACGGAACCCCGGCAAACGGTCCGGTTTTATCGGCTCCATGGCTGGGTTGGAGCCAGTTGAAACTTGCAGCCAGGTGTTCAGAAACCCCAAAACGGAGGCCTTCTTTTTTTGCTGCTTTTTGCCAAAGGCCAACTACATCCTTTTTAGGCCCCATTTTAACCGAATTCCATCTATGGATTTTCGAGTCCCACAAGAAAAACATATCGTGGTGTGAACCCATACTCACAAAATATTTTGCACCCGCTTTTTTATAAAGGGCCATCAATTGTTCAGGGTTCCATTTTTCTGCCTTCCAGAGTGGAATAATATCTTTATAACCAAATTTTGATGGTGGTCCGTAATGTGCTACATGATATTTGTTCTGATCATTGCCTTGCAGATACATGCCCCGGGCATACCAATCGCCCTGACGGGGAACTGCCTGAGGCCCCCAGTGCGACCAGATACCAAATTTAGCATCACGGAACCACTCTGGATATTGATACTGCTTTAAAGATTCGTCTGTAGGTTTGAATTTACCCTGCTCAGGGCTGGTGTTTTTTTGCTGAGCCTGTGCATTTAGCAACATGGAAATTGCAATAATGCCTATGGATATTTTTTTTCTCATTTGTGTAATAACGATTTTTATATCTGGTTACTATTTTCAAAAATAAACATGTTATCCGGTCTATTTTTAAATAAATTAGACTATTTATTGTAAAAATCCGACATTTAAAAATGATTAAGCGAGTACTGCAGAATACCTTTTCACTACTCAATGTAGATTATGTGAAATTATCGGAAAAATGGAATTACCTAAACGTCATCAGTCCTTATTTCCGGATTTATTATATAGACGAAGGAAGCGGTGAGATATCCGGCCAGTCGGGTTCTTTAAAACTTGAACCTGGATACCTGTATATTATACCCAGCTTTACACTTTGTAATTTACATTGCGACGGATATTTAAGCCAGTATTTTGTGCAGTTTTTTGAAGAATCTGTAGATGGCAGTTCTCTTTTTGCACGAAGCCGTAATGCTTCGAAAGTGAAGGCAAAGCAGATGGATATTGACCTTTTTAAACGATTGCTCGAAATAAATCCGGGCCGTGGTATTAACCGGTCTGATGATCCGAAGATTTATGAGAAAAACATTTACTATAAAGAATATCAGGAGCTGAACAACATGCAGGGTTTAGCCAGCTACCTGGAAACCCAGGGGATACTGCTTCAGTTGATGGGACGCTTGCTCCAACCACAATTACAACGCAAACCGGAAGAACGGCATGCGCCCGCGAAGATCGTGGAAACAGTGGGTTACATACTCGTCAATCTGCACCAGGAACTATCTGTCACCAGTTTAGCTTCACGTATTAATCAGCATCCCGATTACTTCTCCCGTTTATTCAAAACTTTTACCGGGCAACGCCCTGTTAGTTATATTCTTGAAAAAAGGATCGAACGTGCGCAGTATTTATTGGCTACCAGCCGGCTTGCCTATTCAGAAATTGCAACACAAACCGGTTTTGACAACCTCTCTTACTTTTCAAAATCTTTTAAAAAACTTACGGGCATGTCGCCCAGTACCTATAAGAAACAGGTTTATACGGTAGGGTTTACTTTGTAACATTTCAACAATCAAGAGTTAAAAACCTGATCAACGGCAGGGGTGCCTATCAAAAGGCATTTACATATATCGTTGCCGCCGTGATGTTGGTTTAGCGTTTCTATGGCCATCTCATTTTTTATCCAGTAAACCCATGGAAAGCTGCTGCAAGCCTGAATTTTTATGCCAATGGCAAAGAAAAGTTAAAGGTAGCGCCGTTACCAGGCTTGCTTTCTACCCAGATTTGGCCACCATGCCTTTCAATAATATCTTTTGATATAAAAAGCCCTAACCCCAGCCCTGATGAGCTATCTCTATTTTCCTTAGCCTGATAAAACTGGCCAAATATGTGCCGTTGGTTTTCTTCGCTAATCCCCGGACCAAAATCTTTAACTGATGTATGTACCACTTTATCCACATGCAGCACCTTTAATTCAATTGTTTTTTGTTCAGGTGCGTATTTAACTGCATTATTCAATAAATTGGTAAGTACCTGTTCAAGACGCATGCGATCAGCATGAACAAAACTTTCTTCGGGCATTTCGATAGTTAAGTTATGGTCGGGATGGGCTTGTAAAAAAGATTCTTTGATTTCCTGAACCAGTAGGCCCAGGTTGAGACATTCCATGTTCAATTGTAATTTTCCGGCCTGGATCTTGGAAACGTCAAAAAGATCGGTAACCAAAACGATCATTTTCTGCAGTTGCTTGATCGACTTTTCAATCAGATTTTTCGAAACACCTTCCACTACATGACGGTTGGCCAGCTGCAAAAAGCCGAAAAGAGAGGTCATTGGTGTTTTTAATTCATGGGAAGCCATTGCAATAAATTCGTCTTTTTTGGCGCTTAGTTCCTGTACCTCTTTAAAAAGCCTGGAATTTTCTATGGCAATAGCCGCTTGTGAAGCTACTGTTAACACCAGTTCCTCATGTTCTTCTTTAAAAACGGCCCTATCTTGATGACCGAAAAACAACCCGCCAATGACTTCGCCTGATTTGGTTTTAACCGGAACAGCCAGATAACTCATCACTGGTAAATGACCTGATGGTTTTCCAAAAAAAGGTCCGTTTTTGCCGTAGCGGGAATCCAGGGTAACATCATCTGATCGTACTACGCCCGCACCGCTAAAGGTCGGATGAAATAGAGTTGTGTTACGTGGCATCGGAAAGTTAGCAAAAGCCTCTTTAGGAACACCCGATAGCGTATATAACCAATAAGATTCGTCTTTCTGGTTAACCTGATTATAAAAAAATGCCCCAAAGGCTGCACCTGTAAGTTTTGTTGTCGAATCAGTTACCTGCTGTAATATCTGCTGAAGATCCAAAGATCCATTGATGCTCCTGCCCACTACATTCAACAGCTCCAGACGCTCTATGTGCTTGGCAATTAACCTTTCAGATTCCTTTTGAGAAGTAATATTACGGGCAACCTTCGACGCCCCAATAACCACGCCATCGCGGTTTTTGATAGGAGATACTGCGAGTGAAATATTTAATAAGCGTCCATCTTTTGTTTTTCTGATGGTCTGTATATGGCCTACCCGCTCACCCCGCCGCAGGCTTGCAATGATGGCTTCTTCTTCACTCAAACGGTCGGCAGGGAGAAGTATGCTGATCGGTTGCCCAACGGCTTCTTCTTCAGTGTAGCCAAAAATATGCTCTGCTCCCTTATTCCAGGTTGTAATGATCCCATCAAGCGTTTTACTGATAATGGCATCTTCAGAACTTTCTATAATGGCAGCAAGCATGGATTGTTTTTCTTCTGCCTGGTGTTCGAAGGAGATATCGTGTGCAATTTGCGACGTACCAATAATTTTCCCATCTTGATTTTTGATCGGCGAAAAGCTTAAGGAAACAGGTATTTTCTTGCCCGAACAGTCAAGCCGGACGGTTCTGAAATGGCTGATACGTGTATCATTTAAAATTTCCTGCATCAGCTTTATCTTCTCTGCATGCCTGTCATCCGGAATCAGCAGAAAAATAGACTGTCCTAATATCTCTGTTGCGGTATAGCCAAACATCCGTTCTGCCGCAGGGCTCCAATTGGTTATTCTAAATTCGAGGTCATGACAATATATGGCATCCTGAATACCTTCAAAAATGGATTGAAGCGTGAAGAGATCAGGCAGATGAGCTGACTTTATCATAGTGATTAGGAATTAAATCCATTTGAAAGAACCTTCAAATTTATTGAAGATATTTTTAAACAATCATTCATCTTAAATATTTTTTGTTTGTAAGCAGCCTTAATTAAGAAAACCTGTATGCTACAATAATAGTTTTGTTATGTTCTTCAAATTTATTTTTAAATGTAACAATCACATAGATGTTAACAGAATTAAATTCACCTGAATGATTATGGCTCGCCATTTTATTTTACAAAAAAAGTTCCATTAAGCCGCCTGGCCATACCTAAACCAGATGCTTAGATCTATAACAGGTCTGTTATTATGCTATGGCTTATTATGCTGCTCACGATTAATCAAAACATAATTTAATTCAGCCTGTTCTTTAATAACCTATCTACCTAATTGAAAAACTATGAATCAAAATGAATTCAGCAGGGCGGCTGATGGGCATGCTATTGCCCTCCTCTCCCATGCGATGCGGTTTACCCAAGATGAAGATGATGCGAAAGACCTGGTGCAGGATACACTGATTAAAGGAATTCGATTTTGCGCAAAGTTTGATAAAGGCACCAATTTACGTGGCTGGCTTTATGTAATTATGCGGAATACCTTTATCAACGACTACCGTAAGGCTCAGAAAAGGCATTCAGTGATTAGCAGGGATGAAGATTTATCAAGCCCTAACCTGCTCAAAAGTTCAACCAAAATTTCTTCTGAAGGAAAGTTTGTGATGGATGATATCCAAAAAGCATTGAAGAGTTTGCCTGAACAGTACCGGATTCCGTTCCAGCGGTATTTTGAGGGGTATAAATATGAAGAAATTGCTGAAGAGCGGGGTATTCCTTTAGGAACAGTAAAAACCCATATCCACCAGGCGAGACAGATCTTGAAAACCTACCTGAAACAGTATCGGATAGCTTAGTATCAAAATTGTCCATTAACGTATTAAAAGCCTAGCCGGACCACATCCAATCCGGCTAAGCACATTTTATTTTCTTTCGTTAAATACGCCTAGTTCAGCAATAGCAGGCGGACTATCGAAATCGGTAATGGTAACTTTGATTTTTTCGCACCAGATCCGCTCGAACCGGAAAATGGCAACTTTTTTTTCTCCTTCATTATTTGCGGTTAGTGTATTCCATCGACCATTTGCATAGTATTGTAAATGATAGGATGCTTTTTGGTTATTTCCAGCGGTAAGCACCACCATGTTACATGGCACTGCCTTCTCAAAATTTAGCTCGTACCAAGGCGATTTAACCGTATAATTGGATGACCAGCTAGAGCTAAAATTATCATCGTTGGCAAAATCCATGATGTTCATATCGTCAGTCCAGCTGCTATTGCTTTTTATATGTTTAGCCATATTACTGGAGATAATCGGAGCAGCATGCGGTGGAATACGTGGAATACCAGTAGGTTTTCTATAGAGTTGCCCCATTTCCTTCAAGGCAGTTAAGGCATTATCATCTATTAAACCATTTTTACCAGGTGCTACATTCAGAATGAAATTGCAGTATGCACCGTTATACGGGATAATGAATTTGTTCACCAGTTCGGGTACGTTCTTTACCGCAGTGGTAGGGAAAGATGTTTTCCAGAACCAGTTGGCTTGCAGCGGAAGACAGGCCAACGCCGGAAGTTTATTGTTTTCTTTTGAAATAAACTGTCCTGCCCCCTGTTCATAAGATTTGATATCGGTATAAAATAGCGCTTGAGCAGGATATTTGGCCGCGTTCAGATCCATGACCAGGCAATTTGGCTGTAACGATTTAATCAGGTAATAAATATCTTCAAAAGGTACCTGATCATAAGAAATCCTCGACCATGGCGCATCCCATCCATCAATGATCAGGGCGGTGATCTCACCATAATTGGTCAATAGTTCGGTAATCTGATCTTTAATCATTTTCACACTTTCGGGTGTAATCTGATTTGGGCGGATGCCATGGTGGGTATCCAGTATAGAATAATACAACATTACCTTTAAGCCATTTTTTCGGAAAGCATCTGCATATTCTTTTACCACATCGCGCTTTAATGGCGTATTCATGACGTTGTAAGCCGTTGTTTTGGTATTCCAGATCGGAAAACCACTGTGGTGTTTGGTGGTAAGGCAACCATAGGTCATATTAGCAGATTTTGCAGCTTTAGCCCATTGATCGGCATCAAGTTTTGGCGATTGGAACAGGGAAAGATCTGCATCCGGATCAGACCAATCCTGATCCATAAAAGTTGGCATACCGTAGTGAATAAACATACCCAATCCGAGGTCAACGAAATCTTGTTGCAGCTCTGCCAGGGGTTTGCCGGCAGATTTTTGCTGTGCCCTGACCGGGTTCATCGCTATTACAGCTGAAACGATGAGTGATAATGATAAAATCCTTCTAAAGGTCATTTTTCCTTTTTTTTAGTTTAATTGTTATTGTGAATTTTTCGAATAATAGGCTTCACACATCTATTTACCCGAGTTAGATGGTTTGATAAACCTGATTTAAACGGTCATCCAGATCCATTGTCAAAGCTACATCCCACCCCGCAACAATTTGCCGAACAAAAACGTAACAGAAACCTAACAAAAGCTTAACGATATGTCATTTATGGAATAATAGGGCTATTTTTAAAGAATAAAATGAAAGATCGGATATATAAGGCAGTTGTATTGGTTAGCTTTCTGATATTGCTTCTTGTGCAATTCAGGTTAACCTATAACTCCTACGTACTCAGAGACAGAGACTATAGTTTAAAGGAAAAAACACTGATTAATGATGAATACGGACGCAGTATAGCTGAAGATAAAGTTTATAAGGGCGGAGGAAAGATTATCGATTCCATCCTCATTAAAAATATGCCTGCACTTAAAAATGCTTACCTCAGTAACCGGAATGAATTTACTAAACTTTCGCAAAGCGTTAGCAACAGCTTATTGAAGAAGCTTCAAAAGGAAAGTACGATGGACAGTGTTTTCCAATCGATAGTAAAAAGAAATGGCCTGGACAGCAACTTACAATACCTGCTTACCTTTCAGCAGATAGACATCAACTTCGATACCAAAATCGGAGACCTCACCATATTTAACAACCATACCCCTACCAGTTTTAAAGCAGACCAAAAGACACCGTTTGGTATCATTATCGATGGCACATTAACTCATCCGACGATGCAGAACAGAATTACCAATCTTTCTGTCAGTGGTAACCTGGTTTACAATTACAGGGTAACCTTTAACCTTTTTGTTGACCAACCTGGCCGCACACTCAAAGTGGCGTATCAGATGTTGCCTACGTTTTTGCTGGTGGCACTTTGCATCTTGATTATCGTAGGCATCAATTATTACACCTATATCAACTGGATGCGGCAGAAAAAAGAAACGGATATTAAATCCGATTTCCTAAACAGTATCAAACACGAATTCAACACCCCCATTACCACCATTCTGCTGGCGAGTAAAAGCCTGCATGAAAATGAGGTACTCAGCGACCGGAATCGTGTAAATACACTTGTAAATATTGTGGAGAGACAAGCCAGGAGACTTCACTCCCACATCAACCAAATGCTTGGAGTATCGGAAATGAACAACCATATCAATTTAGAAGAAACAGATCTCAACTATATTGTGCTAACGCTGGTAAACGACTATAAAATAAAAATACAGGCACCAGACAGGCTGACATTCGATCCTTACGATTCGGAAATACTGGTGATGCTGGATCCTTTTGTGTTTACCACCATGCTACAGAATATCATTGACAATGCCTTTAAACACAATCAAAGCGACGTTAAAATAACAATGATCTTTATCACAAAAAACAAGGATGGCTATACACTGCATATCAAAGATAATGGAAAGGGAATTGAAGCGGATATGAAAGAAAAAATATTCGATAAATTCTTCCGTGGAGTTAAAGACAATACCGTTTCAGGCCTGGGGCTTGGCTTGTATTATGTAAAACAATGCCTTGATATTCACGGTTGGAAAATCAGTATAAAAACAACACCTGAACAAGGAACCGAATTTCTGGTACACATACCTGTAAATCAGATTAACATCAACTAAACTGCAATCCTATGCCTTATGATATCATAATAATTGAAGATGAAGCGGATCTGGGCAACGTCATCACAGCATACCTGAAATTACGTGGCTTTAGCGTATTATGGTTTAATACTGCTACAGAAGCGTTAGCTTATTATGCTGCAAACCCGTTTAACAACAAGCTGGTGATTGTTGACGTACAGCTACCTGACATTAACGGTTTTGAACTGGCTGCTGAACTAGTGAAAATTAACGCCAGCCAACCTTTCTTTTTCCTAACGGCACACAGCGAAAAACAAGACCGGCTCAGGGGGCTTAAAATTGGCGCCATTGATTATATATCAAAGCCGTTTGAAATTGAAGAACTGGTACTGAGAATCGCAAACATCATTAATAAATTTTCACCTGATCCAAAAGCACCAGCTGCTGTAAAATCTGACTATATCAACCTGGGAGATATCAGGTACCAAAAGGATCAGTTATTGGTTTTAATGCCCGATGGTAAAGAAATTTCCCTCACGGTAAGAGAATCAGAGGTATTGGATCAGCTGTCAGGTAATATTAACCAGGTGGTTAAAAAAAAGGACCTGCTTTTATCCTTATGGGGAAATGATGACTATTTCAATGGAAAAAGTCTGGAAGTATTCATTTCAAGACTGCGCAGGCTTTTCCGGGCATCTAACCAGGTGAGTATTGAAAATGTATACGGCCTTGGATACATTTTGAAGGTACATCAGCACAGTGAAAATGTACATTTAGAGCAAGAATAGAAGATAGCTAAGAACAGCAGGAACCCACCAGGGCTTTTTCCCTCAAATACATCAGGAGTCAAGACATGAAAGGTTAAAAATCCAATGTTATTGTTAATGGAATTGAATTATGGGATAAGCCTTCTTTATTTTGTTTTTCATGATCCTTATGGCAGTACAGTATATTCTGAAAGGTTTTGTGAGGATTCCATTCTTTTTAAAATTACCCTTCTCAGCCTGTTCTCATGTTCATCACCCCAAAATCCTAAGGCAGAAATTACCGGAACCAAGGTTTTGCCAAAATCTGTAAGGGAATATTCAACTTTTGGCGGTACCTGAGCATAAATTTTCTTTGTCACCAGCTCATGATCTTCAAGTTCTTTCAACTGGATATTTAAAACGCGCCTTGAAGCATCCGGAATTTTACGCTGTAATTCGCTTGGCCTCAAATGTCCCTGATGGATAAACCACAGCAAACGAATTTTCCATTTGCCGTAAAGGACTTCGCCGATCAGGTCGAGGCCGCAATTTAAATTCAAAGGTATTTTTCTTTCGTGCATATACAAATTTAATGCAATGTACCAAATCGTACAATAGGGGAAAAAATTATCCCTATGCAATTCGGTTTTCCGTTATTGCCTGAAAAAGTGATACTTGCGAAATTTGTATCAAAGAATCTGAAAAATGGAAAATCAATTTAATTACAATAATGAACTTCAGGGTAAAACGGTCCTGGTAACCGGTGGAACAAAAGGAGCCGGAAAAGCAATTACCGAAAGACTACTACAAGCCGGAGCAACAGTGATCATCAGCGCCAGAAATGCACCTGAAAAAGAAAACAGCAATATGTATTTTATTGCTTCCGATCTGAGCACGGCAGAAGGAACACAAAAAGTAGTCAGCGAAGTACATTCTAAATATGGAAGACTGGATATTTTGGTAAATAACCTTGGTGGTTCATCAACACCGGCCGGTGGTTTTTCTGTATTGACAGATGAAGACTGGGAATCAACCTTACAAGCTAATTTGCTTGCGCCGGTACGGCTGGACAGGGGATTTTTGCCACAAATGATCGACAGGAAAAGCGGTGTCATTATTCACATTGCATCCATACAGGGTAAACTGCCTCTGTATGAATCTACTTTGCCCTATGCCGCCGCAAAAGCAGCATTGAGAAATTACAGTAAAAGTTTATCGAACGAAGTTGCCCCTAAGGGTGTCCGCGTGCTAACCGTTTCGCCAGGCTGGATCAATACAGCAGCATCGGAGGCATGGCTGGATGAAATTGCAAGAAACGCAAATAGTACCCTAGCAGAAGCGCAGCAAAGTGTAATGGATGCCCTGGGTGGCATACCTTTCGGCAGACCTGCCGAACCTGAAGAAATAGCTGAACTGGTCGGCTTTCTGGTTTCGCCAAGGGCCAGCTATTTAACAGGAACCGAATTTGTAATAGACGGTGGTACAGTACCAACAATTTAAAACTCTTAAAAATATAATACGATGAATTTACCAAAAATGATCTCCGAATTAGTAAAAGCACAAAACGAATTTGACAGTGCTGCGTACACCAATTGTTTTACTGAAAATGCAGAAGTATTTGATGAAGGCAAAACCCATAACGGAAAAGCAGAAATTGAAAGCTGGATTGATAAAGCAAACAAAGAATATCACGCTACTATTGTGCCGGTAGGATATGACGAAGAAGCAAACATCCTGTTAGCGAAAACTTCAGGAAACTTTCCGGGTAGTCCGGTTATTTTAAAATATCATTTTCAATTATCTGATGGATATGTTAAATCACTGAAAATAACCGGTTAATTCCTGCATTACCTGCCCAAAATTGACCTGCTAATGAAGATTGACACGCAATAACGCAAAAAGCAATTCTTTAAAAGCCTCAAATGTAAATGTATGAGTGAGTAAAAGAGGCTGTATCGCAGAATATATGATTGACAAATAAATCCTGATTATGTAATATTGCTAAGATTGTCATTCCCGACCGCCCTAGCGGATTTTGTAAACGGTAGCCTCCCCGAAGTTTCTGGAAGCTCAACGTAACGAAATAGATGTGAACTTACAAAGATGATACAGCCTCTTTTTTTTATAAAAAAAATGATTAATAAATAGTTAAAAACTTACTATTGGAGCAATTCAGTCGTTATCTTCGTTGCTATTTGTTAAATACGCCATGATGGCTTCACAAACGCCTGAAGAATTCTCCTCAAACATATAGTGACCGGTATTCTCCAGGTTAAGCAGTTGATAATTTTCGGCTATCGTTGGTAAAGTATACTGATAAAAACCGTACGAGACATTGCTGGGAATACCTAAAACCGGCATCCTTAACTTCGAATAATTTCTGGCATCGGCTATATCCTGGTTAAAAGCCTGGTACCAGCCATTGGAAGCGCGTATACGCGCCGGCTGGTTGTAAACGTATGCATATACCTCCCTATCAAAATCAGGCATTTTCGAACCGTCAACCATCACGTAATCGAAAAGCCAGTCGAGCAGGTAACGGTAGCGGCCCTCCAGCAATTTCTCAGGCAGTTCTTTAACTTGATTAAAACTCATCCACCAAGTGTAAGGTTGTTGGTGATCTATTTTTTCGCCAAAAGTTTCAGGAGGCGGCATCAGTTTCATTTGCATCATTCCTTCATTAGGATGCAGACCATCTGCAAGGATCAGGCGTTCTACCACTTCCGGATAATTATGCGCCAGGCTACAGGCCACCATACCGCCTATATCATGGCCCATAACATATGCCCTACCAATACCCAGTAAGCGCATCAGCTCGTACACATCAGTAGCCATTGTTTTTTTGTCATAACCTGATGCCGGTGTTGCCGAACTGCCCATACCACGAATATCGACTACGATAACCCTGAAGTGATCAGCCAAAGGCAGCGCAACAGAACGATAAGAATACCAGGTTTGCGGCCAGCCGGGCAGGCAGATCAATACCTGACCTTCGCCGCCGCCATCTACAAAGTGCAGTTGTGTTCCGTTCACTTCCATTACATGGCTGGTAAAGCCCGGCCAATGTTTTATGAGCTGCTCATCACTATATACCTGTTCCATATTACGCTATTTTGTTGTTATTTATTTCGTTAAGTGTTGTTTCTGCGGTTTGCCAGCTTACACCAGGATACCGATCATTATCAAGCATATGATGATGTGCCGCAAACATGCTGTAGAGATATTGCATCTGCTGCCATTGCGGGTATAGCTGATTTTCCCCATCAGGATTTTCTGTCCGCAACTTTTGGATGTAAGCCGAGAATTGCTCCAGTGTGCCTTGTTCTTTTAGTTTGAAATGTTCACCAAAAACACGTCCGGTCAGCGCTTCCAATTCGTTCGGGCTAAACCGGAAGCCTGCAATGCGGAGAAATCGCGGCGCATTATCATCCAATGCGGCGTATGCCGTAAAAGCTGCCGTATCTTCTATAGTGGTGAAGTCGATCTGCCAATCAGCTTTTCCGGAATAGTAGGTAATGGTCTTCGCTTTGGTATCCAAAAGTGGGATGTTATACTGCAAAACATAGGCAAAAGCACCGTTGAATACCGAGGTAGCCCGGATGTTACTGGTTTCAAGCACGGATTGGAACTCCCTACGCAGATCAAAATTCCTGTTTTCGCCAAACTGTAGCTGAGTAAAATCTGTACAAAAATCGGATGGAATAAAACGGGGAACGCCCGCTTTTACGGCAGCATGAAGCAACTGGCTCTGTGCGGTTACAATCACATCACGCAAGCCTGCAAGTACAGACACCACACAGGAAACGCCTTTACAGGCCGACACCAGTCCTTTTTCATCAGCAAATTGAACCGCTATAACCTCTACTCCTGATTCGCGCAGTTCATTCACTTTCTGCTGATTACTTTGTTCTCTTACCAAAGCCCTTACACTAGCGCCATTTTTGAGTAAGTGTTTGCATAACCGGCTTCCCAGATCGCCGGTAGCACCGGCAACTAAAATAATATTGTTCATTGTTCTTTCTTATTGAGTTCACAAAGCTAGGCCCATAGAAAGTCAATAGAACTACCATTTGGTAGATAATGCAATTATCGAAGATTTTTACGGATGCGACTTAGGGCGTTTGGTGTTATGCCAAGGTAAGAAGCCAGTTGCTTTACAGAAATAAATTGCATGAAGCCGGGCTTTTGTAGAAATGCCAGGTAACGTTCCTCTACAGTCATGGTCTGGAAACTAATGATCTCACTGATCATACGCACACACATACCTTCCCAGAGTTTTCGTCCAAATTCCTGCCAGGCCGGAATCTGTTTGTAAAGCGAATCCATATCGTTCTTATGGATACAGTATAGTTCAGTATCTACAACCGCCTCTATATTAAAGCGTGAAGGTAATCCTGGATTCAGGCTGGAAATTTCAGCAAAAAACTCACCAGGCTGAACGATCCAGGCAGTAAGCTCCTGTTCATCGTTATAGAAAAAGCGAAGTGCTCCTTCGTTTAAAAAATAATAGTGTGAAGCGATCTGGCCACGTTTTAGCAGCAGCTGACTCTTTTGTAACATTTTCAGGTTAAAACACCCTAATATCTTATTAAGGTCATCTTCTTCCAACCAAACGTTGGAACGTATCAAATTTTTAAGTTCCTGCATAGCTGATTCGGCATTAAATATACTTAATATTTCTAACTGTCGGCACTATTCTGCTCAATCCGGGTTCTGGCAGCAAATTTTTCCACCACAACACCTTTACGTCAAAACCATTATAAGTTTTTAGCGTTAACCTATACAAACAAATTGAAAACGCTACTATGAAACCTATACATTTAATTCTCGCATTTATTTTATTATCAGCCTGCAATAACTCGCAAAAAAAGGCAAATGACCAATCAACCTCTCAAACGGCGGCAAACGACACTACTCTTATAACTCAATCAAAAAATAATGTTGAAGTTAAGGATTGGTCAGATGATTTTAAGAATTTTAGAGAAACCATTTATTCAAAAGATCTCAAAAAGCTCAAAACATATTTTGATTTCCCGGTTGCAGATGATGGTGCCTCCATCTGGAGCTTATGCAATTTGACCGAAGCTGAAATAAGGGAGAGAAAAAACAAATTCGAAAATCCCGATCTATTTTACGAACAAGACCTGGAACAATATTATAGCAGAATTTTTAATGCAGATTTTGTTAAAACATTACTGAAAATTAATGCTGATCAGCTATACCAAACGGGTTATAATGAGACACCAGAAGTTACAACAACCGATACGAAATATCAACTGATTGCCGAATACAATAAGACCAGTAAGGTGTTGAGTTTAAACTTAGCTTATACCAACAATGCCAAAGATGAAGAAGGCAATGCTGTAAGCGAAGGTGAATACAATATTATTTACAGCTTTGCAGTTATTGATGGCAAATACCTAAAATTTAAGAGAATCGACATTGCTGGTTAGATTAAACCGCATTAACTTTTATGAAAATGACAAAACTGATCAATTGCCTGTTTCTGGGTATTTTGGCAACGACATACGCCTGTAACAACGTAACCAAAAGTAATAACGAAGCCGTGGAAGTTGGTCCTGCAGATAGTACAGCAAAGGTCATCGTTGATACGCCTACCGCTTCATTACCTTCAGTTCAGCTGCCAAAGGAAAAGCCCGAAGAAGTCCGGCTTGATGATCATGATAACGTTGATTTCGAACGATATCATGTAGATGCTGCAAAAGTAACCCAATATGCGCCTATAAACTGGGCAAGCTACCCCAATGCTAAAGATTTTAAAACCAGAATTACGGAAGCTTACCAAACCAACGAAATCAGCTTTGCAGGATATTATGTGGTTTCTGTATTTGGCTGCGGCGCGAGTTGTATCATGGGATTTATGATTGATGTAAGAGATGGAAAAATATACGACCTGCCGCTGGGTGAAGAGAATTCATGTCTTTTTGCAGAGGATAGAGCAATCGGCAACCTAACAAGCAGGCTTTTTATCGCCGGGATTTGCAAAGAAAATCCGGAAGACAAAAAAGTTTACTACAGAGCTTATTTATGGGATGAGGGTAAGAAAGAATTTGAAAAGGTGGAAGCCGCTGCATTTTTTAAAAAAAACTAATTTAATTTTCAGCAAGTATGATTAAATATCTTAAACATCGCTTTTAAAAGGAAAGTGTTGCAACAATAAAGCATTTCTCTTAAAGCCTCGTAATCAGAAACATTTAAATGATAACGTCTCCATAAGTTAATCAAAATATCATGATAAAACCGCTTGAAAAATTTGTACTCTTTTTTAATATTTCATTAACAATTATCGCTTGCCAAAATAAAAAACAGCAAGTGGAAAAAATAGTTGCAGATACTGTAAAAAATCAACCGGAACTTTCTCAACAAGCTGACTCCACAAGTCCAGATCCTTTTTTTCCCGGTACGGGTAATACCATTAACGATTTTGTTCCGGCCAACTATAAAATAGATTTAGAAGCCACAGGCGACCTGAACAACGATGGACTAAAAGATGCAGTTATCGTACTCATAAGCCAGCAGGATAGCACGGCACTTCGCCCTACTATAGTACTTTTTAAACAAGGTGAAAAATATAAACGCCATGATCAATCATTCTCGGCAGTGGAGCCTAAATACCGTGAAAATGGTTACTCCATCTACGACTACGAAAATATTAAGATTGATAGTGGAAAACTGGTGATTTCTATGCAGGCAACCGGTCCGGCAGGCAGCATTGAAAGTACTTATCAATACATCAACAAAGATTTAATTTTAACACAGGTTAGTGCTTTTAGCATGGGTGCCGGAGGGCATACAGAACAGAAAATTGATTTGTTGAAAGGCACTTACACCCAAACCGATATTAATACCATGAAGGAGGATATGCCAAGCACCACTGATACCAAAAACTACAAAATACCAACGGTATTATTCAAAGATAGCGATCCAGGTAAGATCATGAGCAATGCTTTCAATAAAGTAGGAAACTAAGTTAAACCTTAAAACTCCGGCATTTATGGTAGTTGCAGTCCTGCTATAGATTACCAGATTGACCTAAGCTGGCTAAAATTGGCATTAAAGCACGTGCGAATCCCATTATTTACAGTTTAATTCCATTTGCGTGGCTAATTTCTGGATATAGAAGTTGTCAGGTATCCAACATTAAATTAATTTGTTCCCGATTTAAATATTTTAATCGTGATTACCAACGATCATCCGCTCCGCTTTTGTTGAGCGTTAACTGTCTTGGGGGCGTTGAACAGCACCTGCATAAACGGATTTAGCTCAGTTCCCTACGAATAATGAACCATATTCAACGAATGTCAATTAGCATAAAAATCATAAAAAATTGATTTTTAAATTTAATCTAATATCATCAAAAACTTAAGCTAATACAATTATGACTGTTACTTACATGATGTTGGTTTTTACAACAATTTATCTGACAAGCACCTATCTTTATTACAGATACACAGTAAAAAAAGAAAAAGAATTTAGATACAAACCCTTATTTCTTTTGGTAATCGGTATATTATTTCTGTTGTCTCTTTATGGAAGTTTAACCAGCACTCCATTTGGAGAAATCGTTCCGTTTATCAGGTAGCTTATCCCGCTATAGGATTGCTTAACTGGAAATAAAATGCTTTACAAATTGCAAAACAGTGTATTAAATTGCAATCTCATTCCTCATCAAGATGAGCTTCCAAAAGTACCGTGATTTTAAGTACATTATTTAGTAGTTCAGTGGTGGTATTTTGAATCTAAGGAGCAAATAAATGATAATATCATCAATAGAAATGATAATTGAGTTGTAGTCATCCGCTAAAAGATTTCGAGAAATAGAAGATTATCAAAAGATTCTAAGAGAAAAACCATTTTCTTTATTTTAGATGAATTAAGTCACTTAAAATATTTCTCTTATGATCAGTAGAATACTATACGTCTTGTTTTTAAGCACAATATTCAGCTTGAACCTAAAGGCACAAAACTTTGCAAAGAGTCCATCTGATGTAGTTCCATTTCATGTAACGGTTAAAGCCGCTGTCTTCAAAGGTAAAAATGCTTTAGCCCTCGAAATAAAAGGCGAAGCAGATGGAGACAATACACTTGCGATCTTAAAAAATACTGACTTTCATAACGGAATAATTGAAGCCTCCATTTCGGGACAAACACTTGCAAACGCTAGTGAGACAGCACGTGGGTTTGTAGGAATAGCATTCAGAGCAGCTCTTGACGCGTCAAAAGCGGAAGTTTTTTATTTACGTCCCACCAATGGCCGTGCAAATGACCAGTTACGGAGGAATCATTCCAGCCAGTATATTTCTATTCCAGGATATCCATGGGAAAAATTAAGAAAAGAAACACCAGGAAAGTATGAAGCTTATGTAGATATCTTGCCGGCAGAATGGATCAAAATAAAAATTGTGGTAAAGGATGAAACGGCCAGACTATATGTAAATGGTGCAACTCAGCCTACTTTAATTGTAAATGACCTGAAACAGGGTAAAAATCTCCGGGGAAGTATAGGATTATGGATAGGCCCGGGAACCTTAGGTCACTTTACTGATGTTAAAATAACCAAAGAGGACTAACGACATAACCATTAGGTGTCACTTAAAAAATGGCAAGAATATACCAACACCTATCAATGGTAAAGCACATTTAAAAATAAACAGCGATATGTAAATTTCAGGTTTAACTAACGATCAGGAGGTACAACTTTAGCAGGCACAAATGAAAAAACTAATGATTATTGCAGGTATATTAGCTTTAAATTTATCAACCTATGCGCAGAAAAAGTTGGTAAAAGACATTGATTTGGATGGAAAGATGGATACTGTTTACCTGGATGAACACGATCATAAAATTACTTGTAGATTATCTACCCAAAACTTTAAAAAAATAAAAAGTAAAAAAATAGAAACGGCTGGAGATAATAACCTCATTGAACCTAAAAAAACCGGTTTCGAAATGAATACGAACTGGATGCGTTCGGGTTATGCCTGCCAGTTTAGGTATGAGAAAAATGAAAAGCGAATAAGGTTAATCGGCGTAAGTGAGTACGCTTTGGGGAACGCCGCAAACGACGGTAGTGGTGAAGCAAGTATAAATCTACTTACTGGCGAATACGTGGGCAACTGGCATTATTTTGATCATTTGGCGAATAACGAAAAAGGCATGTTGGTTAAAATCCCGACCATTAAAGCGAAAATGCAATTCAAGAAAATTTATTTAGAAGATTTTGATGAGGAACAATATCATTCGATATCAGAAAAATTTAGTGCATTGGTAGAGAGGTATAAAAATTTAGAAGTAAAACGAAGAGAAAAGCATTGAGCCAACCAGACTGATGATCAGACCTAAAAAGGGCGACACTTTGTAGGTGGATCGAATCGCAAAGAACATATATACATTCAGTAGCCATGGAATTATGAAACCGATACATGAAAGTTCAAAATAATCTAAGAAGGCTAATATAATTTTGAAAAAGACATGCCTGAGAATGATAGGCTCCTATCATGATATCGGTGCTAATGTTGATGATGGCTAAATAAATGATCGATCAATACGGTTTTAAAGAGATCAGTGACTTCTGGTAACTGTTAGATTAGTTTTGACTAACTTCCTAGCCAGTTCATTCCAGTTGAGATTGGCAAATTTAAAAATTGTGAGCTTTCATTTTATGTTATAATTCGCAGTGGTTTCTAGATTGTAATGTAGCAAACAGAATCTACCTAGTTTCAAACAAAAATAGCTGCAGCCCGGGGGCCGCAGCTATTTATAAACTGGCATTTGTATAATTATTATTTGAAAATACCAGCCAGGGTTTTGTTCAGTTCCTCTCCTCTCAAATCTTTACCTACCACCTTACCTTCGGGATCAAGCAGAAAGCTTGCTGGTACCGCTTTTACGCCATATTCCTTAACAGCAGCGTTAGACCAAGCCTGTAGATCTGAAACATGCGTCCAGGTGAGGCCATCAGCTGCAATGGCTTTCAACCAGGCATCTTTTTTAGAATCGAGGGATACGCCCAAAATTTCAAAGCCTTTGTCATGATATTTTTTATAAGCGGCCACTACATTTGGATTTTCTCTCCTGCAGGGGCCACACCAGCTCGCCCAGAAATCAACGAGTACATATTTCCCTCTAAAATCAGAAAGCTTTACAATTTTACCATCTTTATCAGGCATGGCAATTGCCGGAGCAACTTTCCCTTTGGCCGTTTTCGCATTCGTTTTTATTGCGGTGCTAATTTGTTCGCCAATATCTGATTGCCGTGCTTCTTTCGTGAGCATCGCATATAATTCTTCAGCTACCGGGAAATTCGGATAACTGATGAAGCGATCATAGATGATACCTGCCGATCCGGCTGAGCTTGGATTCATGGAAACGTATTGCTTCACAGTTGCGATATTCAAAGTATCCAGGGCTCTAAATTCTCTGTCTAAGCCTGCACGGGTGGCGGTATCCATTTTGCCAGCTTTCTCAGCCTTATCAAGTCTTCCGTAGATACCTCCGGCCTTGGCAGTGATTGTTTTCCATGGGCCATTATAAAAATTCATATACACATCGTGCGAAGGAGAACCACTAATCACCACGGGCGATACACTATCAGGTTTAGACACATTGATGGCCGCGTTTTCTAATATAAAAACGATTGGGTTTTTAAGGTGTTTGCTTTCCAGTTTATAAAAGCCCGGCTGTTTAACCGCTCCTCTAAACATAAAACTGCCATTAATAACTTTGGTTGAATCTGTGATGACATATTTGTCGCCAGCTTCGTGACCAAGATATACCTTTTTATTAGCGGCAGGCAGCTTACCGGTTATTACATATTTCCCGTTCTGTGCAAATAGCGGGCCTCCACAACACAACAGCGTCGCAGGTACAAGGGTGAATACGGTTTTAAATAAAATGTTCATGTTATATCGCTTTTAACTTGGTATTTCTTTACTTATCTACATTCTGTTTGATGGTGCCATCGCCTGGATTTTTTGAGGCACCCTGTGGAAATGGCATCGTCCACATACGTGAGTTAGGAGTAAGCGTTAAGGCTTGGCCACCTTCCGTTTTGCTTAGCGTAACAGCATAATTAGCATCTTTATTCAGGCGACGTGTATCAGCAAATGGTGTAATGCCTAAAATAAGTTCGTTTCTTTTGGTCCGCTGAATGAGTTTTACCGCTTCAATAGTGTTAGCTGCACTTAGCGGTGCATAGTTTGCAGCAAAGATTCTTTTTACCCTCACCGTGTTCAGGGTAGACATTGCACCTGGAACATCATTGAGACGTGCCTGACATTCTGCTTTAATCAGGTAAACTTCAGTGGTGGTTAGTCCACCCACGTTGAAATATCCGGTGGTAATGCTGGTATAATAAGTATCTGCACCAACTGTCCGGAGTTTCCAGCGTGAAGCAAACCTTGCATCTCCCTGTTCAAAACGGGTTGCACGGTCCACGCGGATCGACTGTTCCCGGCCGGCATTACTAGATGAACCATGACGGAAATAATAATTTTCCACATAATTAAAGCCCATTGGCGAAGGCGCATTTGAATATACATTAACTGCCTCTATCTGCGTTTTGTAAGTATTATAAAAAGTTGTCCAATCGAACAGTTTATCATTGTACTTCAACGCTTCGTTCGCGGCGGCCAAAGCTTCTGCATATCTTCCCATTTGTAAAAGTATCCTGGCTTTCAACGCATTTGCTGATCCGAGGTTAGGATGAAGTACTGTTGCACTGGTGGCACCCAAAGCTGGAATGGCCTCATTGATATCCTTTAACATAAAATCATATAACTCTTTAATCGATACCTGCGTATAAGGAGCGCCAATATCAGCACTGAGGATCAGCGGCACCGATAATTTGGTGCCTGCATTTGCTTCTTCATAAGTATCTGCGTAATAATTGGCAAGGATATCATAATCAAACGCCCTCAGCACTTTCGCCTGAGCAATCAGTTCAGCTTTCTGTGCATCGGTACCACCGGTAGTACCGGCTGCCTTTTCGATAATCAGGTTGCTGGTGTTTATTCCGGTGTACATGTTGTAATAGGTACCTTCATCGGCATTGTTTAATGCAATCCGATCCGCCGATTCATTCCAGTTATAGTTTGCCTTGTACAGGGGATAGTAATTCAGGTTGCCGCTGGTTTCAAATTTGTCGTTCAGCAAAAGTACAGCCTGGGTAATATCTGTGCGGTGGTTGCCATATTCATCGCGCAACAGGGCTTCATAATCTGATAGTGCGGTAGGAATCTGTCCGTACCCTACAGGAAGTATATCAATAAATTTATTGCAGCTGCTAAGGCTCAGTACTGAAGCGATAGCGGCTAATTTTATGGTGTTTAAAAGTATTTTTTTCATCACTTATGTCTTTAAATGTTCTTTTACTGCTGGTGCAGTATAAACGGTTTTTAGAAAGTCAGATAAGCTCCCAATACATAATTCGGCATGCTGTATCCATTAAGCAGGTATTTCGCCGTTTGAGATTTGGCCAGTGTAAATGCATTCTCCACATTAAACTGGAAACGTATATTGCTCATTCCTGCCTTTTTAGCCACCAGTTGCGGTACTTTATATGCAAGTGAAATATTTCTTAAACGCAGATTGCTCGCATCAATCACATTGATATCAGCATAACCATACATACTGGCACTTTGGCTGTTATACGCAGGATCTTCGGCAAAAACCACTTTAGGCACATTGGTTGTTAGCTCATCACCAGGATTTCTCCACCGGTTTACAATATCTTTGTTTACGGTACTAATTTGCGTTACATAGCCGTTAAGTGCACTATTATAGCCGGCTCCGAGCGTAGGTAAAAATGTATTCCTCATTTTATGACCGCCCTCGAAAGTCAACAGAAAAGATAAAGTGAAGTTTTTATAATCCAGCGTACTGTTAAATGATCCGCTGTATTTTGGAACAGTCGTTCCGCTGTACACAATAGATTGTAGCGTAGTCGGCGAAGCCAACACCTTTTCTCCTTTTTCATTATAAACCTGTGGCAATCCTTTATCACTCAAACCAGCCCATTGATAACTGTAAATGGCATTGTATGGATTTCCGATACGCGGAAATGATTGCGGATAATCAAGCTGAAGAATATAGAAAGGAGCCTCGACATTCACGTAGGTAACTTTATTCTTGTTATAAGCATACTGTACACTTAAGTTCCAGTTCAAATCTTTAGCACGTATAATATCACCAGACAGATTCAGTTCAATACCATTGTTCAGCATCTTTCCGTTGTTGATGACATAGGTAGAATAACCAAAGCCTTCCGTCGGTACGCCTTGTGTGTTGGCGAGCAAATCGGTACCTCTTTTGCGATAATAATCTACTGAACCCGATAAACGGTTGTTCAACACTGCAAAATCTAAGCCTCCATTGGTTATGGCCGTTTTTTCCCATGATAACAGTGGATTTGGTCTGCTGCCTACTGTTGCCTGCAAGCCTCCTACATTGTAGTTAGGGTTAAAATTGAAAGTGGTAAATGGTGCAGTATTGGTGTATACGTTACCACCGATACCCTGTGAAACTCGCAGTTTTAATCGATCTATCCAATCTGAGTTAAAAAATGATTCCTTATGAATATTCCAGCCCGCACCTACTGACCAGATTGGGTTATGTTGGTATTTAGAACTGGTACCCCAGAGGTTCGACCGATCCCAGCGGATACTACCCGTAAGCAGATATTTTTCATCATAGGTGTAGCCTGCATTGCTATAAAAAGAAACAAAACGTTCTACGTTAACCCTCATCACCGCTGCATCTGCTGCTGTAAAACTTCCAGTACCAAGAATATTTCCAGGATAACTGCCCAACAATGGCTGGTTCAACAGGCTATAGGTTAGTGTGTTTGGATTGTAGTTATAAAGTGTCTGGTTTCCGAATTCTATTCTTCTGCTTCTAATCTCAGAGCCTAAAATTGCCGTTAGATTGTGTTTCTCTCCAAAGGTTTTATCGATATTGAACTGCTGCCTGAAATTGTATAAATTGCTGAATTGGTTTTCTTTGTAAAAGATATTTCCGTAAGGAAGATTGAAGATGGCTGATCCGCCTGCCACAGGGTTAACCGAGGCAAAGCTGTTTACCCTGCTCCGCACGTAGTAAGAATTTTTATCATTTAACTGTTCCAACCTCCTGTTTGAATACTCATATTGAAAACTCGGATTATAGGATAACCAGTCGGCAATTTTTACCCCAAATTTAATAAAGGACCTGTTGGTGAAATTCTTTGTTTTGCCGAGGTTCATCTCCTGCTCATTTAATGGATTGATGTCCATATTATACAAGCGGTTATTATTAATCAGCGTCATACTATTGGCAGATAAACGTGATGCCGCGGTAGACGTAAAGTTGCTTCCATCGGTATTCACCAAACGGTCGTAAGGTAAATAGGCATATCCCGGTGATAAGGTATTATAGGGCTGGGTATTTCCTTGAGCATAAGATAGGAATGTACTCAGTTCCATGCTCAGCCACTTGGTGATCTGGGTGGTGTTGTTGATATTAACACCAACGGATTCATCACCTGCAAATTTATCCTGTGTTTTATTATTACGGTAAGTGACAGATGAATATAAAGCATTTTTTTCGGTTGCACTGCCGGCGCTCAGGTTATATTGCTGATAAAAGGGATTACGCTTACTGTAATTTTCTACATCATCATAATACTGGTATCCACTGGATGCCAGTTGTGCTAATCTGCTGTTGAGATCTGCTTGTGATAGCGTACCGGCAGCATTTTTCAGAATAGCATTAATACCCTGGCTCGGATAGGCCATATTTTGCAACAGGTTTGCCGCATAATTAGCAGCATTTGCACCCCTTAAATTCGGGTTATTCGCCGCCCATTCTTTCTCCAGTTCTACGATGTCTGACGAACTCGTCAGGTTATCGGTATATAACCTGTAAGGTGATACAGTGAATGTACTGGAGGCAGAGATTTGCGGCTTTCCGCTTTTTGCTTTCTTGGTAACAATAACAATAACACCATTAGCGGCCCGTGCCCCATAAATAGAAGCCGCAGCAGCATCTTTTAATACCGTAACACTCTCAATATCCTCAAGGTTCAACCCCGGGATACTTTCAGTCACATTTCTGCTGTTTGCATTTAAATTTATGTTTTCAACGGGAAAGCCATCAATCACATATAATGGCTGCACCAAACCATTCATTGATGTGGTACCCCTAATCAGGCCATTGTTGTATCCTGGTATCCGGCCTTCCAGCAATGATGGTAAACTGCTCAAACGCTGTTGATCCAGCTGCTTGGATGATACCTTTGAAAATGATCCGGTAACGCGTTCTCTTGAAAGCGTTTGATAACCTGTTGAAACGGTCACTTCATCCAACTGACTGGTTTGAATAGCAAGCACGATGTTGCCAAGATTTTGCGAGGCCCTGATCTCCTTCGTCTGATAACCTAAAAACGTAACTACAAGTACAGCATCTTCATCCACATTCTCCAGTTTGAACTCACCATCACTATTGGTTACTACCTGTTTTTTCAATCCCTTTACACTTACAATAGCGCCGGGAAGAGGCATATTTTTTTCGTTGAGCACCCGACCGGTAATATCAATCGCCTGAAAATGATTAATAATTTTTTCGAATAATGCAGGCGCTTTCTTTTTTACAAGTACTGATTTATTGGTAATCGTAAATTCCAGCGATTGGTCTTTGAATATCTGATCAAGAACGTCGTTCAGTTCAGCATTTTTAACATCTATCGTAACTTTTTTAGAACCCTTTAACACAGAATTCGTGATCACAAAATCGTAACCTGTCTGGTCGCTGATCTGATCAAAAATGGTAAATAGTCCGGCGTTTTTGGCCGACAGGGTAATTTTTTGTGCGTAGGTGGACGCACTTACCTGCATGATGAAAGCAAGTATGAGTAAAGTGGTTAGCTTCATAACTCTCCATAGTTTGTGTTGCGCGCTAAGAAAGCGCACTGGTTTAGTGCAAATTTGGTACATTTGATAAGTTTGGTTGTTGCTTAAAGCCTTGTATTTCGAGTTCGCGGCTTTTAGCGGTTAGTTAACTGTTTGGTTAATTACCGGACTTTTATTACCAGTTCGATTGGCGTCGGACTGGTATTTAAATTTATTCTGCATCGCAGCCCCTTGTGGTCCCGGGGGGACGAATTTGAATTCCGATAGATTAGATTGTGTATATTTCTATTGTATAACGGTTACCCTCCTTCCTTCAACTTTAAATTTAACATCATTTGAATAGCTGAGCATATTCAGCACTTCGCTTATATTTTTATGAAGCGAAATGTTACCATTGAATAGCTCACCCGATACTTTCCCGGCATATACCACCTCGATATCGTACCAACGGCTGATCTTTGCCATCACATCTTCAATCGGCTCATTTCTGAAACGGAAATAACCATTTTTCCAGGCCATTACGTTTTTAATGTCGGCAGGCGCAACGGCAATGTCTTGCCCGTCCTGTACTGTCGATTGTTCTCCAGGTTTAATGGTTTTTGTCTGTTGTGAACGATTGGACACCCTTACACTTCCTTCAATAAGCGTAGTTACTGCTTTGCGATGATCAGCGTAACTGTTCACATTGAAATGTGTGCCCAGTACCTGTACCTCCTGAAGGTTGGTTTTTACAATAAAGGGATGTACTTTATCTTTTGCAATCTGAAAATAAGCTTCACCTGTAAGTTCCACTTTACGCGACTTCGCCGATGCAAATGATGCGGGGAACTTGATAGAGGACGATGAATTCAGCCATACTTCACTTTGATCTGGCAAACGCAGGCGATAAGTTTCACCCCTGGCAGTCGACAAGGTATGAATGTGTGTACCTGCAGCTCTTTTAGCACTTGTTGCGGTGTAAATGAGCTGCCCACCTGCAGTTTTACTGATCACAATTCCTGCTTCCTGAGCCAGATTACCGTTATTAGCAGCAGATAAGATAATTTGTTTGCCGTTATCTAAGGTGAGGGTAGCAGCATTTTTGCCAGGTGCAATATCGTTTTTGATCATATTGACCAGCTTTTGTGGCTGCGGCTCCTGCTGATAGCGGTTATAAATAAAACTAATGGCTATAATAAATAGCACCGCAGCAGCTGCGATGCTGAACCAAAGTTTACGCACACCAACCTTACGCCGTACAGCCGCTGTTGGCTCGATCTGAGCCCTTAATTCAGCCCATTTTTTATCGGTATCAGAAAAAGAATAAGCTTTCAGTGCGTCAGCAGATGTATTCCTGATGGTACGAAGTTCTGCCAAAAGTAATTGTTCATCGGCACTCAGGGAATTTGATAACTGCTCATCAGCTTCTAGTTTATCTAAAAGCTTGTCCCAGTCGGGAGTAAAATTGCTGAATTTCTTATCCATATTACAACACTGTCGTAGATGTATTGAAAATGGGTGACAGCCAATGGATAAATTTTTATTTTTTCTCTAAAATAAATTTAAATACACCCTGAAAAAGGGCAAAAATAATGCAAACTAGAATTAGATGACTGCGAAGCGCAGAATAAGCTCTGCTTAATTGTGTTTTAACCGTATTTACAGAAATATTTTGCTTTTTTGCAATTTCCACATAGGTCATTTTGTCTACCGCATGCATGATAAAAATATTTTGCCTGCTTTCCGGAAGTTTTTGAACCAATTCGACAATTTTTAGGTAACGCTGATGCCTGATTTCGCTATATTCTGTCTCATTAATATCTTCTTGCTCCTGATCTAACGTGTCCAACATCGAATTCCTCTTTTCATTTACTGCACTTTTACGCAGGAAATCGATACATTTATATTTTACAGCCCTTCGTGCGTAGGCTTCGAAACTTGTGGTGAACTGAATGGTATGGCGCCTCTGCCAGAAGTCAAGGAAAAAGTCCTGCACCATATCTTCCGCTGTAAACTGATCATGAACGTATTCCATAGCCACAGCACATAGAAATTGATGGTTTCTGCGAAACATCATTTCGAATTGGTCGATATTAAGTGTTTTACTCTCCTCCCCTTCCATTAATAACTTAATGAATGACATAGATAGTTAAAAGCTATGAATTTACGAAATGAATGTATTATCAAAAAAAGACCGTTCCTTATTTATTTTTGGAATGGCTCAGGTTTTAATATTCCAATCAGCACTAAAATATATCGTTTTATTGAGCGTTGCTTAATACCCGTAACCATAAGGTACTAAATTATGGTGACCGATTTTATACCTGTTATCCAAATCTAACGATGGTAAAATCAAGATCGAACAACTAACTATTTGATAAAACAACTCGTATGTATAAAGTTGATAAACTAACCAAATATTATGAAAAAAGTGATATAATCGGATCAATATTTACACTATTTTTAATTATCGGGTTACTAATGTGGATAATTATGATGGAATGAAACACTTAAGTTGGGACAAAGATTTTGATATAGTTATTTGCCTTTAGATTTCTTTACCGTTTCTGAGGATACTATCAATAATTGGAATTTGAAAGTAAGCAGCACTTGTATATAATCGAATAAGTTCAAATTGGTCAGTAGTGAACCGTCCCAAAATTGGACTCGTTAAATAACGCCAAAACTGACGGTATTAAACGTGAAAGGACAGTTTGAATAAACTACTGTTAGTTGCACCATCTCCCTAATTTTTTTTCCACGTAACCAGCTGGTTATTAATGAAATTATAAATAACTAAAGTTGGTACTATCGGGTCAAATTAATTGTTTAGTCCAGAATAATTTTTGATTAATTCAATTAAATCTTGAACGCCCCTTGCAATTCATGAACAACTAGATTAAGTACCTCTTTAATTTTTCCCAACAAATATTCCGCTCGCTCCGATTCCCTATACCCTACAGAAAATTTTTCTAATTCACTCATTTCATCCTTTATGCAAACTATTATTCCCATATTTTCTATTGAAGGTTTAATCCAGTGTACAATTTTTGAGATTTTATGAAACGATTCGTATAAGCTTCATTCAATTCTTTTAATGAAATGGGTGTCTGGCTGTGTATTTCAATCAAAGTGCCCCCTCTGTTCGGGCCAAACTGGCCACGAATTTGATTACCGGATGATGCACATTTAAATTCCTTTCCCTCTGAACAAAAATACATTTCAGATTCAAATCCATTTTCTTCAGAACATTTCGGCTCAATCCACCCTACTGCCATATTTATCCTCAATTCAGACCGCCCTAAAGATCAAAATCCATTCGTGGCATTTTAACATGCAAAAAAACGGCATAAGCCCCCCAAAACAGCGAAGTGACCATAGTCATTCCGAATTGTAGATATGCTCCCAGGAGCCTTTATTTATGCAGAACCTAAAAGATTATTTACGAAAGCCAGTCGCAAAAAGAGCTGATCTAAATATCAGAACGGCCAGTTTGCCCCGGAACAGGTAGTCACTTCAAAGCGAAATGGAGTGGCAGCTTAAATGCGGAATGGGTGGCCATTTTTGCCGAAATACCCGGCATAGTCGATGAGTCGCAAAAATGCACTCAAGATTTACTTGCTAGTTGTGATTAAAACAAAAAGATTGTTGCCGCAATTTTATAGTTGCTTAGAAGTATTTTAAAGATTCCGGTGAGCAAAACCATTTTCAATTTTTGCGATCTCTTTCCCTACCGGACAAAAATATAATATATGAAATGTTTTTTGTTTTTTCAAAAACAACTTATATATTAGTTAAATATCTAACACTAAATTATGCTACTCACTAAAATCAATCTTTGTTATACAACGAAAGCACTTCAAACATTTTTAATTCTTTTTAATACACTGATATTTATATCGTGTAAAAAGGAAGTTATAAGTCCCGATAACGGGCAAAAAAAATTAAGCAATGAATTTCGGGAAAGGCTTTATGCTGAACTGTTAAAGAAAGATGAAACCCGTCTTCTTGTAAATAAATTACCTTCAAGCGAAAAACTTGACTGGGAAAGAGCATTGATTCGCATCTCATCTAACATATCTCAACCCATTAATTATGAATTGCCAATTGTTGCAATCGATGGGACTTGCAAAAGAGTTATAGAGTTCGCGTTCTCTAAGGACAAGGAATTGGTTAATATCCGTTTGAGAGAGTTTAATGCAGAACTATCCAAAAGAAAAAGTACTATAATTCCATTATCAGAAAATGAACGGACCAATAACATCTTGCATTTTTTGAGTAAAAGTGGATTAAAAATAGACCCTTCTATTACTTCAGCTAAAGGTGAAAAAATAATAGATACGAAATCACCTTCTAAAATTAGCAATACTACAATTGCTTTGCCTACCAAATCGTCGACCACAACAACTAGAAAATATGTTGAATTAAAGCCATCTAATAGCGTTCAATATACTTATCCGAGACCACCTATGCCGGATACCGTTCACTGCGCTACAACTGTTGACTATGATTTTTATTTCGATTTCGGCAGGTTGGTACCTGAATCTCAAAGCCTAGAGATAGCCAGCACCCTAAATTACTTCTTTTTTCAACATTTAAATGCCCAAGGTTTGCCTTATGGCGATGATGTGAGGTATCGTAATGAGATTTATTTTTTAAATAACTACTCTCCGGTAGAACATCTTGAAAATATTATTAGAGACTGTATTTATTACGCAGTTCAAAGCACACAAGGTTACTATGCCGACTATCTATGGGGGAGCGGTATTCAGTATATGAACATAAATTCACAGTCAAATTGTGTTATCGTCCCAGAGCCGATTGATTATTCAATGACAGAAGCTGAGGCAACAATTTACATCAACTCACTTGAAAATCAAAATACTGGTGATGGGATCGAGTTCTATTTATTAGCCTTATACAGAGCATCAAAAATACTAAATCTTAGTAAATTTTCAGTTGCTAACAACTCAATTCAAGCTGGCCCATACACTCTGGTGCCTCATTACAGTTCTTCGAATCAGTTAGTGTTTTTTGCAGCAACCAGGTACGGAAATAAGGGTATTGAGTACATTATCCGAGCAGACAACTTAGCAAATTTCCAAAGCAGGGTTTCATACTATACGGCGGCTGCAGATCTGTTCTATTTGAATGGTATTCCATCAGAAGGCCAAGTCATGATGATGACTGGAGATTATTTTAATGGACTTCTAAATTTATGGAGTAATTCACTAAAATCTCCAGAATATTGGTTGTACCTTGGAACGCTTTATATTACCGGATCAAGTAATAATTCAGTTAAGAATTCGGTTCTTAGGACTGTAAAAAATGATATCTCGGCAAGTGAATATACATTTACTCAAACTGCCGAAGCACATTTAGGAGACATTGTAAAAAGGGGTGCGAACGCGGGGCAAATGAGTAGGCCTTATATGAATTCGCCATTGACAATCAATCAAATTATGTCGACGGGGCCAGGTATTCCCGATGCGACCTTTCCAGGCGGGTATAACTGGCGAGTGCCGGGTAATTTTCGTGGATCAAATGGTTCTTGGGAGTTAGGAATTAACCCTCAAACAAAGGTAATTTATCATTTTAATTTTACATATTAGCTTATGAAGTTTGAGGCAGAATTTGATGGACATTGCGTGCAGTCTATCATTAGATACCTTAGTTGGGAATATTCTTTGGATACCTATCCTCCAATTTTGGAAGTTGACTTCGACTTGGCCTTAAATATGCTAAACTTAACTGTTGTGGACCAATATATCGTACAAATTTGGGGACACTTGGGAGCTGTGAAAACTAATCTTTCAAAATTAGGTGAACCTAATTTTCGTTCTGGAAAGTTGAGGGTTTTAGGCGAGTTTGCAGAGGGGTTTTCTTACCGTATAAATTCGAATAATTTACCTGTTTATTTTGACGAATATTCAGGATGGATATGTATCGGAGATCAGAAATTGGAGCGGGAAGGAATAGAATTTATCAAGAACTGTGTTGCTTTTTTAAATAATGATGGTTCGCTTAGTTCTGTTTGGTTAAAACCAATTTTTGTTGATAAATAATAGAGTTCGGCTTAATTATTTCCTAAACACGCCCTTAGGTGTGTGCCTCAATCAAAGTGACCCCTCTGTTTCGGGCCAAACTGGCCACGAATTTGATTACCGGATGATGCAGGCACGAAAGCTGAAGCGGTTATTTCGGTACTTCATAGGATACCGGAAAAGGAACGGAAGAAAGTTCCTGAAATTACACTTGATATGGCTGGTAACATGGAACTTATTGCCAAAAGAAGTTTTCCCATGGCGGTAAGGTTACCGACCGCTTTCATGTTCAAAAACTTGCTACAGAGCTGTCCAGGAAATCAGGATCAAATACTGGTGGGAGGCAATAGATATGGAAAATGAGGGGATTGAAAAGGCTAGAAAAACAATGGAATATTTCGGACCGAAGTACTTACCAATGGAGATAAATTAAAACAACTTTTAGCAAGGGGCAGATATGTATTTTACAAAAGAGCCTTTGATTGGACCTCCACCCAAAAGGAGCGGGCTTTTTTACTTTTTGAACGGTATCCGCACCTGGAAACAGCTTATCTGTTGAGCATGGAGCTTAGCCAGACCTTTGATAAAACCACTGATTGAGTTCCGCGGCGTTAAATGCATTAAGTTTTTCCTCTATAGACTAACCCAATTATATGCTTAAAGCATTTATCCCACAACATTTGGTGTTGATCCACACACCTTATAAACAAGAATTTATGGCATAAAAAAACCGGAAAGAATGTTTCGAAAAACTCTCTTTCCGGCTTGGTACCCGGAGCCGGAGTCGAACCGGCACGGTTTCCCACAGGTGTTTGAGACCAGCGCGTCTACCAATTCCGCCATCCGGGCATTCGTGTTGGACGGGGTTGCAAATGTAGAAATTGAAAGTTAAAATCCAAAAAATATTTTCAATTAATCTATAACTATTTTACTTTATGCTATTTACATTTTCCGGCCGTTCGTCTTTCAGCTTGCGATCTACAATAAACGGGGCAAACGGCAGCAAGGAAGCCAAAAAAATTAGGGTTGCTTTACCAAACTTCCATTTTTGCTCCTGCCAGGCCAAAACCAATGTAGCTGCATATAATACGAATAACAAGCCGTGACCCCATCCGGTATACTTAACATATAAGGGAAGGTTAGCAAAGTATTTTAAAGGCATGGCTACAAATAATAAAAGCAGGTATGATATTCCTTCTGCTACGGCTACTTTACGAAAAATAGAAAGGGAGCTGTTCATTGATCTGATTGTTTGTTCCGAAAATAAAACAAAGCTTTTGTCTAACAAAAAGTAAAAAATGATTTGACAATAGAGTGTTTTATGAGGTAGAGGGTTTTAAGGTAGAAGGTTTAGGGTTTAGACGATCACCTTTCCGAAACTCGGTTGCGTATCAATTGTATATAACCACAACGATCGAAGAGTTAAAGCAAAAACACCGAGCACATTTTCCGGTTATTACACCAAATATTCGGAAAATCGCCCCCAGACACCGGAATTTTCAGACCAAACCCATCTTTTAACACAGAGCACATTAAGTGAAGGCACAGAGAACACTGAGCGCTTCATCTGGTTATTACAACGTATCTTTGGTCTTCCGACCCCGGACTTTCAGCCCCCCTCTTTTACCACCGAGTGTAATGAGTGAAGGCGCAGAGGACACTGAGCCCATCAGCTGACTATTGCTACATATCTTCGGACTTCGGACCCCAGACCCCGGACTTTTAACTCGTTATCCTCAAGCCAATTTCTCCCTAATCCGGTCGATATACTTTTGACGATAAAAATTATCCTTTATAGCAGGCAACAGCGCATCAGCTTCTTTTGGATTGCTGTCGAACTGCCTCGTCAGCTCCTGGAGCTCATTAGTTAAATCTTTTTCTATCGTCTCAACATCAAGTTTTACCTGTGTGCGCTTTTCTGCATCTGGCTCAAATTCCAAATCCATTAAAGCCTCATTAATATCCATCATTTCCATTAGAAAAGATTGCGGCAGTTGATAGGATTCATCAGCTGCTACGATACCCTTCAATTCCAATACGTATTTTAAGCGTTTCTTAGCATTGCTTAGCGTTTGGTAAGCCTTATTATTTAATGTAGATAATTCCAGTACTTCCTGCTGCTTTTCTTCGCTTTCATTGGCATAAAAATCAGGATGAAACTGTTTGCTCAAAGCATAAAACTTAGCTTTTACTATATTTTGATCCGGATAAAATTGAATTGGTAATTCGTAAAAATCGAAATAATTAATATCTGATGCTGTTACACTCATGATGTATGTTAAAATTAAAAAGCCGCAGATGTACAGATCAAATAAAAGACCTGCGCATCTGCGGCAATAATATCAATTTGCTTTTACTTACCGAAAGATTTTAAAATATCATTACCAAAGGCAAATACCATTAAACAGATCAGGATAACGAAACCCACAATCTGAGCCCTTTCAAGCACCTTTTCGCTTACAGGCTTACGCTGTACCATCTCGATCAAAAGAAACACTACATGACCACCATCTAAGCCTGGGATAGGCAGTAAATTCATAAATGCCAAAGCCATAGAGATCAATCCTGTCAGCGTCCAGAATTTAACCCAGTCGAAAGTGCTGCCATAAACCTTTGCAATACCGATCGGACTGCTGATGTTACGTGCACTCAATTTACCGGTAATCATTTTTCCGATACCTTTAGCATTGTCTACAAATGTACTCCAGGCCATATTAGCGCCTACCGGAAGCGATTCTATAAAGCCAAAATCTACATGTGCAGTTTCAGGCATTTTAAGGTTAGGAATAATTCCGATTGTACCCTCTTTACTTACTTTAAGATTGAAAGTGATTTCTTTTCCTTTACGCAAGGCTTTAACCGTAATGGGCTTTAACTTATTCGCAGACACTTCTTCTTTAAACTGATCAAAAAAAGTGATTGGTTTTCCATTCACAGCTAAAATACTATCACCTGGTTTAATCCCAGCAGTATATGCCGGATATACAGGCTTCTCGAATTTTTTCCCAAATAAATTATCAAAAAATGATGGCTTATCTGCTTTCTCATCAGGTGCACTTACCTTTTCCACACGCTCCATGGTATACCTTGGAGAGATAAAATTTTCTTTATCATTTTTAGATATTTTATTTAGAATGGTATCCGGCACGGAGATATAAAGGGTTTTATTATCTCTTAAAATAGTTAATTGTGCCCCATCAAACAATACTTTGCTTGATATCGCGTCTTCAAAGCGGATGAGTTTATTGCCATTGATGGCTAAAATCTTATCTCCGTTTTTCAGACCGATTTCCTTACCAATTGAGCCTACAGAAATACCATCATTGAGTTTACTGTTGACCGTATAATTTTGCCCGATGTTGAAGGTTAACATCCAAAAGATAAAAATACCTACAATTACGTTTACGATAATCCCCCCAAGCATTACGATTAAACGCTGCCAGGCTGGTTTAGAGCGAAACTCCCAAGGTTGTGCAGGCTGGGCCATCTGTTCGGTATCCATACTCTCATCAATCATCCCCGCAATCTTCACATATCCGCCAAGTGGCAACCACCCCACCCCATATTCAACATCACCTTTTTTGAAACTGAAAAGTTTGAAACCCCATGCATCAAAAAATAAATAAAACTTTTCTACTTTAATACCAAATGCTCTGGCTGCCAAGAAATGTCCTAATTCGTGTAATATTACCAATAAAGACAATCCAAGCAGCAATTGCCCCGCCATAATCAATCCGTTCATATTCGCTTATAAAATTTTTATGTTAGATGTTAAACTTTACTTTTTGTTACTAATCTGCCGGCTAAGATACGGCTATGTTTGTCAGTTTCTAAAAAATCGTTCAATTGTGGTTTCTCTATAAAATCAATTTCGTCCATACACTGTTCAATTACATCACTCATCTGGAGGAAACCGATTTTATCTTCCAAAAATGCCGCGACCACAATTTCGTTCGCTGCATTTAAAATACAGGGCATGTTCCCTCCCTTTCTTAAGGAAGCAAATGCCAGGTTCAGATTCCTGAATGTTTCCATATCTGCCTTTTCAAAGCTGAAAGTCGGATAATCTAAGAAATTAAAACGCTTAAAATTGTTTTTTAGCCTATCGGGATAATTTAATGCATACTGGATCGGCAGTTTCATATCAGGAACGCCCATCTGGGCTTTCATAGAACCATCGGTAAACTGAACGATGGAGTGGATGACTGACTGAGGATGAACAATTACATCAACCTGATCTACCTCCAGATTAAACAGCCATTTAGCTTCAATTACCTCCAAACCTTTGTTCATTAACGATGCAGAATCGATGGTAATTTTTGCACCCATTACCCAGTTGGGATGTTTTAAGGCCTGCTCTTTTTTTACAGTTGATAAAAACCCCTTTGTTTTACCTAAAAATGGCCCTCCAGATGCAGTTAAATAAATCTTCTCGATTTCATTTTGTTCCTCTCCCACCAAACATTGAAATATGGCCGAATGTTCCGAATCAACCGGTAAAATTTTAACCTGGTGTTCAGCTGCAAGTTGGGTAATCAGTTCGCCTGCAACCACCAGGGTTTCTTTATTTGCAAGCGCTATATTTTTTCCCGCTGTTATAGCTGCAATAGTAGGTTTAAGCCCTACCGACCCCATTAACGCCGTAAGCACAACATCGCTATCCGGATAAGCCGCAACTTCAGCTAAAGCAGCTTCCCCAGCCAAAACTTTTATATCAAGGCCAAACAGGGCATCTTTAACTTCGTGATATTTGCTTTCATCACAGATGACGACAATTGCAGGTTTAAATTCCTTCGCTTGTTCAATGAGTAATACAGAATTCTTCAATGCTGATAACACAGCCACTTTAAAAATGCCAGGATGATCCCTGACAACTTCCAATGCTTGTGTACCTATACTTCCTGTAGAACCTAATATGGTTATTTTTTTCAAATCTTTTTAATATCGTTTGCTTAATTAATTAAGCTTTATTTATTCTCGCCATGGTTTGTGTACTAACGTACCAAGGCGGTATTTATTTATTTTATTGAACTTCTATTTCTGTCATTCTGAACGCAGTGAAGAACCCGGAGGCGCTGCGAAGCAAATCTTTAATCAATAAACGTCCTTTACTGCTGCCATGGTTCGTGTCCTCACGAACCATTATTCGTATTTCGTTTCGTGAGGACACGAATCGAGGCAGTTGAGATCTAGATTTCTCGACTGCGTTGTACTCCGCTCGAAATGACAACTCGTTGTTAAACAATATACCGCTCCAACCCTTCCGCCAACTTCCTGTCATTACTCAACCGCGGCACTTTATTCTGTCCGCCTAATTTCCCTTCACTTTTCATATAGTTTACAAAGGCATCTTTTTGCAAAGTACGTATAATCAACGGCTGCAATATATTTCCTTCAATGAGGTCAAAGTAATAAATATTTTTCTTTTGCAAAGCCTCATCCACCTTTTTGCTAAAGGAAGACAGATCTTTTGGTGCAGATGAAAATTCTACAAACCATTCGTGATAAGGCAATTGCCCTGCTTCCGGATTAACCTGTGGCGCTACTGTAAATTCTGTAATTTCTACCTGCTCTTCATTCGCTACGCTTAAAATGGCCTGTTCCACCTCTTCTCCTATTACATGTTCGCCAAAAGCAGAAATAAAATGTTTAATCCGCCCTGTTACCACAATTTTGTAAGGGTTTTTAGAAACAAACTTAACGGTGTCACCAATACTGTAGCCCCATAATCCTGCATTGGTATTTAAAATTAATGCGTAATTGGTATCCAGTTCAACTTCACCAAGCGATAACCGTGTTGGATGATTATTGTAATATTCATCAGTGGGTACAAATTCGTAAAAAATACCAGCATCAGCTAATAACAATAAACCTTTGTCTTTCTGCGAATCCTGATAAGCGATGAATCCTTCTGAAGCCGGATAGGTTTCGATGGCATCAATTTTCCTACCGATACTCTGCTCAATTTTTGCCCGGTAAGGTTCAAAATTTACACCACCATAAATAAAGAGACTGAAATTCCTGAATATTTCGGCAATTCTCTTTCCTCCGGATTTTTCCGAAAGCTTATCGAAATACATCTGTACCCAGGGCGGAATGCCTGAAATCAAAGTCATGTTTTCATTGATGGTTTCCTCCACAATGGCATCTACCTTTTGTTCCCAATCTTCAATGATATTGGTTTCATAAGAAGGCAATCGGTTCTTTTGCAGATAAGCTGGTACGTGGTGGGCCACAATGCCGGATAAACGACCTACATTAATTCCATTTTTTACATTCAACACCGGACTCCCTTGTAAAAAGATCATCTTTCCGTTTACAAAATCAGCCTTGCCCGTTTCGTTGATATAAGTTAAAATGGCATTCCGCGCAGCTTTGATATGCTCAGGCATCGATTCTTTAGAAAGTGGAATATATTTGACACCTGACGTAGTACCTGATGTTTTAGCAAAATAAAGTGGTTTTCCTTTCCAAAGCACATCAGCCTCTCCGGCCACAACACGGTTTACATAAGGCTTTAAACCTTCATAATCATGAATCGGCACATGTTTTTTAAAGTCAGCATAGGTTTTAATATCATTAAAATGATGATCTTTCCCGAAAGCTGTATTTTCGGCGGCTTTAATCAGCCGCTTTAATATATCATTTTGAGCATTAACGGCATTATATTTCCATTTGTTGATCTGCCAGACTGCAAATGCCGCAAAGGGTTTACTTAACGCTGCTTTTAATCCCATTTTTATTTACTTAATCTTAAACTTGTCGTTTTTAATAATAATCTGATATGCTTCTTCGCTTAATCTATCATTTTTAAATGAAAATTTCGCAAATGCCTCGATAAATCTAATCCGTCTTGTTCTAAGAATCTGGTGACAACCCTATTAAGAGACTGCTTTGGACTGTCTAAAAACAATACAATTAAATTTGTATTGTAACCGGCCTTTTTTGCTATCTCTATAAAAGCTTTGAATGAAGAATTATTAAAAACAGTTTCGAATACGATATTTTTACGTTCAATGACTGCCTGATCGAATACACTTTTAGTTCTATCTTTATAAACATCGGTCATAATTACCTCAAATCCTGCGAAATCATTCAACCGAGATCTTATGAAACTAGATTTTCCAGCTGCATTCGGACCGGTAATTCCAAAAAATTCAGGTTGGGGCATATTTAAGAAATCCTTTCCTGAAAAGTATCTACGATTTTTATTGGATGGCCATCCTGATCGTATCTAACTTCGAAAAGCACTAAAAAAGTTTCTCCTGTAGGCATTTCCTTTCTCCAGTATTCACTGTCATTCGCCGCTTGATAATAATATGGATTACCAAGCTCAAATGCTTTTTGCCTACCTAAATCGGCAAAATTGTTTAGATTACTTAGTATTTTATCTATTAGCATATCTCTCAGTTTAAACTATATTATGTAAAATATCAGGATGCTGATCGCCTTTATACTCACTTGAAATTTTACGGTATGCAACGGTTAAAGCCACACTAGATAGTGGAACGATGATAAATGAACTTAAAATATTTACAATAAAGGCAATTAAAGGCCATTGCAGGTAATTTAATAACAGGTAAATTAAGTATCCACCACCCAAAACAACCAATAGCAATAATATCTTAGTGAAATTTCCTTTCGTGGTAGCCAAACTTAATTTGATAGAATCGAATGGTGTTGCACCTTTATCGATAATAAAAAACGGAAAAAATGAAATCCTTAACCAGGTGATAAAAATCGCGATGATACCAACTGATATCGCCACATTTTTTACAACCGATAAATTAATTCCGGTATAGATAAATGGAAAAGCGACCAGAATGACAACCAGATAAACACCAAGGATACAACCTACAAAATAAAGGGTAGCGATCAGAAACCTGATAATCTGCTGTCTGGTTGGGAGTGTATCAACAATCTTCACATCGTTTTCCTCATCATCCATTAAATGAAAGATATACTTAAACAATGAGAGATTTATGGTAAAATAAAGCAGAACGAAAATAATCACCATAATCACGCTTAAAGCTTTGCTCACATCCTTAATAAAAAAGGCCATTAAACTTGATGCACTGGCGGTAATAAACATCAAAAAACATAATGTAGCAATTGAGAAATAGTGTTTTCTGGTGATGCCCCATGCTTTTTGCATCACATCATTAACGGCAAAAGTACTTTCTTTTAAATAATTGATCATGTTATTTGAATACCACACGTTTAAATAAATCCTGTATAAACCCTAAACCATAAGCAGTTAATTGGATAAATGAAGATATAATGCTCAAAAATGCAACTTTTAACGATTTATTTACAGACCATGAATGAAAAAATATCAACATAAAGTAAATCAATAAGAAGAAGTTACAAACATATGCCAATGGAGGATATATAAAGTTACACAAAATAGTGAAACCAAAGCCCAATGTAAAAAAGGCAGGAAAAAAATGAACGAGCTTTAACTCTTTTGGAAAATGTTTATATATATTAATCCTGGCCCTGCCAAAAAAATGCAGTTGTTTATAAAACTGGCTAAAGCTGGTGCGGCGCTTATGATAAACCTTTGCATCGGGAATCAAACCAATCTTAAAACCGTTCTCGTGTATGCGGATACTGTATTCAATATCTTCGCCTAAACGCGTTAAAATAAACCCGCCTACTTTTTCCCAGGCCTGACGCGAAACGCCCATGTTAAAACTGCGGGGATGGAATTGCCCTACATGTTGTTTGTTTCCACGGATGCCACCGGTAGTGAAAGGCGATGTCATGGCGTAACTGATTGCTTTCTGTACAGGTGTAAAACTGTCATGCGCTGCATCAGGACCACCATAAGCGTCTAAATGATGTTCGTACAGATAATTTTTAACAATCTCTAAGTAATTGGCCGGAACCAGAATGTCAGAGTCAAAAATAACAAAGTAATCGCCTTTAGCTCTTTCAAAGCCAAAATTACGGGCAAAACCCTGTCCCGCATTCTCCTTGAAATAGTATTTAACATCCAGTAGATCTGCATAAGAAGCAACGATTTCCTTCGCATCGTTTTTAGAGCCATCCTCAATAACCAAAACCTCAAACTGTAAATAAGTCTGTTTAGTTAAAGTGTATAAAAGTTCGTCAATTTCCTGCGGACGATTATAAAGGGGTATGATAATGGAGAAAAACATTTTTTGGAGGTTGAAGCTTGAGGGTTTAAAGGTTGAGGGTTTGGGCGGATAAAACCTTCCGCCTTCTAACCTTCTACCTTAATTCCTTTTCTATCAAATACTGGTTTCTTTCTGGTGCGTTACGCGACGAAAGTTCGGCAATAAATCCTGCCAAAAACATCTGTGAACCTACAACAATGGCAACCAGTGATAAATAAAACAATGGCTGTTCGGTAACATCACGATAAGCCAGGCCTTGCCATATTAGGTATTTCTTTTCGAACAGGATATACAGCGCCATGATAATCCCAATAAAAAAACTCAACACCCCTAACGACCCAAAAAAGTGCATTGGGCGCTTGCCGAATTTACCCACAAAGAAAATAGAAAGTAAATCTAAGAAGCCGTTTATAAACCTGCTGAAACCAAATTTGGTTGTGCCATATTTACGTGCACGGTGTTCTACCACCTGCTCAGCTATTTTGCTAAATCCGGCCCATTTGGCAATAACGGGGATATAACGGTGCATTTCGCCATATACTTCGATGGTTTTAATTACATCGCTCCGGTAAGCCTTTAAGCCGCAGTTAAAATCATTCAGTTCAATACCGCTCATTTTACGGGTAGCCGCGTTAAAGAGTTTCGTGGGAATAGTTTTCGTAATCGGATCGTAGCGTTTCTTTTTCCAGCCTGAAATCAGGTCCAGTTTTTCTTCTTTAATACGTCGGTACAACTCCGGAATTTCATCAGGACTATCCTGCAGGTCTGCATCCATGGTAATCACCACATCACCCTGTGTAGCTTCGAAACCGACATTTAAAGCGGCAGATTTACCGTAATTACGCCTAAATTTAATGCCTTTTATGGCAGGGTTTTGAAGTCTCAAATCTTCAATTACAGCCCAGGATCTATCGGTGCTACCATCATCAACAAGTATAATTTCATAGCTGAAATTATTGGTTATCATCACTTTATCAATCCAGGCCGTTAATTCCGGCAAGGATTCATCTTCATTAAACAAGGGTACTACAATTGATATATCCATTTTTAAGCATAAACCTCACAGGTTTAATTCGTTTGTATGTTGTTTTCAACAGTCTCATTGAGGACTACGCCGTTTAGAAACCTGCGAGGTTTGTTAAATTAAAACGTGCAAATTTCATCAAATTAAATGATAAAACCTGCACGTTGAAAATTTTTGATTTGATTATAATTTAATGTCTTTAGCTTTTACTTTTATAATTTTTCCCTGATCGGAAAAAACCAAAACACCATCGTTTTTCGCTTTATATGCGATCAATTTTTTGAAAGTTAATTCCATACCCTCACTTATTTTTCTATGTAATAATTGAAGCGTGATCTGCTTATCATCCAATGATTTTTAACTTAATTTTATCCAACTTTCTTTTTCAAAGATAGTGATTTCATTTCTAACCTGAACCCGATAATTATTTAGTTAAAATACTGTCTTATAAGTGCCCCATCCCTGACCAACTCGTCATGCTGAACTTGTTTCAGCATCTTTTAGCAGGAAAGACCCTGAAATGAATTTACTGCGTAGCTTTCCGCTTCGCTACAGGTCAGGGTGACGGGGATTAATTAAAAAAGTCAATATAAGCTACCGATAGGTAATATTATTAATCGAACTCAGGTTTCTATTACTTTCAGTGATAAATATCTATACCCGCAGCATATTTATTTCGGGCGAAGTACAACTTAGCGAAGAAAATCTAATTCGATAGATCTCTCTTCCGGAAGTTAGTGACTGCGCTTCAGTCGAGATTATTAAAAATGGAAAAAGTGCAGATTTCATCAAAATAATGATAAAACCTGCACTTTCAAAATTTTAGAGAAGAAATTAGCCTTCTTTAGGAAACGAGTTAAAGGTAACTGGTTCTTTTCTTTTCAAAATAGCGGCAAGTATGAGAGAAAGCACACCATATAAGGCAAGTGAAACGCCAAAACTGGTAAATATATTTTTAAAGGTAGGCTCAAGTTTTTCCTGCATATTGCCAGCTTTGGCCATCGCTTCATCAATTTGTTCACTGGCCATTCCAAATTTCTCCATCATCGCTCTTTGCGCAGTTTCAATCGCATCTGCAGCCTTCGCCGGAAGATCTGGATCAATAAATTTCATGAGTACTACGTTATAAAGTGTAGCCGTTAATGCCAAAATTAACGAAACAATCAAAAAAGCTTTGAAAGCTTCTCCAAATGTCCAAAAACCACCAATTTCTTTACGAATGTTAATCCCTACTACTACCAATAAAACGATAAATAAAACAAATATTAATATTTGCGCCATAAAACTGGTGTAAATTAAAACGGGATCGATAAAATGCAGGGTTAATGACAATACGATTGAAACCGCAGCCAACATTAATCCATTTTTTAAAGCTAATTTGGAAATAAGAGCACTCTTGTCCATTTTTTTTAATTTTTTAGTTATTGATTGTTGTGATCAATGTATAAGATGCAGCGTCGAAAGCTTTGTTACGGCTAAATTGAATTAATTCTTTTTCAGTTTCCTTACTGCCTTCAACATCCAGGAAGAAAACCATAAAAGGCACGAACAATTCCTGCATTTCTTCGCTGATATTTAATTTTGCAGCCGTTTTACAGATTTCTTCTACACTGCTTTCGGCCAGTTGCTGGTTGCTGATCAGCTCTTCGTAAATCTCAAACTCATCCTGAAATTCATCGTCTTCTACCAACAAAAATTCTTTCAGGAAATCACCCAGTTCAGGATCCAAATCTTCATCCTTGCACTCTTTAATATATAACAAGAGATTTAAAAGTTCGGTTCCCCTGTCAATGGTTTCCTCTTCAATATTGGCCCATTCATCGCTTTCCAAATAATCATCTTCCAATTTTTGCACGTCGCTGCTGAAGAAATTTACCATCAGTAAATCGAAAAATACTTCTCTCAACTCTTCAAATTTTGGATGCGAATCAAAAACAGCATCAAAAGCGGTAGCCTTATCTAAAAAGTTAACATCCAGTTCAAAAGCAGACAATAATTCTGTTTCAAAACCTTCAACATTGATTGCCGAAATCTCAGCATATTTATTAATTGAAGCACTTAATGCTTTTTTTACTCTATTATCCATAATTAAGATTTTAGGATGATAAGATTGTATGACCTGAACAACAAAATTATCATTTCTTGCTTCAGTCTAAGTCCTTATAACCTGTTAATTTACCAATATTTTTTTACTATATCTTTTGAGAGATCGTTAAAAACTTTCTGTCCTCAACTCTCTAAACTTCAACCTTAGCTCTCCCAGTATTGATCATTGTTACAAACCAGCTTTACCTTACCCGTAAGCTCGCTACCCAACAGCGGACTATTTGCCGATTTGGAATAATTACTGGCTGCATTATACAGCCATTTTTCGCTTGCATTGAAAACCGTGAAGTTAGCTGACGCCCCTTCTTCAATTACCGGCACTGTTAAATTTAACAATTTGCGCGGATTAATGGCTAATTTTTCTGCAATTAAAGCGATATCCAATCCGGCTTTTAACAACAACGGCAACACCGTTTGTAAGGCAACAATACCGTAATGGGCAATTTCGAACTCTACATTTTTAAATTCTATTTCCTCCGGGCGGTGCTGGGAAGTAATTGCATCAATGGTTCCGTCTTTTAAACCTGCAATTAATGCCTTTACATCAGCTTTTCCACGCAAGGGTGGTTTAACCTTATAGTTGCTATCAAAATCGCTTAAAAGTTCTTCTGTAAATACGAGATGATGTGCCGTTACATCGCAGGAAACCTGAACACCATCTTTTTTTGCCTTACGGATTAAAGCAACTGCACCTGCGGTTGAAATATTGCTGATATGGATTTTGGTCTCGTTATAGCCTGCTAAAAAAATATCGCGTGCAATGTGCATTTCCTCGGCCAATGCCGGCAAACCTTTCATCCCCAGAAGCACTGAATTTTTACTTTCGTTGATCTGCGATTTACCTGCAATTGATTTATTTTCGGGATAAACCATTAACAATGCATCAAAACCTTTGGCATATTGTAAGGCTCTGCTCATAAAGCCGTCGTCTTGCAGGGCTTTATCGCCATCAGAGAAGGCTACAGCACCCGCCTGCTGCATATCGAAAAGTTCAGCCAATTCTTTTGCCTCCCGGTTTTGGCTGATGGCCCCCACAGGAAGAACGTCAACCAGATTTTTTTTGGCCTTATTAACGATATATTCGACCTGAGATTTCGACTGTACAACCGGATTGGTTTGCGGTAACAAGGCCAATCCTGTAAATCCACCGGCTTTCGCCGTTTGTGTTAACGTATCAAGATCTTCCTTCGTTTCAAAACCCGGATCTCCTGCGGCACAATTTAAATCGAAAAACCCTGGTGTTAAAAAAGCACCCTGAGCATCAAAAACGGTTTCATTTTTATCGGCAGATAATTTACCTATGTTCGTGATCTTACCATTTTCTACTCTTACATCGCATTGTTGACTATTGAATTTACTTTGCGGATCGGCAATGGTTACATTTTTAACCAGGAGATTCATATTGTTTTCTTTGTGTTATTAAAAAATCGGATGAGCAAAATTTCTGCTGCAATAAAAATCAGCGACAAAATTAGACAAAGTTTCCATAAAGTTTGTCCGATTTTATTGCCACTGGCAATTAATTTAACAGCATCCTTATCGGTATCGAATATTTTCAGGTTACTTTTACCGGCTAATTGCTCCAATTCTGTTTTGCTTAAATAATGAAGATCAGATTCGGTCCGGCCATTGTTAAAACTATAAACAGCAAGCAGCGAATCAGCAAGTTTCAAGTTATAAAAGCCTGCATTTTTAACCTGATCGGCGATATAGATCAATGTTTTTCCATCTACCTGTCGTATCTCAGGAATGGCTTCGAAATGATCGGCCGTAATTTTTAAACTCTGGTTTTTGCCTATCGCAATTTTTTTACTGGTTAATGTATTATCATTACCAATATGATAATAGAGTGGTATTTCATTCCCCCCACTTAGCGCTAACCGATAAATTAACGGTACAAAAACCGGATGACGTGCTAGATTTCCATCATTGGCATTCAAACCGGTGGCCGACAAATAAATCTGCCCATTCCCTAACCCATATTTAGCAAAAAAAGTTCTTCTACCCGCCAATGACATGATATCTTCTTTATTGGATGTGTTTTTCTCCACAAAAGAATAATAACGCGAAACCGTTGGCAGATCCAGATTTTTAGGAATTTCTTCAAAAACAGTCTTGAAAATTGGATTTTGAAGATCAATCTGATCAACTCTACTTGGGGTAGTATTTAGCCCCTGAATGGTGGGAAGCGACAATCCACTTAAAAATGAATTATAAGTTTGGATATCGGCATCCAGATCTGGAAAAAGCACAACTGTACCCCCTGCTTTGAGATAGGTTCTTAGCTGTTGTGCCAGTCCGCTGGAAGGATTTTTCAATCCATTCAATACAATTAAGCCATAATTGGTAAAATTGCTATAGTTGATGTTGCTTTCTACATTTTCAGCTAATTTGTAGTATCCGTCAGCTGCAAATAAGGCTTTGATATAATTACCCGCATCAGGCCCGTTAATACTTAAAACCGGAAAACTTCTATCCACTTTAAAGCTGAATGAAAGGGTATCATCAAAGGTTACAGGAAAATCTTTAATACTCACTACACCTTTTTGCCACCCAGCGTTAAGTCCAGAGAAATTCAGGGTATCTTTCACTGTTTTACCCGCAGGAATGGTTACAGAACCCAATCCTTTTTGCTGGTTGTTAATGCTTAGTTTTAAGGGAATATTTTTTGCATCTTCTTCCGAATAATTTTTTAGCTGTACTACTAAACGTTCATTTGCACCTGGCTGATGATTTGGTGAAAGTGTCCAAACGCTATCTACCGCAACATTGGCTAAGGTATTGGCATTCAATTTTAAAAATGAATATTGAATATCCGTTTTGGTTTCGAGTTTTTTGGTGAATAGGATATTTTTTTGAAAATCGGAGATTAAGAAGCTGTATTTATTTTCAGCGCCTGATAAAAAATTTTCCTGACGGTTTAAAATCTGCTGGAGATTGCGGCTCGCTGCCGAGATTTTCACCTCATCCAGTGCTTTTAAAAATGATTCTTCATTTAACAAACGCTGGTGTTTCCCTTCGAAATCGTTTGTTAATAACTGAAACCGGTCGTTCACTCCGAAACCTTTAACCAGTTCTTTTGCCCTACGTTTTGCCTCGTCCAATAAACTGCCGTCTTTATTAACGGCTTCCATACTGTAAGAGTTATCGATGTAAATACTAACTATATTGTTTAATGCCGTAGCTTTTTGGTTGTGAGCAGGAATGTAAGGCTGGGAAAATGCGAGCACTAAAAAGATGATCGCTAAAATCCGCGATGCAAGAATAAGCAGGTTTTTAAGTTTTTCTTTTGATGAATTTTGCTGCTCTACTTCTTTTAAAAGCTGAACATTAGAGAAATAAACCTTTTTAAATTTCCTGAAATTGAATAAATGAATGATAACCGGAATGGCAACCGATAGTAGTGCAAAAAGAAAGCCCGGATAAAGGAAATTCATTAAAAACCAAAGATAGAAAAAATATGGAATTGGGGATAATATTCCTCCTTAATTATTAAAGTTGCGTCATCTCGACTGGAACACCGCGGAATGGAGAGATCTAGCGAGATAGATTTAGCTTCGCTGAGCACTTCGTGGTTCTCGACTGCGTTGCACTCCGCTCGAAAGGACGGCACTTACGAGAGTTTATGGGATAAACTATCCCTTAAGATGAAGTTTCGTGGAATAAAAATATTCTCAACTTTTCAACCTAATAACTAAACCCGGGGAATTCGATATTTACAATTTTCCATTGGCCATTGCTTAATGCAAAATACAATTTAAAAGGTCCGCTTATAATTTTAGATTGTTTTTGAATCACATCCCGGTAACCCGCAACGCCCTCCACAAAGCCCATACCTTTAACCTCATCAAATAATTCGAAATTAACATCAATAATATCATAACGCCCCCCAACATATTCGTCTGATTGTCCGAAAATACCTTTCAAACGCCCAATAATCACATCTTTGCCAATAATTTTATTTCCAGGCAGGATAAAAAAATCGTTCAGTTCCATTGTAATCGCCTTTGATTGTTTAAACCATGCGTTCATAAACCTGATGGCACTATTTACAATATCAGCCTGATGGTTAAAATTAGGTGTTTCCTGCATTTTTTTGACGTATTTCATTGAATGAGGTGCAGCTAACAACTAATATTTCATGCTGAGCCTGTCGAAACCCTTTATTATTGTCCTTCGACAGACTCAGCGTGAAAGTTTTATATTATTGATACAGCCTCAAAAACTTGGCGAAGTTAACTATTCTTTAGCCTTTCTCTAATTTCGGCAAGAGAATAATCAATTAACAGTTTGCCATCTCTGAAAACTTCTTTTAATTCACCCTGCGCTTCTTCTTTCCAGGTACACTGATCTTTTAGTTCATACTCTCCCTGGGCATTTTTAAAAATCTGTAATAAACCTTTTGCTGATTTTTTGGTACCATCATCGGTAATGGGATCTTTAAATATTTCACGACCAACACCATCTACTTCGCCGTAGGTGGCTTTCATAGCGAAACCAAAAGTATCGCGTGTATTATATTGGTAAGTAAAAGATCCGATGCCAAACACTACATTGGTAGATGCATAACCTTTGGCTTTTAAACGCTCACAGATCTGTGTAGCTCGCTCAGTGGTAATGCTATCGCCATAAATGGCACCAATTTGAGGCACGAGTTCTTTAAAGCCCTTATCGTTAGTTTTTCCGCCAAAAACATTCCAAAGCAGTTCGATTACACCTTTTTTTTCGTTTTCATTTTTGCCGTCCGGATTTCCACAGATAATATCAACAGGATCACCAGAATCAGGCCTGATAACCACCTTACCAGGTCGGGCAACAATATCATCTTTCAATACAGGCAGGTATTCTGTTAACACTTTCCACAAATCCCAGGTATCAGAAACGATGGAAACTATTCCTTTTGGATAAACTTCTAAAATCAATCTTTTAAAAGTTTCGAGTTCTCCGGTATTCGTACCCATACACATTACCGAATGTTCTGTAGCCGCTACAGAGCCGCCGATCAATTCCTGATCTGAGTCTGCTTTATAATATTCTTCCAAAAAATCGATCGCCGGAATGGTATCTGTACCTGTAAAACTTAACAAGTGACCAGCTGCTGAGGTTACTGCCGCTTCTATCCCACCCATACCGCGCATAGAAAAATCGTGACCTTGCCAATCTACAAATTCAGGAACGGATGAAGTTTCTGTTGCATATTGATCTAAAATGCTACGGTATTGTTTGGCAATGGTGGCCGAATTGCATGGTAACCATACCACAGCCGATAGTAAAGTTTCAAAATAATTGGTCAGCCAGAAGAATTCAGGCTTGGTATTGTACATCGTAAACATCGGTACACGCAAAGGTACCTCAGCCCCTTCCGGAAGTGATTTAAAAACCATAGGAATATAACCCAGATCGTGCAAATCGGCAATGTGCTGCGTGCCTACCAGGTTTTCGCCAAGGTAATTATTGATCCTACGGGCATATTTTTTCAAAATTTCATATTTCGGTCGTTTAAAGAAATTGCGGTCAAAATCTTCGATAATGTATTTTTTAATAAAATATTGCAAGCCAAAAAGTACAACATGATTTACATTTTCGAGCCTGCTTTTTCTAGGTGTCCAGTTAGAATAAACCAATGTGGTATTTTCAGGGTACTGTCTTCGGTGGTCAACTTTATAACCATCTGTTAATAATAATGGATTCATGGTTTGATGTATTTTGATCTTATTTATTTCTTCCTTTTTCGTTTGGATACAGGCTTTGTAGTGTATCACTTTGCCAAAATTGTTTAGTTTCGATATCTAAACAGCTTAATTTTCCGGTAAATGCTGCACCGGTATCAATATTCCAAACATTACAGCCCTGCATGGGCAAATTTGTGTTATAATAGAGCGTTGGCGTATGGCCAATATAGATTTCGTGATACAACAATAAACGTTTCGGATAAATTGCCGCATCTTTTTTAATCCGGTTATCCATGGCCAGGGCCATTTCCCAAAGCGTTCTGTCCCACGAATAATTTGATGAATAGCGCTCTTTTTCTGGTCCGTGCATGGAAGAAAAACCTGCATGGATAAAAAGGTTGTTCTGCCCGTCTACATGATAATCTTTCATTCGCTTAAAGAAATTTAAGTGTTCTTGCTTCGCGCCATCAGATAAATTGCGATAACTCTCCATGGTTGATTTACCTCCATGAACAAACCAAACGTCATCTACAATGCCTTTTTCGAGCCAGTCCATACACCAGGCATCATGGTTGCCTTTGATAAAGATGCATTGATGACTTTCGTCCAGGCGGATCAAATGATCAATTACCTGTGCAGATTCACTCCAGCCATCCACATAGTCTCCCAGAAAGATGAGCTTATCTTCTTTTGAAACGCCTGTACGTTCGAATAACTGGATCAGGCCTTTTAATCCGCCATGGATATCCCCTATTACCAATATCCTGCCCATGTTAAAATGTGATATATTCAGCAGGTACAACAGCTGTAAGCCATACGTTGTTGGCTGATAAATAAAATTTATATCCTGCTTTGTTCATTGCTTTACTGTTAATAATGAGGATAATCGGCTTTCCTCTCCTGCCTCCTACTTTAATGGCGGTTTCTTTATCGGCACTTAAATGCACGTGCTGTCTGCTCATTTTCTGCAATCCCTGCGCTTTAATATCAGGCAGGAATTTTTCAACTGTGCCATGATATAGGTATGATGGCGGTTCCCCCTCATCAAGGTCCAGCTCTATTGAAATGGAATGCCCTTGATTTGCCCTTATTTTGGTTTTATCTGCGTTAAATGCAAACCTTTTTTTATCGTTATGCTCTACAACATATTCAAGCAGTTCAAAATCTAATTTTAAATCATAAAGGTCAAATCTGGCAATCAGTTCATCCACCTCAGCCCAGCCATTTTCATCCAGCTTGAGCTTTATGGTTTCCGGTGAATGCCTCAAAATGTAACTTAACGACTTACTGATGCCTTTTGTTATCTTATTATCCATAACTATTAAGTTATTATATTACCTCCCGAATTTTTGTAGGTATAAATCGTAATTCTCATCATCGAAACAAACGAAGATTACCTTTTCTATTTTTTCTTTTTGAGCAAAATTATTTACCGTTCTAATGGCAATTTCTGCTGCTTTATCTTTTGGGAAATGATAAATCCCGGTGCTGATGTTCGGGAAAGCGATAACCTTTATGTCATTTTCTACTGCAAGCATCAAACTGTTTCGGTAACATGCTGCAAGCAGTTCATTATTTATTTCACTTTCATCATTCCAAACCGGCCCAACGGTATGGATCACATATTTTGCAGGTAAATTACCTGCAGTTGTAATTACCGCATTGCCAGTGTCGCACTTCCCTTGTTTATTTCTGATGGCCATACATGCATCTAAAATCGCTTTGCCGCCTTTTCTGTGGATAGCGCCATCAACTCCACCACCACCTAATAACGAACTGTTCGCTGCATTAACAATGGCATCGACTTCGATTGTTGTTATATCCGCTTTGATTAATTCTATGATCATCGCCTTTTACTTAAATTCCTCACTTACGTTCTTCAATACAGTATTCATTTTTTCGCAAAGTTTTTCAATCTCAACTTTCTTTGCAAGGGCGTCTATCCAATTTTTTGGAATAGATTTAAAACCATAGATTAAACCGCCTAAGCCACCGGTAATTGCGCCTGTTGTATCGGTATCATCACCTAGATTAACCGCTTTTAGAACAGCATCTTCATAAGATCCAGTTGTTAGGATAGACCACAAACCAGCTTCCAGGCTATGCAAAACATACCCTGAAGAATAAATATCATTTTCACCAACAGTTGAAATATCATCTATCAAAACCCTTTTAAACAAGTCAATTTCCTTTTGTTCAAAATCATGATCTGCAATAAAATCTTTAAGCTTGAGCTGCATATTGGTGTAAGCTTCGCGTTTTTCAATTCCTTTTAACAACTCCAAACCATAAACGATGTAGATAAAGCAGGCAAAAACGGAACGAAAATGTGCATGAGTGATAGATGAAACTTCTTTTACGCATTTAAAAACCATCTTCAGGTCTTTTTCATCCTGCAGATAAAACAATAAGGGTAAAATCCGCATTAATGATCCATTCCCATTATCTGTTTCAGCTGCTCCGCCACATAAAACAGGATCGGCCCCATGTTTTATCATATTAATTGCCGCTGTTGTAGCAATTCCGATATCAAAAACTTTTCCATGAGGCGTCCAGATTTCAGCATTATACCATTGGAGAAATTTTTGTGAGATATCATCCAAATTATAACTACCACACAGACTTTCAGCAAGGCAAAGCGCAAGCGAGCTATCGTCACTCCAGGTGCCTGCGGGCTGATGATGCGTACCGTAGCTCATCATATCCATAACCGGGTTCCGTTTTAAATATGCCCTGGTTTTAAATTCTACAGGAACGCCTAAAGCATCTCCAACTACCAGTCCGAAAATTGCGCTATGGATCATCATGTCTTTCATCTTTTTCGCTTTTATTTACTTTCTACCAAATTTTTAAGCCTTGCCACTACAGCAGCACTAAGTTTATCGAAGGTATCGTACTGATCGATTCCTTTCCGCTTACAAACGATATCGATATTACCCTTTCTCCAAAACCCTTCCTCACAGCAAACTATCAGCTTTTCCGAGTCGGCAAACAGACCTAACTCCATCATCGAAATGGGTGATTTGGAATTTGCTTTAAGGAATAACAAAATCACATCAGCACTTTCCATCGCATCCAGTTCCCAGTTTACCTGCCCGCTGAACCATATATTTTCGATCGACTGTGTCCAGCTGTGATCCCAGAATTTTCTTCGTGGATTGAAAACGACTACATCATCCAAAGTTTTTTCCTTATTTGCCTGATGAATAAATTCTTGTTGCCAATCAACCGAATGCCCCATATCAATGGTTCCGGCAAGAAATACCGACACATCATACGGCGAAATAATCTCTGGAGGAAGTACCGTTCTCATATTATACTATAAAATATCCATTAATTTTATCTGCGTTACGCCGGCATGATCAACATCTTTGATCGAATCTGTTGTAAAAATCTGCTCAAAGTATGGATCAAACACCTCAAAGCCTTTACTGAATATGCCATGACTGATCGCCAGATATAATTTTCCTGCGTTTTTAGCCTTTAGTGCCTCTGCCAAACCGATAAAGGTCCCACCACCATCACAGATATCGTCTACAATTAAACAATCTGCCCCGGCCAGATCTTCGCTATATACTTTAAAACCCGAAAGTTTTCCGGTTTTTACATCGCGGCTTTTGGAGCATTCTACCACTTCTGTCCCACCTAAAAATTCAGAAACTTTATAAATTTTCTTCAAAGCCCCTCCATCAGGGGAAATCAGCTTTACTTCATTCCCAATTTTTGCAATTACCTGTTTTATAAATTCGTGATTAGAAATGGTCACACAGTTATTCAGCAATGCCGGAGTTACTTCGCTATGCGGATCGAAAATGGTAACACTTGCCAACGCCATTGCATTAATCATATCAGCATAAACTTTTACCGATAAAGGCTCTCCGGGAACCATTACCCGATCTTGCCTCGCCGCCGGAAAATATGGAATGAAAAGATTAATTTCCTTTACGCCCATTCTTTTCAAAGCATCAACGGTAATGCAGATCAGACCTAAATCATTAAAGGAATTTATTCGATGTGTGATGGTAACAGGTTTGGTTACATCAAAATTATTTGAAATTTTTACATGTGGCTCGCCACCTGCAAATAAGAAAGATTTGTGCTCGATTAAGTTATTTTCGCCTAGCGGAGTAAAACTTGGATGAAGATTTAACATATATTTGCGTATTATTTACACAAATATAAAAATCATTATTAGAATACAAAAAATAATTTGTGTTTATTTTACGCAAACCTAATATCAAACTGAAAATTTTCTTTTAAAAGCTGATTATATTTTGTTTTATCAAAAGTGAAAAGTTTTCCTGGACGTCCACTAGACCCTATTTTGACCACTTTATCGGTTTCCGTAACAATCCCAAAGCTTAATATTTTTTTTCTGAAATTTCTCCTGTCTATATCCCGCTCCAAAATAGAGCAATATAAATTTTCGAGGTCGGAGAACAGAAACTCCTTGTCCAAAAGGTCGAATCCGATAGGCTGATAAGTCAATTTACTTTTTAAACGTTGGTGGGCAAGTTTAACCATTTCATTATGATCAAATCCCAATACTGGCAACTGCGCTACATCAAACCATTTGGCATCTTTGGCATCGGTATCGGCCTTGAGTACAAAATTCTTAGGATTTACCAATGCAAAATAGGCCACAGAAATCACCCTGAAACGTTCGTCGCGCTTAACGTTGTCGCCGAATGTTGCTAATTGCTCCAGATAATTCACTGTTATCCCTGCTTCTTCCCTAAGCTCACGTTCTACTGCATTTATTAAAGGTTCGTCATTCAAAATAAATCCACCGGGCAAAACCCACCGCTCGGCGAGTTTACCAAAGCGCTGTTGAACGGCCAACACATAGAGTGTTCCCTTTTCATAGCCAAATACAATGGCATCAACGGCAATTTTAATGTTTTGATCGATCATCCCTTAATTTGTGTAAAAACAACACAAAATTAATGCTTTTCAGGTAAAAGACCGAATGCTATACTTGATTTCTTACCTAAACTTCTTCATTGCCGTCCAAAGTTTATCGTCCATACCATAAACATCAGGACGGTATTCAATCTGATCATTCTGAGACCAGGCCGTAATATAAGTAATCAATAAAGGAACTGGTTTCTTTGGTCCGAACCAGGCAGGTTTTAATTGAAAAGCCTTGGTGGTATCTGCCTTTTGAGCCATACGTTTTTTATACCATTTTATATGCGTACTATCTACTGGTGGCAGATCAACCTCTGCCCTAAGTTTATCATAAGTGTATGGATCTCTAACCAAAAGTTCAGCAAATTCAAGTGGCTTTTCGATTCGTACACAACCATGACTGATGGCCCTGTTGGTTAAGTTAAATCCGTTCTTGTTATTGGTATCGTGCAGGTAAATACTCGAGCTATTATCGAAGATAAATTTAAACTTCCCCAAGGCGTTTCCACCACCAGATCCCTGCTTAAATTTAAAAGGTAATTTATCTCGTGAATACCTGCTCCAGTTGATGGTATCAGGCTCACCAATAAGCCTATCTTTATAATAAACTTTGATGTTACTGTTCGATAAATAATAAGGGTCTTTTCTGGCCATCCAATAGATCTCACTCTGAGCAATACTTACCGGAATATTCCACACCGGATTGGCCTGAATAGAGTTGATTTTACTGAACAATAATGGTGTCTCATGATTCTTCGGTTTGTCATCTAAATTGCGTGATTTCGAAAAGGCTTTAAGCTTCTCTTCGTAACTATTTTCACGCTTGCCACCCACACATACTTTCATCGTGATTAAGGTATCTTTTTTATCGAACCAGGTCAACCTAAAATCAGGAATATTTACCTGTACATAGTTGTCTCCTGTCTCCGGCATTTTCCAGCGGAAACGTTCCATATTCAACAATAAAATCCGCTTTTCACTTTCCGAATCTGTATTTAAATAAGCAGCTTGTAAAGCCTTATATTGAGCCGACTTTGGCTGAACGGATCTTAGGGTATCTATAAGGCTTTTGCCCTTTAAAAGATTAATCATACCGAAGCTATCCGGACGCTTCACTTTAATGTAATAACGCGAAAAAATGGTCCGCGGATTTACGACTCCATATTTTAGATAATTGTTATAATTTAGATAAGCATTTGCAGACAGAAGTTCCAGTTTAGCAATTATAGGATAACTTTCCTCTACCTTCTTAAACTTATTGGCCGTTAACACAGTCAATAAACCTTTAATTTCATCTCCCTTAAAGATTTTTGGATTAAAGCCATGTACCGTGCTTTGATCTAAATAACTCACCAGTGAGTCTAACTGGCCATTAGTGTAGAATTGTGTAACCAGTTTAGGCTGAGTATTATTATTCTTATAAAACGCTTTTATGGCTTTGGGATTTACGAATTTACCTGAAAGACTGTCCATTGTTTTCACAAAAACACTATCGTAAGCTACAGTATCAAAATCTTTATAGATTTTATTCTTGAAATGTTCAGATAGCACTTGCCCAATCTCAGGCGGGCTTTTAAACCACCCACAAGCAGATATAAATAAAATAAATGGCAGAATAAGAAGGTGAAACTTTTTCAAAAGCGTAAAATTTTAATATAAATTAACGGTTAATGACAATAAAAACAGCATAATGGCAAATTAAGTGCCATTATTTTTTGTTTTCACAAATCAAACACTATATTTGCCAGCGCTTATCAGCTAACGTATTGATACTGGCAGAAATAATTTATGAACTTAACTTTGAACCATCACTTACATTTACACCATCGCCGATAGGCGATATGATATGTTTGTTTTGTACTTCAAAACTTTTTTCCGTAAAATAATTTCTTGTTCACTCTATATTCAATACTTTGAAAACACTTAAAATTGCTATCCAAAAATCGGGTAGGTTAAACGAAAAATCTGTAGAAATACTTAAAAATTGTGGTTTATCTTTCGAAAACTACAAAAGTTCACTCATCTCAACTGTTACCAATTTTCCTTTAGAAATTCTTTTCCTGCGCGATGATGATATTCCGGAATACGTACAGGACGGCATCGCCGATTTAGGTATAGTGGGCGAAAATGTGATTGTAGAAACCAAAGCCGAGGTAGACTATCTTCAAAAATTAGGTTTTGGAAAATGCACCTTAAAAATCGCCGTTCAGGCCACCAGCAACATCCAACAATTGGAAGAGTTAAACGGCAAGGCCATTGCAACTTCTTATCCGGTAATTCTCGAAAAATTTCTACAGGAAAAAGGAATACAATCTGATATCAGAACCATTTCAGGATCGGTAGAAATTGGTCCGGGTTTGGGATTAAGTGACGCCATTTTCGATATCGTTTCAACAGGTGGAACATTAAAAAGTAATGGCTTAAAACCTTTCGCTGATGTCATGCAATCTGAAGCTGTTTTAATCGGAAACAAATCTATCGCCGACAATCCGGAGGTAGCAGAATTATTGCAACGCATCCGCTCTGTACTTAGTGCAAAATCAAACAAATATGTAGTACTGAATGTATCGAAAGATAACCTTCAAAAAGTGGTTGATTTACTGCCCGGCGTAAAAAGTCCTACGGTAGTTCCACTCTTCGAACCTAACTGGGTAGCCGTACATTCGGTAATTGCAGAAGAAGATTTCTGGGATAAAATAAACAGTTTAAAAGCTGCCGGAGCCGAAGGTATTTTAGTGATGCCTATTGAGAAAATAATCAGATAAATTTTTAAAATTTCATATTAACTATTAGTTAATTTAAAAATATAAATCATTGAAAATCTATAATTATACAGATTTATCTAAATCAAAAATTGAAGAACTGTGTTCCAGACAGATTGAGGATGATAAGTTGGTGGAAAGTCGTGTTGCCGACATTGTAAAATCAGTAAAAACAGATGGCGACAAAGCCCTTTTTGATTTTGCCAAAACCTTTGATAAGGTGGAACTGGAAAAACTTTTTCTAGATGGAGCGGAGTTAAAAGCTATTGCAGCAACTATCCCTGATGAAGCAAAAAAAGCGATTGATACGGCGTATGAAAACATTAAAAATTTTCACTTGTCTCAGTTAAAAAAAGAAGATAAAGTAGAGACCATGCCAGGCGTAGTTTGCTGGCGCGAAAGCAGGGCAATTGAAAAGGTCGGATTGTATATTCCGGGGGGAACTGCAGTATTACCAAGCACTTTTTTAATGCTGGCAACACCAGCGCTTATTGCAGGCTGTAAAGAAATCATCGTATGCTCTCCACCGCAAAGTGATGGTAAAACAAATTGTTACCTGGCTTACTGCGCAGTGTTATTGGGTATCGAAAAATTATTTCTGATTGGAGGCGCACAGGCTGTAGCAGCTATGGCTTTTGGAACGGAAAGTGTGCCACAGGTATATAAGATCTTCGGACCCGGCAATCGCTACGTAACCACAGCGAAAACCATGGTTCAAAATAAGGTGGCTATTGACATGCCTGCCGGACCATCGGAGGTACTGGTCATTGCAGATGAGACTGCCAATCCGTCATTTATTGCTGCAGACCTACTTGCACAGGCAGAACATGGAACTGATAGCCAGGCTATTTTGGTATCTACCTCTAATCAAATCATAGCTGAAACATTAAAAGAAATTGAAAGTCAGCTTACTATTCTTCCTAGAAAAGAGATAGCAGCCAAGGCCATTGCTAATTCTTATGCTGTTTTAACTAAAAACCTGGATGAAGCGATGTTATTTTCAAATGAATATGCACCAGAGCACTTAATATTGGCCACGGAAAACTTTGAAAGTATTATCCCCCTGATTGTAAATGCAGGATCTGTTTTTTTAGGCAATCTTACACCAGAAAGTGTGGGCGATTATGCTTCGGGAACCAACCATACCTTACCCACCAGTGGCTTTGCAAAGGCTTATTCAGGCGTATCAACAGATGCGTTTTTGAAAAAAATCACTTTCCAGCACTTATCTCAGGAAGGCTTGAACAATATTGGCAAAACAGTAGAGATCCTTGCAGCAGCAGAGGGTCTAGAAGCGCATAAAAATGCTGTGAGTATACGAATTAAAAATTAGATAAACATCTTCGCAATACGTCATGCTGAATTTATTTCAGCATCTATAACAGTAAAAGACCCTGAAATAAATTCAGGGTGACGAATAAAAATATAATAATGGACATTAACGATTTAGTAAGAGAAAACATAAAAAACCTTCGCCCCTACTCTACCGCAAGGGACGAATTTAAAGGTCAGGCATCTGTTTTTTTAGATGCAAACGAGAACAGTTATGGCTCACCGCTGCCCGCCAATTATAACCGCTATCCAGATCCTTTACAGCTGGACCTGAAAGATGCCATCAGTAAAATAAAGGGCGTGCCAATTGAGAATACTTTTTTAGGAAACGGTAGTGACGAAGCAATAGATTTGTTATTTCGCGCTTTCTGTAATCCCGGAAAAGACAATGTAATTGTGCTGCCTCCAACTTACGGAATGTACGAAGTTTCGGCCAACATAAATGATGTAGAAATACGCAAAGTAAGCCTGCTTCCGGACTTCCAGTTAGACATGGAAAAAATCGCAGAAACGATCGACAAAAACACCAAATTAATATTCATTTGCTCGCCAAATAATCCAACCGGAAATTCGATAAACCGGGAAGATATTGAAACCATTTTAGCCAACTTTAACGGTATCGTTGTAGTGGATGAAGCGTACATTAATTATGCCCGTCAGAAGACCTTTATTCAGGAGTTAACTGAGTACGCAAACCTTGTGGTTTTGCAAACATTTTCGAAGGCCTGGGGACTCGCCGCATTACGTTTAGGCATGGCCTTTTCTTCCACAAAAGTGATTGATGTTTTGAACAAAATTAAGCCACCTTATAACATCAACCAGGCCACTCAGGATTTAGCATTTGAGGCGATAAAAAATATTGCACAAGTGAATGAATGGATTAAAGAATCTGTTGCAGAAAGAGATCGTTTAAGCAAGGCATTAAGTGCAATAAATATTGTAAAAAAAGTATACCCTTCTGATGCAAATTTTATTCTCACAGAAGTTACTGATGCGCTAAAGATTTATGATACTTTAGTAGAGCAAGGCATCATCGTACGCGACCGTTCTAAAGTAACTTTGTGCGAAGATTGTTTAAGGATCACTGTGGGTACAAAAGAAGAAAACGACAAACTATTAACTGTTCTAGAAAATTTCTAAAATGAAAAAGGTATTATTTATAGATAGGGATGGCACTTTAAATATCGAGCCAGATGATGAACAGGTAGATAGTTTTGCAAAGCTTAAGTTTTATCCACGTTCGTTATATTATCTATCGAAAATTGCAGCCGAACTGGATTACGAACTCGTAATGGTTACCAACCAGGATGGATTGGGTACACTTTCAAATCCGGAAGAAAATTTCTGGCCTATCCATAATTTTATGCTGGAGACTTTTGAAGGCGAAGGCGTACATTTTAGCGAGGTTGTAATTGATAGAACTTTCGCAAAAGACAATGCTCCTACCCGTAAACCAGGCACGGCTTTATTGACAAAATATTTTAGCGAAGATTACGACCTGAAAAACTCTTTCGTTATCGGCGACCGTTTGAATGATGTAGTTTTGGCCAAAAATTTAGGTGCAAAAGCCATTTTTCTTCGCCAGAATGATGCATTAGGCTCTACAGAAGCGCTGGATAAGCATGAAACACTCTTAGATGTTATCATTTTGGAAACCAAAAAATGGGAAGATATCTATAACCTGCTTAAAGCAGGGAGCAGGAAAATCCATCATGAGCGCAAAACCAATGAAACCGACATCACCATCAAGCTTGATCTGGACGGAACCGGGAAAGTCAAAATCGAGACCGGTTTAAACTTTTTCGATCACATGCTTGATCAGATCGCCAGACACGGCAGTGTTGATTTCGAAGTAATGGCTAAAGGCGATTTGCATATTGATGAACACCATACGATAGAAGATACCGGTATTGCACTGGGAGAAGCCTTTGCTAAAGGACTTGGAAATAAACTCGGCATTGAGAGGTATGGTTTTTGCTTACCAATGGACGATTGCCTGGCACAGGTAGCCATTGATTTTGGTGGAAGAAACTGGATCGTTTGGGATGCTGAATTTAAACGCGAAAAAGTGGGTGATATGCCAACAGAGATGTTTTATCATTTCTTTAAGTCGTTTAGTGATGCTGCAAAATGCAATCTAAATATAAAAGCGGAAGGTGATAACGAGCACCATAAAATTGAAGCCATTTTTAAAGCATTTGCCAAAGCCATTAAAATGGCTATAAAACGTGATGCAGAGAAAATGGTATTGCCGAGTACCAAAGGAATGTTGTAAGAGAAGTGGAAGGCTTAAAGGTGGAAGGCTGAGAGGTTTAAGGCGGAGGGTAACGCCCATCCGCTGTTAAATAAACCCGATAGAGCGGAATAGCCCGCAGCGTAGCGAGGACTATAAGCGATAGCGGGACTACAGGCCCGATGAAAAACTGACTTTCATTTTCAAACCTATAAAAAAAGAATGTTAATTATTAAATTATGGTTGGAATTATAAACTACGGAGCAGGCAATATTTTCTCCCTTACCGCAGCATTAGACCGCTTAAATGTAACCTATGGCATGGTAAATACAGAAAATGACCTCGAAAAATACAGCCACATCATCATCCCGGGTGTTGGCCATGCGGGTGCGGCCATGGAAAAATTAAAGGGTACCGGCCTGGTTGAAGCCATAAAAAAGCTAACCAAACCTGTACTGGGCATCTGTGTGGGCATGCAGCTTATTACCGAACATTCTGAAGAGGGCGATGCCGCGCTTCTAAATATCGTTCCGGTTAAAACCAAAAAATTCGATAAGTCGCTGAACATCAAAATCCCACATATGGGCTGGAATGCGGTGACCCCAAAAAGCAATTCTTTATTTGAAGGTGTTGAAGATAATACACAATTTTACTTCGTGCATTCGTACTTTATTGAATATAACCCTACTTTTGATATCGCATCTGCTGATTATGGTTTAAAGTTTTCGGCAGCGGTACAAAAAGATAATTTTTACGGCGTTCAATTTCATCCTGAAAAATCGGGAAAAGCCGGCGAACTAGTATTAAAAAATTTTTCAAACTTAAGCTTATAAAATGTACATAATACCAGCTATTGATATCTTGGATGGAAAAGTGGTCCGTCTGCGTGAAGGAGATTACAACCAGAAAACGGAATATGATGTTTCCATTCCCGAAATGATAGAAAAATACCGCTCTAATGGTACAGATTTTATCCATATTATTGACTTAAACGGAGCTAAAGGTGATTTCAGCAATCAAAAAGCACTTTTTGAAATCATCAAAAAAACCGACATGAAGGTGCAGTATGGTGGTGGTATCAGAACCATTGAACAGGTGACTAACTTGCTTGATGCCGGGATCCATCGGGTAATTGTAGGTACACAAGCCATTACCAACCCTGATTTCTTGCCTCAGTTGAGTGAGGCTTTTGCTAAAAAAGACGATTATGCCAACCGCATTGTTATTGCAATTGACGTTTTAGACGAAGTGATTAAGTACTCTGGCTGGATGGAAAGCTCACCTATTAAGCTAATGGATTACGTAGATAAATGCCTTTCGCTGGGATTTTTTCGCTTCTTATGTACCGATATCAGTAAAGACGGGAAATTAGGTGGCGCAGCGATTGAATTATATCAAAAATTACTGGAACACTCACCAATGATCAAATTAATTGCTTCGGGTGGTGTAAGTTCAATGGACGATATTTACGAACTGGCTAAATATCCAATTAGAAGTGTAGTAGTTGGAAAAGCCATTTACGAAGACAGGATTACTATTGAAGAAATTAAAGAGTGGAATTTGAAGGCGCTAAGTTCAATCTAAAATAACATTTAATATTTAGTTCATTGTAATATTCGATCGTCATGCTGAATTTATTTCAGCATCTTAGTGCAATATAGACCCTGAAATTAATTTACTTTTTAGCTTTCCGCTGCGCTACAGATCAGGGTGACGAATCGCTCCGCGCGAAAGCATTAAGATTGCTTCGTGCCTCGCAATGACGAACTACAAACATAAAGTATGCTTTCAAAAAGAATAATCCCCTGTTTAGACGTTAAAGACGGCCGTACGGTAAAAGGCGTAAACTTTGTTGATTTACGCGATGCAGGGGACCCGGTTGAACTGGCTGCGCAGTATGCCCAACAAGGGGCGGACGAATTGGTTTTCCTCGATATTACCGCAACACACGAGCGTCGCAAAACCATGATCGAAATGGTTAAATCGGTGGCTAGGCAGCTAAACATCCCTTTTACCATTGGTGGTGGGATCACCGAAATCGCAGATGCTGATGCACTTTTAAATGCAGGTGCCGATAAAATCAGTATTAATTCTGCAGCCGTACGCAATCCTAAACTGATTGAAGAACTGGCCAAAGCCTTCGGTGTACAGTTTGTGGTTTTGGCCGTTGATACTAAACACATAGACGGCAAAAATATTGTTCATTTAAATGGAGGGAGGTTAATTACCGAACTGGAAACCGAAAAATGGATTAAACAGGCTGAAGATTTAGGCGCTGGTGAGATTTTATTAACCTCAATGGACCACGATGGCACCAAGGCTGGCTTTGATTGTGGATTATTAGGTAAAGTAAACCAAATGATTAATATTCCGATCATCGCTTCGGGCGGTGCCGGCAACATGGATCATTTTACTGAAGTATTCCAGAAAGCAAATGTTGATGCCGCATTGGCCGCTTCCGTATTTCATTATGGCGAAATCCTGATTCCTGATTTGAAACAAGAATTGAAAAGAAACCAAATTCCGGTAAGGATATAAATAAGTCCGGGGTCAGCAGTCCATGCCAATGAGTCTGCTTTTTCCGAAATAAAAAAATAAAATGATAATTGATATTAATTCCCTTGATTGGGATAAAACTGCAGGCTTACTACCTGTAATTATTCAGGATCACAAAACTTTAGAAGTTTTAATGTTGGGTTATATGAATGCAGAGGCTTTGGAAAAAACCCAGGCTGAGGGTAAAGTAACTTTCTTTTCACGTTCCAAAAACCGCCTTTGGACAAAAGGCGAAACCAGCAATAACTTCCTTTATGTGAAGGAGCTTTTTGTGGATTGCGATAATGATACCATCCTGATTAAGGCAGATCCTGTTGGCCCAACTTGTCATACCGGTAACCGCAGCTGCTTCAAAACAGATTTCAACCAGAATTTCATTTTCGAGCTCGAAAACATCATTAATGATCGTTATGAAAATCCGGTTGAAGGTTCTTACATCAACAAAATGCGCAACAAAGGTTTAAATAAAATTGCTCAAAAGGTTGGCGAAGAAGGTGTAGAAACGGTAATTGCCGCATTGGCAGAATCGGAAGAAGAACTTATCGGAGAAGCTTCAGATCTTGTTTTCCACCTCTTATTTTTATTGAAAGAAAAAGGACTGTCGATTCAAGACATCGCAAAAAATTTAGAGAAAAGGCATAAATAAGGTAGAAGGCAGGAAGGTTGAGGGTATGAATATCCATCGGCCTTCCAACCTTCCACCTCCACTCCTTCCAACCCTCTTCACATGCTCAAACACATCAAAACACTTCCTGGCCACCAAAACCCTGTTTATGCCCTTGCCCACTCGGATCAGGATGAATTATTTTTTAGTGCGGGTAACGACAAAGGCATTGTAGAATGGTCGTTAGCGGAAATGGCTTTTGTTAAGGTTAAAATGCCCGTACAAAGCTCCGTTTATTGTCTGCATTACCATAAAGATCAATTATTTGTTGGCGAAAGAAGTGGTGCTTTTAGTGTTTACGACCTGAAAGAACAAAAGGTAATTGTAAGGGTTAATGCACACATCAAACCTATTTTCGATATACAAACGGTAAAAAGTAAAAATGAGCTTTTAACCACTGGCGAAGATGGAACCGTAGCGGTTTGGTCGTTAAATGATTTTAAGGAAATTTACCGCTTTCAGACAGCTTACGACACTGTAAGAACCATTGCCTTGTCTCCTGACGAAACGGAAATTGCATTTGGCTGTAAAGATCAACTGATTAAAATTTATAATCTCCAAGATTATAGCCTGAAGCAAAATCTCGAAGGACATAAACTTCCGGTTACGTCTTTGGCCTATCATCCAACAGGTAAATACCTGATTTCAGGGAGCCGGGATGCACAATTAAAGATATGGGATATACCAAATTACGAGTTAAGGGAAACCGTACCGGCACATATGTTTACCATTTATGATATTGCTTTCCACCCTTCTCTACCCTATTTTGCAACATGCAGCCAAGATAAAAGCATTAAACTTTGGGATGCAGAGAATTTTAAACTCTACAAAATATTAAGCCTGGAAAAAGCGGGTATAGGCCATACCCATTCTATCAATAAAATTATTTGGAGCCATGATGGTAAACACCTCATTTCTACAGGTGATGACCGACAGATAATGGTTTGGGAGATGGAGTAGGTTTAACTAGCCACTTAACAACTGACTTATTCGCTCTAAAAATGTAGGTTGCTCAATAATGGCCAATCCTCCTAAAACATAACTATCCATCTTCATTTTTATAAAAATAACTCCATCTCTCACCAGCTTTACTTTTACATGTTTAGTTTCATAGCCAATATATCTTAAATCCAGGAAAATCTTATTCTTAAATTCCTTTCTATTCAGCTTAAACTCGAATTTTCCATTTCGATCTGTAACGGTTGTAATTTTCGAACCTGTAATCGTTACAGTTGCACCTATAATTGGAAGTTTCTCATCCCCATCAGTAACCATGCCTTGTACCGTAACAAATCCATCTTCAGAATTTCCTTCTAAAACATTATCTGTTAAAGATTTTTTATTATAGGTTTGAAAGGTTGGATACGAGGAAAAAATATTTGCATTACCAAATTTCGGAAAACTCAAAAAAGCAAATAAAGACGCTGCAATCAGGTTTGGCTTAAATCGGCAAATTGCAAAATTCGATTTCACGTGTATTAACCGGTCAAGCTGCTCCGGTTTTAACCTTCCACAGCTATTTCCCTGATTTTTGGTAAACCACTCCTGTAGGTCGCGATCAGAGAAATTGGTAAAATCAATAACTGATTTTTGACAGGAATCACAAAATTTACCATTTTCATGTGGTTGCATCACTTCCCATTGTTCTTGGCAAGGATCAGGGATTTTAATTTTAAATTTAGATGGCATAAAGAAATGTATTGCTTATAATAAGATACATTTTTAGCCATTATTCCACAAAACGTTTAATAATTCTCAATTTATGAGAATATTTTCCCAGTTCTTTATTAAAAATCCCCTGATCATCAATTGGATCAATTTTAACCTTTGCAGAGGAATGGATGATCTCACTTGGACTCAACATAATACCCACGTGTGTAATCCGGCCTTCCTCATTATCGAAAAACGCAACATCACCTGGCTTACACTCGGCGAGAAAACCAACCAGTTCACCTTGTTCCGCCTGCTGAGCAGCATCGCGGTTTAACTTTACACCCAACATTTTAAAAACGGTTTGCGTAAAACCTGAGCAATCTAAGCCAAATAAATGCCTTCCGCCCCATAAGTAGGGGATGTTCTGAAAAAATTTTGCTGTTTCGGTTACTTTATCCGTAAAATTCACAGTACGGTTATCGTATGGTTCAAAATTCAGTTTAAACCTTTCGTCCCCGGCATAACAATATTCATCTTCCACAAAGGGGAGATTACTTGCCGGACTTAAATGATATAAACTGCCATCATTTGCGGTTAACACGTTATTGAAACTTAAAGGCGCCAACAAATGACAATCTTGCATTTCCGCAAACTGGTCCTGGTTAATGGCGGCCAGCTGCCTGAAATCTATCCAGCCCTGATAACCATCATAGCCATTCTGAATCAGCCACCACCGTTCTTCTTTCTGGATAATTTCAACATGATCACCAAATAACAATTGTGAAACAATTTCTGCTCGGTCTGATGCATCTGCTCTTAAAGGGGCTACTGCTACTCTACAAATACCATATTGATTTTCCATATAATCTGCTCGTGAAATGATGTAAAACTAATAAATTACCGCTATTACCTAACATTTTCCATACAAATTTGTTATTTTTATGGTGTTCATTTTTAAATAAGCCCGCCATGAATTTTAAAAAAATATTAATTGCTGTTGATAATAGTACCTGCTCAGAAAAAGCGGCAAAAGCCGGTTACGATATGGCTGAAAAATTTGGGGCGGAAGTAGCACTGGTTAACATTATTGAGCCTGTACCAGCCAATGTGAATGCAGACCTAACGCTGGCCCCTGTTTTCCTGGAAACTTATGATAACAGCGAAGAGAACAGCCACATTTTACTAAAAGAAATGGAGACTAAATACGGAAACGGGATAGCTACCACTTACCTAAGCGTTATTGATACCGCTGCACATGGTATCATCCAACAATCAGACGAATGGGGATCGGATTTAATCGTGATAGGCACTTATGGCCGAACTGGTTTATACCACTTTTTAATGGGAAGCGTAGCCGAACACGTAGCGAGAAAATCTGCCTGCCCGGTTTTGATTATTCCTAATAAGAGCGATGTTGATTAATTGGTTTAACCTAAACAATTGTCTTCATTAAGAAAAATTAGTTTACAAAAAAATAAATTACAGGGTATAAAGAGTTAGAATCTTCTCGAAATATCGTTTCGACTGCAGTGGAGAAATCTTTTAAACTAGCGTTTAATAATTTGGTTCAAAGCTCTCTCTCCCGACTTAGTGCCGGGACTGCGATACAGTCAAGATGACGGGCAAACCAGTGGAGTCTGTAGCATCAAACCAAAACTTCACAAATAAAAAAAGTCTCACCTTAAGCGAGACTTCCTTCTTAATATCTGATCAAGACTATCCCTCCTGGTGCAACCAGGCTTTCTTAGCCAATAATTCTTCTTCTGTTTCGCGGATATCCTCATCATCTACACAACAATCAACCGGGCATACTGCCGCACATTGTGGCTCATCATGAAAACCTTTACACTCAGTACACTTATCGGATACGATATAATATACCTCATCTGAAACTGCCTCCTGAGCAGCATCAGCTTCAATTTTTTGATTACCAAAATCAATGATACCTTCTAAATTCGTACCATCAGAAAAACGCCATGCAGTTCCGGCATCGTAAATCGCGTTATTTGGACATTCTGGTTCACATGCCCCACAATTTATACACTCATCTGTTATTTTAATTGCCATGTTTTCGTCTAATTCTTTTGCTTAGTTTACCTTTGCGCCTGCAAATATAAGATATAATCCTTAATAATAATTCTAAATATGTCAGCATTAACTCAAGAAAAAGCAATAATTGCATTCGGTAAACTCGGCCAAAAGCTTACAAGCCCTGCTGACATACTAGGAAATATACTTTATAGTGCCGGAAACGCTAATGCATGGTTCACTGAAGAAAATATTAAAAAGTCTATCCTATCATTTGCAGAAATGTTAAATGAGACCGATTTGCTTCTTTGGTTCGAATCAATTCAATTCAATACATCTCCAAAAAAGATTGGTTTGATCTTAGCAGGAAACATTCCTTTGGTGGGCCTACATGATGTTTTATGCGTTTTAGCGACAGAGAACATAGCCTTAATCAAACTTTCTTCTTCAGATGATCAATTGATTAAAACTGTTCTTGCTGAATTGATCAATATTGAACCGGCTTTTGCAGATCACATTGAATACGTGGAACGCTTAAAAGATTTCGACGCTGTAATTGCTACCGGAAGTAATAATTCATCAAGGTATTTTGACTATTACTTTAGTAAAGTGCCCAATATCATACGGAAAAACAGAAATAGTGTAGCAGTTTTAGATGGTACAGAAACCAAAGAGGACATCCAAAGCCTGGGAAACGATATTTTTGATTATTTTGGACTGGGCTGCAGAAATGTTTCCAAGCTGTATCTTCCAAAAGGATATGAGATTGCTAATTTCTACGAGGGCATAGAAAGTTTTCAGCCCATTATTAACCATTTTAAATATCAGAATAATTACGATTACAATAAATCCATTTATCTGGTAAATGCTGCCAAACATTTTGATAATGGTTTTTTGCTGTTAAAAGAAGATCAGAGTTTAGCTTCGCCACTGGCTGTACTTTACTATGAAGAATACGAAAACCTGAAAGACGTAGAAGATAAACTGAATGATAAAACAGCAGATATTCAGTGTGTGGTTACCAAATCGCCAATAAACATTATGAGTTTTGATTTTGGCCAAAGCCAGCACCCAAAACTTTGGGATTATGCGGATAACGTAAATACCATCAGTTTTTTAAACTCGCTAAATTGATTGCCATAAGCAATTGGATTACACTTTTTTTATTTGGATATTAGCGTGTTGACTTGACGCAGCCAATGTATCCTTTAATAAAAGCGCTATCCTTTCTTTATATCGTGATCTTTGCGAATTTTGTTAGGGCACAGGTATGTACCGGCACTTTCGGACAACCTTTAATTAACCAGACTTTTGGGCAGGGAAACAATGCGGATAACTGGTATGGTCCTTTAGCACAATATGCTCCGGGTGCAACTACCTTTACCACTTTTAAGGGGCCTCCGGGGCAAAACCCAAGAGCTTTAGCACCAAACCAGTCGGGCTTAGTTAAAACGCCTGCTACACCTGACAATCCCTACCCGATTTACTGGCAGCACCATACAGACCATACCGGAGATAGCAATGGTTTAATGCTTTTGATAGATGGCATTTCGACCCCTACTGTTTTTTTTGAACAGAAAATGGACAATCTTTGCCCAAAAACAATTTTACGTTTATCGATCTGGGTACTGAACACCAACTCACCAGCTGCAAATGCCCCACCTCCAAAGATGATTTTAAAGGTGATTGACCCCAATGGTAACTTCCTTGGCAATACATCAACCGGCAATGTAACAGCAGATGGGATGTGGCATCAATACACGCTTAATTTTAACAACGGAAACAACTCTACTGTGACCCTGCAACTCGTTAATGATACCTCTACCGACAGCGGTAACGATTTTGCTTTGGATGACATTACGGTACAGGCCTGTGGTCCTCACATCACACCTTTTTTTAACCTGGATAATACATCATTAAATATGTGCGAGGGAAACACCAAAAGGTTTATAGTAAACGCTGAAATTTTGCCGGAGTATATCAATCCGGTTTATCAATGGCAGGAAAACAAAGGTACCGGTTGGGTTGATATCGTTGGGGCAACAACAAAGCAGGCAACCATCAACTTTTTAAACCAGCCTAAAGGTACTTATCTATATCGTTTAATTACGGCCATTAACGGTAATATAGACAAAGTTAACTGCAGAGCAGTTTCAGACCCCATCACCGTAAACGTAACTCCCTTACCCCTTGCAGAAGCTAATAATTCTGGCCCATTCTGCGTAGGCAACAATATTCAGTTACAGGCATCTGGAGGAACAAGCTATAACTGGAGAGGGCCAAACGGTTATAACTCTACAGCCCAAAACCCAACAATCATCAATGCAACTAAAGCCATGGAAGGTGAATACATCGTTACCGTCACTACAAATGGCTGTTCATTAAATGCAATAACCCATGTACAGGTCAATGACCCGATATCGATTGGCACAAATGTTCAGGAAATTAGCATTTGTGAAGGTAAATCAGTGCAATTAAGTGCATCAGGTGGAACGGAGTATCTTTGGTCGCCGGCAAATGGTCTTTCAGATCGCAAAAGCGCCAATCCCATTGCTGCCCCGACCGAAACTACTACCTATACAGTAACTGTTAGTCAAGGTGCATGTTCCAAAACCGCACAAATCACGGTAAAGGTCAATAAAAATGCGACGACAGATGCTGGTGCTGACCAAGAAATCGTAAGCGGACAAAAAATAACCTTAAATGGGAAAGTATCAGGCGATATCACTTATACATGGACACCTGCCAGCTATCTGGACGACCCTACCAAACTGAATCCAATTGCCACGCCACCACGCAATATCACCTATACCTTACAGGCCACTTCCAAATCAGGCTGTAGCAGCAGTAGCGACGAGGTAAATATAACTGTTTATCCACAAGTAGTTATTCCAAATACTTTTTCTCCAAATGGCGACAACGTAAACGATACCTGGAATATCCCGGCAGCGGCATTATTTCCAAACCCCAAAATTAAAATTACTAACCGCTACGGCAGCGTTGTGTACCAAAGTACCGGCCCTTTTAAACCCTGGGATGGCAAAATGAACGGAAAAGACCTTCCGCCTGCGGTGTATTATTATTCGGTTTATTTAAATGAAAAATTCCAAACCTACACAGGGTGGCTTATGTTAGTCAGATAAAAAAGGATTCAAACTTCCGCTTATCATTTGGAAATGCTATTTTTGGGCACAATGTATATCGTAAAAGTCAAAGGCATAGCCAAAATTCCGGATTACGTACAGCTAAGAGATGACAAGTTTACACTTTTAGCTTATTTTAGGGTAGACAGACCTGATAAATCGCTGGAAAAACTGGGACTTGGCGACAAGCAAGAATACATTATGGAAATGGTTAAAGATTTGCCTTTCGGGCAGATTGCAAAATTAGAAATATAATATGGCAGGCAACTCAGTAATTCATTTAAGTAATGTTGATGTTTTTCAACAAAAACATTTAGTCCTCTCCAATGTAAATTTACACATCGAAAAAGATGAATTTGTATTCCTGATCGGCCAAACAGGTTCTGGAAAGAGCAGCCTGCTTAAAATATTATACGGCGATTTACATATCGGTAATGGCGATGGCAATATCGCGGGGTTTGATCTTAAAAACCTTAAAGAAAGCCAGGTACCATTTTTACGTCGTAAGTTAGGGGTTGTTTTTCAGGATTTTCAGTTACTTACCGACCGGACGATAGAAAAAAACCTTGAGTTTGTACTTAAAGCAACCGGCTGGAAAGACGAAAAGTTGATTAGCGAGCGTATTAAAGATGTTTTAGACAAAGTAGGCCTGCGTTCTAAGATCAAAAAAATGCCACACGAAATTTCTGGTGGCGAACAGCAGCGTATTGTAATTGCAAGGGCTTTGCTTAACGATCCGGAAATTATCCTTGCAGATGAGCCAACGGGGAACTTAGATCCAGAAACTTCCGAAGAAATCGTGACGCTTTTAAAACAGATCAGTCAGGCCGGAACGGCGGTTTTAATGGCCACGCATGATTACCACATCATCCGCACTTTTCCTTCACGCATCATCAAATGCGAAAATGGCATAGTACATGAAGATGCACAAATAGCATAAAAATTCTGACATCCGTCAGCTAATCAGCCAATCTGTTCAGATAATCATCCATAAATCTGACAGCTTGGCTGATTTACGTTTATGGCAAAATAGTTGAGATTAACACAAAAAAATTCAGCCTTATATTATGTTTAATAAGAAGAAAAATAACGATAAAGAAGAAAATATAATGAATCCTGAAAATACATCAGAAAATGCTACGGAAAACGTAGAAAATACTGATGCCACCGCAAATGAGACTGAGCAAGCACCGGAATTAACCGCCGAAGAGAAATTGCAGGCGGAGGTTCAACAGCTTAACGATAAATACCTGCGTTTATATGCAGAATTCGACAATTACAAACGCCGTACACAAAAAGAGCGTGTAGAGTTGTTACAAACTGCCGGTAAGGATGTAATTGTTTCGCTTTTACCTATTTTAGATGATTTTGACCGCGCATTAAAGGCAATGGAAAGCGCTACGGAAGTGGCTCCTGTTAAAGAAGGTATTTTATTGGTGAACAATAAATTGAAAAGCACTTTAGCACAGAAAGGCTTAAAAGATGTAGAAAGCATTAACCAGCCTTTTAACACGGATTTCCACGAAGCTATTACCAATATCCCTGCTCCTACTGAAGATTTAAAGGGTAAAGTTATAGACGAGGTTGAAAAAGGATATACCTTAAATGATAATGTGATCCGCTTCGCGAAAGTAGTAGTTGGAGCATAAAAATAATTATTGAATGACCGAATTTGAATGATTGAATTGATATTCTTTCATTCCATCACTCAATCATTCAATCATTTTATAAAAAAAGATGAGTAAAAGAGATTATTACGACGTATTGGGCGTAACCAAAAACGCAGGTGCTGACGAGATTAAGAAGGCTTACCGTAAAATGGCGATCAAATATCACCCGGATAAAAACCCGGGAGATAAAGCTGCTGAGGATAAATTTAAAGAAGCTGCAGAAGCATATGAAGTGTTAAGCAGCCCTGAAAAAAAACAGCGTTACGATCAGTTTGGCCATGCCGGTGTAGGCAGCAGTGCCTCGGGCGGTTACGGCGGTGGAAGCATGAACATGGATGATATCTTCAGTAATTTTGGAGATATTTTTGGTGGCCATAACCCATTCGAGAGCTTTTTTGGTGGCGGCGGCGGTGGCCAGCAACGTGGCGGACGTAGAGTAGCTAAAGGTTCTAACCTGCGCATTAAAGTTAAATTAACACTTGAAGAAATTGCCCATGGTGCAGAAAAGAAAATCAAGGTTAATAAACTGATCGTTTGTAAAACCTGCGACGGTTCCGGAGCAAAAGATAAATCGTCTGTAAGTACCTGTGGTACCTGCGGTGGCAGCGGCCAGGTACGCAGGGTAACCAATACCATTTTAGGTCAGATGCAAACCGCTTCTACCTGCCCTACCTGTAATGGAAGCGGCCAGCAAATTACTGCCAAATGCAATGTATGCCATGGCGACGGTGTTGTACGAGGCGAAGAAACCATTACCATCAATATCCCTGCAGGTGTAAGTGAAGGTATGCAACTGAGCATGAGCGGCAAAGGAAATGCGGCACCAAATGGCGGCATTCCGGGAGATTTAATTATCTTAATTGAAGAAATTCCACACGAAACTTTAAAACGCGAAGGTAATAACGTAGTTTACGATTTGCATTTAAGTTTTGTTGATGCTGCTTTAGGTATGAGCATCGAAGTACCAACCATTGATGGTAAAGCCAAAATTAAAATCGACCCTGGTACCCAAAGCGGAAAATTATTGCGTTTAAAAGGCAAGGGTTTACCAGAGGTTAATTCTTACCATAGAGGCGATGAGATTATCCATATCAACATCTGGACACCAAAAGCTTTAAGCAGCGATGAACGGAATGTTCTGGAGAAATTACGCGAATCGCCAAACTTTAAGCCTCAGCCAGGTAAAAATGATAAGAGCTTTTTCGAAAGAATGAAAGAATACTTTGAGTAAATAATCCAATATAATGGAGAAGCCGATGTTTTTAGCATCGGCTTTTTGTTTTTAAATTATGTTTAAAAGTTTTATTGTAAGCCGGAAGACGCTGCGAAGCAAGATCTTTTAAATTCGTTCGATAACTCAGTACAAAGATCTCTCCACTCCGTGTTGCCCCGGTCGAGGACGACCATCCTATCTGAGTTTATCATTCGTAGCTTGCTTTAACTTCATTTTTAATGAGTTTAAATTTTTCTTCAAGCTAAGTATAATCTAGCGATAACATCACAAAGTTATCAGGAAGCAGGATTTATTACCCAATCTTTTTTAAAGGCTAATCCACAAAATTGTTGTAAGCAGAACGCATATTATCCTGGTGGCGAACCAATTCTTCGATATTGTAATCAGTTAGCTGACCAGAAGCGGAAGCATCGCGCATCATTTTTCGTGCAGCAATTAAATAATCATTTAATCTTTCATTGAAATTTTTAAAATAGCCATCCTTCCCAGGATATTTTGTTGCATCTGGTGTAGCCATAGCAGCATGTTTTTGATGCTGTTCCTCAAGGGCCTGATAAGCGGCTTTAGCCCTGGCTTCTATGGATTTATAATTTTTAGTGCCTGCCATTAATTTAGTAAACGCGGCGGTCGCACTACGGTCGTCCTTCAGCGCGTATATATATTCCTTTAAGGGATGCGTTTTTAAAATTACCCGCTCTGCATCATCTCCGATCAGGTTTAGCTTGGCCAAAACCAAATCATCATATGTATAGTACTTTTTACCCATGCTGTAAATAGAATCTACCAAAGTTTTTCCCTTAGTCCCCTTATCATCCTTCCAGTCTTCTGCCTTGATGTATTCATCTAAAGATTTGTACGTTTCTTTGATCTTATCCAATAAACCGGTCATCGCGGTTACATTTTCCTTAAAAAATTTCTGATCATCTTTATTTAGCGCATTAGGCGGGGTATCAGGCTTTAGCTTGTTGCTGCTAATTGTTGGTATCGAAAAAGGCTGGATTAAACCAATGAAAGCAAAATGATCGCCTGGATTTTGCAGCCCTTTTTCAATTTTAACGATGTTATTTTCGATACGTTTGATGTAATCGTTGTTTTTATCGGTAAAACTTACCATTACATTATTATATTCAATAATGGCATTTACATCTTTTTCATCTGCTTCGACGTAAGCAGTTTTAGCATTATCGTCTTTTTTATTATCATTTTTACAGGCCGTAAAAGAAAGGGTAAGCGCAAGCGCTGTTAATTTTAAGATCGTTCTCATAGTATAAATTGTTTTCATAAATCTGATCCCCGATCAAAGCAATTTTTAAACCAAAAAGCTGTAAAAAATCAAGAGTTTTATGATTTTGATATCTTGTTGCTGTCTTCCAATTATTTAAATTGATTACGATTAAGGTTACTAAAACGGCAAGATGGTATTAATGAATATGGAAGAATTTTGCACAGCCTTTAAAAGGCATCCCATTGCCTGGACACTATTTATAATTTTTGTTGTTGGATGGCTTTTACCCTTAGCCGGTATGGTTTTTCTTGATGCACCATCAGAAAAATTTACGTATCAGAAAGGTCAGCACAATCCTACTGTAGGACTATTTACAGTATCTGTATTTTACTTCCTTATCAATCTTACTTTAGGTTTTACAGGTAAAAAAAACAACATTTATTTAAAACTATCTGCTTATATTGGTATCAGTTCTGCCCTTTTTATGGCTATATCTAACGGCTTATAAACCTTTCTTTCTAAAGCATGTTTTCTACATATGAAATGGAGAATTGGTTGTTCAGGTTTTTATTACCGTGAATGGAAAGAGGTTTTTTATCCAAAAGGCCTGGCACAAAAAAATTGGTTTAAATACTATTGTTCGCATTTTAACACCATAGAAATTAATTCTACTTTTTACAAAATGCCCACTCAAAAATCGTTCAATAAGTGGTACGATGAAAGTCCGGATGATTTTTTATTTACGATTAAGGTCCCGAGATTAATTACACATTACAAACAGCTTCATGAATGCCAACAACTCTTAATTGATTTTTACGAGACGATTCAAGCCGGACTAAAGCAAAAATTAGGCTGTGTACTCTTTCAGTTTCCATCAAAGTTTGATTACAGTGTGGAACGGTTAAATTTATTAATTGAAAATTTAAAAACCGATTTTAAAAATGTGGTAGAATTTCGTCACATCAGTTGGTTTGATGAAGAAATTTATCAAAAATTAGCAAAAAACAATATTACCTTTAGCGGACAGAGTTATCCTTCTGCCCTGCCAGACGAGACAATCCAGAATACAGACACTATTTATTACCGTTTTCACGGAAAACCTGTATTGTACAAATCTGAATATGATCTGAACACAATTAAGGAATTCAAAAATCAGGTTAATGATGGTAATGAAGTATTTGTTTATTTTAACAATACCTGGGGTTTTGGGGCATTGCATAATGCAAAGCAATTGCAAGACTTAGTAAAATAGGCCTGTTTGTGGAGTTAGATGTTACTATTTGGCTCCTTCGATCATATGAATAAAGCAGCAATTTAGAAGGTGCCCGGCTATTTTTGCCTAAAACCCACAAACCCGCATAAAATAAACCTGATAGTAGTGGTATTTCGCTTTACTAAACCTTAATTTAGCACGAACATTAACGAAATTTAACGGATAGCAGGACTATCAGGACCGAAGCATTACTGTAACTGCTTTCTAAAAAATAAAACAAAAAATATGCGTGTTGCCGTTATCGATCTTGGAACCAATACCTTCCACCTACTCATTGCTGAAACGACAGAAGAGCAGCCAGAAATTTTATATAAAACCAATTTACCTGTCAAATTAGGAGAAGGGAGAATCAACGATAACACGATCATTCCGGCAGCGTTTAAAAGGGGAATTGATTGCCTTAAAGATTTCAGCAAAACCATTGTTAACTATCAGGTTGATTTGGTGAGGGCCACGGCAACATCAGCCGTCAGGAGTGCTGAAAACGGGAAAGATTTTGTTAATGCCGTAAAAGAACAGGCCGGAATAAAGATCGAAATAATTAGCGGTGATGATGAGGCTGAACTGATTTATCAAGGCGTAAAACTGAGCGGTGCTATACAGGAGCCATCATTAATTATGGATATTGGTGGCGGCAGTGTGGAGTTTATTCTGTGCGACAGCGAAAAATTAATCTGGAAGAAAAGTTATAACATCGGTGCAGCAAGGTTAATGCAAAAATTCTTTAATTCTGATCCTCTTTCCGATACAGATAAACAGCACATCCTTTTTCACATCCAGCAACAACTGACAGATCTTTTCGCAATCTGCGAAAAATATAAACCACAAATGTTAATTGGCTCAGCAGGTGCATTCGAAACATTTGCCGAATTGGTTTCCGGAAAGCATCATCAAAATATCGCCGTTGAGCAGTTAAAAACGTACCTGTTTAACTATGATGATTATATTGATATTTCATTAAAGCTGATCAACTCTACACACCAGCAGCGCGTAGAAATGCCAGGTATCATTCCATTAAGGGTTGATATGATCGTTATAGCAGCCTTAATTACGAATTATGTATTGGGCAGAGCTAAAATAAACCGGCTAATGCTCTCTGCCTATGATTTAAAAATGGGGATTCTTGCCAGCATGATGTAAATATCAAAAGTCATAATTCCGCCTATAATATCGCGTTAAACTTAGTCTATAGTGAGCAGAACAAGATGGAGAAAGTACTTTGATATGGTACATTCAATTCAATTGAGGTACTCCGACAACTCGTTCCAAACTTCTGAATCGACCTTTAACTTTATTTACAATTATATATTGATGAACGTATCATTTTATCAAATCTATAGTTTTCATGCTGTGGTTTTCTTATATGATGAAATCTCAAGAAAATTTCACAAAGGCTTTTTAAATAAACTTCAGGAATTCATTATAAAGCTTTTCTGTTGGCAAGCCCATTACATTTGTATACGAGCCCTCTATGCGTTCTACTACGACAATACCCCACCAATCTTGTACGCCATAGCTACCCGCCTTATCAAAAGGTTTATAATGATCGATATAGAAATCAATTTCTGCGGCTGTAACGGCCCTGCAGTAAACTATGGTACGATCATAAAATGAATGGATCTGGCCTTCCCTGGCAAGCGTTACCCCGGTAAAAACCTCGTGTTTACTGCCCGATAGCTTAGTTAACATTTCCTGTGCATGTTTCCTATCCGCTGGTTTACCCAAAATTTCACCGTTTAAGGCCACAATGGTATCAGCAGTGATCACGATTTCGCCATCAGCTGTAAAGGCTTTTGCTTTTTTTTCAGCAATATAAACCGCAATCTCTGCCGGGCTTAAATCACCAGGATAGCTTTCGTCCACATCTTTCAGTTCAACTTTAAAATTTAAGCCCATAAGTTTTAAAAGTTCTTGCCTGCGGGGCGATTTAGAGGCTAAAATGATTGGCGGAAACTGAACTGGCATATTTTATTTTTCTGCTAAAATAAGAAAAGCGACATAAAGCCGCTTTTCTTATTTGATATTTTACCAGGATTAGTTATTTCCACCACCTTGCCTACGTTTTTCCATTTCAGCACGTTGTTCTTTTTGCCAGGTTTCGTAAGTCTTTTTCTGATCATCAGTTAATACTGCATTTACTTTTGCATCATTATCAGCACGCATTTTTTGCATTTTCTCTCTCATCGCATCCCGATCGCCACCACCCTGCATTTCTTCGCGCATTTTTTTCATGGTTTCGGCCTGCTCGGTAAAAACAGCGGTGAGTTTCGTTTTCTGATCATCAGATAACTTTAACTTTTCATCCATCAGTTTTACCCTTTCTTCAGGTTTCATCATCATTCTACCTGGCCCACCACCTTGTTGTGCATTAGCGAAACCCGCTATGCCTAGCATTAGTCCGCAAATCATCATTAATTTTTTCATTTTGTTCTTTTGTTATTTTTGGTTCAAATTGAGTTTATTGGAGTGGAAAAGAAAATGAAAGTTTAACGACAACATGTAACTTAGCTGTTGCAAAAAAAGGCTAATCTTTTAACAATAACACGGGTACGTGCGACTTAATAGTTAACTTCTGTGATACACTTTCGTGCAACAGGCTTTCAAAAAAACTATATTTCTTTGGAAGTGCAATGATCAACTGCGCTTCTTCGCTTTTTGCAAATTTTACAATTCCTTTAATGGTATCCTGATGATCGGCGTAATGGTAATCCGGTGAAAAATCTTTTAACATTTCATGTAAAATATGTTCTTCCTGCAAGTCAATAGCTTGGCCAGAGTTGATATTAAGTACCAGAAGTTTTAAGGCGTGTTTGCTTAAAATATTTTTTAGCGACTGTACAGGCATTACTTCTTTAACTTTTTTAAAATCGCAGGCTAAAACAGCTTTACGGATAGAATGATAATCGGCTTTAGGCGGTACGACCAAAACCGGCACCGGGCTGGATTTGGAGATTTTAATGGCATTAGAACCTATATCACTTTCATCTTTGGCTTTCTTTCCATTGCTGCCAATAATAATCAAATCTATTTCTTCCTTATTAACCCGATTGATGATTGATCTCAATATGGTTTCCCTCGTTAAAGAAACCTCAATTTCCGCATCCGGATTAATCTCCAACATTTCTAACTTCAGTTTTTCAAGCGCTTCAAGCCTGCGTGTCGTTTCATCAGCAATATTTTCGTCTGTGGTGACAATTAAATCCGGGGTCGGCAGGATGCTTTCGTATGTCGAAACATAATAAGCATTAAGCAGTATAATTTTAGCGTTCGCCATTGCGAAACTCAATCTGGCCGCATATTTCGCAGCATGATCGGCTGTTTTGGAAAAATCGACAGGTACAAGATAATTACTCATATCATAAAAATTATGTTTTTAAAACACCATTTAATCAATCGATTGATTAAATTGATTAAACAAATTTCGTTTATAATGTGATGTATTGCAAATTTTGGATGCAGAGATTTATAATGGCAGCGTCATTCTACCTTTGTAATGATCAAATTGAAGTCAACAATGGTTAATCATTCTATTTTCCTGAATCGGCAGCATTTGGATTTTCGTCGTACCATCTGCCCTGCACTTTCATTACCTTCTCGATAATATCACGCACAGCAGTTTTGCCTCCTTTGTAAGGAGAAATGAATGTGGATATTGCTTTTATTTCTTCCACGGCATCAGCCGGACAGGTTGGAAGGCCTACCAGTTTCATCACTTTTAAATCAGGAATATCGTCGCCCATGTAAAGCACTTCCCCTGAAGTGATATTCTTATCCAGAAGATATTGATTAAAAACGGCTACCTTATCTCCCGTCCCCAGGAAAACATCGGTGATACCCAGATTTAAGAAACGCTTTCCCATGGCGATACCATCGCCACCAGATATAATGCAAACATTATAGCCCTTTTTAACGGCCAGCTGCAGGGCATAACCATCTTTAATGTTAAAGGTGCGTAAAGATTGACCGCTATCAGTAACCTGAACTGATCCATCTGTAAGCACTCCATCGACGTCAAAAATGAAAGTGGTAATTTCTTTTAATTTCTGAAGAAACATATTTAGCTGGGAGTTTAGGGTTTGGAGTTGAAAGTAGAGTGGGGCTCTAGACTCCAAACTCTTTACTCCAAACTAAGTTACTGGTTATCTCTCCATTCGTAAACCCAGGCAGATTGAATTTGCTCCAAATGGCCTTCGTTGCTTTCTTCACGGGTTCCTTTAAAATTAGGCAAAGATAAAACCCATTCTAAAAGTTCGGTAAAGCGAACGCGGTAGATCCTGGCTTCTGTAAAATCATCACCGAATTTCTCATATAAAGACATGGCAATGTCTTCATAATCGTTCCAGTAAAAAGGTAAAGCAAATTTATCGTTATTCATCTTGTTTTGTTGGTTAATTGTTGAAATTGGTTAATCGGTTAACTGTTTAAATTGGCTAATCGACTAACGACTAAGGACTTTGGACTCAGGACTAAAACTAGTGTCCCATAAAACCAGACTGATCTGGAATGGTTACTTCAATATCGCCGTTGATTACCACACACTGGCAACCTAAACGCGAAGTAATTTTCGGACGAACAGCCCTATCAATAAAGTCTTCTTCCTTATCAGAAATCTCTTCGATATTATCCATTCCCTTAGTTACATACACATGGCAGGTACTGCAACCGCAAACGCCTCCGCAGTTGTGCTGTAATTCGATCCCATTATCAAGGCAAACATCTAAAACAGATTCTCCTGCGGCTATTGGTAATTCAATAGATTCGTGATCTGCTTCTTCAAAATTTATTTTCAGTTTAAAAATGCTCATAATTATTTTGCAAAAGTAATAAGCAAAAGCCGTAATTATGCTATTTAAGCGTTAATTTTATGCTATTGCTCAATGTTTGATAAATGTTCTGCAATTCGGGCATATCAGTTAACATGCTCAAATGCTTATTTAATGTACTTTCGTCAGCTCTGATTGCTGGCCCGGTTTGCACATCTCCCGGCAGGTTGCTCATTACCTTATTCGCTGTTTCCGCAATCAGTGGCCTGATGATTTCGAAGTCCAACTCATTCCGGCTTAAAATTTTATTGGCGAGGGCGTACAGGTGATTAGGGAAATTACAGGCAAAAACAGCTGCAAGGTGCAATACTTTCCGCTTCTCTCCATTTAACTCATACACCTCCCGACTCATTTTAGCTGCGAGATTTTTTAAAATCATGAATTGCTTTTCGCCGTTTGCTTCAATACAAAGCGGAACGTTTTCAAATAAAACTTCTCTATCTTTTGAGAAAGTTTGCAGCGGATAAAAAACGCCGGCGTGCTGAACTTGTGATGATAAAATACCGATATCGGTAGTACCAGAGGTATGCACCACCAAGCCCGTAACATGTTTCAATGATTTTGCAACGCTTTCAATCGCATCATCCTTTACCGAGATGATATACAAATCAGCCTGTTGTTCAAGTTCCGTAAGATCGTTTATGCCAACAGCCCCTATTAAATCAGCTAATGATTTTGCATGGTCTAAATTCGGGCTGTACACCTGTATTACATCTTCACCATTTGCTTTAAGTGCTTTTGCCAGGTTTGTGGCAACATTACCCGACCCCAATAAAACGATCTTCATGATTTATACAGTTTTGGCCTCTTTTCTCCTTCTGAAAATTGAAAGCAAGAAACCTACCACCATTACAATGGTTCCGGCCCAGTATAAATTGATAAAAGGAAATTCTATGGCTTTGAAAACTACCCAGTCTTTAGCCTGTTGTGGTTTCTCAAAAATTTGGAGCTCTACTTTTTTCTCATCTGGTAATACATTCGAGAAACGGAATTTAAGATCTAATTCATCTATCTTACGTGCAAAATCAAAAGTATTGTTGCCTTTAATTAAGAAAATAGGCTCTGTGTTATAAATTTTTCCTGCAGCATCAATTTCTAAAGGTAAACCCACAGCATAATCGCCTTGTGCAAGTGCTAAATCTTTGGCTGTAGGTTTTCTATCCAAATCTCTAACCGTAACCACTCCACTGGAGGTATGAATGGTATCCCCTACCGAAACCTTAACAATACGTGGTGCTTTGTAATTCTCATCATCAGAATGTCCTTCATGATCTTCATGAGCAGTTTGTTTTACTGCTGCACTGGTAATGTGCGTGTACACATCATAGGTAAGATAATGTTTGGTATCAGGAGAAGCGATTAGACCCATTTTTTCATTATCCTGAGTATGAGGGTGCAAATTAAAATCTTCCTTAATCTTACCGTCTTTATCTACAACCTTAAAGTTAAGCGTATAAAAAGTATTTGGAGCCTGAGTAGTATCGCTAACATAAGTTACCGTGTACTTGCCCATTTTTTTAGGCTCATTTTTATACAACATGATATTCTCTCCAGGCTTTTCTGTCTTTTCAAAATCCTTTACCGGAATAAAATTATTGGCATTGATGGATAAAGGTTTATTGGTAGCGGCAGAAATTAAAGCACCCAAAATCAGGAAAGCAAAACCGATATGCGCAATCGCCGAGCCTGCTAACTTTGCCTTGCCACCAAAGGCCTGGTACAATACGCCAGCATTTGAAAGCACCGCAAATAAACAGCTGAAAGTAATCAGGATGTACATGGTATTGGTGTAAATTCCCGCCACATACACTAAACCTGCTGTTAATACGATAGAAAAAACAATTACAGATACCAGACTGCTATAAAATTTGCGCGGATCGGTTCTCTTGTATTTTAAATACTGAGAAAAACCCGAAATCAGGGTAATCACCATTGCGAAAGGTGCCTGCCACTGATTATAATATTTAACAGCATCAACAGGCGGTGTAAAATTAGTGCCAAAGGCCTTGTTAAATACCGGAACCGAAGTAGAAAAAATAACCTGAATACAAGCAATGGTTACCACCAAAGCACCAATAAACATCCAGAATTCGCGCGAATAGGTTTCCTCATCCTTGGTCGTGATCGGCAATTCTTTCCAACGCTTGATAATCAAAGCAACAGCTAAAACCGCGAAAACCACATTGTATAACACCAAATGGCCAAACATCCCCATATCGGTAAATGAGTGAACTGAAGTATCTCCTAAAATTCCGCTTCGGGTTAAAAAAGACGCGTACAATACCAATAAAAAACTTAGGAATACCAAAGCAATTGCAGTGAAATAAGCGTGCCCGGTATTTTTATACGCAATCATCACGTGTACTGCACCAATTAAGGTTAACCACGGAATCAATGAAGCGTTTTCAACAGGATCCCAAGCCCAGAAACCACCAAAGTTTAACGCTTCATAAGCCCAGAAAGAGCCCATGATAATACCTGTTCCTAAAACCATCACCGCAAAAAGCGTCCATGGCATAGCAGGCTTGATCCATTCTTTATATCTTTTTTGCCACAAAGCTGCAATCCCGTAAGCAAAAGGAACAACCATGCTTGCAAAACCTAAAAACAAGGTTGGCGGGTGAATCACCATCCAATAATTCTGCAACAATGGATTTAACCCCTTTCCATCGGTAATGAACTTCAGGTAGTTCTTATAATTTTCAGGATTTGCAAAAACTACAGGTGCCTGTGCTTTTAAATCTAATGCATCTCTTAACAGGATAAATGGAGAACTTCCGATGCGCTCGCCAAAAATCTCTACACCTAAAAGCATAGAGGTTAAAAAAACCTGAGAGAAAGCAACAACGGTCATCACAGGGCTTTCCCATGATTTAGCCTTCCAGATCAATAATGTACCTAAAAAGGATTGCCAGAAAGCCCAAAGCCAAAAACTACCTTCCTGTCCTTCCCAAAAGGCAGATATGATATAGTAAACCGGAAGTTGTTTAGAAGAATGGGATTGAACATAATAGTATTCAAAATAATGACCAAGTACCAGGTAGAATAACACGGCACCGATGCAGATAATACTGGCAAAATTAATCAGATATCCTATCCGGCCTAAGTTACGCCAGGATTTTTCTGTTAAGTTTTTATCGCGACTGGCAAAAAAGTACGATATAGTTGATAGTAATGATGCACTAAAAGCCAGTACAATAAAAAACTGTCCGATTTTACCTGGTAACAGGTGTTCGCCTACAAATTGAATATCCATTAAAATTAGTTATATTTTTTCTCGCCGTACTTACCTACAGTGTCTACTTTGCCATCTTTATTAATCTCTACAAGATTATCATTATACTTAGAAGGGCATTTCATTAAAATTTTTGAAGCGTAAAATTTGTCCTTATCCATTTTACCGATAAGCACCAATTTTTCTGATTTTTCGAAATCCTGCGGTTTGGTACCTGCGTAAATAACCTCCCTCACCTCTCCTTTCTCATCTTTCATATGGAAAGAAAAGCGGTTCGCATCTTGTACTGCATCATAATGCGTACCCATCGATTTTACCCAATAGCCCATCACGTGCTCTTCTTTTTCAGAAAGGGCTGCCTGTTTAAAATTAGAGTAGGTATCAGTATTCGCATTTAAGCTAAATAAAATTCCTACAGAAATTGCGATGGTAATCAATCCAATGATGGCACTTTTTTTCATGGTTATACTGGTTGTAAAAACTGGCAACAAAGATAGAAAAATAGGCTTAGCCAGCATTCTTTTACATTTTTCTTGTCTTTATATTGACAATCAGCTGATTTTTGAGACTAAATATTTTTTCCGGACCAGGTATTTATAATCAATCTAAACGAATATTTGAAATCATTTAAAAGTTTGTATCGAAATTATTAAGTTTGGCCTTTCAGATAACCATTTCTTTGCGCATTTTACCGTAAAACATTAACCGGATTAATATGAACTTGAAACAGTTTTATAAACTTTTGTTATTTATTGTTTTAATACCGCTTTTAAGCTCGTGCTTTGAGGTAATTGAAGAGATTTCGATAAAAAACGATGGAACCGGAGATGTTGTGCTGACTATCAACCTAAGTCAAAGTAAAACCAAAGTGGCTTCGGTCATGCTGCTAGATAGTGTACAGGGTTACAAAGTACCCAGTAAACAAAAAATACAGCAGGAACTAAACGAAGCTGTGGCTTATTTAAAAAAATCGGAAGGTATTTCTAACGTAAAAAGCACAAGCGATTTTAATAATTACATTGCAACCGTTAGTTTCTCTTTCAAAGATGTTTCCAATATCAACAACATCACCAAAAACATTCTGGCGAGGCAAAAAATAAAGGCAACCAATACTTCATCTTACCACTATAATAAGGCCAGCAAAACCTTTAGCCGTAAATACCAGGCCATCGGCAATGCCAAAACAGCATTCAATAAGTTAAAAGCAAAAGACAAATCTGTTTTTAACGGCGCCACCTACACCAGCATCTATCGTTTCGAGTCGGCTGTAACAAGTAGCAGCAATCCGGCATCAAATGTATCTAAATCTAAAAAAGCAGTCATGTTAAAAAGCAGCATTACTGATTTAATAAATGGAAAAGTTAACGTATCCAATACTATCCAACTTTCTAAATAAACTTATCCCTGTATTTTGTCGAAAGGGCAATGCACGAGGCTTATCTCTAAAATCTATCTAAATGAAAAAAATTCTAATTGCTATCTTCCTTTTTTTATCGTTTAATGTGACCCGGGCACAAGATCTGGTTAAAAAAATCCCTTTAAATGCTTTCACTGTGGCTACCATTAAAGGCGATAATGTTTTTAAGCTCATGTTTGTTAAGGATTTTAATGAATCTTTCCTGGGCAGGAAATTGCTGACCGAAACATCAAAATCACTTGATCAAAATTTTACCAGCATAGAAGATTTTGGAATTAACGTGGAGAAAAACATGTATTACTTTAACCAGTTAAGCGATAGTATTACCTACAACTGTTTTCTGATCCCGATAAAGGACGCCAGGAAATTTGAAAGCCTGATTCAAAATAAAGAGAAAAAATTTACCCAACAGGGTGATATCCGTACAATGGTTTTGCCTGATAGCACGAGCATACTTAAATGGAATAACGACATGCTCTATTTTGTAGCAGGAAGCATTAACAGTTCTTTTTTTTCCGATTCTACTAAATCTGCACGTTATGGAATAAAAGAAATCAGGTTTCAGAACAATTATGACGATGTAGCCATTGCAGATAGTAGTGTTGTTGTGTCAGATACTGTTTACACCACTACGGCCGAACCGATGGTAGAGGTAGCTGCCCCCCCAATTATTGAAAAAGCAAAAGTTCAGAAAAAAGCGTCTCCTGGCAAAACATCAAAAAAAAGAAGCATAAAGAAAAAAACAGGAAAGAAAAAAGCTGTTAAACCAAAGAAAGTAACATGGACGCAGAACGTCGAGTTTGAAATGGAAGCAGACCCCAGCGAAGAAGTTGTTGATTCTACTGCAACTACCAAAGCTAATATTGATGCACAATATGATACGTATCAGCAAGAACGTGCAGAACAGGATGCCAAGAAAAAAAGGCTCGCGCTAGTTTGGATGACCGCTCAGGCTGATCAAATTTTCAATGGAAATTATCAGTCTATCGAAAACAATAAATCGTACGCAGCAAGTTTAGATGACAAGGCTATTGCAGAACTTTGGGTTTCAAGCCTTCAGGATGCATACAATATCATCGCGCCGGGTTTTGGCACCTATGGTAAAGCAGGTTTGATGAAAGGTTACGGCAGCCTGAATGCAAAACTTTTTATGGACAACAAGAGCTTTCGCATCTCCACAGGCTTAGAACTATCGCAGGAACAGGCAGATTCCTACAAAAAAATCCTGAACAGAAAGTTAAACAAAAAATTTCTGAAATATGTGAACAGCGAGAAAGCACTTGGTTTCATGAGCTATTCAATCGATACCAAAGCATACCTGGAAGAGTTCCCCAAATTACTGAAACAAACCTACGGTTCTTTTATGGGGGCTAAAATGGACGAAGAAATGGACCTGGGTGCCGATCTGATTTCGCTATTGTTAGACGAAGAAGCCGTAAGCAAAGTAATCAAGGGCGACGCATTATTTGTAATCAATGGGTTAAATACAAAGGAAGTTACTTATACCGCTTACGAGTATGACGACGATTACAAACAAAAAGAAGTAACAAAAACCAAAAATGAAGTGTTACCTGATTTCCTTTTCATGTTCTCATCTGATGATACCAGATTGATTAATAAACTGATTAAATACGGTATAAACAAAAATTTCGTAACAGCTGAGGGCAACATTTATAAACTAATGGAAAAGAAAAGTCCGATTGATGTTTATTTACAAATTAAAGATGGTATCGTGTTTTTTGGCAATTCTTTAACCGAAATGCAGGGCATTCAAAACAATCAATACGGCAGTTATAAATTAAGTAAAATGCATAAGCAACTATTGAGCAAAAACAATTTCAGCTTTTTATTTAATGCTAAAAACCTGGTGGGAAAAGTGCCTGCTTCTGAAATGGGTGGAGACGAAACGGCGAAGAAATTCAACAGCACTCTGGAAAAAATGGGCAATGTATATATAAAATCTAACCCGATCAAAGGGAAGCTGGTATCAGCAGATATCAGTGCAGAAATTCCGAACGGCCACGAAAATGCTTTGAAGTATTTATTCTCGTTAATTGAAAATGCAGCTAAGTAATTCAGTTGGCAGTTTCTAGTTGGCAGTTTTCAGTTGGCAATGGCCAGTTAATAATTTCAGGTTGGCTACGCCACAGTTAACCAATTATACCGTTAACCATTCTCATGAAGAAATTTTTAAAAATAACAGCAGCGATAATTCTATTGCTGCTTGTTTTTTATTTTGGCTTGTTTAAATACAGGCAAATCCAGGCCGGTAAAATATTAATTCCTGTCGCTACCAAGACTTTATTAAAAATAAATGTAGATGAACTATACAAGACCCTGGCTGTTAGTTACCTGAAACATCCCAGTCAATATTCCGGAACGGACAAGAAAGGGATCAGAGAAAAGATTAATGATTTAAATACAGGTTTAAAAATCCCCGCAAACATTTACCTATACACCTTAAAAGGAAAAGCTGTAAATACTTTTTACACCCGTTTAGAAATAGCCGATAGTTTGGCATTTGATACTTTTATTCAGAAAAAGCTTACATTGTTAAAAAAGGATGCCCATTTTTTTCAATCTGCAGACTCAACATTTTGTGTCCTGTTTAACAAAACAACTGTAAGCTTCGCATTCACCATGGCGAAGGAGCCGGTAAAAAACCTACTGTACGAGATCCAGGATCAGAAAAACATGGTTAAAATTAGTGATAGCAAGTTTGCACAAATGACCAGTCTTTCCGATCACCTCTCTTTTCAAAATGCAGAAAATTTAAGCAGGATTAATTTTACAGATGGAAAAATTGATTTCAGCGGTGAATTCGAGAATAAATGGATAGAGCCTGCTGTACAACCCAGGCATCGGAAGTTAAATTCCGAAAGTACAGTGGGTATATGGTTAAACGGAAAAATCAAACCGGATTTTATTAAGAAAAATCAAACCGTAAATCCCTCGTTACTATCAAAGGATAGTTTTTTCAGGTTTTACAAAGATTATATGGATTTTGAATGGACAAAAACCATTACACAGGTAGATACCATCGTAGGCTACGAATACAATGAAAACTTTGAGCAGGTAGAGAAAAAAATACTTCAGGACCATAAGATTCCTTCGGTTAACGTCAATCTGAGTGCCGATGATCAGGCAGTAGGCAATTATCTGAAATCGCTGGGTGCGCTGGATCAATCTACCGGAAAGATTAGCAGTTTAATGATTCCATTGTACCAGGTTTATTTTAAAGGCGGTAAAGGCAACGTTTTATTCACTACCGTTAAGGATGCTAACCCTGATTCAAAAAGGGTATCATCTGCTGATTTCTTTTATTTTAAAGTAGATTTCAAAAAGTTAATTAAACAAACATCAATACCATTGATTGCAGACAAACTGGGTACTTTTAGTCAGTTGGAGATTAAAGCAAAAAGCGCAGGGAAAGACAAAATTAAACTTGAATCGGAACTTTTATTTTTAAACAAGGATGCCAATGCCCTCATTCAACTTTTAAAAATGTTTGAAAATGGCTTCAACAGCTCTTTAAATTTCAATTTATCTGTTGATATTCCGGCACGCAAGTAAAATCACTCCCAAAATAAAAGCATAAATATACGCTGTTGTATCTGTTCTTTATTTTCTTAATCAAACGTTGGTATATTCGTAAGTTGATCACCTAAAAACATCTTAAATGCTTCATGATAATTTGATTCTTATTTTGGTTTTACTTTTAGGCGTAACCCTGTTGGTAATGGTTGGCCAGAAGATCAAAATCTCCTATCCTATTTTTTTGGTATTGGCCGGCTTACTTATTGGCTTTATTCCGGGTATTCCACATATCAAAATTGATCCCGATCTTGTTTTCCTGCTTTTTTTACCGCCTTTACTTTATGAAGCTGCCTGGTTTACCTCATGGAAAGACTTTTGGGAATTTAAGGGTGGTATATTTTTAATGGCCGTGGGTTTGGTTTTTATTACCTCGGTGGCTGTTGCTTATGCATCTGTAATATTTATACCTGGTTTTACCCTGGCGTTGGGTTTTTTATTGGGGGGCATTGTTTCGCCGCCAGATGCCGTTGCCGCAGCAGCGGTATTAAAAGGCATGAAGATTCCAAAGGTGGTAAGTACTTTACTGGAAGGAGAGAGTTTGGTAAATGATGCTTCCAGTTTGATTGTGTTTAAATTCGCATTAGCTACTATAGTTAGCGGCACATTTGTAATGCAGGATGCAGCGGTAAGCTTCGTTACTGTTGCTGGCCTTGGTATTTTAATCGGTCTTGCTGTTGGCGGCATTTTTTATGTGATCCACCGTTGGTTACCAACAACCGATAATATTGATACCGTACTGACCTTACTTACACCATACTTTATGTACATCACTGCCGAGCATTTTGAAGCGTCTGGCGTAATGGCAGTTGTATCAGGAGGCTTGTTACTCTCCAGTCAATCACATATCATCTTAACCTCAAGTTCCAGAATAAAAACGGTTAACGTATGGTCATCATTAATATTTATGCTCAACGGTGTTGTATTTATATTAATTGGCCTGGCCCTACCGGATATTGTAAACGGCTTAGGGCCTGATTATCCGATAACCAAAGCTATCGGTTACGGATTCGGGATTAGTATACTGGCACTTTTTGTCCGTATGGTATGGTTGGTTTCAACCGCTCAGATAACACTGCTCTTTAATAAAAAAACACGAATACGTTACCGGGATATGACCTGGCATTCATATGTCGTGATTATTTACGCGGGGATGAGAGGCGTGGTATCTTTAGCCGCGGCACTTTCCATTCCGGTTATGATTTCTGATTCGGTGGCTTTTCCCTTAAGAAACCTGATTTTATTCATCACTTTTGTGGTCATTTTCATTACGTTGGTTTTGCAGGGACTTACCCTTCCCCTAGTAATCAAATGGCTCAAAATTCCCGAGCCTAAGAGCAAATTAACGGAACAGGAGCAGACAAATCAGATTAAACTAAAATTGATTGATCTTTCCTTAGATAAATTAAATGCCGATTATCAGCACCAATGCACCCACAATGAGTTAATGGTTAACCTAAAAGCAGAGTTACAACACGCTTTAAAAGAAAAAAGGGATAATATCCACGCTTATAGAAGAGGCGAAATTGATAAAGAAGATTTAAAAGCCTACCGGGAAATCGTGCTGGCCTTAATTCAAATTCAGCGCGATGAGTTACATCATTTAAAACGCAACAAAAAATACGATGACGAAGTGATCAGGAAAGAAGAATGGAGGCTGGATTTAGAAGAGTTGAGTATTATCTCTTAGTGCTTGTTTTAAAAGCCGAATAAATAGAAAACGCCTGGTTGTTAAAGAACAGTAAACAAAACTGGCAAGTAAAAAATCCCTGCAAATGTTACATCTGCAGGGATTTTCGCCTTAAGCTTTAGTCTTTCAGCTTTGCGCCCTTATGGCCAAACACCTAAATTCATGTAAGAAACCGCAATTTTATCAATCGAATTAACGAAAGCAGCCGTTCTTAATGTTTTGGTACCAGGTTTGGTCATTAACGTTTCACGGATTTCGTGGTAAGAATGGATCATCGTATCTTCTAAACCAGAATTAACCAGTTCCATTTCAGATGCGCCTTTAACAATCATCAAACGGTGTTCAGGAAGAATGGTTTTACCGGTCAGGTTTTCTAACGTATTGATCAGATTCGCATTTGAGTTAGCTGCATAGCGGTTCTCCATACGACCAAAAGCCACGTGAGAAAGGTTTTTCAACCATTCGAAATAAGAAACCGTAACACCACCCGCGTTGCAATACATATCAGGAATGATGATACCACCCATTTCGGTGAAAATGGCTTCAGCTTCTGGTGTAGTTGGTCCGTTAGCACCTTCTGCAATAATTTTCGCTTTAATGTTGCGGATATTAAGTTCTGTAAATTGGTTTTCCAAAGCTGCCGGAACAATGATATCGCAGTCCTGCTCTAAACCTTCCATTGAATTTTTAAAGCTGGTGGCACCTGGAAAATCTAAAATTGAACCTGTGTTTTTACGGTGTGCAAAAACCTCATCAACGTTTAATCCATCAGGATTGTAAATCGCACCTTCAAATTCACAAAGGCCAACTATGGTTGCTCCAAATTCAGACAAGAATTTAGCAGAGTGATAACCCACGTTACCTAAACCCTGAACAATTACCCTTTTATCGCCCAAACCGGCTTTAAAGCCTAACTTAGCCATATCTTCTGCAACTTCAACACATTCACGTACGGCATAAGCTACACCACGACCTGTAGCTTCTTTACGGCCACGGATACCATGCAAAGCAATCGGCTTACCAGTTACGCAGCCCAAAGCATCGAGCTGACCAGGATTCATGGTCATATAAGTATCGGCAATCCAGCTCATTTCGCGTTCACCAGATCCATAATCAGGAGCAGGAACATCAATGCCGGGACCGATAAAGTTTTTCTTAATTAATTCAGTAGTATAACGGCGGGTAATGGTTTCTAACTCGGCAACACTATATTGTTTGGTGTTGATTTTAATACCGCCTTTTGCACCGCCAAATGGAACGTTAACAATAGCACATTTGTAAGTCATCAGGGCAGCCAGCGCCATAACCTCATCTTCGTTTACCATTTCACTGTAACGGATCCCCCCTTTGGTAGGGCTCATGTGGTGAGAGTGTTCTACGCGCCAGGCATCAATTACTTCAAAACCATTTCCACGGCGGATGGGGAACTGGAAACGATATACACTATTACATGTTTTAATCTGGTTCAATAAACCTTCTGGATGATTGGTAAATTGAGCCGCACTGTCAAAGTTCTTACAAACATCTGCAAAGAACTTGTTCTCGTCTGCTAGATTAGCCATTATTTATTTTTTATATTGAATAAGTTTTCGGTGCAAAATTGCCTAAAAAAAATGCACATATCCAAATGCAAAAATACTTAGTGTACAGCTAACACCACCTTATATAGTGCATGTAAAAGGCGTTATACCGATGATGCAGATCTGTTCAAAAACAATATTTAAATAGGTTTAAACAGCTATATACCCATCCTTCGGCAGGAATAAAACGACTAATTTAATAGGTTTTTTCGCGACTTAATCTGACGAAAAAAAATTATAAAAAAAATATCCACAGGTCTGTTTTTTTACGATACTGATTAATCAATAAACAAAAAAACAGCTGAAATTATCAATATCATAATTTCAGACCAAAAAACAAGACATAAAAAAGGAGATCAACTGATATTGATCCCCTTTAAAAAATTATCCGGACTATCGCAATTACGATCCTTTATTTATCACCGATGTGATTTTCTTTTTCGATTTTCTTTAATCTTCTATCAATGGAGAAAAGGTATGCGAGCAAACCTACCAGAATAATTACGATGCAGATAACCACCACGTAAATTTTTCCATTGCTACGAAGACTATCGGCCATTTCTACGCCATTATCTTGTGCAAATAACTGCATAGTGGCCATCATTAATATCAGGGAGAAAAATATTTTCTTCATTTTAGTTATGTTGTTGTTTGTTCTCAATAGTACGTATTCTGAAACGGATGGTATATACCCAATAGCCAATCAGGATCCAGCCCAAACATGCAGGGTAAAACACCATGCGCATGCGACTATCCAAATCGTAACTGTTAAAACCAGGGTTACCGCCATTGCCCGGATGTAAGGAATCTTCTAGCCGGGGTAAAACAAAAAGCAAGACCACCATCATCGGAAAGGCAAAAATATTGTAAATGGCCGAAATCTTAGCTCTTTTTTGTTCCTCATCAATCGCATTGCGAAGAATTAAATAAGCAAAATACAGCAATATTGAAATGGCTGCAAAATTCTGTTTAGGATCGAAACTCCAGAACTGTCCCCAGGTAAATTTAGCCCAAATGGCACCGGTAATTAAACCTAGAATACCAAAAATAATACCGGCATTAACACTTTCAACAGCTTTGACATCATCAATTTCACTTTTGGTCCTCAATGATTTTACGCTGTAAAAAACAGAAATCGAAAACAGTACAATCATAGCAAACCACATGGGCACATGAAAATACAGATTTCTAATCGTTTCGTTCAATATCGGCAAATGTGGTACGCCGAGCAATAAACCCGCTATTGCCGTATAAATTACCAAAACCGAACCTAAAATTTTCCACCAAGTTTTATGCATATTTATATTTAATTATCGAATTTTGAATGATTGAATTAGTTAATATTTCTTTGTTCCATCTTCCATTTCCTATCTTCCATATTAATCCCTCCAAAGGTAAGGAAATAACAGTAAAGAGGTTGCCACCACAAGTACATTCACCACCAGCAACATCGTTATTTCATCGTAACTATTCTCCCATGGCAGACCATCAACCGCATTTTTAGCCAGTTTAATTAGCAGAATCAATACCGGGATAATGATCGGAAAGCTTAAAATAGCCATCAGCATCCCACCGTTACCCGCTTTGCTCGCTATGGCCGAAACCATGGTAAATACAGTAGAAAAACTGATACTACCCAATAATACAGCTACATAATACAGCAATAGATCGGGCGGCGTAAAAGAATCAAAAACCAAAGTATAAAAACCTAAAGCAATAGTAGTAAGCACCAACATCAGTAGTGTATTGTACACCGTTTTGGATATTAACACTGCAGCCGGACTGGCCAATACATAACTATATAACTGCTGACCTTTGGTTTCCTGTAAAAAGCTTTTCGATACGCCATTGATCGAGGCAAAAAGCATAATGATCCAAAAGAGTGCGTTCCAGGTTAATTTATCGCCAAGGCTAACAAAAGAGAGGTAACATGTAAAAATGGTAGAGACCACATAAAGTAATACACCATTAATGGTATATTTGGAACGCCACTCTAACAATACTTCCTTGTGAATTAAATATTTAACCTCTTTGGCCAATTGCATAGCCGCAAAGATACTTTTATTGATAAATATTGCGCGCCTAAATTGTTGTATTGTTGTAATTTTGTTTGAGTGAACCAGGCAATCCTCCTGCCTTTGGAAAAATAACCTACTTTTAATATTACATTATCCAATAACAGGGACGCACAGTACGCGCTATAGTAGCCCGACTCCTCCTGGCCTCTTAATATTTTCGTCTTTGTCAACCAGTTTCTAAAGGTGAATCAATTTTAGCTAACTATCGACCTTAAAGGTCGCTACCTGAAATATTATGATTAATGCGGCGCAAATAATTCAGAACAGCATAATGAACGAAATGAATAAAATATCCGTTTGCCAAAATCCATTGCAGATGTAGCAACGTATATAGGCCAGTTCTTGTAAATCTCACCATTTATGCTCAATGCATTGTAAAATCAATGATTTGTCATGCCAAAAGATCTACTGACGATTATCCTTATTATCAATAAAAAAACAAAATGAACAAAATCAAAACAATTGTACTTTCTACTGTTGCTGTCCTTTCCATTTTTACAGTCGAAGCACAGACTTTTAAAGAGCCGGTGGGTTACAAACTTAAGAATGGCATGAACATTATTATTTCAGAAAATAATAAATCGCCGAAGGCTTATTCCAGTTTCACCTTGGATATCAAAGCATTTGACACTAAAAAAGATGGTATAGTTGAGCTATTAAATGCCGTGCTAAATGAAAACGAAAGTAAAAGCCCGAACATCAGTTTTAAAGACAACAGTGGTAAGCTGGCTACGTTAAATACTGACCTGGAGAAAGACCTGATACAGATGGCTTCGGTAATTCAAAACGCTAGCTTTGATCAACTTACCTTTGAAGTGGCAAAAGCTAAATTGATGGCCAGCATAAAGCAACAAGATCATGATTATGATCAAACGGTAAATGAAAATTCGATCAACGCCTTAACACTGGCCGATGTTAAAAGCTTTTATAAACAGATCTCTCCTGAAAAAACATTTCTGACCATTGCAGGCGATATTGATTTAAATACTGCTAAAGCTTCAGCAAAAAAAGCTTTTGGCAATTGGAGCCGAACACACGAACTAACATCAGCTGTTACAAAGTAATATTGAAATTAAGTCAAGGCCATTTCATTCGTTTCAAAGGGCCTTTTTTATGTCTAAATGCTACTTTTTTGAAAATAAAAAGCTTTATTTTTTGATGGTTTAATTAACTAACTTGCACATATAATGTATTTTGTATCCTTCGTTAATCCAAGCATAAAATGATGAGAATTAGCCTAAGCAATTCTGCTGTCCATTTGCTTGAGAGTGATGCCATTAATGATAAAACCAAGTTGTAAATCTGAACAGTACGCAATGTATCTTCAACCAAAAAGGAAAACCGCTGTACAATCAATACTCACATTTTTTTTGGCGATATTCCTTGGGGTCGGTTCATTACATGCACAGGAAAGTAAAGCAGATATTTCCAGTTTTAGTAAAATTATTGATAACAGTATAGCATTCAATAAACTTAAAGACTCAACAGCGGTTTATAGTTTTACCATAGCAGTGGCGCTAAACAAAATAGCTGGCAAAATTAATTCGGATGTAGATATCAATAATCCTCTTATCGATGCTGTATTTCTTGACAAAACGAAGATCGCTAAACTGGATTATTCCGAGATGGTTTCTAAAGGTTATAAGGGTGTGCAGTTGAAAGTAGTTGTTATCGTTTTATCATCAGATTATAACTCAAAAATGATCGATGTTTATGCCATCCCCAAAATAATTGGCAATATAACTACAGATCCAGAAGGGTATTTAAATCTGGACACAATTGTTATTCAATGCGACAAAAAAGAATATAACTGATATTACTGATCTACAATATATAGCATATCTCAGATGAAAAATCATTACTTTGTATAAGTTAACGCCCTTTGATTCATTTTCAAAGGGCTTTTTTATGCCGAATTGTTACATGCCTTTAATTTTTAGCCATTCACATTCCGGCAATCATTTAATATCTTCGTTATAAATAAAATCATTAGTTTCCAAAAAAGCCTCCTCAAATGAAAAGAGCCTATATCCTACTTACCTTTATTGCCATTAGTTTATCGCTACAGGCCCAGGTTGTGGTTAACCGAAATCAAGATATCGATAAAATGGTTAAGGCTGTAAATCCCGATTCACTAAAATCTTATATCAGTAAAATGGTTTCTTTCGGAACCAGAAACACCCTTAGCGACATTAAAAGTAAAACAAAAGGTATTGGAGCCGCAAGAAATTGGGTGCTGAGTAAATTTAACCAGTTTGCGAAGCAAAGTGATGGCAGGCTTACTGCGTACCTGGATACCATTACCTTCAAACCTGACGGTAAAAGAGTAGATCAGCCTACACTTTTAGGTAATGCCGTAGCCATATTAAAAGGCACGGATGCCAATGATAAACGGGTTTATGTAGTAAGCGGACACCTGGATAGCCGTGTTACGGATGTGATGAACAGAACCAGCGATGCGCCGGGCGCTAACGATGATGGCAGCGGAGTAGCAGGCGTAATGGAGGCTACCAGGATTATGAGTCAGTATAAATTTCCGGCAACCATCATATTTGTAGCCGTAAGCGGAGAAGAACAATCTCTACTAGGTTCTGGTTTTATGGCAGCAAAAGCTAAAAAAGAAAACTGGAATGTAGATGCCATGCTGAACAATGATATGATTGGCAGTAACAATAGCAGCGAAACACAAATTATTGATAATACCAGGCTGCGTGTATTTAGTGAGGGCTTGCCCAGTTTCGAGCTGGATAAAAATGCCAAAAGTATCCGCCAGTTTGGTTTAGAGAACGATGGTAAAAGCCGTCAGTTGGCACGTTATGTTAAAGAAATAGGCGAGCGTTATGTAGATCAGTTAGAAGTTAAATTAATTTACAGAAACGACCGGTTTCTACGTGGCGGAGACCATACCCCATTCGTAGAAAATGGTTTTACAGCCGTACGCATCACCGAAATGAACGAGAACTTCGATCACCAGCATCAAGACCTGAGAACAGAAAATGGTGTGCGGTATGGCGATCTGCAGGAATTTATGGATTTTGAATATTTACGCAAAAACACAGGTGTAAATATTGCTGTTTTAGCCAATCTGGCCAAAGCCCCTTCAAGCCCAACCGAAGTAAAGGTTGACGTTAAAAACCTGAGCAACTCTACCCTTTTATACTGGAAAGCCCCCCTTAATGGTACGGTGAAAGGCTATTATGTATTAATACGCGAAACCAGTAGCGCTGTCTGGGAAAAGAAATTTTTCACTTCCGCTACTGAATTAAGATTGCCCTACAGTAAAGACAATTATTTATTCGCCGTTCAGAGTGTTGGAAATGATGGTAATGAGAGTTTACCCGTAGTACCCGGTATAGGCAGATAATGAAAATATTTTGGTTTTATCCGTATTTAAGCTCAAATTTATCGCATGAAATTCAAACCGCTGGCTTTTATTATTAATATTGCCGTCACACTAGGTGTTGGCGCCTTAGGCGGATGGGCTACTGCTCAATCGGTCAAAACCTGGTACCCAACATTAAATAAACCATCGTTTAATCCGCCAAATTGGCTTTTTGCACCGGTTTGGACCAGCCTTTATATCTTAATAGGTATTGCAGCCTACCTCGTCTGGGTAAGACGTGATAAAATTGTTCATTTTCCACGTACAGTTGCCATTTACCTCATCCAGCTGATTTTAAATCTCGCCTGGTCATTCATTTTCTTTTATCTGCATGAAATAGGTTTTGCGCTGGCAGAAATCATTTTACTGTTGCTGGTGATCGTTATTAATGCCATCACTTTTTATAAAATCAATAAATGGGCCGGAATACTTTTTATCCCATACATTGTGTGGGTAAGTTTTGCTACATTTTTAACTTATAACATTTTCATATTGAACTGATTTTAAAAGAAAAACACTTATTTTTAGGGGTGGTAACTTTTAAAAGATATTTGCTGATCCTGTTCGTTCTGTGTTGTAGCCAATTGCAGGCGCAAAAGGTAGGTCTTGTATTTAGTGGCGGTGGTGCTAAAGGATTGTCGCACATTGGTACGCTAAAGGCCCTTGAAGAAAACCACATTCCAATCGATTACATTACCGGCACCTCTATGGGTGGGATCGTTGGCGCCATGTATGCGGCTGGCTATAGTCCAAAACAGATTGAGGAGATAGCACTCAGTAACGACTTTCAGAACTGGGTAAACGGACGGTACACAAGTGATTACACGTATTATTTCCAGAAAAATGCACCTAATGCCTCCATGCTTACCGCAAAAGTGGCTATTGATACGGGGTTCCATTTTAGCTTCCGTTCCAATCTGATTAATGATATTCCCTTGAATTTTGCCTTTCTGGAGCTTTTTTCACAGGCCTCAGCCGTTTCCAAAGATAATTTCGATAACCTGTTTGTTCCCTATCGCTGTATGGTTGCCGATGTGCTTTCGCAAAAAAGCATCACGGTAAGTAAAGGAAGTTTGGCTGAAGCCGTAAGGGCCACCATGACGGTACCCATTATCTACAGGCCAATTAAATTAGACGGCAAGTATGTTTTTGACGGTGGCCTTTACAATAATTTCCCGGCAGATGTAATGGAAAGAGATTTTAAGCCCGATTATATGATTGGGGCCAATGTTTCTTCCAAAACCTATAACGAATATCCGAAAAACATCGACGATCGTTTAATGAACCGCTTTCTGGTATACATGTTCCTATCTAAATCAGACTCTACCATGATCGGTAAAAACGGTGTATATATCCAGCCAGATTTAGCCACTTACAGCGTAACCAACTTCGCTCCGGTAGCAGAGCTGATCAAAAAAGGATATGATGCCACCATGGCTGATATGCCAAGGATTAAAGCTTTGATCAGCAGAAGGGTTAGCGATGAAGAACTGACGCAGAAAAGGGAAAAATTCAATTCGAAAAAACCAGATCTCAGATTCAGTAATATCATCGTAACCGGCGTAAACAACCAGCAAAAAAGATATGTAGAAAGGCTTTTCAAAAGCGATAAAACTACTTTTAACCTGCAAGATGTTAAACGTGGGTATTACAAACTTGTTGCCGACCAAACTTTTGAAACGGTATATCCCAAAATTTCTTATCAGGCTGCAACAGACAGCTATACTTTTGAAGTGGTGGCACAGCCCAAAAAGAGTTTTAAGCTCGAGTTAGGTGGCAATATTTCAACCAGGCCCATCAGTAATGTTTTTTTGGGTGCGCAATACAATTACCTCAACCGCAAATCTTACACTTTCGGAACCAGCTTTTACTCCGGTCGTTTTTACGAATCGGTACAGGTAAATGGCCGGGTAGATTATCCTACCAGGCTCCCCCTGTTTCTTGCTGCAGAGCTAACCTATAATCACTGGAATTTTTATAATACCAGTCAGATTTTTATTGAAAACCCACGCCCCATTTATATCGAACAATCAGACCGGAAGATCGATCTGATGATGGGAATGCCATTAAATTACAACACCAAAATTGTGCTCCATGCTAACTTTATCAACAATAATGACCGGTACAGTCCAAATAATACCTTTTCAGTAGGCGATTTCTTAGATCAAACTATATTTAATGGCTTCAGGGGCTCGTTAAACCTGGAAAAGAATTCGCTGAACAGAAAACAATACGCCACCAATGGCCAAAGCTTTTCGTTAAGTTTTAATTACACCACCGGTCGCGAAAATTATAATCCCGGTAACATTTTCCGGAATACCCCTGGTTTTGTGAAAATCCCGGGCAGTAGCCAGCTACGCCATTGGGCCAGTATTAAGCTTACGCAGGAGAACTATTTTTTACACCTCAACAAATATACGCTGGGTTACATTGTTGAGGGTGTAATTTCGAATCAGCCCTTATTTAGCAACTATTACGCAACGCTTTTAACCGCTCCGGCCTTTTACCCACTGCAAGATAGCCGCTCGCTGTTCCTAGATAAATTTAGGGCGACCACCTATGCTGCTGGCGGAATAAAAAACATTTATAATGTTAAAAAAAACCTTGATTTTAGATTAGAGGGTTATTTATTTTTACCGCATAAAGAATTTGAGCTGAATAATTTCCAGGACATCAGTTATGCAAAGGCCATTACAAAATTACGTTATGCAGGTACCGCTGGTCTGGTTTATCATTCACCTCTGGGCCCGGTTAGCCTAAGTTATAATTTATATAATGATGCTATTAAAAGAAATGGCGTATTATTGCATATCGGTTATTTAATTTACAATAAACGTTCTATCGAATGAAACGAATCGTACTCTTGTTTTTGCTGTGTATAAACGGCCTTTTCGGCTTTGCACAAAACGCATCAATCAATAATTTCTTGGTAAAAGAGAATTTGCTAAAAAACAGTAAACTGGCCATCATAGCAGCCGATTCTTTGAACAACCCCAACGAGAATATTAACGGAACCTATACCTTTAGTGTAAGTGGCTTTACCCAGGTATTAAAATTTAATGATGGCATAGCGGTGCTACCTTTACCGATCGATAAATCTACTTTTGTTTATATCAAACACCAAAACGACGCCGGTACACATAGCAAACTCGTGTATGTTTATAAAAAAGATACCGATTTAAGTCCTTACACCATCAACAGTTTATGGTTATTCATCATCCCTATCGCACTGATTATCATCGCTTTCGCCTTCCGTAAACTTATCATATTTGTGATAATCGTGCTCCTGGTATTTGTATATTTCAACCATAGTAACGGATTAAATCTTTCTACTTTTTTCGAAAGCATTTTTGACGGCTTGAAGAATCTGGTCTGATTTCCCCTACTAAAATCGTCATTGCGAAACGGCTTCTTCAGCCGGCTGAAGCAATCTTTATTGCGAGGCTTTCGAATGGTTAAGTAAGGTGTAAAAAAGAGAAGCTCATGCTCCCCCTCGTTTCCAACGAGTCTGAAAATAGCAAATCGCTTTTAACGATTAACATTATTGTTTATCACAAAAGTTTCTATTTTTTTTAGAAAAGCAGTACCTGTGGTGCTTCGGTTCCGCTAGTCCCGCCCTTTGCTTAACCCCGGTAAATCTTGGATAAATTAAATTCCGCTTAAACCGGGGTAACGCTGCCGGTCGGGTTTAGTTAACACGGGTCAGTTAACGAAATAAAAATGGTTTGTGCAGACACAAACCATGGAATGGGACCAAACCATTGATATAAAAATTTCTCCGTGCTAATCCGTATTTCCGTGGCAAAAATCATTTGTGGCGTCAGATTGTTCCAACTGATACAAAGAATTCGTGGTGTCTGATGTTACCATCTGACACAAAAGCAATAATTAGCTAGTAAAAAGATTGGGCATTCAATTAGGTTGTAAATAATCAAGGTCAGTTATTTCAAAATAAGATGGCTCGTGAAGACAAGAACCATAGTGGTATTAAAAACCCTGAACTCATGCTCACGCTCGTTTCCAACGAGTGTGAAAAATAGCAAATCGCTTTTAACGATTAACATTGTTGTTTATCACAAAAGTTTCTATTTTTTTAGAAAAGCAGTACCTGTGGTACTTCGGTTCCGCCAGTCCCGCCCTTTGCTTAACCCCGGTAAATCTTGGATAAATTAAATTCCGTTTAAACCGGGGTAACGCTGCCGGTCGGGTTTATTGAACCGGAGTCTGTAAAGCTATCGAATTTCTCCGTGCCAATCCGTGTTTCCGTGGCTAAAAACTTAAGTGATCTGTGAGGAGACAGGCCACGGAATTGGTTATTTAAGCGCTAATAAACATTTATAAAAACATTCACTATTTACTAAAATTTTTAGTAAATTTGTTTCTATGGAAAATCTATTTTTAGTGTGTTTAATTCCGCATGTCTCTATTGCAGACGACATAAATGAGATCAGAACCTACATTGCAGATAAATTTAATGTGCGTGAATCATTAAAGCGTCCGGCACACATCACTTTATATCCTCCGGTAAAACTTTCAGGATATGATGCAGAAGAGCGTTTTTTCAAAGCGCTAACAGATGCCTCCTTTAATCAGCCATTTATACAGGTGCTCCGAAATTTTAACTCCTTCCCCGAACATACCTTTTACTTAGATGTTGAACAAAATCAAGGATTGATGTTGCTGGAAAAACAGATAACCAAAGCCTTACAACCTTTAAAACTGATCGGGAAAAAAGAAAAATTCAATCCACATTTAACTTTGGCATTCAGGGACATAAAACCCGTTTTCAAACAGATCTGCGCAGAATTTAAAGACCGCAAATTTAAACGCGAATTTGAGGTTTCATCTTTTTCTGTTTATAAGCACGTGGATAAAAGATGGCAACCCTTTAAAGAATTGCCTTTTAAAGATCCCGATACAAAACCCAAAACTTTAACGCTTTTTGATTAATTAAAACGGCATTCCGATACCAAAATTGTATTGTATAAAACGATAGGTATCAGGCCCATGAGTGGCGTTATAGGTATTTTTAAAATCCCTTGCCCCGGATAAAAACTTGCCGATGACCCATTGATCCGAACCTGCGAACTGGGGATCTTTAAGTTTTAATCCCACATCAAACCTGAAAACAAAATATTGCACGTCATATCTCAGCCCTACACCCGTACCAACGGCTAACTGTTGCGCCAATTTACTCAATCTAAATATGGTTTGCTCGTCAAGTGAAGGATTGGCAACAAGAATTGACTCGCCCTTCCTCAGGTTCCATACATTACCGATATCAACAAATGCAGCACCTTTTAAAGTCGCACCTAGAAACTTCTTCGCAACGGTAAAACGGTATTCAAAATTGGTTTCAATCCGCATGGTTCCGAGTTGGTCGAGTCCAAAAAATGCCCTCCTCAACGTATCACTCCGTAAAAGACCTCTATCATAGTTACCGGGCCCGATGGTTCTCGCCTGCCAGGCTCTTATGCCGCTTGATCCACCAGCAAAAAACTGCTTTTCAAAAGGTATACCGGTTAATACTGAATTTCCGTAAGCATAAGCTACGCCTGCATTTAAACGCGCAATAAACTGCCGATCACCGCCTAAATGTTTATACCACCTCAAATCAACTTCAGGGCGCATGTATTGGTTAAATGGCAGGCCCAGTATTCTTGCTGGATTGTTGTTTGCAGGATCACCTTTTTTCCCGATCAATCCGGATATTCCCTGCAACATATTTCCTGCAATGTCCATTCCCGCCCGTAAATAAACAAAAGACCGGTATTCATTTAATTTATTTGCATTTAAGGTATAGGTATATTTCATGCCCAGTGTTAAATCTTTACGACCTAACAATGTGGAATAATAAAGGTTGTTCAATACGGTTTGCTGATCAACATTAGGGTCTAAATAGCCAAAACGGTACTCAAAATTTAAGGGCGTAAATGAATGTAATTTAGATTTGGTTTCAAACCAATCGTAAGTAATTGAATTGATAAAGATCCTTCTAACCGATACATCTTTCTGCAGCGCATAAATGTAGCTTGATGCAAAAGTAGTGTGCGGCATGCCGTTCCCTCCTAAAACCGGATTATAGAAAGGAATCATTAACCGTGGTACAGTGATACTCGAACTGATTGAAAAATCACGCTGATAAATATCGCTGAAGGGTTTGGCACCATTGCCAATCCTTGATTGCAAACCACCTTTTACCTGAAGTTCAAATCTTTCGGCCCCTCTGAAAATATTGTTATTGGTATACGTATTTCCTATGGTAAAACCTACCGTACCGCCATTAAAAGGCACCTCCCCTTCCACGCGGTTACTCATCACCTTTTGTGGAATAAGCTGGATTACCGTATTTATTTTGTTTGAAGTACTATCCCTCCTGTAATAATCGATTTTTACATTTTTAAAAATATTGAGTTCATATAACCGATCGTAAGTAAGGTTTTCATTTCTTATATCATAAAGATCGCCCTGTTTCAGAAAATCATACCTTACAATGGGGTTTCTGCGGTAGCGCTTGGAAAAATCGGTAAAAATTATACCGTTAATGGTATCTTTATTGAGCTTGTAACGTACAGAATCCGGGAAGCCATCCGGGTTAGGCGCAATAATCATGTGGGTATATCCAATATTGAACTGCTTATGTTCGCCGTTGTTAGGGTTGGTTACATTCAGGTTCAGGTCTATTTTATTGGTTTTTGAAGTAGGTTCGGCACCATAAACATCAAAATTAACATAGGGTCTTAAGAAATAGAAATAACCGTTTTCTTTCATGATGCGGTAAATCTGTTCCCTTTCATACGTTAAAGAATCTTCATCGTACTGCATCCCGGTGTGCAGATGGCTTATTTTCGCTTTATTCGATTCGTAAAGGTTTTTAATGTTCGCATTGGGTATCGAATCGGAAATTTTATCTATAAAATAAGCAGGTCCTGGTTTTGCCGTGAACACAATTTCGGCTTTTTTATCTGCAACCTTTATCGCCGCCTTTACATCGGCCCGGCGATAGCCTTTGCTTTTTAAAAACTTCTGTATCTGTGTTCTCGAAATCTCGACCAGCGTACTATCCAGAATGGCGGGTGGCGTACCAAAGGGTTTGATATCGCTCGTTTTATACCGGCCATCTTTAGTATTAAACAGGTTGTATAATGGTACCTGGATACTTAGCTTAGAAGCCGGTCTGATATCTTTCTGCACATAATTGTAAGCCTGTTCTTCAAATTTAGCATCCACACTATCGATAGTTACCTTTTTCACTATCGACTGATAGTCTGCAATGTACTTAGTTGATGAGCAGGCCTGAATTAAAACAATAATAAATAGTAATATTGCAGTGCTTTTCAGTTTAATATATATTGAGTTTTGGTATGCTTTCAAAATCACAGATTAGTTTTATAAAATCGTTACATCAAAAAAAATATCGTAAAGAACATGGTTTGTTTATTGTTGAAGGTATAAAATCCTTACAGGAATTTTTCCAGTCAAGCTACCAGATCCACACTATATTTTATAACAGCGAGCAATATCATTTGTTACCCAAATTGCCTGCAAATATAAACTTATTTGAAGTAAAGAACGCCGAATTAGAGAAGATTAGTACGCTGCAAACACCACAGGGCTTTTTAGCGCTTATTCATATCCCCAAAAACAGGGAATTGGCACCCAACGAGTTAAAAAATCAGTTTACTATAGTGTTAGATGGCGTTCAGGATCCAGGCAATATGGGCACCATCATCCGTACGGCAGATTGGTTTGGTTTTAAAAATATCATCTGTTCTCCCGACTGTGTAGAAATATTCAATCCAAAAACCGTACAGGCCACCATGGGCTCTTTGGCAAGGATAAATATTTATGAGGCAGATTTACCGGCATTGCTGGATAAAAATACCATCCCTGTATTTGGTGCATTATTAGATGGCGAATCGATTTACAGAACACAATGGGGAACCGAAGGGTTGGTAATTTTAGGTAATGAAGGAAAAGGAATATCGGCAGAGGTGATCAAAAAAATAAATAAGCCGGTCACTATTCCAAGAGTTGGAGCAGCAGAATCATTAAACGTAGCCGTAAGTGCAGCAATCTTTTGTGCTGAATTAGTGCGAGTTCGCAATTAAATTAGATAATTATTGAAATAATGTTTGCGCGCTAACTAATAATTGCTATTTTTGCAGCCTTGAATTTAAGGTCGAGTGGCCGAGTGGCTAGGCAGAGGTCTGCAAAACCTTCTACAGCGGTTCGAATCCGCTCTCGACCTCCATTTGTACAAATAAAATAATTAAAAAGGTTATTACCATGGCAGTTACCAGATTAAAAAGAAAAGACAGAAGAAATAAAAATACAGCTCACCAAGAGGTAGCATTTTTAAAAAGAGCAACTAACATTGAGTTAGGAAGCCGCTCTGCACAACCTAAAAACGATCAATTAGCTAAAAACAACGCTGTTTTAGCTGCTTTGGCAAAATAGTTTTTAGAAATTCTTCTAAAAAATTTAAAGCATCCTTCTGATCAAAGGATGCTTTTTTTGTTTACGGCTGCTAATGGTCTTCGACAGGCTCAGACTGACAAAGCTTAATCAGGACATATTACCGGAAGGGTGGCTATAAAATGGAATATCACATTAAATAAATTCTTTAACGCGCTACCATTTACTGGTTACAATCTATTCGTCATTGCGAGGAGAAACGACGAAGCAATCTTATACCGGAAAATATTACTTTAAAGATTGCTTCGTCGGCTGAAAAAGCCTTCTCGCAATGACGATACTGTGAGGAGAGACAAAGCCGAATTGCGACTAAACCAGCGCTTTACAGATACTTTTGATCAACCCCGGTCCTTCGTAAATAAAACCGGTATACAACTGAATCAGACTGGCACCAGCATCCAGTTTCTCCTGTGCATCCTCGGCCGAGTGTATACCACCTACCCCAATGATCGGGAAAGCTTTATTCGATTTTTCTGAAAGATAGCGGATCACCTCAGTAGAGCGTTCTTTAACGGGTTTCCCACTCAATCCGCCTGTTTCGGCTTTTAAATGCTGCTCCGTAGCCAGGTTCTCCCTGCTGATGGTGGTATTGGTGGCAATAATACCTGCTATTTTAGTCTCTGCAACAATTTCAATGATATCATCTAATTGCGCATCCGTTAAATCAGGCGCAATTTTCAATAAAATCGGACGAGAAATATCATTTTTTCGGTTGCGCTCCTGTAAGGTATTCAGAATTTTCTTAAGGGGCTCTTTTTCCTGCAGTTCACGTAAACCTGGGGTATTTGGCGAACTTACATTCACCACAAAATAATCTACCACATCAAACAGACGGTCGAAACATTTAATGTAATCGCTTACCGCATCTTCATTTGGAGTTGCCTTGTTTTTACCGATATTTCCACCCACAACAATATCAGGGTGTTTATCTTTTAGCAGACGCAAACGTTCTGCCATTACATCAACTCCCTTATTGTTAAAGCCCATCCGGTTGATCAAGGCTTCATCATTAGGCAGGCGGAACATCCGGGGTTTATCGTTTCCAGGCTGTGGCATCGGGGTTACCGTACCTACTTCGATAAATCCAAAGCCCAGATTACTAAGTGGCTCTACGTATTCGCCATTTTTATCAAATCCGGCAGCCAAACCAACAGGATTTCTGAATTTTATGCCAAAAACTTCCCGTTCCAGACCTTTGATATGTACATCAAAACTGCTACGGATAATGGTTTTGCCCAGCGGAAAATTATCATTAAACCATTTTAACCGTTTGACTACAAAATAATGTACGTTTTCAGGATCAAATTTGAAGAATATTGGTTTAATAAGGCGATACATGCCACGAAGATAAGAACTTATAGGTAAATATGGAAAAAAGGTTAATTGGTTCAATAGCCATTCGTTCATTAGTCCCGGCAATAGTTCATAGTTGATGGTTTGATAGCCAATAGCTATAACCCAGCGCGTTATTGACTATAACATAAATACGAGCACTTATCAATAACATTGGGCAATCAACCATGAACGATCAAACCATTAACCAGTTAACCATCATTCCTAGCGAACTTGTGCATCAACCAATGACCAATGAACTAATGACTAATGAACTACCTAGTATGCTGCCGTAAACTGCTCCTGGTGGTGCGCGTTATTTTCCAGCTCATCAGCAATTACAATCGCCAAATCTTCTACCGATAAAATTGAACGGCCTTCTTCATTGAAAACCGGACTGGTTTTACCTAAACGATATTTCCCGGTACGGCCAGTAGTAATGCCTGGATGCATCTCAATTGCCGGACTAAAAAATAACCAATCCAGTTCTTTCTCTTGTTTCAGCGTGTTAAAATAATCCCTTACAGCCGTTGCGCCTGGCTTGATTTCGGCAGGGAAATCCGGTCCGTCTACAACCTGTTGACCATCGATCTGCAATGTACCTGCTCCACCAATAAAAATGTAACGTTTAACACCCGATGTTTTTACTGCAGCCTGAATAGCATTTGCGCCTTCTATCGTATCGTTATATAAATTTGGGTTGGTCCAGCCTGCGTTAAAAGCACTTACTACAGCATCAGCACCTGCTAAAACTGCTGCTAATTTTTCAGTATCCAAAACATCGACTGCTACTTTACTTACTTTTTCATCGCGGCTTTCAATTTTTGCCGTATCGCGCGCAATGGCAATCACTTCGTTTCCACGGTTTACCAGTTCGTTTAAAATCGCTTTGCCTACAAATCCGGAGGCGCCTATCAATGCTACTTTCATGTGATTTAATTTTTAGTTTATGTATTATAATAAATTGTAATGTTTTTTATTACAGTTATATGCAAAAAAAATTATTCAAACCTGGCCGCAAAATCTGCCAATGTCTGTTTTGATAAATTTGCGATCAGCGCATGCTCTGCAGCGCTGTACAGCGTATCTAAATGTTGGTTAATCTGCCTGCCGACCGGACATTTAGGATTCGGTTCATTTTTATGCTGCCCCAACAACATATTGCCACTTCTAACCGACTGATAAACTTCGCCCAGATTAATATCTTTGGCATTTTTAGCCAGAAATGAGCCTCCCCCCTTACCTTCTTTACTCTCCACAAAACCATGTTTACGCAGATTCATAATTTCTTTACGTACTAAAACAGGGTTGACATTGATGCTACCTGCCAGGTATGCAGAACTCACCACATTGCCTTTCGCCTCATTTAATAAGGTTAAAATGTGTAAGGCAATCGGAAACCTGCTTGTGCTCATCTGTAATTATTTTTATTACAGTACAAAGGTAAGAAGGTTTTATAGAAATCAAAATTTATTTTTCAATTCCACAACAACTGCCTCTTCACTTCCCTACCGTTGACTGATTTTAAAAATCTCCGTCATTTCGACTGTAGCGCAGTCCCGAACGTTCGGGAGAGAAATCTTTGAACTATGTAAAAAAGATTTCTCCACTGCGGTCGAAACGACGACTTTTCGCGGCTTATCATTTCGCTAGGATTCTTCTGTCACTGATATTGATCAGAATAACAGTTTTCCCTATTTGACTTTCTACCTGAAAAAAGCCTTTAAAATTCGTACTTTTGCAGCCGAAATGATTTCAATAAATAATTTAACTTTCCTGATTGGCTCAAGGGCCTTATACGATGACGCAAACTGGCATATCAAACCTGGCGACAGAGCTGGTTTAATTGGTGCCAATGGAACAGGAAAATCAACACTTTTAAAAATAATTGTAGGCGAGTACGCACCAAGTTCGGGTACGGTTTCCATGTCTAAAGACCTGAAAATTGGCTACTTAAACCAGGATTTACTTTCTTACGAATCGCACCATAGCATTTTGCACGTTGCCATGGAAGCTTTTGAGCGCCAGAACCAGTTGCATGATGAAATTGAAGAATTGCTTAAAAAAATCGAAACAGATTACAGCGAAGAGGTTTTATTTAAATTAAGTGATAAACAGCAGGAGTTTGAAGCTTTAGACGGTTATAACATAGAATATAGGGCAAACGAAATTCTGGCTGGTTTAGGTTTTAGTCCGGCAGATCAGCTTAGGCCGCTAAATACCTTTTCCGGGGGATGGCGGATGCGGGTAATGCTCGCGAAAATCTTGTTGCAAACACCAGATATCCTATTACTGGATGAGCCGACCAACCACATGGACTTACCTTCCATTAAGTGGCTGGAAAACTATTTAATGAGTTTTGAAGGTGCCATTGTAATTGTATCTCACGATAGATATTTCCTGGATAAGATTGTAAACCGTACTGTCGAATCGCGCAAAGGTAAATTAACCGTTTATGCCGGTAACTACAGCTTTTATGTGGAAGAAAAAGCCCTGCGTGGTGAAATCCAAAAGGGCGAATTTAAGAACCAGCAGGCCAAAATTAAACAGGAAGAACGTTTAATTGAACGCTTTAAAGCCAAGGCGAGCAAGGCTAAAATGGCCCAGTCGAGGATGAAAGCTTTAGACAGGATGGAGCGTATTGATGATGTGGATGATGACAACCCAACTGTAAATTTTGCTTTCAAATTCTCCAAACCATCGGGCAGACATGTGGTACGGATAGAGCATGCCCATAAAAGTTATCCAAATGTGCATATTTTAGATGACGCAGAAGGAGTAATCGAAAAAGGTGATAAAATTGCCCTGATCGGTGCAAACGGAAAAGGTAAATCGACTTTATTAAGAATGATTGCCGGAACCGAAAAATTTGAAGGCATATGCGAAACCGGGCATAATGTGACCACCACTTTCTTCGCACAGCACCAGCTGGAGTCGCTGCATTTGGAGAACTCTATTTTGGAAGAGTTACAGGCATTTGCGCCCAAACATACCGATACCGAATTGCGCAGTATTTTAGGATGTTTCTTATTTACAGGTGATGATGTTTTCAAAAAGATCAAAGTGCTTTCCGGAGGAGAAAAATCACGTGTGGCCCTGGCTAAATCATTAACAACAGATTCAAATTTCCTGATTCTGGATGAGCCGACCAACCACCTGGATATCCAATCGGTTAACATCCTGATCCAGGCATTACAACAATTTGAAGGTACTTTCATTACCGTATCCCACGATCGGTATTTCTTAGATAATGTAGCCAATAAAATCTGGTTTATAGAGGGCGGAAAAATTAAACAATACCCTGGTACTTACGCAGAATATGAAGAGTGGAACAGCAAAAGGGTAATTCCTGCGGCTAAACCTATTCCGGTTAAAATGCCAGACAAACCAAAGGAACAGCCAAAACCAGTTACGCCCAACACGGCCAACCAGTTAAAAAAACTGAATGACGAACTGCAAAAAACAGAAAAGCTGATTACCGAAATGGAGCAAAATGTAAAAAACATTGAAGCAGAACTGGCGGATGAAAATGTTTATGGCAATGCCGAAAAACTGGCTGAAGCCAACAAACGTTATCTGGCTACCAAACAAGATTTAGATAACAGCCAAAATAAATGGGAAACATTGGCTGCTGAAATTATGGAGCTGGAAGGTTAGTTTTAAACACAGATTTATTTAGATATACGCCGTTCTGATGTAAAATCGGGACGGCTTTCTTTTTTATTTTTTGCCACGGAAGCACTGAAACACGGAGAGCGTTTTTTTCTGTCATGCTGAGGCACGAAGCATCTGCAACCTATTAATGTGCAGTCAGATGTTACCATCTGACCTTAAGTAAATTCTTAGAAATAGAATTTATGTGCAGACTGAAAATAAGCTTGTGTCAGATAGTAATATCTGACACCACGATAAAATCCCTCTACCGACGCATCAAAAAACTTCCGTGTTAATCAGTGTTTCCGCGGCAACCATCCATAACACCATTTTGTCACTTCCCGATAAAACTTTACTTTTAGCCATGCAGAAAATATTATTTACGGTTTTATTTTTCATCTCTATATCCGCCTTTGCGCAAAACGATAGCAAGTTTACAAACGAGAACAAAATTTATCTCCCCAATATTAAAACTGTACTTTGCTACAACAGCAATAAAGAGCAGAACTTACCGGTAATCATGCTCAATTCGTCAGAAACCATCACTTTTTCTTTTGACGATCTACTTGCCGGCACCCAAAACTACTGGTATACCATTGAGCATTGTACGGCAGAATGGGAAACTTCTAAAATCTCAAGCATTGATTATTTAGGGAGTTTTAACGACGACCGCATCATCAATTATCGCTATTCATCCAACACGGCAAGAAAATATACCCATTACGAAATCAGCTTACCCAATACACAAATTCAGCCTAAAATTGGTGGAAATTATGTGTTAAAAGTTTATTTAGATGGCGACAAAAACAAACCGGTTATTTCGCAGCGCTTTTACATCCTCGATAATCAGGTGGCCGTAGCGGGAGAAGTAACCAATTCAATGCAGGTGGAGAACCGGAACTACAAACAAAAAATCAATTTCACCATTAACCATACCTTCCCGATTCCTAATCCTTATCAGGATATAAAAGCGGTGGTGATGCAGAATTTTAATTCCAATACCATTCAGGTTAATACGAAACCAGCATTCGTGAGACCAAACCAGCTGGTTTATAACGACCTTAATACCAATGATTTTTGGGGTGATAATGAGTTTAGAAAGTTTGATACCAGAAGTTTACGTTACAAAGCAGATAACGTAAAAGATATTTATCGCGATAACTCATCCGTAAATGTGATACTTTTTCAGGACGCACCCCGAACAGTTGGAGCTTTTGCCAACCAGTTTGATGAAAACGGAAACTTTTTTATCCGCAATACCGACGGGCGCGATGATAAAACAGAATCAGAGTATATGAGTGTTTTATTTACGCTGAATGCGCCTGCACCTGGCCCTAATGGTGATGCTTATGTAGTTGGCCGGTTTAACAATTATACCATGAGCAATGAGAATAAATTGCTTTACGACGCCAACCGGAAACAGTTTTATGGCAATGTGATCCTTAAACAAGGTCTTTATGATTATGAGTATGCCTGGTATAATCAGGATACCAAAGTAATGGAAACCAAACCTTTTGAGGGCGCATTCTTCCAAACCGAAAACAGTTACCAGATTTTTGTTTATTACCGCCGCCCGGGCGCACGCTGGGATACGCTGGTTGGTTTTACCAATTTAAGCAATAAAGTTTCAGACAGAAGGTAGCAGTACCATTGCAAGATCGCTCTATCATGCTAATATATCAAATGGATAAATAATTATAAGCATGGCTCCGTAATTATATTACTTTTTGGCAGCTTAAATTTGCTTTAAATTTAAAGCGGTCGTCACCCTCAATTTATTTCAGTGTCTTTCCAGCTAAGAAGGAGCTAAATGACCTTATATTCCTTATATGGTAAAAGCCCTTTCGCCAATACGCTTTAAATAAGTGCAGTTAAGATCAACTTAAAAATTATAACCAAATAGATCTAGAAGCAAGTTACCATTGACAGATTCTAATAGAATAATCGTCATCTCGACCGGAGCGACGCGAAGTGGAGAGATCTTTTAAACCAGATTATTGAATCAAATTTAAAAGATTTCTCCATTGCGCTACCGATGAAAAATCGGTGAGCTTCAGTCGAAAGGACGATACTATTCATTTAAATTCTCCTGTCATTTATTTTTATAAAAAATTCCCTCAGAATTGACATTGCTTTTAATTGTCAAATTGACCTTTAAATAACTATACCTACCTTTATTGTTACACAAAATTTCTTTGTTTTAAATGTGGTTATTTACTTTAGTGTTTCAGAAAGTTACCAGATAAACACTAGCAGATCAAGCATATCTAACCAAAAATTATGTTTAAAAAGTTAATTGCCGTAGCATTAATCATCTATCCTTGCGCGCAGATTTTAGCACAAACCACCAACGAATCGTACACACAATCCATTAATGGAACGAAATTAAAATTTGATATGCAGGCTATACCGGCAGGCAAATTTAAAATGGGCAGTAAAACAGGAAAACCAGATGAGCAACCCGTTCATGAGGTTAAACTCGATGCCTTCTGGATGGGGAAACATGAAGTAACCTGGGATATTTTTGAGCCTTTTCTTTACCGCGATTATGAAAAACAAGCTAGTACAAGTGCTATTCCTGCTGAAGTAGATGCCGTTACCAGGCCCACAAAACCCTATCTTGATATGACTTTTGGCATGGGTAAAGCGAACCAGCCTGCAGTAGCCATGACCCAATATAACGCCATCCAGTTTTGCAAATGGCTTTATATGCGTACAGGTGTTTTCTATCGTTTGCCAACTGAGGCTGAATGGGAATATGCCTGTAAAGCGGGAACGGATAGCAATTATTCTTTCGGCAATGATGCCGCAAAATTGGGTGATTATGCCTGGTATAAAGACAATAGCGATAACAAAACACACCAGGTAGGGCAGAAAAAGCCAAACCCCTGGGGATTATTTGATATGTATGGAAACGTGAGTGAGTGGACTTACGATCAGTACCTTACTGATTTCTATAGTAAGAGTAAAGATAAAATGGTAGAAAACCCGGTGGCCATACCCGAAAAACTATATCCAAATGTAGTGCGCGGTGGTTCTTATGACGAAACACCAAACAATTTAACCTCTACAGCCAGATTAGCTTCTGATCCCTCTTGGAAACAATTAGATCCACAGATTCCAAAAAGCAATTGGTGGTTCCCTGAGGCGCCTTTTGTTGGGATGCGCCTGGTACGCCCGGTAAAAACACCCTCAAAAGCTGATATAGATGCCTATTATAACAAACAACCTATAAAAGACTTTTAACCCTACACTATCTAACCAAAATAAAAAACTAAACACATGAAAAAACCAATCAACCAACAAGATCGTCGCGATTTTTTAAAAGTAACAGCCATGCTGGCCGGCGGCGCCATGATCAGCAGTATTCCACTGGCCGGTGCATATGCCGCAGGATCAGACACCATTAAAATTGCCTTAATAGGCTGTGGCGATCGCGGTACCGGAGCAGCTTTCCAGGCGTTAAGCACTAAATTTAATCTGAAACTGGTGGCCATGGCCGATGCTTTTCAGGATCGCTTAGATAGCAGTTACCAGTCTTTAAGTTCGAAATTTTCGGCTAAAATGGATGTTCCGAAAGAACGCCAGTTTGTTGGCTTCGATGCCTATTTAAAAGCCATTCCATTAGCCGATGTAGTGCTGCTAACCACGCCTCCGGGCTTCCGCCCTATCCATTTTGAAGAAGCGGTTAAACAGAATAAACAAATTTTCATGGAAAAACCTGTTGCGGTAGATGCACCTGGCATCAGAAAAGTATTGGCCGCAGCCGAAGAAGCGAAAAAGAAAAAATTAAACGTAGTTGTTGGTTTACAGCGCCGCTACCAGACCAACTATCGCGAATCGATGAAACGCATTAACGATGGTGCCATTGGCGATATCATGTCGGGCCAGGTATATTGGAACAGCGGTGGCGTTTGGGTACGTCCGCGTACAGCAAACCAGACCGAAATGGAATACCAAATGAGAAACTGGTACTATTTCAACTGGTTATGCGGCGATCATATTGTGGAGCAACACGTACATAATATCGATATTGCCAACTGGATTAAAAACGGACATCCGGTTTCGGTACAGGGAACAGGTAGCCGTGCCTGGAGAACAGGAAAAGACTATGGAGAGATTTATGATAACCACTCTATCGAATTAACCTATGCCGATGGCGCGGTAATCAATAGCCAGTGTCGCCATTTCGAAGGGATCAGTAACCGTGTGGATGAAACTTTTCAGGGTACAAAAGGCAAAATTTACCTTTCAGGCAGTAACCAGGCCATTATGAAAGATTACAGTGGCAAAGAATTGTATAACCACAATACCAAAGGGAACGCCAATCCATACCAAACCGAACATGATGAACTTTTCGATGCGGTTTCCAAAGGAGAATACAGATTCAGTAATGTGGATTATGCTGCAACCAGCACATTTTCGTCTATTATTGGCCGTTATGCTACATACTCTGGCCAGACCATTAAATGGGATGAGGCTTTAGCTTCGAACATCAGTTTAATGCCAGATCGTTTTGCATGGGATGCTAATCCAAAGTTGATGCCTGATGAAAAAGGACTGTACCCTATTGCCATGCCCGGACAAACAAAGGTGATCTAAAACTAAATGGATGCGCTATAGGTTTTTGTTTTTTATTTTACCATTGATATTGGCTTTCTCCCTGAAAAAAGAGTTGAAGCAGTATAAAATTAATGGTTTTGCACAGGGAACCGATTATGCCATCATGTATTATGCTACTGATAGTGTAGTCACTAAAGCGGGCATAGACAGTTTATTAAACGAAATTGATTTATCGATGTCGCTTTACAAAAAGAGATCATTGATAAATCAATTTAACGCAGCCGAAAAAGCAATTAAAACCGATCGTTTCATGAACGACGTGCTGAAAAGAAGTTTCGAGATCAACCAGGATACAAAAGGTATTTTCGATATTACCGTTGCCCCTTTGGTACAAGCCTGGGGTTTTGGGCCGAAAGAAGCTAAAAAAGAGCCAGATCCGGCGGTTATCAAATCGATCCTTAACTGTGTAGGCATGAAAAACCTAAAACTGAATAATGGTTTGTTAAGCAAACTAAAACCCTGTATACAGATCGATTTAAATGGGATTGCACAAGGTTACAGTGTTGACTTGATTGCTGCGTATCTTGAGAAAAAAGGAATTAAACAGTACGTAGCCGAACTGGGGGGAGAAATCCGGATTTCAGGACCTAAACCCAGTGGAGAAACCATGAAAATCGGCATCGAAGGTCCGGATAAAGATGGAACCCCGGTAATCAGGCATATCGCCGCGATAAATGCTGGTGCCATTACCACTTCAGGTAACTACCGGAAATTTCACCAGAGCGGAAAGAAAAAAATTTCTCACCTGATTGATCCTAAAACCGGCTATCCGCTCGATAATGAAATGATCAGCGTTACGGTTTATGCCAATGATGCCATTACCGCCGATGGCTACGACAATGCCTTAATGGCGATGCACCTTAAAGATGCCATAGCCTTTGTAGAAAGCAGAAAAAACCTCGAAGCTTATTTTGTATACCACCAAAAAGATGGTACAGTAGCTGATACGCTAACTACAGGATTCAAAAAATTAATTACACAATAATATCTGTTAAAACCAAACCGATGAAAAGAAGTCAGTTTATAAGAAATAGCCTGTTAACTGCTGGTGCAATAACAACAGGAGCAGGATTGACCAATACTTTTGCTGCTGAAAAAACGAATGATACATTAAGCGACAAAACTTTTAACCTCGATTATGCACCACACCAGGGCATGTTCCAAAATCATGCAGGCAAAAGTTTTTTAGATCAGATCCAGTTTATGTACGATAAAGGTTTCCGTTCTATAGAAGATAACGGTTATTTAGGCCGCCCTGTTGAAGAACAGGAAAAAATTGGAAACCTGTTGGCAAAATTGGGTATGCGCATGGGCGTTTTTGTAGTAGATGGTGGCGACAACTGGAAAACCTCTTTAACCACGGGCAAAAAGGAATTTAAAGATAAATTTATCGAAACCTGCAAAAAATCGGTTGAAGCGGCAAAGCGCTGTAATGCCAAATGGCTTACCGTAGTGCCGGGATTTTATGAACGTAACCTGCCTTATGGCAATCAGTTTGCCAACGTAATTGATGCCATGCGTGCGGGTGCCGAGATTTTTGAACCCCATGGCCTGATTATGGTTTTGGAAACCCTGAGCGATACACCCGAGCTTTTCCTCCAAAAAACCAACGAAACCTACGCCGTTTGTAAAGCGGTTAAAAGTCCTTCGTGTAAAATTCTTTATGATATTTACCACATGCAACGTACAGAAGGAGATTTAATCAAAACCATCGACCGCTGTTGGGACGAGATTGCCTACATCCAGATTGGTGATAATCCGGGCAGGAAAGAACCCACAACCGGAGAAATCAATTATAAAAACCTGTTCAAACACCTGTATAACAAAGGCTATAAAGGCGTTATGGGTATGGAGCACGGCAATTCGAAAGGTGGAAAAGAAGGCGAACTGGCTGTTATTTCTGCTTATCGGGCGGAGGATAACTTTTTGTAGTAATATTCAAATAAAGCTCCGTCATCTCGACTGAAGCACAGCGAAATGGAGAGATCTTTTAATTTGCTAATAAGGCTCAAAGATTTCTCCACTACGGTCGAAATGACGATTCTACGTGCCAATCCTATTCTACCTTCAACACCCAAACCGATACACTTCCGGCATTGCAATGAAACTCTGCCCAGCCATTTTCGTCAATAACCACTTCCTGTTGGCGATAGCCTAAGGCATCGACAAAAGTTTTCCCGGCAAAATGTTTACCAATTTCCATTTCTTTAAAGCCTTCCTCTCCTGTACTCAGCAATACGGCTAAACCACTGTTTTCATGTTCCTCATCACCTGCGCGGGTCCAGCCTACACAAACGCCATGGTCAAAATAATCACGTTGCTCACCATAAGCTAAAGCTGCACGGATTTTACTCATGGTTTCTACTGCCGGGATGGCCACCAGCTCAACATGTACCTCATCACCTTCCTTGTCTTTATCGTCATAAATGCCTCCATACAGGTCCGGAAAGAACAAACAAGGGATGCCCTGCATGCGCAACAGGATCATGGCATAAGCTAAAGGCCTGAACCAAAAATCGACATAAGATTCCAATGCCTGCAAAGGTTGCGAATCATGATTATCAACAAATGTTACCGCCAGGTCAGGCTTAACCTGTACCAGTGTTCCATCAAAAATCGTTCGCATGTCAAATTCCTCATTCTTACTGGCCAGGAAAAAATTATGATGCAAAAGCGAATCGAATATTTGTGTCCTCCCGCCGGTAATTTCAATGTATTTCAACTGGCCCTCCCTATCCACCACATCCCAATCTTCGGCTACGATAAAAAACTGGCGGTTAAATTTCTGGTTCAAATGATCAATCCATTCTACAATAAAATCGGGGTTGATGTGTTTAACGGCATCTAACCGGAATCCATCTACTTTGGTGGTTTCCACTATCCATTCGCCCCAGTATTTTAACTCTTCAATTACAGCCCTGTTCCGGTAATCGATATCGTTGAACATCAGGTAATCATAATTGCCAAATTCGGTAGATGGCACCTCTTCAAAACCTTCGCCCAGGTAGTTTTGAATAGAATAAATAGCTGTCTCTTTAAGGTCTTCAGCCCAATCTACCCCACTAAAACACTCATGGTTCCATATAAATTCAGAATATTTGCCCTTTCGCCCGGGAAAAGTAAACTTGGTCCAGGCTTGTATTTCAAAAACATCGCTGGTAAATTCAGTTCTGTCGTCAGGGTTTACCGTTCTTACCGCTATTTTTTCCAGTTCATCGCCACCTGCCTTGTGGTTAAAAACGGCATCAGCCAATGCGCCGATCCCATTCTCGTGTAAAGCCTCAATGGCTTTGATGTACTCGTCTTTAGAACCATGTTTGGTATTCACACTTCCTTTCTGATCGAATTCGCCCAGGTCAAAAAGATCGTAAACGGCATAGCCAACATCATAAGTGGCATTATTAGATTTATAGGCCGGCGGCAACCAGACGGCGGTTATCCCAATTTCTTTTAAATGACTGGCTTCAGCAGCTACTTTAGTCCATAAATTTTGTTCTTCATTATAATACCAATGGAAAAATTGGATCAGGGTCTGGTTCTGCATTAATTGGATTTTTTGTTAGGATAACATGCTAAAAGATGAATTTGTTTTTAAATAACATGCTCCCAAATCTATTTCCTGCTGATTTCGCTGATCCGCAGAAAGTAAGACAATCCATCTGCGAAAATCTATTTGATCTGCGGGAATAACCTTAACATGTTTTCTCCCGCTGATTTCGCCGATCGCCGCAGAAAAATAAAACAATCAATCTGCGAAAATCCGTGTGATCTGCTGGAACACAATTTCGTCATTGCGAACTGAAGAAGGGGCTTTGCGTTGGAGTGAAGCACCCGCGAAGCGAGCTTGAATACCATTAAAACAATAAGCAACAAATGAAAAATCTTTCTCGACAATAAATTACGGAATAGATTGCTTCGGCTCGCTCATATCCCGCCTCGTAATGACGAAACATATACCTGATCATTAAATGCAAACACCAAAAAATCGAATTAATTTACATGAATACCCTTACATGCTCTTTTCCCCGCTGATTTCGCTGATCATCGCAGAAGGCAAACAATCAATCTGCGAAAATCTGTGTGATCTGCGGGAATATAATTTCGTCATTGCGAACTGAAGAAGGGGCTTTGCGTTGGAGTGAAGCAATCTTTCTCGAATTAGCTTGCTTTGCCTCTCTCAACTCCCGCTAATTTTCGCTGATCGCCGCAGAAAAATAAAACAATCAATCTGCGAAAATCCGTGTGATCTGCGGGAACAACCATAACATGTTTTCTCCCGCTGATTTCGCCGATCGCCGCAGAAAAATAAAACAATCAGCGAGCGGTCGTCACCCTGACCTGTAGCGCAGCGGAAAGCTACGAAGTAAACCGAGCCTTAGCGAGCTCACCGAAGGTAATTTACTTCAGGGTCTTTCCTGCTATTAAGATGCTGACCACAAAGTAGCTACAAGGCAATTGAAAACATTATTTCTACTTGTAAAATGAATTCAGCATGACGAATTGGTCTAGCCCGAGGTGTTTAGAAACTGTTTTTCATTAAATAATTATCGAGTTTGGGTTAACGTGCTTTCCCCGCTAATTTCGCTGATCACCGCAGAAAGCAAATAATCAATCTGCGAAAATCTGTGTGATCTGCGGGAACAACCTTAACGTGCTTTCCCCGCTAATTTCGCCGATCGTCGCAGAAAAACATCCTTTCAATTCGCGAGAATCCATTTGTCATAACATTTTAACCACATTTTATTTACTTTTGCACTCAAATGAGTTTAAAAAAGAAATTTGCCAGAGAAAGTTTTACCATCATGAACGAATTGGTATTACCAAACGATACCAATACCTTAAATAACCTAATGGGTGGGCGCTTGCTCCATTGGATGGATATTGCAGCGGCAATTTCGGCTCAAAAACACTGCAACCGCATTGTGGTTACGGCATCGGTTGATAACGTTTCTTTTAAACAACCCATTAAATTAGGTGATGTAATTACTATCGAAGCCAAAGTAACCAGGGCTTTTAATACCTCTGTAGAAGTTCGTTTGGATGTATGGGCAGAGAACATTCCAAGTGGTGCACGCCAAAAAAGTAACGAGGCTTATTATACCTTTGTTGCGGTTGACCAGAGTGCGCGTACCATCCCTGTACCAGAACTTATTCCGGAAACGCCTGAAGAAATCGATTTATTTGACGGTGCCTTGCGTCGCAGGCAATTACGCCTCGTTTTAGGTGGAAAAATGAACCCTGATGAGGCCAGCGAACTTAAGGCGCTTTTCTCTAAAGCATAATTTTTTCAACAAATTCCTTTCAGCTTGGTTTGATTGTTTTACTTTAGTGTTTACCTTACGCTGAAAAATATGACAACTTATACCATTCTTATTATTTTAAGCGGATTAGTAATTTTCTCTTATCTGTTTGATTTAGTTGCGAGTAAAACCAAAGTACCCTCGGTTTTATTGCTGCTCCTTTTAGGTATTGGTTTACGTTTGCTGGTTGATAGCCTGAAGATACAAACCTTCAATTTCCTCTCTATCCTACCCACATTGGGTACGGTAGGTTTAATTTTAATTGTTTTTGAGGGCTCGCTCGAACTCAAATATGATCAACATAAAAACAAGATCATTAAAAGCGCTTTTTTTTCGGCCTTAAGCATTTTACTTGGTACCATCAGCGTAATTACCACCATCATTTACCAGATTTCGCACCACGATTTATATACCTGTATTGCCAATGCCATCCCTTTTAGTGTAATCAGTTCGGCCATTGCCATCCCTTCGGCGGCAGCGTTAAACAATAAGGATAAAGAATTTGTCATTTATGAATCTTCTTTCTCCGATATCCTAGGGATCATCATTTTCAATTTTGCCATTACCAATCATTCAATCACGACATCTGCCTTTATCGGTTTGGGGCTAAGCACCTTCCTCATTCTTTTACTATCGGCCGTAGCTTGTGTGGTTTTGCTCTACGTAATGGGGCGCCTGGTACACCACATCAAGTTTTTCCTAATTATAGCCATACTGATACTGGTTTATGCCATCGGTCAATCTTACCACCTCTCTTCGCTGGTGCTGATCCTGAGTACAGGTTTATTCCTGAACAATGCCGATACCATCCAGAACGTTTGGTTCAGGAGTATTTTTTTATACAAAAATTTAACAGCCGATTTATCACAGCTTTACCAGCTATCGGCAGAAAGTGCCTTTATTTTGCGGACTTTTTTCTTCGTTATTTTTGGCTTTACCATGAACATCGGCGAACTGAACAACAAAATTGTACTGGCCAATGGCTTTTTCATTCTCATCACGATATACCTCATCAGGATGCTCTTCCTTAAAATTTTTAAAAAGGATAATTTAAGCCCGATTTTATACATCGCCCCCCGCGGACTAATTAGTATTTTGCTTTATTTTAACCTGCCAGCTTCTTTAAAAATACCTGAGGTAGGTACACCATTTTTATTCCTCGTCGTACTGGGTTCGAGTATTGTAATGACGCTGGGTATCACCTTAAGTAAAAGAAATACGGTGGTTCATTAGGCATTGGTCATTAGGGCATTAGTTTATTGGTCATTGGTTCATTGCGTTAATCGTATAGATTCAATTAGAATGATCGTCATCTCGACTGTAGCATAGTCCCGACATTAAGTCGGGAGAGAGATCTATCTAAACAGATATATCTTCATTTGTTAAAACTGGTTAATCGACGCCAAACGCCCAACGCTACACGCAAAGTCTAAGGCTTAAACGTAGAAGAAATAGATTTCAGCTGTTGCAGCTCAGCCAGCACATTTGGATTGGCCTGATAATAAATAGAATAATAACTCAACTCGCTTATGGGCTTAGCAGCTGCATTACTGAACTTAAAACGCGCTACATTAGGGTTAATGACATGAATAGGTAAAGCAAGAGCATTGCCCACTGCAGTAAAAATAACCGAATAAAAAGTGATGGCAGCATAGCCTTCTAAATCGGGCGCTTCATGTCCAAATTTGTCAACGCTTTTACCTCGCTCATTTGTATGGTACTGATCGGGATCATCATCTCCTACTTTAATGAGATTAATGCCTTTAAAGTTTTTTTTAACCGTACGGATCTGCACCGTTTTAATTTCATTGAGCAATACCGGAATAAGCTTACCATCGTGATTTAAAACCACCTTTACCGAATCTACCCTTTGTAAAATACCTTTGTACTTCGCCTTTTCGGTTTTAACAATGGCGATGTAAGGTTTAATGGTTTGGGCATTCATTGAAGCAATGGAGAGGAAAAAGAGGAGCGTAAAATAGATGGTTTTCATGTTAAGCTATTAAGAGACAGTTAAACTTAATACAATATTTTAATATTTAACATTTCTGATACACCGAACGGAGTCGAAATGCTTTTAATACATTCCAAATGGAGGCTTGGACTATGCTACTAATAATGTTGTTTTTAATAAGCTTTGTGTGTACCGTATGAACTTCCACCCAGCTAAGCCAAAGCACTGTATCTTCGTTCCACTAAATCCGGCCTAACAAATTTTTCGGGCTGCACTGTTCTGGCCTAACAACTGGCTTCAAAAGAAAAATTTTCAGCCGGTGTTTTTTGTTTCTTTTTGACACCAAAAAGAAAGAGCCCTTCGGCGGCGGTGAGCCGAGGCAAGACCGTGTTTTATGGCAAAAGACATTAATTGTACGACACTTATGTTGATTTTAAACAATTAATTAACCCTCAGGATGACAATTTCTCGCGAAAACCGACTTCATTTATTAATGATTAAAAGGTTAATTGTTTAGATCGGTTAACTGAATTCAAACTCGCAAATCGACTAAAGACTGCAGACTCAGGACTTCGGACTAAGCCCCCATTTCCAAAATCTTATCAAATTCTGCGGCTTTTAATGGCATTACCGAAAGGCGACCCTGGCGCACCAGCGAGATATCAGCCAAACTAGGTTCAGCTTTAATCTGCTCTAACGAAACCGGGTTTTTCAAAGTTTCTACCGGAGCCAGATCCACCACTACCCAATTCGCATCATCAGTGGTAGGGTCTTGGTAAAATTCTTTCACAACTTTGGCAATACCCACTACGTTTTTACCTTCGTTACTGTGGTAAAAAAGCACCAGATCGCCTTCTTTCATGGCTTTCAGGTTATTACGGGCCTGGTAATTACGCACACCATCCCAAAAGGTACGGCCATCTTCATTAAATTTTTCCCAACTGTATTTAAAAGGCTCTGATTTTACTAACCAATGGTTCATGCTGCTTTGTATTTATTTCGATTATTTTACCCTCAAAACTAAGAAAAGGGAATGGATTAGGAAATAGGTTGGAGAGATAAGCGATAAGATAAATAAGATGGTATACTTACTTATGTGTAATTATGGTTTCCCGTATTTTATGTTTACATTATAATTATAAATTCGTAAATACTTAAGTGTTTATGAGCAGGGGCTTTTGGTATGTGAATAAAATATATAGATGCACAAGCACATGCGATCATTAGCGAAGAACTTATGTAAGTATAGTTAGCACGTTCACAATAACTTGACTATACAGTTCAAGGTGATTTTATATTTAAAATCGTAATTCTATCTTAACTAACACCTAACTCTCATACAATGGAAGAAATATTAAATGGAGATAAGCTTCAAGATGAATCAACTGAACAAGAAAAAACAGTTAAAGATGAATCAAGAGAAGAGAAACTAGAGAAGGAAGGTCAGGAACTTCTAAATAGAGTACTATGTGGAAACATTGAAAATATAAAGGATAGGGTCGCTTTTATATTGAATAATTCAACTGATGCAAGAAATTCCGATATTATGCTAGCTTGGGAATATTGGAAAGGTTTTGAGCCAGAAATACTTACAGGTAACTCTGTTAACATGGAGCAAATGCTTCAATTAACAAAGATAAGCTCTCTAAGCAGAATAAGAGCCAAAATCCAAAATGAGTATAAATTGTTTCTAGCGGATGAAGTTGTTAGAAAATATCGTGGCATGCTTGATGACGACATGCGCCAAGAAGCAGTTGATGATAAGCCTTCTGGTACAGGAATATATTCCGTTTATATAGATGAAACAGGAAAGACTCAACAATATTTGTCAGTCGGCTCTTTATGGCTATTAAATTATGGATATAACCATATTGCTAAAACAAATATTTTAAAAGAGTGGAAAGCTCTAAATAACATAACATATGAGTTCCATTTCACTAAAATGAGCAATAGTAGCCTCGAAATGTACAAGGAATTCTTTGCGAAATTTCTTTCATTATACCCTGAGGTAGGCTTTAAACTCATTGTTGTTAATAATACTGGTTTTGCAGATGTCAATTCTGCTATAACGGATTTAACTTACCACTTAATAAGCAAAGGCGTGAATCATGAGAATACCTCAGGAAGGGCACCATTGCCTAGGGTTTTGACTGTTTATATTGATGATGAAGAAGTTGGAAGTGATCGATTGAAACTAGAGAATGTTAAAGGACGCTTAAAAAATCAGCACACACCTGGACTATTTGTGGAAGAATTCAGGGCTATTGCTTCCAATGAGAACTTCTATATTCAAGCAGTAGACTTATTCACTGGTGCAGTAAATAGAAAGTTGCATTATCCGAACGGAACACATGCTAAGGATATATTAGCGAATTATATACTAGACATGGTGAATCTTAACATCAACGAGATTAATATTTCAAACAACAATATTGATCAATCAGCAGTTTTTAATCTGATTGATTACAATATGGCTATTAATTAATTGCAAATTGTTATGTTTTTACAACATTAAATCTCGATTGCTTAAGAACAAATCGACTAGAAATAAAGATTAAATTTAATGGGCTTATTAACTTATAATGCACTTCTTGCTAGAGGAATTGATAGTCATACCTCAATTAAAATTATTAATAGTGGCTTAACAATAGCACAACTGAAAACGATGGATTTAACATCATTAGAAGGGCTTGGATTATCAAAGGAAATTGCTACGCAAATCCATTCTGAACCGCGACCGTCAATTCCGGCTGGTACTGTAATTAAGCTTCTTTATGATTCAAGAAGAACATGTTGCGTGTGTAGAGATGATAACAAATCAGTAATAATCCATCATATTACTGAGTGGCACGAAACTAAAGATCATTCTGAAGAAAATCTAGTGGTTCTCTGCCTGCAACCCCCGCTGGCGCACGCGTGCCGCGTGTGAATTTAATACAGATGCATCTTAATATATTTCATACGCGGTAAGCTTACACTCAGCTCACGATACAACTATATAACTAAATTTTGGATATGCATGAGGTATGATTTATATTTAATAAAATTAAAGATATGGCCCAGTTAATTTGTGCACTCATAGTATTGGATAATACGGCAGTACCTCCTGAAATCGTACACTTTAGGGAAAACAGGGCATTTATAATACCCTTAGACCCTGATAGGTATGATGTAGACTGGACTTCCCTTAGTGTTTTTATTGCTCACGTCTTTAGTTCTAGTGACTTGTCTACTGCGTTAAGTACCTCTTCAGCAGTGCAGGATAAATATGATGACGATGAAGAAGAACTATTTACCTACGACTTTTCAGCACTAGCTTCCTTAATAAAAGAAATTAACCCAGACAGATTCATACTTGAATATTATGAAGACTTCGCAGATATCACGGTGCATCAATTATTCTTAACAGTTATTGACGGTAAGGTTGTAAGGGAGGCTACTTGCTTTTATGACGGGGAATTTGAACTCAACCCTGAATTTGATGGATACCAAGCGCATCGTGCGCTAATTAACCAAGGGACAAAGATTAGTTGGCTTAATCATGAGAAGTATCGGAGTTATGACAATGCAAAGAGGGCATTTGAAAAGGGTTGAGTATTAATATTTATAATACATGTTATTACCAGCGCAAGTCTTAGTGTCTAGGCAAGCGGGCCGGATGACTTGTGCTTTAATTAATAAGGATGGTACTAGGATTTTACAATAGCGCATGCAAATAATTTGCAGTATCGATAAGCCCGTTCTTACGCAGGCTTTCCAGTACTTGATATTCATCCATTGCGGGATTCTTCCGGTTCAGCACCATCTCACGGAAAGCCTTAATTGCCTGCTCCTGATTCAGATCGATGATATCGGTAAGAAAATCATCGGCACTTTTGGCCTTTAGACCGAAAGTGTCCAGATATTCCTCTGGAAAATCCTTGAGGTTATTGGTAACGATCACATTTGCGTTCGTTTTAATTGCAGCCGCAAGGACATGACGGTCATCCTCATCCGGTAGCTGAAGCTGCAAAATAAGGCCTTCATAATTACCCACCAAAGCATCCGGGAAAGCCTGGTTTGCCTTTTGCACGCGCTTTTCAGCTTCCCTCTCTTCCACGCCATGCCTAAGCATCACTTCTTTCCACTCACAGAAAATATTAGTACCCCACTTGGGCGTATAAAGATCATAATGGGCAAACCAGAAAAGCAGGTCCCTGATCACAACTGGATAGATTACATTGGTATCCAGCACTGCCTTAAACCTTACACTATGAATCATACAATCCGACTTCCTCATCAGCGCCCATGATGTCGATAATATTGTTCTTCTGTTGCACCTTCATTTTTTCCCTGTAAGCTACAACATCCTCGAATTTTATCCTGCGGTGTTTGCCCACCTTAATAAACTCAATAGCCCCCTCTTCCAGCAATTTTACTAAATATGGTCTTGAACACCCCAATATCTCGGCTGCCTTTTGGGTAGTTACCTCTGTTGCCATTGGAACTATAGAAACAGGCTTGCCTTCACCCATAGCCTTTAAAATATCGCCCAGAAATACCAAAGCCCTGGCAGGTATCTTAATGCGTTCGCCCGTCTCCTCGATCTCAATCTCAGTCTGTTCAGAATGAATGTTGGAGAGTATCGATGATAAAGCTGGTAAAGATTCTATGGCCATCTTCTGCTCTGTTTTGGAAGGTCGGCGTATTTGATCGGTTGAAATCATGCTGCAATTTTCTACGAAGTTAAACAAAAAAACAAACGAAATAAACGAAATAAATAAAATAAACAAAAATCCAACAAACCAAGAGGAGCAATAGTTTGAAAAAAGAAATGCATCATAACAGTACGAACCAAAAAACTGTAAAAAGTTAAGAATGCAAAAACAGGAGAAATGAAATTTAACAATATCAAAGAACAAGATCATGGTGATACAATGATTAACTGACGATCGACTGCAACGCCTGAACTAGCGACTGCAATGTCTGAACTATCAATTGCAAAGTCTGAACTATCAACTGCAAAGTCTGAACTACCGACCGCAAAGTCTGAACTATCAACTGTAAAGTCTGAACTGTCGACTGCAAAGTCTGAACTGTCGACTGCAAAGTCTGAACTACCGACTGTAAAGTCTGAACTATCAACTGCAAAGTCTGAACTACCGACTGCAAAGTCTGAACTGTCGACCGCGAAGTCTGAACCATCGACTGCAAAGTCTGAACTATCGACTGCAAGTATAAAACCGCCCCTGTTTATGTCTTATTTGAGCAAAAAGATTTCGTGAATTATTTAATTGTGCTTATCTTAGTAGTGCAGAACAGTAATTAACAATATCTTTTAACTTAATCAGAGAAACATAAAATAAATTAAAAATTTCACAATATTCCTGAGTGAGCGGCTTAGACCCGCATCTTTCAATATCTCTGAAAAGAGTTAATTGTTGTTCTGCAGCACTCAGGAACTTTTTTATCAAATGTTATGCAGAACAACAATTGTAAAAACCCAGACACACAGCTCCCAAATGAGGTAGCAGCTGTAAGCACATTCCGGAAACTGATTGAAGCCTATTTCGATATGATTAGTTTATCGGATGTAAATCAACTCCTTACCGAAATGCTCAGCGCCTGTACCGGCCCCGATCCACGTTCAGGTAAACACAAACCCATTACCATTGCCAACGCCCTTTATGATGTAAATAACATCATCAAACTATTAACCAAAACGAAACCTTTGGCCAATGAAAGCACCTTTCAGCAATATGCCCAAAAGCAGGCTTATCAATTGCATGCCGTTGGCCATTTCGATATAGAACACCTATCAGAACTGTTATATGATGGCTTAAATGCCTACATATTTCAGGAAGAAGATTTTGAGGGTGCAAGCCTAAACTTTTCAGCCGAAATTACCGCAGCCTATAAAATGATTTTTGATTGGTTAACAGCTTGTAATACCTGGCATAAGTCTTTTGAGGATGATGAATGTAATGAAACGATCTATTTAGCAGCCACAGCATAACCTTCAAATTTTATTTGGCCACTTACCTTATTCAGCTATGAGGGGCCACTCCCCTCCTTTTTAAGGAGGGGTGCCCAAAGGGCGGGGTGGTTAATAGTGGTTATATCACTTAATTTCGGTCGGTGAGACACCAAATGATAGATAAAACATGGATTTGTCATCCTGAATTTGTTTCAGGATCTTAGAGATATGTTCAGAACAATTACTAGCGCGAGTCTTAGTGTGTAGACTAGAGCGCTGGCTGACTTGTGCTTTTGATAATATTTTCTACCGCTCTATGCCACGGTGGCATGATACTTTGTCGCGCCAAAGTACCCAAAGCGCTTCGTCAATCCAGCAATGAGCCTTTTGCGCAGCCACATACGCATCAAAAAAACAGCAGCACTTCGTTTTGTGTTCAATATTTTTTCTAAAAGAAATTCCGTATTTACGAACACAAAACCACTGCGTTTCAGGTTTGTTAGTGCCATTTTACCTGAACAGCAACTGTTTTTTTGATTTCCCTGGCTCTTGGGATTGACAGCGTGCTTAGGCAAAACCCATGCTTTATTAAAGTTGCTTAGCAAAATGCCTAAAATATCTTAAAAAATAAATATTATTCAACCGCTACTAGCGCGAGTCTTAGTATAAAGGCTAGCGGGCTGGCTGACTTGTGCTTTGATGAATAATCCTTTAAGATACTGACATAGCCCAAATCAGGCAAGGCTTAAACCTATGAGCGCTAAGACTCGCGCTAGAATGTGGATCCGGGCGGTGGCTGCAAAATGACCTCAACTCTATTTTCAGGATTGGGAAGTGGAAGTTTGTCAAGCAACGTAATTCCAAACGATTGATAATTGCCCTCCCCTTGAATCATCATACCTACCAGCGTGCATTTTTCATCATCAAGACGTTGGATATATGCTGATGGCTCATGTTTTTCAAATATGGTTTCGAAGTTTAAAGCTTCCTTTGCGTATTTAATACAGGTGTAATATGCTGCCTCGTCCCTCATTTTGTATTTCACATTGGTTACAACACCACCTTCTTCAGTTAAAGTAAAAGCCTCACCATGCGACTGATAAAGCGTTAAGTTTTCTAATCGTTTAAGAAAACGGAAGCCGTGCGCGATAAGCAGTTCACGCGCACTATTTGTAGAAATCTGATATAAATCCCAAAGCAGCTGTGGCTTAATCTCATTTTCATTCATGGCTAAAGTTAAACATTATACCGAGATCGGTATTAACAATATTGTAACAGCTAGCAGGATTCAGTGACCTTTGCTATCATTGGTAATCATGATAATTCTGCCAAAGCACAAGTCAGGCCAATGCGTAGGCAACGAGCGCTAAGACTTGCGCTAGAACGAATAACTACATCAAAAAGTTTACATTTTAAGTAAACTTTTTATATATTTGAAATAACGATGTATGTAATCAATGAAAGCACAGGTAAAAAACATACTGTAATCGTCAGTCGAATTGATGCGGCCGAGATTGCGCAGATCAATAAAACAAAACGGTTTGCTTTCAACTGGAACAAAGAGAAGAACTTTAGTGTTTACAAACTAACGTTAGAAGACACCGCAGAACCAATAGGCATGTTATCAATAGCACAAAGACCGGGCGATTACGCATTAGAAATCAGACTTCTCGCCTCGTCGTATGAAAATGTAGGTCCTGAGAAAATTTATAGCAGGATTGCAGGTTGCCTGATTTCCTATGCCTGTAGAGAATCTTTTAAACTGGGTTATGACGGCTTTGTATGCCTCAAACCTAAAACTAAACTGGAAACCCATTATATCAAAAGATATGGATTCCAGTCAACTAAACTATACCTGATAACAGAAGGAACAAATTCGATAAAATTGATAAAGGAATATTATGAAAACTAACAAGAACAGAAAAGAAATCCAGGAGTTAGCGTTTTCAAAATTTACCGATCAGGAACTTGCAGATGCCTATATATTCCCTTCAGAGTTACAAAGTACTCAGGAAAAAGATGCGGAAAAGGACTTTTGGATAAATAGGAGAAAACAGTTCGAGAACAAAAGTGAGAATGAAAAAATGTATAATAGACTGCTACAACTTAAGTTCCAGCTTGAAGACTATATCAGTAGCAACCAATATCATAAAGCATTTAACTTCGGTTATTTTCTAAATGAATACGTTAACAGACAAGATAAAAAAGACAAACAATTCGCTATCGAGGTCGATGTTACCCCTGCTGTACTCAGCCAGTATATTAACAATCACCGAAAGCCCAAAGATGAATTTGTGATCAGACTCGAATTACATTCAGGAGGCATGATTCCTGCAATCAGCTGGTTTAAAGTTTTACAAAAAGATAAGGAACATGATATCATCACCAATCAAAAATTAAGGCTGGAAGAAAGTAAACATGTAAAAAACAGACTCGAATTCGCCTATTGATTTTAAAGATAAAGGAATCAAATCTGATTCGGATCTTACTCCATTACTAGCAGAAGTATTATTTTCTAAGCTAGCGGGAATACTAAAAAATTGCCATAATAGTTTGTAATGCTGACTTTTGATTAGAAGTCTATTCAAAAAAAGTAAAATTATTCCTAACCTTTCCAAATGATAATCGACGAACTAACCAGGTTAGCAGGCAGGCTGACTTATGATTTGATTAAAAATCTTTTTTTTAGATTTGTTACACTGATTATTGGGACCTGCTAATTAACCGCTCTTCATCAATGAGGGGATAAGTGGTTTAACACCTAACGCTGAGGTAAGGGAGAAGGCAATAATGATATTGTTTACATCAATTTGATTTACGTTCTAGAAAACAATAAAAGGTAAGATTAGCAACCATTATTATCATGCGACAATACCTCTATATCCTATTTTTTCTCCTTTCAAGCTGCTCATCAAGCGATCCAAAAGCGATTTTTGAAGACAGAACTGGTTTATCAATTAGTGATTCTATTAGTAATGTCAAGGCTACCGATAATTACGAATTGCTGGAAGGAGAGTTCAGCATCGTGTTTAAAACAACTCAATCTCAAATTAACTCCTGGCTAAAAGGTAGTCCACCGTGGAATAATCTAAAATGGCACAAAGGGAAAATCCCACCTGAAATAGGCGTTGCTGTTCAATTTAATTTTCCAGAAAGAGTTGGTTTAGAAACTATTGATGATGGCGAAGCCACTTATTTTGGTGATGAGAATCTAATAAAACTACTTAATGACACTACAAACTACTATAGTTATGTGGAAGATTGTTGTGCTGCTGAAAAAGATTTGAGATTTCATGATGGAAGACTTTTGATACTTCAACCACATACCAAAATGATTTATTACGCTGTATGGGATTTCTAAGATAAAGGTCGCTAACATCCATTTAACCATAGGTCAGTGTCTCACCAAACGAAATGATAACAAACAAATTAGGCACTTACTTGAAACTTAGGTGCTAAGATCTGTACCAGAATTAATATCTTATTTAACAGATACCAGGTTTAACCTTTCAGCTTACCTGGCGTTACCCCAAACTTCTTTCTATAGGCGTAGAGATCTTTGGACTATGTTAATGGAATCTAATTTAAAAGATTTCTCCCCGCCTTTACGGTCAGGCACTGCGGTCGAAATGACGCATCTTGTATATCCGTGTCTGTCCGTAGCTTTTTAGTTGAGTTTATAAACTCGATTTTATTCTTGTATCCATAGACGCTATGCTTAACGCTACGGACAGAGTGGGAGTAAAAGTGAAGCCGCCGGGCTTGCTACTGATATTGTTAAGAAAGTAAGCCACTACCTGTATTTAAGGAATAAGCAGCCTTGCTTAGAACCTACCAGGTGTAATTTTAGAAATTGGCAAATTAATGGGATGGGTAATCTTAACAATTTAAGTTAAGGTTACCCATTGTTTTGTTATAGAATTTGCAACATCCAGTTAGGCAGAAAAGAGCAGCAGTTTTAGCCGGCAGCTTTTGTATTCAAACCAAAATCTGAATTAGCCTAAAGCTGAAGCCGCAAAAAATAAATTCTGTGCTGCATTTTATATCTTAATTTTATAACGGAATAAAAACAAAAATTTTCTTCAACTTCTAAAATGATAAAAGAATTTTCATACAAACAATTTGGCAATATAGCGTTCAGTAAAGCATCAATGCAAAGCGATTCCCTAAACCTGATACATGAACACATCAAAATCTTGTTTATTCCTCAAAAAGCAATTATCCAGGTTGATTTTCAGGAAATAGAAATGAAAACAGATGCCTTATTATTCATTAACCCCAATGTTATTTTAAAACCCTGTGAAACTATCGGTGGTCAGCTGCTGCATTTTAACAAAGATTTTTACTGTATAGAAATTCACGACCAGGAAGTTGCCTGTGATGGTATTTTATATAATAATGTATTTGAAATACCCTTTATCAATTTAAACACAGAGCAGTCGAATGATATTCAAAAACTGATTAAAGACATTCAGTCTGAAATGGAAAATGAAGATTCCAGCACTGAAGAAATGTTAAGAATACTCTTAAAGATGATTATTCTGAAATCAACACGAATTTGGAAACAGCAGCACCAGTTAACAGAAAAAGAACAACACGCTGACGTACAATTTTTGAGAAAATTCAGCAAACTTGTAGAGCTGCATTATAAAACGCTACATACCGTTGCAGATTATGCAGACCTGCTTTGCATTACGCCAAAGAATTTAAGTAAAAAAATAGGCCTGTTAAGTAAAGAAACCCCAAACGAAATTATTAAAAACCGAATTATCCTGGAGAGTAAGCGCCTCTTAGCCCATACTACAATGTCAGTGAAAGAGATTGCTTACACCCTGAACTACGAAGACGACGCTTATTTTATTCGTTTTTTCACTAAAAATACCGGCCTCTCGCCTATCACTTTCAGAAAACAGTTCTAAAAGATTCGGTTACTCCACGATTAAAAAAGCGCAATCTGCAGATTGTGCTTTTTTTATTTAAAACACATTCAGCGACTGGTAAAACAACCAAACAGATCCAAAAAATAACATCTACCCTCTCAAAGGAGAAAAAAGTGCAATTCAAAGCGGAAACCATCCATTGTGAAGGGCGTAAAATTGGGGCAACTTTGTACTATCAAAACAACGATAACAATTAAATAATAAAGACATGAACAAATTCACAGTAAAAGACGGAACAGAAATTTATTTCAAAGATTTAGGAACAGGACAGCCAATTTTCTTTCACCATGGATGGCCACTATCTTCAGACGATTGGGATGCACAAATGATGTTTTTCCTGGAAAAAGGATTTAGGGTAATTGCCCACGACAGAAGAGGACACGGAAGATCTACCCAGACATACAAAGGCAACGACATGGACACTTACGCAGCTGACGTAGCAGAATTGGTTGAATTCCTGGACCTTAAAGATGCCATTCACATCGGCCACTCTACCGGTGGTGGTGAAGCAATAAGATACGCCGCAAAATATGGTAAAGACCGGGTTGCCAAAGTAGTTTTGATCAGTGCCATTACACCTTACATGATTGCTGATGAAAATAACCCTGAAGGCGTTCCTCTGGCAGTTTTCGACGATATCAGACACAATACACTTCACAACAGACAGCAATTCTATCAGGATTTAACCGTACCATTTTACGGCTACAACAGAGAAAATGCTATCGTAAAAAAAGGAATACAAGACAATTGGTGGAGACAGGGAATGATGGGAGGCATAAAAGCACAGTACGATTGTATAAAAGTATTTTCGGAGACAGATTTTACGGAAGATCTTAAAAGTGTGGAAATGCCAGTACTGGTACTACATGGAGACGACGACCAAATTGTTCCTTACCGCACAACCGCCGTTAAAGCAGCAGAACTTTTGAAAAATGGCAAGCTGATCATTTATCCGGGTTTCTCGCACGGCATGCCAACTGTTAATGCAGAAGTCATCAATGAAGACATTTTATCTTTCATTAACGCATAAAAATACCGGGGTAAAAAATGCAGTTCAAAGCGAAAGCCATCCATTGTAGTGCTTTCCGGATTACCCCAACTTTGTAATACAAAAAATAACAACAATATAATATTAGCAATCATGAAAAATTTAATTTTAGCAATCACATTCTTTACCACAATAATTTATGGCGCAGCATTTTCACAAACCAAAAGAACTCCGGCATCATTAGGCCGGGAAGAATATATAGAAGTAGAGAAAAATGTTCGGCTCCATGTAACCGACCTTGGCGAGGGACAGCCCATCGTTCTAATTCACGGTTGGCCTTTAAGTGATGCCATGTACGAATACCAATATGCCGATTTTATACAAAAAGGATTCCGTTTAATCGGTATCACCTTGAGAGGGTTTGGACTTTCGGATAAACCTGCAGGAAAATATAATTATGATGTTTTTGCAGATGACATCAAAGTAGTTCTGGATAAACTGAACATTGAAAATGCAACTATAGGGGGTTTCTCTATGGGTGGTGCAACAGTTATCCACTATGTGGCCAAATACAATGCAGCCCACGTTTCTAAAATGGCACTGTTCGGAGCTGCTGCACCTATCTGGACAAAACGTACAGACTTTAACTATGGTTTTTGGACAAAACAGGATGTTGACGGACTAATTAACCTTAATAACACCAACCGCCCGGCACTATTTGATACCTTTGGTAAAATTTTTCCGGCCAATGAAAACAGCGTATCTCCAGGACTTGGTGCCTGGTTAGGCACTATTCAAGCTCAGGCTTCCCCTTACGCAATGGCTGAAGGACTTAAAACTTTGCGTGATACTGATCTGCGCGGTGATTTGAAAAAAATCACACTACCTACGCTTATCCTCCATGGTAAACTAGACAAAATCTGTTCTTATGATCTTGCTGAACAAATGAAAGCGATGCTTAAAAATGCAACCTTGGTACCATTCGAAAAAAGTGGCCATGCACTCTTCATTGAGGAACTGGAAAAATTTAATACCGAACTGCTGAACTTCATTAAAAAATAAGAAAAAAACTACAGGAAGGTTGCTTTAAAAAGGCAACCTTCTTTATTTTAAAATAAACCAAAATGAATAAAATTGCTTTCTTTATGCTTTGTGTAACACTGGTTTCGTGTGGTATAAAAAAAGAAATCGTTACCGTAAACCATTCTAATTTAGCGAAACCGATAGGACCTTATAATCATTCAACACGTTATGGGAATTTGATATTTGTATCAGGTCAATTAGGTCTGGATCCGAAAACAAACAGTTTAAAGTCTGCTATTGAAGAACAAACGGTACAGATTTTCGAAAACTTAAAAGCTATCCTTGAGAACAATCACTCTGATTTTGATCATATAACGAAGACAACCATTTTCATTACAGATATGAAACAGTTTGAGATCGTTAATAAAATATACGGACGTTATTTTGATAAGCATTTTCCAGCCCGGAGTACAATTGAAGTGACCTCTTTACCCAGAAATGCAGTGGTAGAAATAGAATGTATTGCGGTGAAGAGAAATTGAGATATGTTTAGCTTAAATTGGCTCGAAAATAAAATCGCATTATTTTAATAACCAAATTGCTAGTTTGGAAGATTGAAATATCTATTCTTATTCTGTTTCTTAGGTTTTTATGTAACCCCTACGGCTCAAAACAAGCCAAATGCTATTATCAATTGGAACAAAGTTAACCCTTGATTACAGGTTAGTTTTGCCTCCTCAAATGTCCGTTTTGCAAAAGAAGCGCTTTTGATAAAGCAATTAATTGAGCGTCTTCTTTAAAACTAATTGGTTCTTAACTTTTGGCTTGGGCGCTGAGATTTGAATCAGATTAAGAAGTGAAAACTTGACCCCTAAAAAATCTGGTTTGAAATTTACTCTCGTATTAGCGCAGATCTTAGCGTCCAGGCTAGCGGGCTGGATGACTTGTGCTTTGGATGAAGTAATTAATCAAGAATCTTTTTTTAACACAAGTGAGGCCAATGCTTAAGGCAATGTGCACTAAGAGTTGCGCAAAAATGGAAATCCGCACTATATCGTATTAACGAATTCCAGTCTTAACCCCTCAGCCTACCCGGCGTTACTGCAAACTTCTTTCTAAAGGCATTGCTAAAGTGCTGTACAGATGAATAACCGAGCATAAAGGCGACTGATTTTATGGAGAGGCCTTCCAGCAGTAGCTCTTTTGCATGGTTAAGCCGGTAATCGCTCAGGTAACCAAATATGCTGTTATCAAACAATCCTTTAAAACCTTGTTTCAGTTTAAATTCGTTAATGCCGCATATTTTAGCCAGTTCTGCAACCGATGGTGGCTGGTGGATATTCTGGATCAGGTAATCTCTGGCCTGATAAATGCATTCCCGATCATAATTAGAAGATAAAGCCGCTGGCTGCTTTTGGCGAATGCTCCGTTCAAAAGCTTCGGCCTGGAGTACCAGTAACTCAATACATTTCGACTCGATAAACAGATGCTTCAATCCTTCAGGATAATCACAATCAAGAATATCTCTGATGCATTGCTGCATAGGCCATGAAATAGGCAGGTTATGGTCGCCTAGCTGCATGTAATATCCGGTATCAATATGATCCGCCAAAACCTGTAATGCTTTGGTAGAGTGCTCTGCCAGTTGCAAAAACTTTTCTTTAGCAAAATGAACCTCAAAAAAGCGATAACATTGGCCGGTATCATATTGGCCTGTCCCATCCAGCTCAGGCATGTAAATAATATTTTGTTGGTTGGAATTAAAGATGTACTCTTGCTTGTTAATGCGGTTAAAAATAGTACCACTGCCAGACAGCGTAAAGCGCATCTTAATCATATCAGGTACTTCATTGGTTGGGCTAAAGTACATCTGCTGCTGTTTAAACATGATATCGCCGTACACCATGTAAATACCCGGAATATTGATCTGTATAAATTCGGCTTCGCTAAAAGAAAAACTGTATTTATTCTTTTTTTTTGTAACCAATCCGTTCTGAACACGAAGATCATCAAAACTACCCCCTACGTTTTTCCAGGCACCATAATTCTTACCAACATTGATTCCCATAAGCGCAATAATCACAAAAAAAGCCGAGATAACATGCTGGGATTATCCACATTTCGGTTTTTTGTAAAAGAAAATCCTTTTTGTGTAAAAGCATGAAGCAGGTATTTTTCAATTTTGCCCGAATTGCGAAATGCACCGCAAGAGATTAATTATGATATTATGGAAGAGCAAGAAGACCCGATTACCTTAACGCTTGATGAAAAAATTGATGTTCTCCCACCTAAAAACACGCTAATTTTTAAACTTTTACAGGATTTACCTTTAAAAAAGGAAGAAAACATATTGGAAATCGGTCCTGCAGATACCGAACACCTATCGTATCTATTGCAGAAAGCAAAAAATATCACTTACACTGGAACTTATTTCTCAGATGCTGGAATAAAAAATGTCTTTTCCGCTTATAAAACCGATGGCAACAATGTAGAGTTTGCTAAAATAACGGATAATGAACTCGATTTACAGGATAATTCCTTCGATTGGTGTTTTACAGCCAATATCATATATTTCTGGCCGGATCCTTTAAAATACTTATCTGAAAGCTACCGCGTACTAAAATCAGGCGGAAAACTGAATCTTGCCTTTGTTGAAAAAAACTTTGGCGTCCACCTACCCTGGACACAGCTCGATTTTACATTTTATGAAATTGATGAAGTAAAAACATTTTTCAAACAATCGGGATTTGTAAATATTCAGGTAAAGGAAATGACCGAAAAGATTATTGATCAAAACGGAAAGGAGATCACCAGACCTTTTATCATCGTATCAGGCCAGAAAAAATAGTTGATCTAGTTAAATCAACTTTGCTTCCTGAAAAGAGACATATTACTATCGAAAGATGATTTCAATCGAAAAATCGTCATTGCGAGAAGGCTTTTCAGCCGACGAAGCAATCTTTATAGCAAGAATTACCAGCACGATAGATTGCTTCGTCGTTCCTCCTCGCAATGACGACCTTTTGTTGGAGCGTTACCATTACTAGCGCAAGTCTTAGTGTACAGGCTCGCGGGCTGGGCAACTTGTCTGTGATTCGTTTTAGTTGAGTTTTAAACTCAATTTTATCCTTGTATCCGTAAGAGACGCTATGCTTAACGCTACGGACAAAATGGATTTGTTTGAGCACTATAAAATATTATATTTAACCTCATGAAAAACGTTCTCATAATCTTAGGATTGATGGCTTTGTCTTTTACTTCCTGCACTAAGCCTATATCACTTGCAAACGAACAATTATATTTGGTTAAACCGATAATGAACGGCAAAAGGTACGCCGTTGTGCTGTGTCAATTCCGAATCAACGAAGTCGAGATATTTGCATCTTACGACGCTCTTAGCAATAGGGCAGACTATACTAAAGGAAAATTTAAAGTGGAACAAAACCAACTGGTTTTCCCTAAAGGCACATTCGATATTGAAAGAACAAGTTTGGGATATAATCTTCTTGCTTTTAGAAAGATAAAATATCAATTATTGACTGTTGATGGATATAAGAAGTATAAAGAAATCAACATAGAGCAATCCACAGAACAGAATTTTCTTTAGGCTAAGCCTTCTAGCTTGATTCTGCAAGTGAGCTTCTGTTCTTTTGTAAACCCGGTTCAGAGGATATCTATCTACTTTTCATCCCGTATGCGTCCGTAGAGTTACGCAGCTAGTTCAAAACTTAGTGTGTAGGCTAGCGGGCAGGATGACTTGCTTTCCTAATTAATCAAGATAATTGGCAAAATCACAAGTCAGGCCAATGCTCAAGGCAATGTTCGCTAAGACTTGCGCTAGAATACGAAAAGACGATTTCACTCGAAGAATCGTCATACTGAACTTGTTTCAGGATCTTATTGTGATAAATTTAGAACAACATTCGTCACAATAATTCACAATAAAAAAAACGGCTTACCTAAGAAATGAGTAAGCCGTTTCTAAAAAATCCAAGGTTGGTGGCTCACCAACCTATTTGAACATTATGTTATTCTTGAATCCTTCCGAAAAAGATCCTTCACTGCGTTCAGGATGACAAAAAACAAAACCTGAACAACCATAAATAAAACATGATCATTATACGTTACTTAACCACTTTAATCTGACCTTTCATCACCATAAAATGGCCCGGATAGGTACAAATAAAAGGATATATACCTGGTGTTTTAGGCACGGTAAAATAGATGGTATCCGATTTTCCGGGCTGTAACAATGAAGTATAAGCCAATACCTTAGCTGTTGCCGGAACAAAATCATACTTTTCGCCATCAAGGCCCATTTTCAAAGCCATTTCTCCTACTGCATTACCCGATGCCGGCATGGTAAGCACAAAATTGTGCAACATATCATCAACATTTTTAAAGGTCAGTTTTACTTTAGTGCCGGCTTTTAGCGTAATATTGGTCAGGTCAAATTTCAAACCTGGTTTGGTACCCAATACAATCGTTTTATCTGGTCCTTTAGCCCAGGTTTCGGGCTGTTGCGTAACGTGTTTTGTACCATCGGTATTGCCTTTAACTGCGCCACCCGCTGCAGGCATATTGCCCATTTGGTGATGCTCCATCCCTTCCATATGGTGTGCTGCCTGTGCGTTGCCTGTGGGTTTATTTTCGGCAGTAAGCGCCAGCTTTTCTCCATCAGGGATTTTGTTCATCGTATAGTATCCGTAATTGTGCAATAAAGGGATACTGCCATTTTCACTACGCAATCCTTCCATTTTGATTTCGTGGATGTAACCTTCTTTTAAACTATCCAACACCAGACGTACCTTTTTATGATCAGGAGAAACCACAATGGCTTTTATGCTGCGTGCCGATTGATTAATTACCGGACTGCCGTAAATGTGGTGGTATTTATAGGTAAAAGTAGAAAGTTTATAAGTGCCTGCATTGCGGGCAGTTTTTTCGTCAACCGGCATGGTAAACTCCAGTTCGAAACCATCGGGCTGCGCCTTTACTGTTTGCACCTCGAATGGCATAATACCCGACCAGGTTAAACGCTGCAGTCCATATTCTGCTTTGCCTGTTGATGACCATCCTCTCGAAGTCATCCCCACCAGCATACTGCCATCCGATCCCCAGTTCATCCTGAGGATACCCGAAGAAAATCCCCTGCGGAATGGAAATACCACACCCTGGTACACCCCTTTAACTTTTTCTAAAGATACCCTGTTGATATTACTCTGCGATTGGTCGCCCACAAAAAGCTGTCCTTTAAAAGGCCCCATATTGCCATTATCGGTATAATTAAGAATACCTGATGTAGAGTTGCCCATAATGGAATGCGGAATCCACACCGCAGGCGTTTTTAATCCAGGTACTCTTTTGGCTACTTCAAATTCAGGTTCTCCGGTATCAGGAATATCCTTTTTGTGAAGCTTAACCGGAGATCCTGGCTCATCTGACCATATTAAGCCGGCAGGATTGCCTACAAAATCGCCTTCTTCTACGTGGGTAATGCTGCCCGAGCCTACCCAGTCTCCCTGATTTTCGGCATAAAATATCTCTCCGTCGTTATTCAGCGCCATTGCTGCAGGCGAGCGGAAACCGGTTGCGAATGGCTTCATTTTGAAATCAGGCGTAAATTTGAGCATCCAGCCGTGCCATTTAGATAAACTGGCACCGTAACCGATCCAGCCCAGGTTCAATGTAACCACCATATTGCCATCTTTATCTAACATCGGGCCATAAGCATATTCGTGGTAATTGCCCGATAAAGGCCAGGAGTACATCGTGCGGTATTCATCAGCTTCGCCATCACCATCCAGATCGCGTAGCCTTGTAATTTCAGCGCGTTGGGTAAGGTAAATATCTCCTTTGATGTCATTTAAGCCTAAAACTTCGTGCATGCCATGCGCAAACAAGCGGTATTTGGGCTGTTGGCCGTCTTTCATATACGGATTGGTAATGATCCAGACTTCACCTTTCCGGGTGGCCACTGCCAGCTCATCGTTAGGCAAGAAAGTCATTCCACCCACTTCAAGTGAAATTTCTTTGGGGATGGGAACGGTTACGATGGGATAAATCTGTTTTTCTGTTTGTGGTTGTGTTTGTGCTTTTACCGTTACCAGACCAGTGCCCAGCAACAAAAGAGACAATAAGTATGTTGATTTTTTCATGTCTTGATTACCAGGTAATGGAATAGGTTAACGAATCGGTAGCATTTGCCAGTTGTACCAGCAATTCTTTACCATTTTGGGTTTTCCTGATGAAAGCTTTTGCACCATCAGCTACTTTTATAGTATAGGCTTTGTCACCAACAACATAACTATTGTTTTTATGCGCTTCGATGTTTGCCGCTACCGCAATTCGGCAATAAAGCGATTGCTTGCTATTTTTGATACTAATGGTACGGCTGAGTCCTGCACCGCCATCTAAAACCGCTATTTTATCGCTGACATCGGCACCGTTAGCCGTATATAAAAATGCAGGCATTTTGCTTTTATCTAAAACATAACCCTGGGTTTGCAGATCGTCAAATGCGATGGAATCTGGCCAGGCCGCGTCTTTATCTGCCAATATCGCAAGAGTCGGTGCCGCAGAAAGTGGTAAAACGCTACCCAGAGGTTTAGCCAGTTGAGGTTCTCCCCTATCTTCCCACATTTCTCTGGCATCTATAAAATCTCCACGCCATACTTCCAGCAAAGCGCCCTGTTTTAAATCGTAAGCATAGTTTACCTTTTCTGGCGTACCTACAGAAATCACGTGAGTACGTTTTTTGCCTTCAAACATCAGGAAACTTCGCAATAAATATGGTTTAGTTGTTGCATTGATGATATAAGGGTTGGCGTTTTGGGCCATAGAATAAGCTGCGCAGCTGGTTAAGAGTGCCAGGCAGCACATCACTCGTTTGTAGATCATAATTTTGATTTGGTTAAAGTACAACAAAACAATCGGTTGCATAACAAATATATCATTAGCAGATCAGTTTACAAAAACAATCGCCCATAAAGCATACAATTAGTTAATTTACAACCAGATAAAGTTAAATTTTAATCAGACAAACGATAGCATAACTAAACCATAATCAGGTAAAACCTTTTATTAAAAAACTGAACTCGATAATTATTTAATTAAAATACTGCATAATAAACGACCCATCCCTGGCCGATTCGTCATGCTGAACTTGTTTCAGCATCTTTTTAGCAGGAAAGACCCTGAAATGAATTCTGGGTGACGACCTCTTAATCAAAAAGCCGATATAAGCTAACGAGAGGCAATATTAATAATCGAACTCAGGTTAAAAGCAAATAAGTCTGCTCAACATCTATTTGGCCTTTTTCCTGTAGGCAGGCGAAGATTTATGGTGTTGCGTTGAGCAGAATACCCCGGCTAATTAGCGGGATTTAGCACAAATAAATTTATTACGAGGTTTGAAATATGGATTGAAGAATTGTTCGTGAGGCTTAATGGACAATCTTAAACACCAGTTCTTTTAAGAGTTCTCCATCATCAATATTCCCGGTACTATCTAATCCTTTACTTTTTAAATCGTATTCGCGAAGTAAGCTGATTACCTGGAAAACTTTCCCTGTATTGTAATTTCTTGCTGCTACCTCATAATCTTTGATAAAAAACGGAGGCACGCCCAACGCGGATGCCGCATCGGCTTTATTAGGGATATAATGATATTTGAGGAGTTTGGTAAAATAACCACCTAAATTGGCCAAAACCATTACGGTTGGATTAGCTTTTGGGTTGCTGGCGAAGTAATTGATAATTTTATTACATTTTAACACATCGCGGATGGCCAGGGCTTTCTGTAATTCGAAAACGTTATATTCTTTACTAATGCCGATGTTTTTCTGAACCAGATCGGTGTTAATGGTGACTTCTTTCGAAACATTGAGCATCAGCTTTTCGATCTCGTTGGCAATTTTGGAAAGATCTGTACCTAAATACTCAGCCATTAGCACCGATGCCTGCTGATCGATCTTATACCCCTTCTCTTTGACAAATTCTTCAATCCAGGGTACCAGTTTATAATCGCGAACCGGATCTGACTGAAAAATCAGTCCGCTTTTATTGATGGCTTTATATATTTTTTTACGCTTATCAAAATTGGCATATTTATAAGCCAGCACTAAAATGGTACTCGGTAGTGGTTTTTCAAAATAATTGAGTACAAATTCACCCTCTTTAGAGCTGTCTTCCTTACCCCATTTTAAATCCTGCGCTTCTTTAACAATCACCACCTGGTAATCAGACATCATGGGATAACGCTTTGCAGCCCCCAAAACCGTTGCCATGTCGGTATCTTTACCGTACAAAACCGTCTGGTTGAAGCCTTTTTCGGCATCGTTCAGCAGCTTATCTTCAATATAATCCGTTATTTGATCGATATAGTAAGATTCTTCACCATGCAATAAATAGACAGGCTTGAACTTTCGGGCTTTGATATCTTTAATAATTTCGGCAGCAGTCATTGCGTGTAAAATTACAATTTAGGTTTAAGGATTTGGGCAAATGTTTATAAATTAAGAGATGTGAGAGGATAGATGTGAGATTTGAGACTGGATTTGAAAAAGTAGATATGAGATTTGAGACACGAGATTTGAGACATTAAGCAGGAGACTGCTTTAGCATCATTCAGAATTAATTAACTTTGAGGCTTCAAATTGATAAATTGTTGTATTGTTAATTGCAAACTGACAATTGCGAACTGCCAACTGAAAACTGACCACTGAAAACTGAAAACTGAAATGTTCACTCCTACTCCACTTAACCTTCCGCCCTACCCGTTTAAAATTACCAAAAAAGATGGTGTGGTATTTATTTTCGATGAGTTGAGGAAGAAACACCTGGTGCTTACACCCGAGGAATGGGTGCGTCAGCATTTTATTCAAAGTTTGATCCTGGAAAAGAAATTTCCGCGTACGTTAATCCAGATTGAAGGTGGTTTGGTCTTAAATCAACTGCAAAAACGAAGTGATATTTTGGTTTACAATACTGCCGGCGAAAAACTGATGCTGATTGAATGTAAGGCACCAAAAGTAAAAATTACCCAATCGGTTTTTGAGCAGGCTTCGAGGTACAATTCGATCCATCAGGCCAAATGGATCATATTAACTAATGGTCTGCAGCATGTTTATGCCAAAATGGATTTGGAAAAGGGAAGCTTTAATTTTGTAGAAGAAATGCCGGATTATTTGAAGTTGTAGTTCAAATTGTTAAAAACTGGAGAACAAATCCGTCATTCTCCGCCTGTCTGGGAATTGTGATGCCCTGGCTGGGTTCCAATGGTTGGATTTGCGACATTATAACTTTATTTCGCATTAAGATTCCCTTTTTCAAGGGAATGACGATTCTACCTAAAAAAATCCGTCATTCCCAGCCTGACTGGGAATCGTAATGCCCTGGCTGGGTTCAAATGGTTTGACTTGCGACATTATAACTTTATCTTGCTTAAAGATTCCCTTTTTCAGGGGAATGACGATTCTACCTAAAAAAATCCGTCATTCCCAGCCTGTCTGGGAATCGTAATGCCTTAGCTGGGTTCAAATGGTTGGATTTGCGACACTATAACTTTATCTTGCTTTAAGATTCCCTTTTTCAAGGGAATGACGATTCTAGCTAAAAAAATCCGTCATTCCCAGCCTGACTAGGAATCGTAATGCTGTAGCTAAATCTGCAAATAAGATTCTTCCTGATCACTTGCCCCATGTTTTCACAGATCACTTTAAATATTCCTTTTCGTGCTTCGCGAATACAATTGATTATCGTAAAAGTATTTTTATTATCGGGAGCGCAGGGTTAATGCAAAACACTAACTTTCTTCCCGTTTTCCGCTATACGCTTCGCTGCCTCGTACCTCGTTGCTGCAGGGTATCGCTGCAACCGGGGCTATATGGCAAAAATAGTATTCATTTTTTAAGCTGGAATATGCAAAAAACCTTTGTTCCTAAACCCGATCCGATGGCTCCTATGTTTACAATGTTTAATTTAGTAAGCATAAAGTGAAAAGGATCGAGAGTAGACCGATGGCAAAATAACTCATGAAGTATATTGACCGATAGATACTACCTCTTTCCTTTTT